>Ga0080027_10000621_pt1 | contig 15094 bp, 14 predicted proteins | sample OrgsoiDNA2013046_FD_70962 | JGI IMG/M metagenome (GOLD analysis project Ga0080027, IMG submission 70962) | Permafrost soil microbial communities from the Arctic, to analyse light accelerated degradation of dissolved organic matter (DOM) -... | ecosystem: Environmental > Terrestrial > Soil >... | reverse complement strand
CGATCGGATTGGGAACAATGGCATTTGCGCGTATTTCCGGCGCAAAAGTTATTGCAATGGATCTCAATGCATGGCGTTTAAAATTTTGCATGGAAAAACTGGAGGTTGATCACGTAATAGATGCAAGCACGCAGGATGTGCATGAGCAACTCAGGAAGATAACAAACAGCGACATGCCCACCGTGGTGATTGATGCAACAGGTAATCAAAAAGCCATAAACAAAGGAATAGAATGGCTTGCCCATGGAGGCAGATATGTATTGATCGGTTTGCAAAAAGACAATATTACTTTAAGTCATCCTGAGTTTCATAAACGGGAATCCACACTGATGAGCAGCCGCAACGCAAAGAGAGAGGATTTTGAAGATGTATTTGAATCTATAAAAAACAGGAAGTTAGTCCCCGAATCTTTTATTACCCAGCGCCTGAAATTTGATGAAGTAAAAAATGCATTTGAGACCTGGCTGCATTCCGGAAGTGAAATCATTAAACCCATGGTAACAATGGATTAACCAGGTTGTAAAATTTTTGTTAGAATTGCTTAATAGAGAGGTAAGAAACGCAGGGCAATTTTGACAGAAAAGATATTTCTTTGGGATACAATTTTTTAATGGTTTAAGCAATACAACGGGGGCAATCTATATTGCTCCCTCTTTTTTTATTCTGATTCAACATATATTAGAAGTTTAAAGTACTTTTTTTAATTTCCAGCTATCGAATTTCTGTGGAGTTTTAAAAGAATCGTGGCATTGCCTTTGAAATCGCTTGAGAGAAAAGTTTCGTAGCGTTTATCTCCATCACTAATTACCATTAAAGCAGTATTGGGTGGATATTTTCCCAGGTTTTCAGCAAACATGCTTACTTCATTTAATTCCTTTGTACTATCCAAAGCGATATAAACATTAAATGCGCGTTCACTGAGTTCCTGATGCGCAATCACCAGTTTGCCATTCAGAAATACTGAAATACTGTCGCCATCCACTTCTGCATTATCATAAAAACTTAATCGCACACTGTCTGAAGACACTTCGATCTGCTTGCTTACAATCTGTTTTCTCTTTTTGAAATTTTCATTAATCTTAAGAATATCAGACTGCACAATGGTTTGTTCAGCCAGGATAGGAATCATTTTTTTTCCCTGTTCAGTTTGATGTGAACTTTTATCGGTGGATTTAGAAGCACTGATTGCAGCATCCGGTATCTGTTTCATTTCTGCTTCGGATTTTACATCCTTACCTTTAACAAGTTCTGCAGGAGGCGGTGAAGGTTTCCAGAAGCTCCGCGTGGAAGACATATCCTTGAAAATACTATCCTCTACTTTAGCTTAAGTATAAAGAGTATAATTTACACGCAGATCAGGACAGGTATATTCGTATTTTTTATCTCTGTAGAAATATCCAATGAGTTCAGTCTTTACTTTTGACACATGAAGTGTACCATAGAAACTGGTGATACAATCCACGCTGTTCATAGTGGAATTCGTTTTGAAATAAATGATGGGGATATCATTGATAACTACCACACGGGTCTTTGGGTCAAAGGTTCCTTTCACAACAAAACTCTGGTAAATATCTTTGAAGTAATACCCAAAAAAACCCTTTACCTTATTTCCCTTTTGTGAGATAATTAATTCAGTAAGGTAATTATTATGAATCCCGGCCATTTCTACATTGGCCTGTCCATACCAATAACCGGTAACTTTCTGGGCCTGAGTTGTAAATACAATGAGAATGAAAAAAAAGAAAGCCAGCTTCTTCATGGAAATGCGGTAATGGGTGTACGATCAATTAAACGTGGGAAACAGACAATCATTATACCACCTTCTGTTTATTTTAGCCATTCCGGCCAGAAAATAAGGGTTTTCACTTACTCTTCACTTCAAATACCGCTTTATCTCTCTCTGGGTGTCCCTTTCCTTAATCGTTTCCCGTTTATCATAGAGTTTTTTGCCCTTAGCCAGTCCGATTTCAATTTTTACCAATCCCTTTTCACTCAGAAAGACCCTGAGGGGAATAATCGTGTATCCTTTATCCTTAAGCTTATTTTCCAGCTTCCGGAGTTCCTTACGGTTTAAAAGTAGTTTCCTGTCATGTACAGCAATATGGTTATTCGTCGTTCCGAAACGGTATTCCGCAATATGCATATTCCTAACCCAGAGCTCAGATTTATAAAAAACGCAAAAACTATCCGCAAAATTCAATTTCCCCTCGCGTACAGACTTGACTTCAGTACCAGTAAGAACGATACCTGCATCGTATTTTTCTTCGATGAAATATTCATGATATGCAGATCTGTTCCTGATTTCATTCATTGTTGGAGGTAGTAATAAAGTAAAATTGGAATCAGTTCTTTAATAAAGTAAGTACTGTGGAAAGCTTCTGTTTTAAGTCCTTGCGGCTTACTATGAAATCCAGGAAACCATGCTCTAAAAGGAATTCGCTTCGCTGAAAACCTTCAGGAAGATCCTTTTTAATTGTTTCACGGATCACCCTTGGTCCTGCAAAACCAATCAGGGCGCCTGGTTCAGCAATATTCAGGTCGCCAAGCATGCCGAAGGATGCAGAAATTCCTCCAAATGATGGGTCAGTTAATAAGGAGATATATGGCAGACGGGCATCGGTTAGTTGGGAAAGTTTAGCAGAAACCTTGGCCAGTTGCATTAAAGAAAATGCACTCTCCATCATTCTTGCGCCTCCGGATTTGCAAATAATCATCAGCGGCGATTTGTGCTGAAGGCAATAATCCACGGATCTTGCAAGTCGTTCACCCATCACTGAACCCAGTGATCCGCCAATGAATTCAAAATCCATGCAAGCAATCACCATATGGTGGTCCCGGACCTGTCCGGCACCTATTCGAATGGAATCTGTAATGTCCGTTTTATTCCAGGTTTCTTCCAGTCTTTTCTGATAAGATTTCAGGTCGGTAAAATGCAGGAAGTCTTTTGACCTGATATTCTCGAACAAAATATCGTAGCGGTTATCATTAAAGAGAATTTCAAAATATTCATCACTCCCGATACGGTGGTGATGACCATCTTTCGGGCAAACAAAAAGATTTTCCCGCAACTCGGTTACAGTGCATATATAATTGCAGCTCGGGCATTTTGTCCAAAGACCTTCCGGAGTTTCTTTCTTGTCGGCCGTACTGGTCAGGATCCCCTTTTTGATCCGCTTGAACCAACTCGTTTTCATTTCTTCTGTAGTTCCGTCTTCCCCAGAAAGATTGGCTTCAAAATCTTCTTCGCGCTTCATCAAACAGATTTTTGAATGGCTAAGATAGGGATTTCCCATTTCCTGTCTTACTTTTGCATTTTTACACTGATTCTCAATTTTCAAGACATATGAAATGGTCTGAATTCTTTACCTCATCAATCGGCAAAAAGTTTATTATGTCCTTAACGGGCATCTTCCTGATTGTCTTTCTGGTTGTGCATGTTGGTGTCAATGCATGCATTTGGGCAAATGATGGCGGTCAGATGTTTAATATCGCTGCGCATTTTATGGGCAGCACCATCTTAATCAGGATAGCTGAAGTGGGATTATTTGCCGGATTATTGATTCATATTATACAGGGATTAGTGCTTGAGGTACAAAACCGTTCCAAAAGAAAAACAGGTTATGCAGTCTCCATGGGAAATAAGGGAAGTACATGGTACAGCAGAAGTATGGGCCTGCTCGGCACACTGTTATTATTTTTTCTAATCGTTCATTTGCGACAATTCTGGGCCCCCTCCCGGTTTACAGATCTACCTTCCATTGATATTCAGGGTAAGGAGATACCAAACCAATATGCTGAAATTATTCGTGTTTTTCAAAGTCCCGTTGTAGTTGTATTTTATGTACTCTGTTGTTCTTCTCTCATGTATCATTTATTACATGGATTTCAAAGTGCATTCAGAACCCTGGGTGTACCCAATGGAAAATATATAGGCCTGATTAAATCGGTCGGTTTCGGATTTGCAATCATCGTTTCGCTGGCGTTTGCGATGATGCCGGTTTCAGTGTATCTGGGATGGATCAGTTAGTTTTAAATTTTTCAATTTTTCAAACACGCTTACGATGATGCTCGATTCAAAAATTCCTTCCGGACCACTGGAACAACAATGGAATGAATATAAAGGACATGCAAAGCTGGTGAATCCGGCGAATAAAAGAAAGATAGAAATCATCATTGTGGGAACCGGCCTTGCAGGTGCATCAGCTGCAGCAGCCCTTGCGGAACTCGGTTATAAAGTAAAAGCATATTGTTTCCAGGATTCTCCCCGTCGTGCCCATAGTATTTCGGCTCAGGGAGGGATCAATGCAGCAAAAAATTACCAGAATGACGGAGATAGTGTTTTCCGTTTATTTTATGATACGATTAAAGGGGGTGATTATCGTGCCCGCGAATCCAATGTTCACAGGCTGGCTGAAGTCAGTGTGAATATTATCGATCAATGCGTAGCGCAGGGTGTTCCATTTGCCCGCGAATATGGCGGATTGCTGAGTAACCGTTCTTTCGGCGGAACCCAGGTGCAAAGAACTTTTTATGCAGCGGGTCAGACCGGGCAACAACTATTGATTGGTGCCTACCAGGCATTGGAACGCCAGATTGCACTTGGGAATGTTGAAATGTTTATCAGGCATGAAATGCAGGAGCTGGTTGTTGTGGATGGAAAAGCAAGAGGCATCATTACGCGCAATTTAGTAACCGGAGAACTGGAAAGACATGCCGGTCATACTGTATTACTTTGCACCGGAGGATATAGTAATGTATTTTTTCTTTCAACGAATGCGATGGGATGTAATGTAACAGCAATATGGAAAGCACACCGGCAGGGTGCCTATTTTGCCAATCCATGTTTCACACAGATTCATCCAACCTGTATACCTGTTTCCGGCGATTACCAATCCAAACTCACCCTGATGTCTGAATCACTCCGCAATGATGGCAGAATCTGGGTTCCTAAAAAACAAAATGATTCCAGAAAGCCAGATGATATTCCGGAAGATGAAAGGGATTATTATCTGGAAAGAAGATACCCGGCATTTGGAAACCTTGTACCCCGTGATGTGGCCAGCCGTGCAGCAAAGGAAAGGTGCGATTCCGGTTTTGGAGTGGGCTCTTCCAAACAGGCAGTTTACTTAGATTATGCTGAAGCTATTGACAGATATGGCAAAGTAGAATGCAATAAACATGGTATAGTTAATGCTTCACCTGAGGTAATCCGGAAATATGGGAAAGAAGTCGTTAAGGAAAAATATGGCAATCTGTTTGACATGTATGAAAAGATTACCGGAGAAAATCCATATGAAATTCCTATGCGGATATATCCGGCAGTTCATTATACCATGGGTGGCTTATGGGTGGACTATGAACTTATGACTACGATACCGGGATTGTATTGTTTGGGAGAAGCAAATTTTTCAGACCATGGTGCAAATCGTCTTGGCGCATCAGCGCTGATGCAGGGCCTTGCAGACGGATACTTTGTTATTCCCTATACTTTAGGTAATTACCTGGCAGATGATATCCGGACGAAACATATTTCTACAACACATCATGCATTTCAGGAAGCGGAGCAATCCGTGGCAGACAGGATGAACCTGTTGAAGCAAATCGGGGGAAGTAAAACGGTGGATCATTTTCATAAACAGCTTGGTAAAATTATGTGGGATAAATGCGGCATGGCCCGGAATGCCCAGGGACTTCGTGAAGCAATTGGAGAAATCCGGCAGTTGAAAAAGGAATTTTACAGTGACCTGAAAATCCCCGGAGATATTAAAGAAATGAATCCGGAGCTCGACAAAGCGAACCGTGTAGCAGATTTTATTGAACTCGGGGAACTGATGTGTGTCGATGCATTAAACAGAAACGAAAGTTGCGGAGGCCACTTTAGGGAAGAAATGCAAACAGAAGAAGGTGAAGCAAAAAGGGACGATGAGCATTTCAGTTTCGCATCTGCCTGGGAATTTAAAACAGAACATGAATGGACATTACATCCTGAAGCATTGAAATTCGAAGTCGCCAAGCCAACGCAACGCAGTTATAAATAAAGTATGGGTGTTTGATTGTATGGGCGGGAGGGATTTTATTTGAAAATGGATAATGTCACAAAAATGGAAGTATGGAACATTACAAAATGAATCTGACACTTAAAATCTGGAGGCAGAAAAATGCCCTATCCAATGGGCGTTTTGAATCCTATCAGATTAAAGATATTTCTTCAGAAATGTCTTTTCTCGAAATGATGGATGTTTTAAACGAAAAACTCATCTCTGAGGGTCAGGAACCGGTTGCATTTGACCACGACTGTCGCGAAGGAATCTGTGGTACCTGTTCAATGTATATTAATGGCCGCCCCCATGGTCCATGGCATGCAAATACAACCTGCCAGTTGCATATGCGCGCATATCAGGATGGTGAAACCATTACCATTGAACCCTGGCGTGCCAATGCATTCCCTGTAATTAAAGACCTGATCGTAGATCGTACCTCATTTGATCGCATCATACAGGCTGGCGGATACATTTCTGTAAATACAGGAAATGCAGTGGATGCCAATACGCTTCCAATCGATAAAAAACTGGCTGATGCTTCCTTTGCTGCAGCTGCATGCATCGGATGCGGGGCCTGCGTAGCAGCATGTAAAAACAGCTCGGCTATGTTATTTGTTTCTGCAAAAGTATCCCACCTGGCTTTATTACCCCAGGGACATCCGGAAAGAAAATCCAGGGCTCTGAATATGGTTGCCCAAATGGATAAAGAAGGATTCGGAAGTTGTACAAATACACAGGCCTGTGAATCTGTTTGTCCCAAAGAAATTTCATTGTCGAATATCGCAAAACTGAATTCTGAATTTATATTGGCAGGACTGAGCGAATAATATAAATACAATTAACTGTCCGGTAGAAATGCAACACTTCCGCCTACCCATGTTCGATCCTTATTGTAACGTACGCCAATCATTTTCCCTTTACTCAAACGGGCAAGGTTGATTGCTGCCAATGGCCGGGCCGCCCCTTCGGGCCAGATATACATTAATCTGATTTCTACTTTTGCAGGCTCATCCGGCGTTTGAATCACTGGCGCATATTTTACTTTTTTCTGCAATATCCAATTGGATGGATCTGTTATGGATTGCAGGTCTTCCGGTCTGATATCTATTACAACACCCTGCCCTGCAAAAGAGAAGAGGGGTTTGAGTACATAATTTTCCAAATCTGCAGGTATTTGTTTTACCTGATTTAAAAACATCGTATCGGGAACATTGGGATGATGTATAAAGGGTAGGGTATGTTTGGAAATCCGGTAGAACCAGTTTGGATGCGGTATCCATGTTACATCCCATGATTTCCCCAGATCAATATGTTCTCCCAATGTATCTTTTTGAGTATATAAGTCATCAAAAATGACCCGGTTATAGATTCTTTTTATTTTAATTTTCTGCTTTCTTTCTGCATTAAAATAATAAAGTTGATTGCCTTCTGCAATCAGATCTGTAATGCATACCGTATGGATGCCGAAAAAATCCTCCGTGCAGTAAAAATCTATCCGTGTTTTTTGTTCATCTGGTTTGATCTCCAGCAGAATCGTATGTATGGCTTCATCATTTCCTGTAAGGATCATCTTTAAATCGGTCAGATATTTTTCTTTTGTATATCCGCTTAAATATTGACTGAATGACGGTGGAACCGGAAAATGTTTCTGAATGATTTCCGGATAATATACCTGAAAAGCATACAGTGTCGGAAATCCCTGCAATTCGATGAGCTGGGGTTCCAATTCCTGTTTGTCATTTATGCAGATCCCGAAATCAAATGCAATAAATTGACAATTCCCTTCTGCGCCCGGAACAAAATCTTTTTTTGGAATGGCCCTTTCCGAGATTTTTTTAAAATCGGAAGAAAGAATAATATCGACGATCGATTCACAGGCACCGATCATTTTATCCCTGAATGCCGCTGAAACAAAAACAGGCGTTTCTGCAACCCGAAAATCTATACATGCCGGATGTTTGGAATCCAGGTCTTCCAGAAAAGCTTTGTATTTCTCTTCTGTAAATGAATCATTAAATATTTTTCGTAAATGCGGGATCATGAAGTTGGTCGTTTAACTCAACCTTTTCCTCTTGCCATATTCAGAAAATTCGGAATCACATGGGAATAGGTTTTACGTATTTTACCGGGATCATTTAATTGCTGAATCATGCTTTTCCATTTTTCTTCCCCATATCCTTCAATCACGGTTTTCTTTTTATCTGCTCTTTGCAAATACATACTCATACCCATGGCATCTGCTTCCGGATGAAATTGTGTTCCAAGCATAAATTCATTAAAACGGATTGCCATAATGGCTCTTTGCAAAGGTATATGTGGTCTTTCTTTCTCGATGGCAAGAATACTGGCCCCCTTCTTTTTAATATCAGAACGATCTTCTTCGATCACCTGATAATCCCTGCTGTCTACTGCATAAAATGGATCTTTCAATCCCTGAAAAACAGTTTCCTTCTTCCCTTCCGCTTTCATATGGATAGGGAAAACACCAAATGCAGTGGATTTTCTTTTTGTCACTTTCCCCGTTTTGAAAAACCTGCAGGCCAGTTGAAAAGAATGGCAGATAAAAAGCACATGCTTTTTGTCTGCTTCACTGGAAACTTTGTTATGCTTGATAAGACCATGCATCCAGTCCATATATTTATTGTCCCAGGAAACACCTTCTGTTTCAAGGGGACTGCCTGGTCCACCGCTCGACAAATAAATATCATAGGAGAGATCGGGTAGTTCCTCTTTTAACCGGACATCAAATATTTTAGAGACTACAGGTAAACCATTAGACTGGCTATATTCATGCAAAATTTGTTGAATGCATCGCATACCTTCGTTGGGTCGGCCTTCATAAAGATCTAATATAGCAACACGTAACATCTGATTCATACTGCAAATTACTTCAAAATATTTTGTAATGTCAGTAGCAAAAAACAGGAAGCTCAGGCAATCAGAAAAATATTTTACAGGCACAGTGCTGGCGGGAAGTTTCAGAAAACTTCCTGCAGGTAAGAACATGGGCAGCACTTCTCTTAATGAAGTGATTGAAGTGATGGTCAAACTCAGGAGGAAAACATCGATACGGAATTTTATCCGTGGAATCGGAAGCGGTAAAAACAAACCCATTTCTCAGGAGGTTTTTAACCGGCGTTTCGGTGCTTCTCAGGAAGATGTTGATCAAATTCATGCATTTGCCATGGAAAACGATCTGACAGTCAAAGAATCATCCATTGCCAGGCGCAGTGTTATACTACGTGCCTCAGTTCAAAAATTCAGTGAGGCATTTCAGGTTTATTTGTCTGACTTTATTCCGGATTCAGGCATTTCTTACCGTGGAAGGAGTGGGGACATACATATTCCGGAAAATTTGCAGGGCATCATTACAGGTGTTTTCGGATTGGATAATCGTCCCCAGGCCAGGCCCATGTTTCATTTTTTAAAGCATGATAACGGGTTGGTTAATCCCCGGAACGCTTCTGTTTCATATAATCCCAATGATGTTGCCAAAGCGTATAAGTATCCCCGTGATGTGAATGGTAGTGGGGAATGTATTGCGCTGATTGAGCTGGGGGGCGGATTCCGGAATGCAGATATGATCAGCTACTTTAAAAAACTGGGCTTTGCTGCTCCTGTTATTTTAGCCCAGTCGGTGGATGGTGCACATAATGCGCCTTCAACGCCTGATAGTGCAGATGGGGAAGTCGCTCTTGATATTCAGGTTGCAGGTGCTGTTGCGCCCGGTGCAAAAATTGTTGTTTATTTTGCCCCGAATACCGACAAGGGATTTCTCGATGCGATCAGTACAGCCATTCATGATCCGATCAATAAACCTTCTGTAATATCTATCAGCTGGGGCGCATCCGAATCGCAATGGAGCGAACAGGCAATGCAGAATTTTAATGAAACTTTTATGTCGGCTGCTTCACTTGGTATAACGATCACTGTGGCTGCTGGAGATAACGGTTCATCTGATCGCGTAACGGATGGCAATGCGCATGTTGATTTTCCTGCCAGCAGTCCTTATGCGCTCGCATGTGGTGGAACAAGGCTGGAACCAAAATCAGAAACGGTATGGAATGATCTGGATGGCTGGGCAACAGGCGGAGGTATAAGTACAGTTTTTCCGGTACCGGATTATCAAAAGAAAATAAACCTCCCGCCTTCAGTCAATGCAAATAAGAAAAAGGGCAGGGGAATTCCTGACATTTCAGCGAATGCAGATTCGGCAACAGGCTATAATGTTCTCGTAGACGGACAATGGACCGTAGTTGGCGGTACCTCGGCTGTGGCTCCGCTCATTGCCGGATTGATTGCACTCTCGAATCAGAAATTAAAAAAGAAAACGGGATTCATACATCCTAAAATTTACGAATCGCCGTCTTCCGTTTTTAAAGATATCACTGAAGGCAATAATATTACCGCAAAAATTGGTGGCTATCTTGCCGGACCGGGATGGGATGCCTGCACCGGATTGGGCGTTCCCTTGGGTACGATCATAGGCATACTATAAATGGCTTATTCGAATTTTCTTCCCTTTGTATACCATAAATCCCGCATAGAAAATACAAAACTCAGTGTCATGTAATTTTCCCTGATCAGGTAATTGTTTGTCGTGCCTTTAATTCCGTAGGTCAGGGAAACCATTAAAGAAAGCGGGCTTCGTTTGGAATTCACACCCATACCAAGCGATGCACCAATATCATCAATGGGCGTACCATTCACGATGAGGTAGGTCCTGTTATAAAATGCACCTGCCTGAAAGAATGAAGTCTCATACATCGTGTTATAAATATTTTTTTTATTTGAGATTTCAAACCCGATAGATCCGCGCTGACTATTGATATAAGCGTAACCTCCATTGATCGATTGCAACGCAGACCAATTCTGAAATTTGTAATCTACCAGAAGTGAATATTTTTTGTCTTTTGTAATGGAAAAACCCCAGCCGTAACTCATGGGTACGGTATAGGTGCCGAAAGTTTCTGTGGACCTTAAAACGCCGGAATCCAGTTTAATCACATTGGTCGTCTGATCCTGGTTGATCGTCGATTGATTTGAGTAGACAACTCCTAAAACAATATCATAATGTTTATTTATCGATCCGCGGTATTGCAGGCCATAATCAAAATAAAGTCCACTGTAAAAAGTGTTGTTATTTTTAGATAGATAGATGGAACTGCCCTGTCCAAAAATGATATTTTTATTTGTAATAGAGCCAAATAAGTACGCACTGGTAATTCCTACAGAGAGGTGATGAAAGAATTCATAACCATTTGCCCAGAAAACTTTATTGATACCACCATAACCCTGATCATAGTATGGAAATAAAATTCCGTTATAACCAATTTGTCTGTAACCTGAATATTCATAATTTTCCTCACTGAAAGGCACAAGTCCAACAGAACTGCCCCAGTTTCTGAAAATTTTTGTTCCCAGCGAAAATCTTTTAAATGTGATGTCAGAAGACTGGTGCTCAGTCTGGCTAATCGGATTTCCCGAATAATCCACATACTTGGCATTGACGCCAAGTTCGCCGACAAAGAATTGATTATCCAGTGCGCTCAGAGATGCCGGATTATTCAGAATCAGACTCCTGTTACTTCTATAAGCGATCCCGGTTGATGAAAGGCCTGTGGTACGGTTTACAAAATTTGTGGTTATATCTCCGATGCCGTGAATGGAATAAGGTGAATTATTGGTTTGTGAAAATCCATCATTGACCAGTAGCATGGTAAACAGGATGCAGGGACTGATGCGCAATAAAAAAAATCCTTTCAGGTTGGTCATATTAATAATATGAAGCGTAAAATATTTTCAGGATGATCTGATTGGAAGTTTGTGCATTATGAGAATCGCCGATAACAGCCCTGTTAAAAGTCGTATTAAATAAAGGAGTAGGCACAATAAACATCAGTCCGTTTTTCGAATTATTCAGAGCTCCTTGCGTAATCGCCGCTTGAATGTAGGATGTAATGTCGTATGTGTATGAAGTATTCGTGCCGTACAGATAATCAATATTCAAATTTCCGGTTCCGACATTTAACTGCAGACCGATGGTATTTCCTTCGTTTGTAAGTGCCAGATTCGCGATACGCGGCAGATTAAACAGGGGACTATAGGTTCCCTGTACCGGTTTAATGACCAATTGTGCATGTGCAATGGCCAGATAATCGGGATATCCCTGCAAATCTGAAATTGTGGGGAAAAGCATTTTGATATACATGCTTGTTATCGGTTGAAGGAATGCCTGATTTCCCGTTGCACTGGAAGGGATTTCTGTATTTGATTGTGAAATAGTTGCAAGCGGTGTTCCTGCTCTGTTTGAGGTAATCTGATTGAATTGGGTAGCTTCGTTCACAATATGAAAATCAGAAACTCTATAGGAAATAATCGGACCCGGTTCATGATAATAAATACGCATAACCATGGTGTCCCTGAATCCATAAATAGCACCAGGAAGCGTGGTATCCGGGTAAACCGTGAGACCTTTAAAATATCCCCTCCAGGTATTTGCATTTTTAACAGTATCCGACTGCCTGTATAAAAGATCAAATAATTGCGTCCCAAGAGAATTTGGCAATTTTATCTTCACCGAATCTCCTGCCCGCTGGGAAGTTAACCCTGCTGTCGGATTGATCATCACATCTGTCGAACCCAGCACCAGCGGATCCGAGGGAATAGAATTGTTATTATAAAAAGCGAACTGGTTAGCGGGAAGATCCATGACCTGCGTTAACTGACTTACAAGGAAGCGCTGTACTTTGGAAGTATCACCATAAAACGTTCTATTGATACGCGTGATCAGAACGATAGAATCGTAAACAGAAAAATTGTCGAGCGTGGGTAAAGGGGAAGGTGTCCCGATATCTGTATAACTCCTGGATGTGGTGGTGCCAAAGTATGGGTCAGTATACCGGCCCAATAATTGGGTTTTAGTATTGGAAGTTGTAAAGGAATCCAGGAATACGCTTGAAAGTTTGACAGAGAAAGTGTCCACTTCAACGATATTGGTCACATTGTCCCCATTGTTCACACTATTAAACTGAATCTGGGGTTTGCTGCATGCAAAGGCCAGGATCATGATAAATAGAAGTATCAGAAAATTGTAGGTACGAAGCCTGAAATCGCATTTCATTGCCATACTTTAGTATATCCGGATTAAGCATCCTGTGTTGGATAACAGAAATGATTTGAATTGAGTATTGCGGAATTTCAGATGGGCAGGTAAAAGGTAATATAGATTCATTTATTCGTCTTTCCGCAGTTTCTAAAAGGGCAAAAGTATGTTTTTTGAGATCGATTAACAATTGAAAAGCATTACGTTAATTGATAAATTTTTGTGAAATCCCCTGAATTGTCCGTATTTCGCGCTGCAAATAAAATACTTTTATCGCTACGAAGCACCGTACTATCAATTCAAAAATCAATATGAAGCGGATCTATTTTCACTTATTTTTCCTATTCGTTTTATTCTCCTTGTTTTCCTGTACTAAAAGTAATATTCCAGCTACCCAAAGTGGAAACTGGGTTACAGAATCCCAGTTAAATGGTCCTGCACGCAGTGAAGCTGTTTCTTTTGTGATCGGGAATTTTGCCTATGTGGGTACCGGATGGGACGGATTAAATACGCGTTACAGCGATTTCTGGAAATATGATCCGGTAAATAATATCTGGTCGCAGGTGAATGGTATGCCAGACAGTGCAGCCAGGAGTTCAGCCATCGCATTTACTGCTGCCGGTAATGGATATGTCGGAACGGGTTATGACGGATACCTGTATAAGAAAGATTTCTATGAATTTAATCCTGACTCGAATGCATGGTACAGAAGGGCGGATTTTGCAGGAGGGGCAAGGTACGAAGCGGTTGCATTTGGAATAGGTAATTTCGGTTATGCCGGTACAGGATTTGACGGAAGCAATGCCCAAAAAGATTTTTACAAGTATGATCCTTCTTCGGATACCTGGACTGATATAGGTTTTAGCGGAAATAAAAGATATGGTGCAGTAACTTTCATTTATAATAGCAAAGCATATCTCGTAACCGGAATTAACAGTGGTACGCAGGTAAATGATTTCTGGGTTTTTGATCCGGCCGCTTCTTCTGCAAACTGGACAGAATTAAGGCATATCACGAATTACAGTACAGAATCTTATGATGATTCTTATACCAATATTGTCCGCAATAATGCATCGGCATTTGTCATTGACAGTAAAGCCTACCTGAGTACGGGTGAAAATGGCATTTATCTTACTTCTACCTGGCAGTATGATATTACAAATGATCTATGGTATGAAAAGACACCTTTTGAAGGACCAGCAACGTCTGGAGCAGTCGGTTTCAATGTGACGAATCTTGGTTATATAAGTACTGGAAGAAGCTCCCCTGGTCAGGCAGGTGCATCGGATTATCTTCGTCAGTTCCAGCCAGATGTGGTTGAAAATCCAAATGACAATTAAAAGAAATTTTTTAATTATAGTAATTGCCGCGTTGCTGATTTGCTTCGCGGTAATTTTTTTTAATTATAAGCAACACGAAGGGAAAATTCACCTGGTTTCTGTTCCCATGAAAACTTCTTATGGCTGGGGATACAAGATTATGGCAGATGACAGAATTTATATTCAGCAGGATTATATTCCGGCCATTTCAGGTAAAAAGGGATTCAGAACAGAAGTGGAGGCTGAAAAAGTTGGTAATCTGGTTGTTCAGCGAATTGCCACCAATCAGCAGCCCATCATTACTTTGGCTGATCTGAATGAACTGCAAATCAGTTATAAATAGAAAAGGAATAGATATCCCTTTAAAAAAATCTGCTCTAAATTAAAAAGCCGTCCGGCATAATGCGGGACGGCTTTTTCAATTCGTTTAACCGGTAGTCAGCCATAGTAAACAATGATCATGAAGGTAATTTCTGCTTAAAGGATCCGGTTTTCACGATACGGTTTCATTGGTTTTCATTGGATGGATTCTTGCTTTCTGATTGGTTTTTCTGGTTTAGGCTTTGGATTTCAAATTTTTCTACAGTCAGGATTTAGGGATTTTAATTCGGTTTTTTCAGGATTCGGAT
>Ga0080027_10000618_pt1 | contig 15125 bp, 15 predicted proteins | sample OrgsoiDNA2013046_FD_70962 | JGI IMG/M metagenome (GOLD analysis project Ga0080027, IMG submission 70962) | Permafrost soil microbial communities from the Arctic, to analyse light accelerated degradation of dissolved organic matter (DOM) -... | ecosystem: Environmental > Terrestrial > Soil >... | reverse complement strand
TGCACATTTGCACATTAAATTTTAAGGCCAAAGGCCTTAAAATTTACCCTTCATTGTGTTTAATCACTTTCGCCTCTACATAGAAAATCGTTTCTTCTGCAATATTTTTTGATTGATCGCCTACTCTTTCCAGCCTTCTGATGACTGATAAATTGATCAGGGCCTGGTAAGCATCCTCCGGATTTTTATTAATGTAGTCGCAGGTCGTAACGGTGGCATTGATATTGATCTTATCCAGGAATTCATCTTTCTGGAAAATACTCCTCGCCAGGGTGGTATCTTCATTTTCAAAAGCGGAGAGTGTATCTTCGAGCATATTGATGGCTTCATCATACATCGCAACGGTCTCCGTAATTTTCAGGAGTTCCGGATTGAAAGGCTTATCGGCACTCAGAATATATTTTGCAACGCCTTCCGCAATATCCCCGATCCGCTCGAGATTGGAATTGATTTTTAAAACGGCCAGCACAAAGCGGAGATCTACCGCCACCGGTGTAAGCAGTGCGAAAATATTTTCACAGTCCCGGTCTATTTTTAATTCAAGTCCGTTTACCCTTTTTTCCCGGGACACCACTTCACGTGCCAGGTTCTTATCGAAGTTGATCATCGCAACATTCGACTTCACCACCTGGGAATGAACCAGGTTCCACATATTGATGACTTCCGTTTTTAATTCCTTCAGTTCGATTGCTAATTGTGACATAAAATTTTCTTCATTAAAGTGAATGCTAGCTAAATCTTCCTGTTATATAATTCTGCGTCCGCTGATCCGATGGATTGGTGAACATCTTTTTAGTATCATCATATTCCACCAGTTCACCGACGTAAAAAAATGCTGTTTTATCACTTACCCTGGCCGCCTGCTGCATATTATGGGTTACAATGACCAGGGTGAAATTTTTTTTCAGATCGTGCAGTAATTCTTCAATACTGGATGTAGAAATCGGATCCAGGGCCGACGTGGGTTCATCCAGCAATAAAACCTCCGGTTCCATCGCAATGGCCCGCGCGATACACAGGCGCTGCTGTTGGCCGCCGGAAAGAAAAGTTCCTTTTTTATGCAGGGAATCCTTTACCTCATTCCACAAAGCCGCTTTGGACAGGGAGTATTCCACTTTCTGATCCCTTTCCACCCTGGGAAGTTTTATGCCATTCAGCTTATACCCGGCAATCACATTATCGTAAATACTGAGATTAGGAAATGGATTGGGCCTCTGGAAAACCATCCCGATCTTGAGCCGCACGAATATGGGATGCATTTCATACACATTTTCATTGTTCAGTATCATTTCCCCACTACAGGTTGCTCCCGGAATCAGTTCATGCATTCGGTTAATGCAGCGCAGGTAAGTGGTCTTACCACAGCCGGAGGGCCCCATGACCGCGACGATATTATTTTTCGGAATATCAATATTCACATTCTTCACGACGTGATTCGTTCCGAAATAGGCATTGAAATTCCTGCTTTTTATAATTGTACGTTCCATCGTCTTGTTGTCAGCTTGGTAATGATATTTAATAATAACACGGTAAATAATAAAATCAGCGCGGCTCCCCAGGCCATATTATGCCATTCGTCATACGGACTGGTTGCATAATTGAAGATCATCAAAGGTAAACTCTGCATGGGTTTACGAAGGTTCGTGCTCATATATGGATTTCCGAAGGCTGTAAATAATAAGGGAGCTGTTTCTCCGGCGATACGGGCTATGGACAGCATGACCCCGGAAAGAATTCCACTGATGCCGCAGGGAACAACCACTTTTAATATCACCCGGTGATAGGGAAGTCCCAGCGCGAGTCCGGCTTCTTTCAATGAAAAAGGAATCAGTTTCAGGGTTTCTTCCGTTGAACGGATCAGGATGGGCAGCATCATGATGGCGAGGGCAAAACTACCTGACAGTGCAGAAAAAGTACCGATGGGTTTTACGGCCCAGAAATAAACGACGATACCAATCACGATGGAAGGTACACCCTGCAATACGTCAACGGATAATCTGCTCCAGTATGAAAGACGGCCTGTTTTATTCTCACTCAGATAAATACCGCATAATACGCCGACCGGGATCGCAATCACGGAAGCAGCCATCACGATCAGCACGGATCCAACCAGGGCATTCACTATGCCCCCGCCCTCTTCACCAACGGGTTTAGGAATTTTCGTCAGAAAATCCCAGTTGATTTTTGTAATGCCTTCCCTGAAAATATAAATGATGATCAGGATCAGGGGTGCCGTTATGATAAAAGCAAAGAAAAAGATCAGTCCCTGAAAGGCCCTGCTTTTTCCCATCCGGTATTTTACGTTTACATGCATAACTATTCGTTCGTAAACCTTTTGATAATGCGTTTCCCGATCATATTGATAATGACCGTAACGACGAACAACACCAGTCCCAGCTCAATCAGGGCCGATAAATAAATCGTATGATCCGCTTCCGTAAATTCATTGGCAATCACGCTGGCCATGGTATTACCCGGAGCAAAAATACTGTCCGGTATCATACTGGTATTCCCGATCACCATCGTAACAGCCATGGTTTCTCCCAATGCCCTTCCCAGTGAAAGTAAAATGCCTGCAAACAATCCTGATTTTGTATACGGCAGAACTACATTTTTAATCACTTCATAGCGGGTGGCTCCTAAGGAATAGGCTGCTTCCTTCAATGGAGACGGCACGAGACGGATCATTTCCCTGCCCAGAGAAGCAGCATAGGGTATAATCATAATGGCCAGGATCAGCGATGCTGTAAAAATTCCGATCCCATATGGCAAAATACCAAACTTCATCTCCATGGAACGAACCAGTGGAACCAATACCAGCAATCCCCAGAATCCATAAATCACGGAAGGTACGGCAGCGATCAGCTCAACGGTGTTTTTTAAAAAATTGGAAAGCCATCCTTTGGGATTATACTCTCCCAGGTAAACGGCGATGGCAAAGGAAAATGGTATGGAAATGATCAGGGCAAGGAATGAAGTCAATAAAGTACCCAGCAAAAAAGGGAAAGCACCATACACATTATTGACAGGATCCCATGTTCTGCCCCAGAGGTATTTAATTCCCAAATGTTTTATAGACGGAACGGACTCAATAATGAGCGTGACCATCAAACCAAAAACCAACACCACCATGGCGATGCCGATTCCGGTCAGGGACCTTCTGAAAATGGATTCCGCCCGGATCTGCCCGGTTGAACTTTTTACCTTGCTCATAATTCTTTCATCAAAAGTAAATAGCAGATGCTGTATGGTTTATGGAAAATCCATCTACCATACAGCATTTACCTCAAACCGCTAAAGAATGGTTTTTCCGTTATACGTTGCCGACTTCAATATTTTCTCAGCAACTTTCAACGCTTCTTTTGACAAAGGTGCATAGTTCAGCGGTTCTGCAAATGCCTGGCCTTCGTGAATATTCCACCATAACAATTTGAGAAGTTTGGTGGCTTTATCCTGCGAGCGGCCATTATAATTCTGCTCTTTGTAAATCAGTGCCCAGGTGAATCCGGCAATCGGATAACCATCCGGTGCATCCGTGTCCGTAATAAATATTTTGGAATCGTCGGGCAATTTTACATTTCCTGCTGCAGTTACGGAAGCAATGGATGGAAGAATGAATTTCCCTTTTTTATTCTGGACCTTTGCATAATCCATTTTATTCTGCAGCGCATAGATCAATTCCACATATCCGATGGCTCCGGGTGTTTGTTTAACCAGTCCGGCTACCCCTTCATTTCCTTTGCCGCCAAGACCCGAAGGCCAGTTGACTGCACCACCGCTTCCCACTTTCGTCTTCCACTCTGCACTAACTTTCGACAAATAGTTGGTGAAGATATTGGTCGTTCCACTGCCATCAGAACGGTGAGCCACCAGAATCGGCAATCCGGGAATGGCTACTCCTTTATTAATGGAAGTAATTCGCGGATCATTCCATGCTTTGATCTTTCCGAGGAAGATATCAGCGATGATATCCGGGGTCAGATTGAGATTATTGTTATCGCCGGGAAGGTTATATGTGATCACAACGGCACCGGAAGCCTGGGTGATATGCAAAACAGGAACTCCGAATTTTGCCGCCTGCTCTTCGTTCAATGGTCCGTCAGATGCGCCGAAATCCACGGTTTTATTGGTCAGCTGTAAAATTCCGCCACCGGAACCGATACTCTGATAGTTCACCTGAATGCCGGTTTTTGCGTTATAGTCTGCAAACATTTTAGAGAACAGGGGATTAATGAAAGAGCTGCCCGCACCCAAAATGGTTTTGTCGTCCTGCGCGGAAACATTTGTCTGAATGGCTGCCAGGGCAACGATCAACAGAGCCGTGAAAGCAAGGCTCCGTTTACATGTCTTTAAAAGTTTTTCCATTTTTTTGTTTATTATAGTTAGAATTTTTAGAAACCTCCGTTATCATAATTTTTCCCGAAAGCGAAGAAGAAAGTAAGTCTCCATACCAGATCATGGTCTTTATTGGAAGCTATTTGCGATGAATAACTGTTCCACCATACGTTTGGCATAAAGTGTATACGATTCGTTGGTTTATAATCCAAACCCAGCGTCATAAATTGTTGCTTGTACGTCTGGTCGCCGGTTGCAGTGTACGTAACCGTCGGCTGGGCAGCCGTATAATTATATACTGTATGGAAAGAGTTATCACTATAGTTACCGGTATTGGCGACGTATTTATTGTATACACTGGTGTTCACTTTATTGATGGGATTATACATATCAAAGCGGGCAAAGAATCTCAGTTTATTTGGTACGATATCGCCATGAATATATAATGACAGTCCTGTCGGTGTTGTGGAAATCGTATCTGTAGGGCCTGCGATAGTAGTCGCCCAGTTGTCATTCTTCAGATTATTTACAAAACCTTCCACGCCGATGGTATATCCTGTACCGGGATTCATACTTTTATCAGTCGCTGCACTGTTCCAGGCTACAAAACCTTTTAACATCTGCCGGGAATGATGCCAGATAGTGGTCCAGTTCAATCTTTGATAATCTGCATACACGTCGACGACAAAGTGCTTATGACCAAAGTAGGCCCACACATCGCCATAAAACCATTTATAGGTGGTGTTATCTGGTTTGTCACCCGTTCCATTGGCAACCATCACGTTGTAACCATAATTTTTTGTAGCCGGATCAAATACTCCCTGCAGGCCAATTCCCAGGTCGAAAGAAGGCGTCCGGCGTATATCCGCTATGGTCCTTTCAATAGACCTGTAACTCCACACCCTTTCAGATAATTGCGGGAAAGCGGGGGTGGAAAACTGACCGATGATCAGATCGGTTCCTTTCCAGATCCCTTTCCAGCGCAGGTCAGCATTTTTAATGTAAAAAGTAAGTTTCTGGTTTGATGTTAAGTCGCCGGTTGCCAGACCCGTGCTTAAATTAAAAGTACCATTACCCGGAGGGCTGCCACCAGGAAAATTATCTTCAGCCGCCAGTAAGAGTTCAGCTGTGAATTTTTTAGTGATATTGTAATCGTATCCAAGGTAAATACGACGGAAAGCGAACTGTGTTTTATTTGCGGGAATACCAGAGTATTGATTGGCATTACCGCGTGTTAAAGAGTCTGCGTGTGATTTATAGTCAAAATCACCAAATACATAACCCCAGATCCGACCGGTATTTTCCTGACCCGCCTTATACAGAGAATCATTACTGAACACATACTGCGCTTCTGCGGAATCATAAAAAAAAGAAGCAAGAAATAACAGAACGGAAAACCTGAATAAAGTTTTGGTGATCAAACTTTTCATAAAACTTGTTTTTGTAATTTGATTTGGTTGCAAAAAAAGGCGACTCCTGTGATCGGAATGTTATGGGAACATGACCAAAATGTTAACAGATTTGTAAACAGGCGTTCAACCGGGGGGTAATACACTGTTTACAAAAAATTAATGATTTGGTAACTTTAAAATGCCTGCAGTAATCGGATAAAAGCGAATGGTATATTTGGAATATACCATCGCAGGAGAAACATGCAGCGCTATTCAGAAAATCAGATCCGCACTTTACATGCTGAATTCAGGAGTCATAAGAAATACGGGGCCAAATTAGCTTTTTTTGACCGTATTTTTGGGATCATTCCTTTTTCATTTCCCGAATTTGATCCGAAACTCGGTTTCTTCTTTGAAAAAGAAAAAACCGAGGGACTTACCGCCTTTTACAAAATGGAAAGAAATAATCCAAACCTGACTGAAAAAAAATTTTCATTCGGGGAAACATTTGTATTCAATATCAGACCCGCCAATTCAAATAGCCCGGCATACAGCAGTTTTATCCTGTCCCGGTTTCTGTCTCGTGCACCTGAATTCGATGATTGGGTCCAGCAAAAAAAAACAGCGGGCAAACCGGTCGAATTATTACTTGATGAAGCCAATGGCATCATCAATAAAATAGAATACAGCCTGCAAAATGAGTATGATAAGAGTTTCAAGCTTCAGTGTATGTCAGTATTCTACAAAGGGGTTTATGATGCCTTCAGAAAAAAGGTTGCCCTGCCGGGGAAAAAAAGAAAGTTCATAGAACTTTACCTGTACGCCCATGGAATTATCTATACGCACTATATACGTTTCTTAAAAACAGATTTAATGAAACCCCTCCATCCGGTTGATTTACCGGAAACCCCGTATCTGGATTTTTCAGGTAAACTGGCTCTGCTGAATGAATGGGGAATATTGGATTTCCTTAAAAGAAAGTTTAACCGGCTCGATCCTTTTTCGTTTGAAAATAAGATAGCGGAATTTATCCGTCTGATTACGGGTGAATGCACAGAACAAAACGAAATTGATAAACGAAAAGCATCGCCTGTAGAAAACGATGGCGGGGAATTCAGGAAATTAAAAGAGTATATTAAAGTGTGAAACTTTTCTGCCGGGCATGCTCAGCTTCGTATGCATCCAAAATTACTTTTAATTCCGCGTTCATTTCAGGAATGCCGAATTCAGGCGAATTCAGTTCCGCTTCTTCAGAATACAATTTATCATACCATTTTCCGTCAGACAGCGTTTTATAAAACTTGAATTTTAAATGCTCCCCTTTCACCGGGCTGTCAAAAAAAACATAGTATTCAACAAGCGGTAATTTGTCCACTGAAACAGAATACAAACCTTCTCTTAATATCACCAGAGAGTAAGAAGATTTTTTTATTTTAGCTGTCCTGTTAATGAGTGGGAAATGAAGTTGAAATTCTTGGTGCATATAGAGGAATTATGGTTAATCCTCATGCAAAATAATGCCGTACACCCAAACCTTATATTATCTTAATGTTACCAAATTGTTTCCTCCTCTTCCCGGTAGGCGGTTGGAGCGCATTGCAGGGCATGCCTTTTAAGGAATTTAAGTTGGATACTCCTATAAATCATGTGATTAAGGAGGCGGGGCCTGGTTTATTAAGCAGAAAGCTTAAAGCAAAACGCTGAACACCTTACCTTGTGTTCCGACAGTTTTATGTATATGGATACCCTGGTTTCAAATAATACAGCGCAGCAACAATTTGAAGTGCATGAAGAAGGCGAAACTGCCGTACTTCAATACCGCCTCAGGGATGATGTGATCTGGCTCATGCACACAGAAGTGCCTAAAAAACTGGAAGGAAAAGGGATTGCATCCGTTCTTGCCCGGTATGGCCTGGAATGGGCGAAAGAAAACAACAAAAAAGTGAAGGCGCTGTGCCCTTTTGTTGTCATTTTTTTGAAAAGGCATCCGGAATATAACGAGTTGGTTGAACCATAATTTGACCCGGTATCATTCCCAAACAATGGCCGGTCTGCCGGGTAGTCCTTACCTTTAAATGTATAAACATTCCAATGAACCCCGGCAAATTCCGTTGTCATTTATGTATATCCCTTTTTTTCATCTTATTGAGCGGGCTGCTTCATGCACAATCTGATTCCCTGGTACTTCCTCTTTGGAATAACGGGGCGCCTGGTTTTGAAAACAGAAAAAATGAACCTGAAGAAGCAAAGGACTACTGGATAAAAAATATTAATAATCCTTCCATCACCGTTTTTTTTCCACCCGCGGATATCGCAAACGGTACAGCCGTGGTGATTTGTCCGGGAGGGGGTTTTCGTTTACTGGTATTCAAAGCAGAGGGCATTGACCCCGCAAAATTTTTAAATAAACTCGGAATCACAGCCATCATTTTAAAATATCGTTTACCGCGCGAACCCAATTCACCTTACTCATTGGATAAGCAACCTATGGAAGACGCATTCAGGGCCGTGCGCGTGGCCAGAAGCCATGCGCAGGAGTGGAAAATTGATACTACCCGGGTGGGTATGCTTGGATTTTCAGCCGGCGGCGAAGTGGTGGATATCATTGCGTTTAAACCGGGAAAAGGAAATTCGCAGGCTGCTGATCCCATCGACCGTTTGAATGGCCGGCCGGATTTTATTATGCAGGTGTATCCCGGACCGTTAAATGTTCCCGACATCATTCCGCAAAATGCCCCTCCCGCTTTTCTGATTGCAGCTAATAACGACACCTGCTGTTCCGGAACGGTCATGAGCCTTCTTGAAAAATACAGGGTGTCAAAAGCTTCTGTGGAAGCCCATATCATTGCCCATGGGGATCATGCATTTAATATGGGTTACCGGTCTTCTTTTCAGTCCTTAAAAAACTGGCCCCAGTTGATGGTGTACTGGCTGGAAGACAGCAAACTGATTAAATAAGTGTATGGTATATGGTGAATGGTTTATGGTTTGTCTATCGGCTATCCACCATATACCATAAACCATAAACTATAAACCATAGACCATATACATCCCCCTTCCCTACTTCGTATCTAAAATAATCGGCGCACCCGCCTTTCCCAGTATGATCACTTTCGCGTTGGCCGATTTTGCCACTTCCAGCTGGGCCTTGATACTTTCATACTGCAACTGGCGGTCCGTCAGACTTTCACTGATGATTCGCTGGTAATCTGAAATTCCCTGCGCTTCCACCCGCTTACGTTCCGCTTCCTGCCTTTCCTTCTGCAATACAAATTGCATTTTCTGTGCGTCCTGCTCTGCAGAAATTTTCTGCTCGATACTCGTCCTCACCGGTGCCGGTAAAGTAATATTCCGGATCAGGAGTTGTTCCAGCAACAGGCCCCGTTTTTTAAAATCTGTTTCAATGCTTGTGAAGATCCGGTTCTGGAATTCATCGCGTTTGGTAGAATACAATGATACGGCATCATAATAAACGGCATTATCACGGATCATCGTGCGGGTGAGCGGACGAACGATTTTATCTGTATAGTCAATGCCCGTACTTCTCAGAATATCCGGCGCCTGGGATGCGACCACTTTGAATAATACGGTCATATCCATGACCACTTCCAGACCGTCGGAGGTAAGTACCCGGATCGCATCATCACCTTCCTTGGCACCTTCATTATGAATAGCGCTCATGGTATAATTCTGCGTTTTGATATCCATATGCTGCACTTCTACAAGTGGGTTGATTATATGCAGACCGCTGGCCAGTGTGGTATTCTGTACGCTTCCGAAAAGTATCTGAACACCGACTTCCCCTGCGCCTATTTGAACTATGCAGGATGAAATGAACCCAATGAGCACCAGTAAAATACCCGCAATGCGTAAATAAACTGCATACGCGGCAAATGGCGTCATCTGGCGCCGGATCGCGAATCCCGCGATGAGAATCAGAAATCCCAAAATAATAAGTGTCATAAAAATATAATTTCACGAAAAGGTAATAAATAAAAGTTGCTCCCGGCTAAGCCGGGAGCAACATGCTGAACTGGGATAAGGGTAGAATTTAAATTATTGCTTAGTCAGTTCCTGAATTGTTTCCATTTCACCTTCAGAACTCAGTTTTACGATCTTGATATTTCCCTTGTCTTCCAGATGAACCACGTATGCCATACCTTCTGTCGTTTGTACTTCTTCCACCAGGGTAATACTTAAATCATAATAAGTGGATTTTACAATACCTCTGATATCTTTTGGAAGTTTGTCTTCACCATAGAAAATCAGGGAATACTGCCAGCGGCCTTTTTTATCATAAAACGCCTTGTCGCCAAAACCGTTTAAAATAAAGTAGGACTCATAGCCATTCTGATCGGAAAACCACATGGTGCTGCTGACCTGGTTAAAACGGGTCCGAAAATCTTTTACAGCCTTTGAATTGACATTTTTTTCATCGGCAATATAAGTGCCCAGGTTTGCGGGCGTTTCCATCACAGCAATCTGGCGAATGGATAATCTGAAGGCTTTTGCATCATTAAATGCAATAGGATTTAAAGCTTTCTGTGCAATAACACAGTTGCTGAACGCTGAAAAGGATGCGAATCCAATAGTCAGCGCGAATAGGATCTTTTTCATTTTTGTAAGGTTTAATTGATTAATGATTAACGAATATGATTTGAAGGGTTGAATGAAATATTTTTATTCACTTTAACCTTTCAGTTCATTCAAAAGGTCTGGATTACGAGTTTCAAAACAGGGTAATGGATTCTTACAATTGATTCCGGATTCAGGTATAATTGATTTATCGCAGGAAATTGAATGAGGGAAACATAAATTGCTGATCTCACCCATATTTTTCTTAAATTGGATGAAAGACCCCACTATAATGAACAGCGCCGGCTCTTTTCGTTATACTGACCAGGAAATAATCGAACAGCTAAGGCAAAGTGGGATTGACAAAAGAAGAAGCGAAGAAGAATTATTCAACCGGTTCGCCTATTTTATCCGGGAGGGCATCACCAAACATGCTTTATCGGAAGATGAGTCTTTTAATGCCTATTCTGACACCCTGCTCGCGGCATTCGAAAATATAAATAACGCCCATTTTGAAGCCCGCGCCTCCCTGAAAACCTATCTCTACCAGATTTTTCATAACAAATGTGTTGACCTCATCCGAAAAAAGACGACTAATAAGAATAGCGTGCACCAGGCAGAAGCCATTTCTGATAAGTTGATGCTTTTGTCAGACTCTGCCCGCTCAGTTGTTCAAAAGCTTATTGATAAGGCGAACTGGAATCAGCTCCGGGAAAAACTGGGTCAGCTGGAGGAAAAGTGCAGACAACTGTTAATGTATTGGGGGGATAATTATAGTGATAAGGAAATTGCCTCCCTGCTCCAGTATAAAACTGCTGATGTTGTAAAAACGAGCAGGCTGCGCTGCCTGGAAAGATTGCGAAAGTTGTATAAAGTTGAATAAGAAGATGGACAACCTCGATTATATAGAAAGTTATTTCACAAAATCCCCCGGTTTAGCCGAAACCAGGGAATTTGAGAACAGGATCGGAACGGATCCGGCGTTTGCTGAAGAAGTAGCCTATTATTTGAGTGTCTTACAGGTTGCCCGTCAGGACGCACAGGAGGAAAAGAAACGGCATTTTAAGGAAATCTACCAAAAACAACGTTTTACCGCCTCGGTTCCTGTCAGAAAACTGGTGTACTATATCGCAGCAGCCGCCGTGGTGACCGCCCTCATTTTCGGTTTATATGTTTTCGTTCAACCCCCCTCACCTCAACAACTGGCCAAACAATATGAACAGGCAAATTTGCAGTCGCTGGGTGTATCCATGAGCGGAAATAGTGATCCCCTGGAAACGGCCCTGGGTGTATATAACGATGGAAAAACTTCAGAAGCGCTCTCGATGTTCGAAAAGATCATTCAGGCCGATACCTCTTATTACACTGCGAAGAAATATGCCGGGATTGCCGCATTACGGCTCAAAAAATATGACAGCGCCATACAATGGTTTGAAGCGCTGGATACTTATACCGGGCTACATTCAAACCCTGCCAAATTCTACCTGGCCCTTACCCTGATGGAACGTAACCAGTCCGGCGATATAGCCAAAGCAAAAGATCTGCTGCAACAGGTCGTACAAGACGACGGGGAAGAAAGGGAAATAGCACAGGAATGGATGATGAAAATGCAATAAACGATTCTACATACACCTTAAACTATTTTTTATGACTATTAAATATGATGTATCAACTACAGGCAATTTGCTAACCTGGGATTTATATTCAGAACATGCTTTGACTGAAGCGGATCAGGAAGCCAATTTAAATACGATCAGGGAAAATATTAAGTTTCATATTAATCTGGAGGGTAAAAGAGATTTTTTATACCTGGTGGATCTGCAACTTTTTGCAGATAAACATAATGACAGATTCTACAGACTGATTGGTTTTATCGGTGGCATGCCCGACAATAATTTCATTCAGGAAGCAGTACATAAACATGATATTTCGGCTTCCGGAGGAAATAAAACTTCTTTAACCATTAATCCGGTACACCCACCCCTTCCAAAAGGTTATTTAACCAGGACGCCGTTTATACAAATATTAGAAAAATTAACCCTCAGAATAGCTGTTGGCGATGCAATAAGGACCTCATCGGCCTATCAAAAAATTTAAAAATGGCGGAATGGGGAAAAAATCATTGTTTATATTATTTTATTCCCTTCTGACCGGAATAACTGCCTGCGCACAGTGCATAAATAGTGACAGCTTATGGCGGCGCCTCATTTATTTAAGGGACTCTTCTGCCAATTCACCTCAGCAGGACCTGCAGGAGTTATTACATTACAAAGGCAGGGCCGAACAATGCACACTAAAAAATGATACAAGCTATGCGTTACTGTTGCAACGGATAGGCGCAGCATACAATCAGGCAGGTGATTATCTGCAAGCAGAAAAATATGTCAAAAAAGCAATTCAAACTATTACGTACATCCCTGGACGTCGTCCCGTTAACGAAAGTCAGTTAATACGAAATTACTACCTGTTATCATTAATATACCTTTCCACAGACAGAACTAATGATAAAATACAGGCAGAAGATAGTTGCATTGCAATATCCCTTCGAAGCAATTCAACAGACATCCGCGTATTGCCTTCTTTAATTGATAAGGTGGAATACCTTTTTGGTATTGGTGATTACCACCAGACAATCAATTATGCCAAAGAAGGCGAAATAATCACTTCTAAAATATTGTCCCCCGAAGAGCAGTTACCTTATCTTTTCAACTTCCTGATATGGAAAGTGAATTCCCTGGTTTACCTGGAAAAATATGATGACGCTGAAAAATTATTAAATGAAAATTTGAAAACCTTCACATCAGGTGGCCCAAATGATTTTAAAGGCATCATTCTCGGACATATGGGTGAAATAAAAACAAAGAAGGGCCATTTCACAGAAGCGCTTGATTACTATAAAAAATCACTTCAATGTGACAAAATACAAAAAAACTTTTCAGCCATCCTTAAAACGTATGGTATCATGGGCTCATATCTTTACGACGAAAAGTTACATGATGATGCAAAGGCACTCGCATGTTACCGGGAGGCACTTCGCTATGCATCCATAATCTTTAAATTGCCAAATCATAACGACTCAATTGAAGCGACTATAGCAACCCTTGAAATATACAACCTGATGGCTAACATACAGGATAAAAAATGGCGTTTCGACTCTGCTTCTTATTATTTTCAAAAAGGCTTTAATCAGATTGGCATCACAGCGGCCGATAAAAATTTCACGGATCATATAAATAAAGAGTTTTTACAAAATAAAGGGATCCCGTCATTGATAAAAGCACTGATTGACCAGGCGGACAGTTACCTGAGGCAATATAAACAAACACCGCATTCATACCTGTTAAACAAAGCTTCATCCCTGTATGCAAATGCGGATAAATTGCAGTACATAATTAAAAATGAACAAACAGCAATGCAGTCCCAGTTGTTCTGGCGAAATTATTTACGCAGATTATATGAACACGCCATTGAAACTTCTGAACTGCTGGGAAATATGGAAGATGTTTTTAATTATTTTGAAAAAAGCCGTGCGGTGTTATTAAATGACCAGCTCAAAAAACAATTATCACTAAATAAGAATGATAATTTAAAAATCGGACTCATTAAGATGAAAATACTTGACCTAAACAGAACGTTAAAAAATTTAGATCCTTCCACTTCCGCTTACAGCGAAATTCATAACGAACTTTTTAATTATAATGGAGATTTAGCCACACTGGAACTACAAATTCAAAAACACAACCCAGCGTATTTAAAAGCAATTGAAGATACCGGCACCATTCATTTGAAAGAAGTACAACAAATCATATTAAAAGATCATGATGCACTACTTGAGCTTTTTGATGGCGATAGTGCGGTGTACTTATTGATTATTACTCCAAAGCAGGTCTGCATTAATCAAATCAGTAAATCAGATTTTGAAAAAACCTCCGGCGACTATATCTCGTATATCTCAGATCCATCTATGATTAATAGTCATTTTGATCAATTCATTGAGGTTGCAAAACATCTTTATCAAATTATTTTTAATCGGTGTGCCATACCCACTGGCCGGATTATTATATCTCCCGATGGACGATATTTCCCCTTTGAGGCCCTCATTACGAAATCAAAACTTTCTCAACCTGACTATTTTCTTGAGGACCATGCAGTGAGTTATACCTATTCTGCCCGATATCTTTTATATAATTTTTCAATCAGCTCGCTCGGGACAAACTCGAAGGATTTCCTGGGATTTGCACCTGTGCAATTTGCAAACTTCACACTGGATGCATTGCCAGGAAGTGATGAATCACTTAAAAAAATTGAGCGGTTTTATAATTATTCAAATATTTTGAAATCAGAGGAGGCTACAAAAACCAAATTTTTAGAAAATTTTTCAAAATATAAGATTATCCAGTTATACACGCATTCATCTGACAGTAGCGTGTTGGGAGAGCCCGTAATTTATTTTTCCGATTCGGCCATGTATTTGTCAGATCTGATATCACTGGATAAACCGGCTTCCCAACTGATCGTTTTATCAGCTTGTGAAACAAGTAACGGAAAGTTATACCAGGGTGAAGGTGTGTTTAGTTTCAATCGCGGATTTGCTGCCCTGGGAATTCCAGCATCCATTACTAATCTCTGGTCAGTAGACAATGAATCAACTTATAAACTGACGGAACTTTTTTACAAATATGTTTCCAAAGGCATTCCCCTGGATATTTCTCTTCAAAAAGCCAAACTGGAATTCATCACCTCTTCGACTAAAGGAAAAAAAATGCCTTATTACTGGGCCGCCGCTATTATTGCAGGTAAAACGGATGCCATTGAAATGAATAA
>Ga0080027_10000615_pt1 | contig 15165 bp, 10 predicted proteins | sample OrgsoiDNA2013046_FD_70962 | JGI IMG/M metagenome (GOLD analysis project Ga0080027, IMG submission 70962) | Permafrost soil microbial communities from the Arctic, to analyse light accelerated degradation of dissolved organic matter (DOM) -... | ecosystem: Environmental > Terrestrial > Soil >... | reverse complement strand
CGGCCATGGGCATTTGCGGAGCGGCCAGCAAAGATACAATCACAACATGGATCTGAAGTTTCGGAGCTTCTCCGGCGGACGCTGGCGCTTCCCAGCGAGGAGCGAGCTGCACTCGCCAACACGCTGCTCGACAGTCGGGAAACGGCGAACGAATCTGTTCAAGAGGCTTGGGACGAAGAAGTTGCGCGGCGCATTGAAGACTTGAAAGCAGGGAAGGCTGTTACGGTGCCCTAGCAAAATCTGCATCGGGAGTTGCTGGCGCTCCCTGCGGACGGATCTCCCAGGTAATCCAACTGGCGCCTCCGAGGAGCTCGCCTGCTCTGTTGAAACCTACTCCTTGCCCCAGGGGCTAAAGCCCCGATTGTTTAGGCACCTTAATGCAGGCATGAATGCCTGCGCCACCCAAAGGCAAGTACAGCCCAACTCTCGCTGGCCGAAAGGCATGGCCGAAACACACGGTCGAAAGGCTCGGGCCGCAGATGTCAATACCTGGTGCATCGAAAATCGTCTAATCTTCGAAGTTCGAAAAACATCCTCGCATCCCTGAATGGGCGCGGATCTGGTCGCGGGGTACAGGCGGAATCTAAGAGTTCAAACCTCGCAACCAGGCAAAGTGCTTTTTGCTTAGGCCTTCCGGCCGTCTCATGCAGATCCCCCTTCCGTTGGTCGGGATGACAAAACTTGGGGTTCGGTGAGATAACAGCGTTTTTACAGCCCTCCACGGTATGCTTAATTCTGATGAAACTGAGACGACTGGCCGCACGCAATGCTCTCGATAGCTTCACACCTGCTGAATTGAGGAAGCTACGCGGGTTGAAGACGCCGCAGGGGATTCAGCGGGCGCTCGACCGGATGCCGTACAACCTGGCGAATACGGCGTGGTCTCCGAGGAAGGTGCTGGCGGAGAACTCGGCGCATTGCTATGAGGGGGCGCTGTTTGCGGCGGCTGCGTTGCGAGCAAACTGGTATCCGCCATTACTCTTTGATCTGGAAGCCGAACATGACACCGATCATGTGATCGCCATTTACCGGCAGGATGGGCATTGGGGGGCGGTGGCGAAGTCGAATTTTACGGGCTGCCGTGGACGGGATCCGGTGTACCGGACGTTGCGGGAGCTCGCTTTGAGTTACTTTCACGGGTATTTCAACCTGCGCAAGGAAAGGACATTGCGCAGGTTTTCGGTGCCGTTCAACTTGAAGTATTTTGACTCGCGGCAGTGGATGACTACGGAAAAGCCGGTTTGGTTCGTGGCCGAACATCTTTTTACGATCCAACATTTCCCCATTTTGGCGAAGGGCGTGGAGAAAAATCTTTCGCGGGTGGATGACCGGCTTTTTCGCGGGGAATGCGTCGATCGGGCAACGAAATAGGGTTTTCTCTACAGCATCCGGGATGGCCGATTACGGGCTTTTGAAATTGGCCGACGACAACCGGCATACGTAGGGCTCACATCCAAGCGGTCACCATGAGATCGCGATTCCTTCAGTTTGTAGCGGCTCTTTTGATTGCGGGTGTGCCATGTGGGAATGCTGGCGCGCAGCGGGTGACAGCCTCTAAACACAAGGGGGCTGGAGCGGCGGTGGCTTCGGTCGCGCCGGTCGTTTTGCTGAACGAACCGGCGGAGATCATTCGCAGAAGCGCAGCGAATGAAGAGCAGAACGCCAAGCGAGGCCGCGAATTTGACTACTCGGAGATGACGCTGGAGAAGAAGTTGGACAGCAGCGGGGCGATCAGGTCGACTGAGAGTCATACCAAGCAGATTCTGGTGGTCAATGGGGATAAGCTGGAGCGCGTTGTGGCGAAGAATGGCGCGCCGCTGCCGGCTAGCGATGCTGCCAAGGAAGTAGCGAAACTGCGCGAGGCCACGCACAGGTATGCGACGGAGACGGCGGAGCAGCGTGCGGCGCGGCTGAAGGAAGTTCAGAAATCTCGGGAAGATGAGCGCGGGCTGGTGGAGGACATTCAGCAGGCTTATAGCTTTGCCCTTCTGCCGCAAGAGGAATTGAACGGGCATATGTGCTACGTGATACAGGCGGACCCGAAGGCCGGGTTCCAGCCGCACAGTAAGGATGGGAAGTATCTGCCGAAATTCCGGGGCAAGATCTGGGTGGATCAGGCGGAGCTGCAATGGGCGAAGGTGGATGTGGAGATGGTGGATACGATTTCCTTTGGATGGGTGGTTGCGCGCCTGAATAAGGGGACTCATGTGGAAGTGGAGCAGGCGCGGGTTGCGGGCGATCTGTGGCTGCCGACGCAGGTGCATTTGCGAATGCAGGCGCGAGTGGCGCTGGTGCAGGACGTCAATTACGACGTCACGCGGACGTACCGGGATTACAAGGACTCGAGCCTGGACTCGGAGGTTGCGCGGTTGGGCGGGGGCCGGAGCAATCCCTAAGAATTCTCACAATCCTCAAGGAACCAGGTCGCATCCAAACGCGTAGTCATGAGGGTGAGGATTCGAGCCTTCGCGGTCGTGTGTCTGCTTTCCGGCGGATTTGTGCCCCGGATGTTGGCGCAGCAAGATTCCGCGGCTGCCCCGCCTCTGACCGACCCTGCTGAAATCATCCGTCGCGTTGCTGCCCACGAGGAAGAAAACCAGAAAAAGCGGCACAACTACACCTATGACGAAAAAGTGGTTGAGAAGAAGCTGGATGGCAACGGCGACGTGAAGTCGACCGAGACCAGCGGCTTCGACATCATGATGATCTACGGCGAACAGGTGGAGCGGCAGGTTTCGAAGGATGATAAGCCGCTGCCTCCGAAAGCGGCGGCGAAGGAAGAAGAGAAGATCGATAAGCTGATTGTGAAGTATAAAAACGAAACGGAAGAGCAGCGCGCCAAGCGGCTGGAAAAAGACGAGAAGGCGCACGAGGAAACCCGTGAGTTCGTCAAGGAAGTTGCGGATGCCTTTGACTTCACCATGCTGCCTCCGGAGACTGTGGACGGGCGGGCGCTTTACGTGATTCAGGGCGAACCGAAGCCTGGCTACGAGCCTCGGGGTAAGAACGCGAAATTCCTGACGAAGATGCGCGGGAAACTCTGGATTGACCAGGACGACTACCGCTGGGTCAAAGCCGATCTCGAAACCATCGACACGATTTCCTTCGGCTGGTTCGTCGCGCGGCTGCACAAGGGCACGCACCTGTATGCAGAGGAGACTCGGGTGAATGATGAAGTCTGGCTGCCGAAGCTGGTACGGCTCAACCTTGGCGCGCGGGTTGCGCTGTTCAAGGACTTCAACATTGACGTGACCCAGACCTACAGCGACTACAAGAAGTTTGGGGCGCAGACAAAGATCATGACCATTGGGGAAGTGGAGACGGTCAAGCCCTAAACGCGCATCACAGGCATCGTGCGGGACCGCAAGCGAGTGTGCGAGCCTGGCAGCCCAGAAGACCTCCGACGACGTCGGACAAGGTATGCGCGATCATGCCGGGGCGCAAATTCTTACGCCACGCCGCCAACACGCCGTAGAGCGCACCCAGCACGCTAATCACAACAACCTGCTTAGCGCCCTGATAGGCGTGGCCTGCTCCAAAGACTAGTGCTTGCAGAACTACGGCCAGGGCAAATACTTCCCGTGAACGCCTGCAACTGCTTCTGGAGATAGCCGCGAAAGACAATCTCCTCACACACACCGGCGGATGCCGAAAGCGCCAGCCAAAGCGTAATTTCCAGCCAGGTTTGAGGAAGCAAAACGTCAATGGCTTTGGCGTGATTGGCCCCCAGCGCAGACTGAACCAACCTGGCAATGGCTTCCCACACAACCCAGAACGGCAGCGCAATCGCAAGGTCCACCGACACATTCTTCCAGCTGTTCCATCTTCCGCCCACAAGATCGAGCAGGCGGAGTCCCTTGTTGTGGATGCCACCAAATACATACCAGACCTGCGCCCATTCCAGCGCGATCATGGAAATATAAAGCAGCACAATCCCGCTGCGCGTGGGAGCCACATTCGGCCCGCCGCTGGGCCGGCTTTGCAAATATGTGCCGCCAATGGCGAGGCCCACTTGGATGAGCAGCAAACCTGCCGTGTGGCGCCGTGTTGCTATGAGTTTGTGGCCGGGATCGGGCATGGGGTTGTAACGGTGGCCTTGGCCTCCTCTGACTTGGCCCTCAGTACTCCCCATACCTGCCCTTCACCGATTCCAGCAATTTCTGGGAATCGAACCCGACGCCGTCCTTGAACACAATCTCCACGTTTTCCACATCCGAAATCTGCTTCGACGGATCGCCCTTGATCACTACCAGGTCCGCGTTCTTCCCTGCTGCGATCGATCCGATCTGGTTGTCGCGGCCAAGATACGCCGCCCCGTTCAAAGTGCCGATCTTGATGGCTTCGACGGGAGAGAATCCGGCCTCTACGAGCAACTCGATTTCGCGCTGATCGCCGAAACCTGGGATCACGTCACCGGCGCCGGTTGGATCGGGGCCGGCTAGAAGCAGACCCCCTGAGGCTACGAAAGCGCGTTCGAGTTCCATATCACGCCTAAAGAGGAGAGCATGGTCTTTCTTGTCGGTCGCCCTTGCGGCCGCGCGCTCTCGCAGAAGGAAGAATACATCGCGTGCCTGCGGGGTCATTGCGTCTAGGGCCTGCTGACGAAGGGGAGGATGACCGCCACCCATCTCGTTTTCAAAAACTGGCAGGGTGGACGTGATGGCGACGTGATGCTGGACCAGCATGCCAATCAAATCTTTCGCCTCTGCACTATCGGGAGACATGTGCTCCAGCGTGTATTCGCCTTCGCTCTCGCTGCAAACATCCGGCTTCTTACCCGGATCCAGCTGCGTGTTGACGAAGAACCCGTGCTCCAAATCGTCGATGCCCAGCTCGGCGGCTTCTTTATATGTCACGGAGCACAAGTGGCCGGTGACTTTGATTCCGCGTTTGTGGGCGGCGTCAATCGCGGCCTTCAACTCGTCGCGCGTGATGTTCATGTATGCCTTGAAGGACGTAACGCCGCGGTCGGCCCAGAAGTCTACCGTGTGCCGCGCGTCCTCAGCGCTCGTCAGGTGCGGCATCTGTACGAAATAACTCTCCGCGCCTTCCAGATACGGGCCGGTCACGTCGAGATGCGGTCCGGGCAGCTTGCCGGCATCGATGTCGCGCTTCAGGTTCAGATCCGCGTAAGTCTCCACGCTGCCGGTGGTGCGCATAGTGGTCACGCCCCCGGCCAGATACAGGCGTGGCGCGGAGAACGTCATCTGCGTCACCAGCACCGGCTGCTCGAACTTTCCTTGGCTGTTCAGGTTGGGTCGCGCGATGTAGAAGAGATGGTCGTGCATGCCGACGATTCCGGGCATGACGGTGTAGCCGTGAAGGTCGAGGATGGTGGCGCCTGGCGTTGCGGGCACGTCCGCTCCCTTTTCGATGGCGAGGATTTTACCGTTCTCGAGGGTGAGATTTTGGTCTTCCACGGCTGGGGCGGCGGTGCCGTCGATTACTCGGACGTGCGTCAGGATCGTTTTGGCGGAGCTGACGCGGATGAATTGCTGCACTTCTTTGGACGGGGCGGGGGTTTGGGCGGGGAGTGGTAAGGAAGATAAGGAAATCGTGAGAATCCATACAGCCCAATATCGCATGCGTGCCTCCGTAGGTGCGGCGATTGTAGCTGATTCTGTAACCAGAAAGAGAGGTAGACTGTTTTCGTAACGAGAGCCCCGTGGGCGATGGGAGGACCACAATCCGATGAAAATGCAAACACGGAAGCGAATGAAATTGGTGCTGTTATTGGCGTTGGCGTCCTTCGGCGTGGCCCAGGCGAACGGTCCGGCAAATCAGGCAGTGGTGGACGGCGAGGGTAGCATCCACGTCGCATCGCGGGACGGCAAGCTCATCCGGACGAGCCGTCCACAAGTTGACGACGAGCCCGACCGGATGAGTCCCAGCCTCAAGGAAGAACGCGTTCGCTGGCTGGCAAATATTTTGCAGGAAATCCGGAAGATTCAACCCGGAATGCAGAGAAGGGCCTTAATTCCGAGCTTTACGACCGAAGGCGGGCTTTCGAATCGCCTCCATCGGACCTATGTATTCGCCGAATGCCCAATTCTAAAGGTCGATATTCAATTCAGGGCTGCGGACCACACGAAAAACGCCCTTAGCGAAGAAGATCCGCTCGACACCATCGAGTCGGTTTCGGCGCCCTACCTGGCGGGGAGCGTTTACGACTGAGGAGGGCTTGGTTTACCCGAGCTTGTCAAGAGAACGCAAGGTGCTAGACTGGGCGTTTTGAGGAACGCACTCCCCTCCACGCCTAGGGCGAGTCTCGGGCCTTGATAGTTCTTCGCAGAATTCAATATGGAAAGCGGCTCCCGGGAGCTCCGGGGCTGTCATTGACTTGCCGTCGCATCTTGCATAACATTCCTCGACTTCGTGATTTCTAAGTCCATGGTACTTAACTTCGTGATGCATTCGGAAGGAAACTCATGACGTACTGGCAGGCCCCCCGTGTGCTCCATACGTTGCTCGCTCTTGGTGTCGCATCCTTGGGTCTGGCGTCCGTGGCTGCAGGGGCGCAGGACTCCGCTGCGCCTCCTGGAGCGCTGCTGCCGAATGTTCTGTATGGGGCTGCGTATTACAACGAGTACATGCCTGCCGATCTCCAACCGGGGCGTTTGGAGAAGGATGTTGCGCTCATGCAGGGGGCTGGGATATCGGTTGTGCGAATGGGAGAGTCGACTTGGAGTCTGTGGGAGCCCACCGATGGAGTTTTCGAGTATGCCTGGATGGACCACGTGGTTGATGCCATGGGCAAGGCCGGGATCAAGGTCATTATGGGCACGCCTACTTACTCGATGCCGACCTGGATGGCGAAGGCGCATCCTGAGTTTTACGCGCGGCCGCTGGGCGGCAGTTCGGTCCGCTACGGCATGCGCCAGAACATGGATACCGATAACCCGAAGTTCCGCTTCTATGCGGAGCGCGTCATTACAAATCTGGTCGCACACTACAGGGACAATCCCGCGGTGATCGGCTGGCAGATCGATAACGAGACCGGTGCCTACGGGGCCTCCAATGACGATGTTTTCAACGGCTTTGTCGACCATTTGAAGAAAAAGTTTGGCACTACCGGTGCGCTCAACAAGGCGTGGTTCCTCAACTACTGGGGACAGGACGTCAACGACTGGGCGGACATGCCCAACCGCGACAACGCGACCAGCACGAGTTACAAGCTGGAGTGGTCGCGCTGGCAGCAAATTCGTGTGGCCGATTTTCTCGCTTTTCAGGCGGCCCTTGTCCGCAAATCGCGGCGTTCGGATCAATTTGTGACCCAGGACTATGGCTCGATGATGAAGCTGGATGTGAACGAGATTGAGGTGGCGAAGTCGCTGGATGTGGTGGCCAACAATCCGTACCACGGGTCGCAGGATCATTTCGACGGGGCGTGGCAGGCGTTGCAGGGCGACTTTTCCCGCTCGCTCAAGCACCAGAACTTTCTAGTAACGGAAACGAATGCGCAAACTCTGGGCTGGGACTCGGCTGGGCAGTTCCCTCCCTACGACGGGCAGCTCCGTCTTGATGTCTACACCGATCTTTCTTCTGGCGCCAATATGGTCGAGTATTGGCACTGGCACTCGATCCACGCCGGGCAGGAGACGTACTGGAAGGGAGTTCTGGGGCACGACCTTGAGCCGAACCGGGCTTATGCCGAGGTTTCGCGGATTGCGCACGAACTTCGGAAGGTTGGGCCGGAGATCGTCAACCTGCAAATCAAGAACGAGGTGGCGATTCTCTACAGTGTGGATTCGTCGAACGCGATCAGCTTTATGCCTTTGGAACGGCAGGAGCTGGGGTGGGTGCCGGGGAAAGCGGCAGGGACGTATAACGCGATTCTCGCCCAGTTGCATCGCTCGCTATATGAGGCGAATGTGGGCGCCGATTTTGTCTTTCCGGAGAATGCCGATTTCTCGCGTTACAAACTTCTCATCGTGCCGGCGCTGTATGTTGCCGACGACGCCTTGCTGAAGAAGATTGCCGATTACGTTCACGGCGGCGGCCACGTTCTGATGACGTTCAAGAGCGGCTTCACCAACGAGAATTCCGCAGTCCGGTGGGAGCGCGCTCCTGGTCCGCTCCGCGAAGCCGCCGGGTTTAGCTATCAGGAATTCTCGAACCTCGAGCAACCGCTGGCGCTCAAGGATAATCCGTGGCATGTTTCCGATGCCGAGAACAAGGTCAGCACGTGGGCGGAGTTCCTGCTGCCGAACTCGGCCAAGGCGCTTGCGTTCTACGATCATCCATTCTTCGGGCGCTGGCCGGCCATCACCCGCAACCAGTTCGGCTCGGGTACGCTGACGTACGAGGGCACGGCACTCTCCGACGGACTCCAGAGGGAAGTTGTTCGGGATGTGCTTCGCGCGTCCGGCCTCACCAGTTCTGACCAGGAGCTTCCCAAGGCGGTGCGGGTGAAACACGGAGTGAATCAGGCTGGCAAACGGATTCACTACTATCTGAACTACTCGAGTGCGCCCGCCAGCTTTGCGTACCCCTATGCCGCGAGCCGCGATCTGCTGACCGGCCACGCGGTTGCCCGGGGCAGTAGCGTGAGCCTTGCGCCGTGGGACTTGGCCATACTGGAAGAGGATAGATAGAAAGCTCAGGGCTTTGAGCGGAAGGGCTCAGGCGCGCCGCGCGTGCGCATTTCTCTAGAGTCTGCCAATCCCTAACGACGCCAGGCGCCCGTTACAGATAGCTGAGCCAAGGCCAGTCCCGGTGCCGGCTGCGGAATCGCATGAACCACAGGGAAGGCAGGTAGAGAATTGTCACGGTCAGAATCCACATGACATAAATGAAGGGCAGACCGTGACCATAGCCGAGCGGTTTGGTCGCATGTTCTGCTATCACCGAGCCGTGCAAGACGGGCTGATGAAAAGCCAGCGCCACCAGGATCGCCAGAATGTGAATCAGATAGAGATGGAGGATGTAGTAAAACATCGGCACCCGTCCGAAGACCATAAGAATCCGGGCGAGCCCGCGTTCCGCTTGGGCTTTGTCCAGCAGACCGACCAGGATGAGCGACGGCCCAAGCGTCATGAGCAGGTAGTCGAGGGAAGGCGGATATTTGAGCGTGTTGAAGAATGAAACTACCGTCAACGAAAGTGTGGGCTGAACACTCCAAGGACCGGCAGAACGCGGGTATCCGAACGGGAGCCCGGCGATCCCGTTCCCGTAGAAGTTCGCGAGGCGGAGAACGAAGAATAGCGTTGTAGCGGAGATTCCGAGCGTCAGAATCCATTTGCGTCGGTCGGAACGGAGCAGCAGACGTCCGAAAGCAAAACCTGCGGCCATGACGCCGACCCATGGAATCAGCACGTACCTGACAGAGAACTGGTAGTTGGCGGTGAGCGGAATGCGGCCTGGGGAGTGGAGAAGAATCCAGAGCCAGGACAACTTTCCGCACGAAGCTGGATTGATGCGATCGAGCAAGTTGTGAGTGCCGATCATGCCAAGTCCCAGAGCGGCGATCCAGCGCACAGGAAGATAGACGATTGCAGCCATAACGACCATGCTCCAACCGAGGCCCCAGATGACCCCGCCCTGGATCCAGGGAGCGAATCCCCACGCGAAGTCGATGACCGTGAGTTCGAGGAGTACGAGCCATAGACCACGCGTGAGGAAGAAGCGGGAGACTTGTGGCACGGACTTGCCGCGGCTGGTGGCGAGAAACGCGCCGGTTCCGGCCAGGAAAGCGAATACCGGAGCGCAAAAGTGAGTGACAACACGGGTAAAGAAAAGCGCGCCGGAGGTATGCGACAGATCTTCGGGAGCGGATCGCTGATAAGTCAGGAAGTCGCGGACATGATCCAACGCCATAAGAACCATGACAAAGCCACGCAAGACGTCAACGGAAACCAGCCGCGGCAGTGGTGCGGGGGCGAGGGAAACTTTTGTCCGGGCTACAGACAGTGACGGCGCACTGGCCATCGTTACCATGCCCCACCTCTGCGGGCACATTGAGATATTTCATTCATCTTCCTATGATAAGGGACGAGACGGGATGTCGCCGGTTTGGAGGATGTCAAAAGGTTGTCATTAAGATTTTCGGAATAAGTTACAGAATTGTGGTTTACCACTTGTCCGATTTCTGTGAGCACGCTCGATGCGGACTCGTTCAACAGCGTACCACTGGCGCGAGGGAGACGGCCTGGCGGGAAGAGTTCGAGGGTAGCGAGGGCCGTATTACGAAGGTAAATTGACCCTGGTTACCCCCGCTGCCATGATCCCCTCAGCCTGCTACGGGCTCTTAGCTCGGCCTTATCGAGAGCTGCCGCCTTGGGAGATCCCTTCATGTGGTATTCGTTCCGTTCGTTTGCCGGAGTTTCGCTGGTTGCGATCATCCTGGCGCTTTGTGTAGCGCAGGCGCAGAAGAAGGAAATCAAGATCGGATTTTCCATCGAGGCTATGAACGGCGAGCGTTGGCAGACGGACCTCGAGGAATTTCAGAAGCGGGCGCAGGAACTTGGAGGCGTCGTCCTCACCCGGTCCGCCAATGGCGACGACGATCTGCAGCTTCAGCAGATTCATGAACTGCTCCAGAGTGGCATCGATGTGCTGGTGCTTCTGCCACACGATACCAGTAAGGCCGGACGCATGGTGGAAGCTGCGCACGCGCAGCACGTCCCGGTGATCAGTTATGACCGGCTGGCCAGCGCGCCGGTCGATCTCTTCGTTGGATTCGACCTCTTCTCGGTCGGCACGGAGCAGGCACAAAGCCTGGTGGATCACGCGCCCCAAGGCAACTACTTGTTGCTGGGAGGTTCGCCTCTGGACGCCAATTCGAAAGTGGTGCGGGCGGGACAGATGAAGGTGTTGCAGCCGCTCATCGATGGGGGAAGCATTCATGTCGTGAGCGATGTGTGGGTGCCGGACTGGAGCCCCACCGCCGCTTACCTGATGGTCAAGAAAGAACTGGACAAGTTGCAGGTTGCGCCGACGGCGATTGTTGCCTCGAATGATGGGATTGCGGGCGGGGCCATTCAGGCGCTGGAGGACAGGGGTTGGGCGGGCAAGGTGCTGGTCTCGGGTCAGGACGCCGACCTGGCCGCGATTGAGCGGATCTTCGATGGCACGCAATTGATGACGGTGTACAAACCCGTGGGCAACGAGGCTCGCATCGCCGCGGAAGCCGCGATGAAACTGGCCCGGCACGAAGACCTGGAGAGCGGCACTCAGGTGTCGAATGGCGCTCTGACCACCAAGGCTATTCTGTTGACCCCGATCTGTGTGACACAGGAGAACGCGAAACAGACCGTACTCAAGGATGGATTTCAGAAAATGGAATTCGTCAAGCAAGGCCTGTCCAAGGACAAGCAGGCGCTGCTGGACCAACCACAGCAGAAGTAACTCCAGCCTGCTCCGAGCTGTTGGCAAATTCGCCACACCTTACCTCAGGGGCTCAAGCCCATCAGCTAGCAGTTCTTGATGCAGGCATGAATGCCTGCGCCACCCAAAGGCGGTTGCCTCCAGCTCCAACTTTCGATAACTTGAGTTTTGCTGGGGTCAAGCTGTTGGGTATGGGCTTGGGTTGGTAGAAACCGCTTCGGGCGCGGTGTTCCTTGCCGAAGGGGAGACCTTCAAGGGGAGCGTCGCGGAAACTGTCGTTCCGGAGCCGTTGGATCGAATACTCAGATCGCCGCGAAAATGGCGCACGCGCTCGCGCATGCCTCGGATTCCCACTCCCGAGCCTTCGGACTGAATCTCAGCGAGGCGTTCCGGAGGGATTCCCTTTCCCTGGTCTTCCACGGTTACGTGGACCTTGTTTTCATCGCGCTCAACGCGAATCAGGGCGGTCTTGCTTCCGGAGTGGCGATGAATGTTAGTCAAGGATTCCTGCACTACGCGGAATACGACGATTTCGATTTCTGACGGAAATCTTCCGAGAGTGTCGGGGACCTCCAAGGTGATCTCCAACCGGCTGCGTTCCTTGAGACCTTGCACATACCAACCGAGCGCGGAGGCAATCCCGCTTTCATCCAGTAGGGGTGGATGCAGAAGGTAGGAGGTGGTACGGATTTCCTGGGACAATTGCTGGACCAGTTCCTGGGCGTCCTGGACGTCCTTGGGGAGATACCCGGGATGCTTCTTCGCGTCTTCGCTGACGCGCGCGAGCTGCATGGCCAGAGCGGTCAAAGTCTGGCCGGCGCTGTCGTGCAACTCCCGCGCGATGTGCCGGCGCTCGACATCCTGAGACTCCAGGAGACGCCCGGAAAGGTCCCGCAGTTCTGAATTTCTTCTTACCAGCTCCTGGGTTCGGAACTGCACCTGTGTATCGAGCGCACCCGCCAAGGTTCGGTAGCGTTCCTCACTCTCCCGCAACTGGCGGTCAATGCGCTTGCGTTCGGTAGCGTCCCGAGCAATTTTCGAAGCGCCGATGATCGCTCCGCGGGCGTCGCGGACGGGAGAAATGGTGAGGGAAATGTCGAGGGGAGTGTTGTCCTTACGCACACGAATGGTGTCAAAGTGTTCGATTCGTTGCCCTTGCTTGATTTGTTCGATGATGATGGTTTCCTCGTCGCGGCGACTGGCTGGGATAATCAGGGAAATGTGCTGACCGACGGCTTCGCTTGGAGTATAGCCAAAGAGCCGCTCCGCAGCCGCGTTCCAACTGGTAATGACGCCTTCCAGGGTTTTGCTGACAATGGCATCGTCCGATGAGTCCACGATGGCAGCGAGTAAGCCAATCGCTTTATCCGCCTTAAGACGAAGGGCAGGCAACTCATTCAAGAGCGACTGGGGAACGCCATCGCTAACATCGGGGCCGGCGAGGATGCACGCTGCCAGTGCTTCGTGGGTGACGAGGAGTTTGTCGATGTCCTCTTCAAAGGCAACCTCGGGATGGGTTTCCGTCCAGTAGTGGGCCGCCCTGACAAACGTCAAGAACAGTAGCAGGTATTGCAGGCGAATTGGACCCAAGAGGCGCGAGAGTGCTTCCAGAGACGGTAGACAGTCGGAAGTCTTCAAAAACACATGACCGCTCAGGACGAAGATGGAATCCTCCATCGGCGTGTCCGGCAACGGCATCTCAAGCAAGGGAGTGGAGCAGGCCGCGCACCGTGAGAGATGAGACTGAAGCTCCTGAGCGCGCGGAAAAGGCCGTCGAAGGAGGGCAACGACCTCTGCAACAGACTGCGCGCGGGCAGTTGGATCCCCCGCGGGACGGCCGAGTCCCAGCAGGAAACCGACGTGACGACCGATGCAGTAGCGGACTGCGCAAAAGCGCGACAGGTGGACGAAAAGGCGTTCCTTAAAGATGGAGGGCAGAGGATTATCGAGGTAAGCGGCCTGGGCGAAACCCCACAGTTTTTCGGTGATCTCGAGGGTCTCGGGCGCAAGACGGAAAAAATTGGGAAGGACCCCGAATCGCTCTTCTACGCGACGCGCAAGATCGGATACTTCATTTCCCATTGATTCAAGCATTTTTTCCTGACCGGACAAACCCAGCTAATTATACGTGGAAGGGGATCCAGTTTATCTTCCCCTTCCTCGCAAACTACGCGAAGAACGGCACACAGGGATGGCACCAACGAGAGCAAAATCCCGGCCACAGTTGCTCTGCTCGATCCCTCGTATAATCGAATTACCAATGGACTTCCGCCTCCTCAGCGACTACCAGCCTTGCGGCGACCAGACTACGGCTATTCCGTCTCTAGTCAAGGGATTGTCTGACGGCGAGCAGCATCAGGTGCTGCTTGGGGTTACCGGGTCGGGCAAGACGTTTACCATGGCCAAGGTGATTGAGCAGGCTAACCGGCCGGCGCTTGTGCTGGCGCATAACAAGACCCTGGCGGCGCAACTTTACAGCGAGTTCAAATCCTTCTTTCCGCAGAATCCGGTCGAATATTTTGTATCGTATTACGACTATTACCAGCCGGAGGCGTATGTGCCGTCGGCGGATTTGTATATTGAGAAGGAAGCTACGATCAATGATGAGTTGGACAAGCTACGGCTTTCGGCGACGAAGGCGTTGTTTGAGCATCGCGATTGCATCATCGTTTCCTCCGTGAGCTGCATTTATGGGTTGGGGTCGCCGGAAGCGTATTACGGGATGATGCTGTTTCTGGAGAAGGGGCAGAAAATTTCCCGGCAGGACATTGTGAAGAAGTTGGTGGAGATTCTGTACGAGCGAACCGATGGCGACTTTAAGCGAGGCACATTCCGCGTAAGGGGAGACGTGATCGAGGTCTTCCCGACCTACGACGACATGGCGTACCGGATTGAGATGTTTGGCGATGAAGTGGAATCGCTGGCGCAGATCGATCCGTTGTTCTCGACGGTGAAGCAGAAGTACGTGCGGCTGCCGATTTATCCGAAGACGCACTACGTGATGAAGCCGGAAACTCGCAGCCGGGCCGTGGACACGATTAAGGAAGAGCTGGCCTGGTGGGAAGCGGAACTCGAGAAGCAGGGACGGCCTGTTGAGGCGCAGCGAATTCATCAGCGCGTGATGTTCGACCTGGAAATGATTCGCGAGATGGGGTATTGCCACGGGATTGAGAACTACTCGCGGCACTTTACGGGGCGTATGCCCGGGGAGCCGCCGCCAACGCTGCTGGATTATTTTCCACGGGACTTTTTGCTTTTTGTGGATGAGTCGCACCAGAGCGTTCCGCAGTTGCGGGCGATGTATAAGGGGGATCGTTCCAGGAAAGAAACGCTAGTGGAATATGGCTTTCGGCTGCCTTCGGCGCTGGACAATCGTCCGCTGACGTTTGAGGAGTTTGAGCACCGGATTCATCAGACGGTTTACGTTTCCGCGACGCCGGGGCCGTATGAATTGACGAAGTCTTCGGGAGTGGTCGTGGAGCAGATCATCCGTCCTACCGGGTTGATTGATCCTCCGGTGGAGATTCGTCCGGTGAAGGGGCAGATTGACGACCTGCTGCACAACATTCGAGAGCGGGTGAAGGCTGGGGAGCGCGTATTGGTGACGACTCTGACCAAGCGGATGTCGGAAGACCTGGCCGAGTATTACTCCGAAGCTGGGGTGCGCTGCCGTTATATGCACTCAGAGATTGAGACGCTGGAGCGGGTGAAGATTCTGCGGGATTTGCGTAAGGGCGAGTTTGATGTGCTAATTGGCATCAATCTGCTGCGCGAAGGGTTGGATTTGCCGGAAGTTTCGCTGGTGGCGATCCTGGATGCGGATAAGGAGGGGTTTCTGCG
>Ga0080027_10000610_pt1 | contig 15203 bp, 11 predicted proteins | sample OrgsoiDNA2013046_FD_70962 | JGI IMG/M metagenome (GOLD analysis project Ga0080027, IMG submission 70962) | Permafrost soil microbial communities from the Arctic, to analyse light accelerated degradation of dissolved organic matter (DOM) -... | ecosystem: Environmental > Terrestrial > Soil >... | reverse complement strand
GCATTTCGCCATGATGATACTCCTTTTGCTCATCGCACTTGATTCGGCAACCGTCGCGCACGTGGCTGTCGCGCCGCACGAATCGTTAACGGTTCGTAGCACGCGGCCAGTGTCGTCAGTCGAAGACAGCCTCGGCGCACCCGTAATACTGCTGCCAGGACTCCTCGGCGGTACGTTCGGATTTCGAAAGGTGACGCCGGATCTTGCCGCGGCGGGACATGCGACATACGCGATCGAGCCACTCGGCGTCGGAAGCTCGTCGCATCCGGACGATGGCGACTACTCACTCGACGCGCAGGCCGATCGCATCGCGGTTGTGCTCGACACCTTCCACGTGACCAACGCAGTCATCGTGGGTTCGAACTTTGGAGCGTCCGTCGCGCTGCGCCTCGCATATCGTCATCCGGAACGAGTCGCGGCCGTGTTGCTCCTCGACGGCGGCCCAGTGGACCGCTCCTCCACGGGCGGCGCCTCGATCGCGATGCGAATGGCCCCCGTGCTCAAGTTCTTCGGCGCGCGCGGCATGGCGCGCCGCCGCATCGCCGACGCGCTGCGGGAATACTCCGCGGATCCAGCGTGGGTAACCGATGGCGTAGTCGAGGAGTACGCGAAGCCGATCGTGAACGATCTCGGCGGCGCCGCGCGCGTGCTGTCCGAGATGCGGCGCGCATCCATCAACACACCGCTCGCTGAACTGCTCTGGCAAATTCGCCAGCCGGTTCGCCTGCTCGTCGGCTCCGCCAATCGTCGGGGTGGCATCGAAGGCAGTGAGACCACGCTGCTTCGCCAGCGAGTCCCCGATTTCGCCGTCGACAGCGTCGCCAATTCGGGCGCGTACCTGCACGAAGAACAACCGCAGATAGTCGTGCGCGCGATTCTCTCGCTCGCCGCCGAAGCTCGAGTGCCAGTCGATGTCTCCGCAGTCGTCGTCGGTCCGCGCTAGTCAACCGCACTCGGCGCACGCTCGAGTGCACTCACTTTCGAAGAGAGGTTTGCCATGCTCCCCGAGATGAAGTCACCGTACCACGATTCCGGCATTCTGGCTTTGGGATTCAGCGCAGCGGTAGTGATCGACGGCGCCACTCGCCTGTTTGCAGCCCCCGGAGTCGAAGCGCACCACACGACGCTCGCACGCGTGGCGTGCGGAATACTCGTCGGTCCGCTCATCGTGATCTGCCTGCTTCTCAAGTCGACGATTCCACATCGCGTCGTTCTGGTGATGGGCCTGATCTCGCTCGTGCTGTATGTCGGCCTGGGACTTCGGTGAAGGTTTGCTCCCTCTCGTGAGCGCTCCGGACTTGCCGGTCGCTCTCCCCTCTCGTAGCTATGACGTGCTACGCACTCCTCACATCGCGGCGGACGCCGCGCGAGGCGCTCATGCATTCCAAGGACTCGCAACAGTCGGCGCCAGCATCACTCGCTCCGTTTCCACTCGTTGGACGCGCCGCGGAATTGGGAATGCTTCGCTCTCTTCTCGATGACGCTGAGCGAGGGAGCGGCCGAACGGTATTCCTCTCCGGTGAACCCGGAATTGGAAAGACCCGTCTGAGTGAGGAGCTCGCGCGCGAGGCGTCGCGCCGTGGCTGGACGGTCGCGGTCGGGCGCGCCTACGCCGTGGAATCGGGCGTTCCGTACGCGCCATTCGCCGATGCCTTGCTTCCCATCTTGCGTGCGCTTCCGCCAGCAACGCTGGCGACTCTATCCCGCGGCGGCGCCGCGGAGCTGGCGCTTCTCTTCCCGGCTCTTCCCATCGAGGCGCCCAGTGGCCGTCAGTCGGTTGTCATTGGAGACGCGGCAGAGCTGAAGACTCGGCTGTTCTGGACGTTTCTCCAGTTCCTCATCCGTTACGCAGAGAAGACGCCGCTTCTCATCGTGCTGGAGAATCTTCACTGGACCGATCCGTCATCGCTCGAGCTGCTGCACTTCACTGCCCGCCAGCTCAGCGGAGCACGGATCGCGATTCTGTGCACTTATAGCTCGGCAGACCGTGAAGGCAGTCAGGTACTTCGGGCGACAGAATCTTCACTCGTTGGCGTCGGGCTCGCCGCCTCGCAGCAGCTCGCGGGATTGCCTCCGAGTGCCACGACTGAGTTGCTGCGACGCGTCTTTGGTACGACGGAGGAGACCGTACGCGAGTTTGCGGACATGTTGTACGGCTCCACGCGCGGCAACCCGTTGTTCCTCGAGCAGACCATCAAGTCTCTCGTCGGCTCCGGCAGATTGCGGCAGCGTGACGGCACCTGGCATGGATGGGAGCTCGACGATCTTCAGCTTCCCGCATACATCCGCGATCTCTTTCTCGCGCGCATCGATCGGCTCTCGCCCGCGGCGCGAGCGGTGGCGGAGCTCGCGGCGGTGGTGGGGGTGCGGGTGACGCACGATCTGCTTCGCGCGGTGTGCGAGCTCCCCACAGAGGAGCTTCTGGGCGCCATATCAGATCTGCGACGCGCCGATGTATTGATCGAGTCGGCGGATGCCGCAGACATCGTGTACGACTTCACGCATCCGCTCCTGCGCGAGACGGTGCACGGCGAGCTCGGTCAGGCGCGAGCGCGCATGCTGCATGCGCGTGTCGCGGAGTGCATGGAGAAATACTATGGGTCCAGCGCGCTCGCCCACGCGAGCGAGCTCTCCTACCATTTCGTGCGCTCGGATGCGCGCGAGTTGGACCAAAAAGCGATCGCGTTCCTTCGAGTGGCTGGCGAGCATGCGGCACGCCGGCATGCGCACCGGGAGGCAGCGAGCTATCTGCAAACCGCATTCGAGCTTTCGCAGCGCGGTGAAGGCGACGCTGAGCTCCGCGCGGACCTCATTGGAGAGCTTGCGCTGGCAAAGCAGAACAGCGGAGACTACCGAAGCGCGCTTCCGCTCTGGGAGCAGGCGCAGCGCGAGGCAAGCGCCGCACATGCATTGCCAAGGATCGCGGCGATCGAACGCCGGCTGGGAAACCTCCACTATCTGCAAGGGCGCTTCGTCGAGGCGCTCGCTCACTACGACATGGGCATCGCCGCGGCGGAGCGATCGCACGACGATCTCGCGCTCGCTCGGTTGCTCACCTCCAAGACGACGAGTCTCGAGGCGATCGGCGACACCAAGGCACAAGGCAAGGCGCTACGTGACGCACTTGCGATCGCCGAGCGCAGGCACGACGCGAAGTTACTGGCGCGTGTGCATCGCGCATCGGCACTGTTTTATCTCTGGATCGGCGATCCGAGTCAAGCCGCATCGCACGCGATGCACGCACTCGACTTTGCGCGCGCGAGTGGAGAACCAGCCGAAGCGTGGTCCGCGCACTGGGCACTCGCCGTTCTGTCTGCTCTGACCGGAGACACGGTTGCGACGAAGCACCACTTCATCGAGGCCCGGCGAATCGCTGACGAGCTTCACTCGCCGGTATTACACCTGAGAGTCGACGAGATCGAGATCGAATACAAGAGCGCGACTGGAGACTGGCATTCCGCAGTGGAACAGGCCGCACGAAGCATCTCCCTCGCGCGTGCTCTGGAGCAGCAAATCCTTTTGCCTCGCCTTTTGGTATACACAGGCATCTTGAGTCTCGGCCGAGGGCGCATAGATGAGGGAAAGCAGTATCTCGACGAGGCGTGGGCACTCTCCGGTGCCTCGCATCCGGACAATCGCTCGGGTGACGTGCACACGCTGGTGCGCGTGTACACCGGCATGGCGATTTATCACCTTACGATGCGAGACTATGATGAGGTCATGCGATGTGGGCTGATCGGACTTTCGATCGCCGATCGCTCGGGCTACGCGCCCTGGTCGGTGCATCGCTTGCTGCCGACCATGATCGAGGCCCTTCTCTGGAAGCAGGATTTTGCGCTGGCGGAGTTCTATTGCAAGCGGTTGCGGCACGCGTCGGAGCGTGTCGGACAACGTGTGGGGGTCCTGTTTGCAGAAGTGGGAGAGGCGATGGTCGCCATGCTGCGCGGAACTACGCAGCCACTCCTCGATCGGGTGATCGTCGCCGCCGATAAGATCGAGGCCATTCCCCTGGCCTTCGACAGTGCGCGTCTCAGGCTGGAGATTGCGCGCCGGCACGTCGAGCTCGGCGATCGCGACAGCGCCGTTCGCCAGCTCAATCGCGCCTTCGAGGTGCTGACGAGGCTCGGCGCCACGAACGAGATCGAGCGAGCGAGATCGCATCTGCGAGAGCTCGATGCCCGCCCGCGAGCCCGGGTCGCGAAATCAGGGAGTCCGCTCCTCTCCCCTCGCGAGAAGGAGATCCTTCACCTCGTCTTGCAGCACAAGAGCAACAAGGACATCGCCAACGTTCTTGGGTGTGCACATCGCAACGTCGGCAAACATCTGGAGAACGCCTGTCGAAAGTTGGACGCGCACAACCGGCACGAAGCGGCCGAAATTGCGCGCAGCCGACAGTTGATCTGAGGCGGTAGCGAGCATTTCGCTGGCGAGCACCGCGCGCCGAGTGGCCGCCGACACGAAGATGGTATCGCCACCTCGATTACATCTGGCGCTTGCGTCGCGTCGTACGACGATTTGATTTCTCGTCGTCGATCCTGGCCACGCTCATGATGGAGTCAGCGATGTTCGCTTCCGGTTGTTCGCTCGCCACGTCCGGGCTGATTGCGTGGGGGCTGTTGGCTGCGGTTTGCGCCCACGAATACGAGGAGTTCGTGTGGCCCGGCGGCTTTCGCGCGTGGTACATCGACTACAGTCCGCACGTCGAGCGGTCGATGACGACGCGATTTCTCGTGTTCATCAATCTCGCCGTCCCGCTCGCCGCTGCGATCGCCGGCGCTTTTTTCGCCGCGCCCTGGGCGCGCATGCTCTGGTTGGCCGTGGCGAGCGGCGTGGGGATCAACAGCGTGTGGCACATTCAGGCGACGATGCGCCGGCGTCGCTATTCACCCGGTGTCGCGACGGGAGCGCTGCTCTATGTGCCGCTCGTGACGTACGCGTACGGCCACTTCGTGAGCTGCGGTTGGGTGTCTCCGCGCGACGCGTTGACGGCGGGAGCGTACGGCGCGGTCTACTGGATTCTGTCCGAGGGGCGGAAGCTGTTCAATCGCGCGCCGCGCCGCGCGTCGAACCCTCATCTCTCGGTACTGAGATAATTCACAACTCCGCGTCACGCGAGCAGCGGCGGCGTCCCTTCCAGATCCCTCCGCTCGAGCCGCGGCTCCTCGCCCGGCGCCCAGCGCGGAACGTGATGTGAGATGCGATACACGAGCGGCCCGCCATCGTCGCCCGTCGACCGCTCCACCGGCCGCTCGATGCACACGAACTCGACGTCGAGCGCATCCGGCGAAGCCCGCACCATGACGTAGCCGTGCCCGCCGAGATCCACGAACGACAGATGCGGCGCGACCTCCGGGTTTCGCGCCGCAAGAGCCTTCGCCGCGTCGCTTGTCTCCTCCAGCGTGAGGCACGTCTTCACGCCGTGTCGCAGCGCAGCGTTGATGGTGGACTTCGCGCCGGCCGACGTATCGTGAAAATACAGCGCGCGATGGGGATGATCCTTCGGAATTACATGCTCCGATGCTTCACAGAGCCCGGGCGCGGAGATCGAGCCGGTGATGAACTCCACGCCCACAGGCTCGAATTTCCCGGGGGGTAGACTCGTCGACACGCGCCCCGCGGTAAAGGCGTGTCTGTCGCCCGCGAGCGACACGAAGCCCGCCACGCGATGCGCACGCACGCTGTCGAAAATCTCGTTTCGCTCCGTCCGGTACGCCGACCAATCATCCTCGGTGCTCAGGCCATAGCCGGGTGACGGCCAGCGCTGTCCGTTCACCGCGGGCACGTTCTGCAAGTCCGTTCGCCAGTCGAGCGAGCCGACCGAATTTCCCCACAGCTTCCACGGCGCCGCGGCGGTGCGCAGTCGCTCGAGAAACCACGCCTTCTGCTGAGTACCGAGTATCGTACCAGCTTCGGCACTCACGCTCGGGTTCGGCAGCTGCGCGCCATCGAATTCGATCGTGGCCGGCGGGTGGCCACCCTTGTACGTGCGCCCAGCGTCCAGCGCACCGAAGGCATCGTCGAGATCGAAGAACGGAAATTCCTTGACCTTGAAAGGCTTCATCTCAGCACGGTCGTTCACGGGCTCCGACCGATACGAACGATTGTCCGTCAGAATCAGATCGACATTGCCGCCGTAGCGCATCGCGCGATACAGCGTGAGCGCGCGAATCGCCGTGAGATTGCCGGCATCCTCACCCAGGCCGTTCGCATCGACGGCGCGCAGTGGAGCGTCGGCGACCCTGGGTGCGGTGAACTCGTTGAGCTCACCCCCACTGCCCTTCGCGACGCGCGCCGGCTGATACTCCCACCACGCCTGCGCCGCCGCAACTTTCCGCGTCTGCGCGGGCACGACTCCCTCGCCGAAGTTCTGCTGGCTCTGCCATCCCTTCCACGAGAACTCGTGGTTGTCCCACATGCAGACGAACGGCCATCGCGCACGTGCATCCTGGAGATCGGGATCGGCGAGATACGCACGATACAGAGCGCGGTATCCGTCCACCGTCGTCGGCACATGGAAATCGTGGTGCTTCTCGCCGTTCGGATAGCGCACGATGTCGCGAATGCGGCGATCATAGTATCCCTGCGGGCGATCCTCGGGATACCACATGATCTCATAGACGAAGTCGCCGAGGTGCATCACGAACCCACACTGCTCGGCGAATGGGCGCTTCTCGTCCTCCCAGATCATTCGTTTGTACGCATTGCACGCGCCGAGCTGATTGTTCTGGCAGGAGACGAAGGCGAACTGCACGGGGGCGGTGTCGCGGTCGGCCGGCGCGGTGATCGTGCGCCCGACGCGACTCGTGTTTCCGCGCTCATCGGTAAAGCGATACCAGTATTCGCGGCGCGGTTTCAGCCCCGCCGCAAGCACGCGGCAGGTCCAGTCGGTCTCCGCTCGCAGCACCGCATGCGCCTCGGCCACGATATGGGTGAAAGCCGCATCCTCAGCGATCTGCGCCGTGAGATGCATGGCGGCGTCTTCGCTCACGGGTGGGCGCCGAGTCCAGAGGAGGACGCTGTCGGAATGCGGATCGCCCGAGGCGACGCCCTCGGGAAAGAGGTCGCGGCGCTCGACGCTCGCGAGCCTCGAGATCGCACCGAGGGACGGCTTCCACGCGAGCGTGGCACCGATCGCCGCCGCGAGCTTGAGCGCTTCGCGTCTGTTCATCGGCTTCATCGTGCGGACGCTCCGGTGCGCTTCCAGGTGAGGTCGCGTGCCTCGCGGCGATCCACGGATCCGCTGACGTGCCCCTCGGCATCGCGCTGAAAAATTCGTCGAGTGCGCGGCTGCCCTGGCTCGAAGAACACATCGCGCGTCTCAGGAAGGAAGAATCGGTCCGGCCGCCCCTCTCGCTTCACGATGAGCGAGTCGCCCGAGCATTGCATCGTGGCGACGATGCTGTCGGTCAACGCGTACCGGCCGTTGTAGCCGCATATCGTCGCGCGGTCGAGCGAGATCGCCGGCGGATCCTTCAATACCGCGAGCACCATCGAGGAAATCCGCCGCCATGCGGTGTCCTTCCTGATCCACGTGTCGGTGTTACGAAAGCGGCTGCGAAGAATCTGACCGTGATAGTCGAGATACTCGTTGTCCTCGTGCGTCACGACGGCGACGTCGCCATGCAGCCTCACCGTGAAGTCAGCGATGGCGAGATTGCCCGTGAGCCCGGGCGGCAGCGGCTTGAGTCCCGCGAGCATCTCGGCCTTGGTGTTCACCGCGTCGTTTTCGTCCACGGTGATGGAGGCGGAGTCGAGGAGACGATTCCACACGGCGGTATCACCGGGCGCGATCGCATCGAGAAGCGCCTGGGTATTCCGTCGCAGTGCGGCTTCGGTCTCCTGCTGCGTAGTCGCAGCGTCCGCGCTGGTATTTCGCGCGGTGCACGCTGTGAACACCAGCGCTCCCAAACTCACCCACACGACGGCACTGGATCGCCCGCGTTTGACCGATGCGGCAGACACTCTTACCTCCGAAAAGCGCGTGAAACGGTTCGCCAACTCGCTAACAGTTCTTCACGGTACGGGCCAACGCCAGTACCAATGTTGCAGCCCGATTCCATACCAACTCCATTGCCTTGAGGGCGCACCAGGATTTAGATAGTGCGACCCTCGAAGCAACGTCGAGCAAGTACTCAGCCTGGCGACCTCATGACAGACCTCGTTCTCGCGGTGGCGACGGGTTCGCGTTGTCACTTGGTACCCCCTCCGCCTGGCGGTTTGGCGCTACCATGAGATGCCGATCCGCGCGTTCGTTCGGCAACGGTTGATTCACCGACATCCAGAGGAAGATGCCGCCCATCGGTCTCCGCCTGATCCTTACGGCAGTCGGACTATTTTCAAGCGCGCCGCACTCCACCGCGGCCGAGCCCGATGCTCCTTACGCGCGAAGCATGTCCGCATTCATGCGTCACGATCTCGCCGGCGCCGAGCGCGCGGCGCGCGAAGTGATCGCACACGACAGCTCCGGGTCGCATCGCCTGGAGTCGGCGCTGATGCTCGGCGCCATCGAATGGCGCGTGCGTCGCGACACGACCACGGCATCGCGCTGGCTCACAAAGGCCGCGGCGATGCCCGACGGTCGCTCTCGTGCATTCGCCGAGCGTGCGCGCATGCTCACCACCATGGAACGCGCGAGCGCCGCGGCCGGTGCCGCGCGCACCGCGCTCGATGCCGCCAGCGACGCCAGCCAGCGCCGCGCCGCGCTGGTGCAGCTTGCGTCAGCCGCCGTCGAGCCGCGACTCTCGGCGCGACTTTCCGCGACGCACGCCCGCGCTCCGAGCGAGATCAGCGATCTCCATCCGCTCGTTGAATTGCTCAGCGCCGAAGTGCGAGAGAATCCGGGTGAGCTCGATCCCGCGGCGCTGCTCGTCACTCTCGGCGCCCTCGCCAATGATGGACCAGCCATCCTGCTCGGCTGGAATTCCTATTACCTCGTTGGCGCGACTGGAGCCACGAGCGAGCTGCTCGCGCGCCCGCGACGCGTTCTCGAGGAGCGCCTTCCGCATTGGGATCCGCAGAGCGCTGAGGATTGCACCGCCGTTGCCGCGGCGCTCGCGGACTCGCGGTTCTTCAGCGCCGCCGCCATCGTCGCCGCGGGCGCACCGTACGATGCGCGCATGCGAGACATTGTCGCGTACGCGAGATTCGCTCGATCGGTGGAGCGTACCACCGATGAGTACTATCGTGCGACCGCGCTCGGGCGTGGCAACGCGAAGGAGTGGAAGCGCGCGCTCAACTCACGCACGCAAATTCTCTGGCGCGATCTCGCGTGGCCGGCCGCACCGCCACCGTATATCGAGGACTCGGCGGAGGCCGAGCTCGACCGCCGATTCGGGGCGGTCATTAATCTCGGATCGACTGCCGGCTACGAGGATCTGCACATGGGTCACCGCGTCATTGATGAGCGGCGCACGGTGAAGCAGTACGGACACGAGGCCGTCGTGCGCGTCGTTGCGTTGGACGCGATGGTGTCGAATGGATTCCAGAGCTGGGCGTGGGATGGACGCGCCGCGCACGGTGGGTGGGGCGGTGGCGAGAGCATCACGCAGGTGCGGCCGAGCTACGCGCACGGTCCACTGCGCGCGTGGCGCGAGGTGTCGGACAGCGCGAAGCAGCGCGAGCTTCGAGCGGCGGAGCAATCCGACAGCATCGCCGACATCGCGAGCGCGCGCATAACACCGGTGGCGTATTTTCCCGGGCTCGCGAGCCGCCTCGACATGCAGGGGGAGAAGGAGATTCTTGATTCGCTGCGCGCGAGCGGACTGTCGGGACCCGCGCTCAAGAGCGCTTTCGTTGGCGAGTACGACCGGGCGATTCGCGAGAGCTCGATCTTCGCCCACGAAGGGCGTCACGTGATCGATGGCGCGCTCGGAACGTTCAGCGACGAAGAGCTCGAATTTCGCGCAAAGCTCTCCGAGGTCGCCTTCGCCCCGAATCCGCGACTCGCCATGGACGCGATCATGGGCGGCGACATCGGCGACGAGACGCCGCACGGCCGCGCGAACAAACGCGTGCTCAGCGGAGTGCTCGGCTGGATGACTACGCATGCGGGCGAGATCCGGGGACTGAGCGCCTCGCTTCCGATGCTTCCGCAAATGACTCTCATGACCGATGCGCAGATGCGAACGGCATTCGCCTCGCTCGACCCACTGGCGGGATCGCACTGATGCGCATCGCGGTGATCGCCGACGTTCACGGCAATCTTCGCGCACTCGATGTCGTGCTTGCGGACGTCGTCGGACATTCGCCCGACATCATCGTGAATCTGGGCGACTGCGTCTCCGGCCCGCTCAATGCCGCCGACACCGCCGAGCGGTTGATGAGCACCAATTTCCTTACCATCCGCGGCAATTGCGACCGGCAGGTGGTCACGCAGTCTCTCGAGGAGATGGGCGCATCCGATCGCGCCGCGGCTGAGCAGCTTGCGACGGCGCACCGCGCGTGGCTCACCGCGCTACCGGCGTCTGCGGTGATCGGTGATGTGCTGTTGTGCCACGGTACTCCGGCCAGTGATTCCGAATACCTGCTCGAGCGCGTGACCTCCGCAGGTGCCGCGGCGGCATCGATCGCCGAGATCCGCGAACGGCTCGGCGACGTGCGTCAGTCGCTCGTGTTGTGCGGGCATTCGCACATGCCGCGATTTGTCGACATCCCCGATGGTCCGCTGATCCTGAATCCGGGAAGTGTCGGGCTACCCGCGTACTCCGAGAGCGCGGGAATCCCGTACGTCATGGAGACGGGTACGCCGCACGCGCGCTACGCGATCGTCGAGCGTCGCGGAGCGCGTTGGCATGCGCACTTTCGCGTGCTCGAATACGATTGGGACGCGGCAGCATCGGATGCGTACCGCGCCGGCCGCGCCGATTGGGCGCACGCGCTGGCGACGGGGCGCGCGATGCGGGAAGAGCAGTCGATGTCCGCCGTGGACGAGTGAGCAAACGCTCGCCACCCGCCGGGCGAATGTGGATGGTTCAGCGCGACAGACGGAGGGCCGAGCAGGTGCGAATCTTTGTCAGCACGATAATCTGCCCGGTGTGCATCGCGAAGTGCTCGACCGCGTGCAGTATCGCCCACAACGCGGTCACTTCTTTCTTCGGCGACTGCCGGCGCTCGAGCAGCACCGACTCGTCGAAGGTACCGAGGGCGTCGGCCACCTCAGCCAGCGTCGAACGCAAGCGCGCGAGGAGCACGGACTTCGCGATCGGCCCTTGCTCGCTGAACTCCGCGGCGCGATCGCGAACGATGGGGCGGTTGCCCGCCACGCCGAGCACCCACATTCGGGTGCTGCCATCCAGATGGAGCATGAGATTGCCGATGCTGTTCGATTCCGGATTGGCGCGCCACCAGATGCTTTCGTCGTCGAGCTCATCGAGACAGCAGGCGATCTTGGGGAGGTTGTCTTCGAGAAGAAAATCGCGTGCATTTGCGAGAAGTGCGGCGGCAACGGTCATGGTACACGCTGAAGTCGAAGGAGGCCGAGCAGAAGGGGCGCGCGGCGGTGGTGGTAACTAGATCCCGAAGCTTCCTCGATCGTCGGCCGTCGGGCCATACGTGATCGGTACCGGGACGTCCAGCAACCGAAGATACACGGTCATCTGTCCGCGATGGTGCACGAGATGTCGCAGCGTCTGGCCCAGAATGTTGCCCCTTTTCTCCGCCACCACCAACTGACCGCCAGCCATGAGCGACCAGGTATCGTCCAGCTGTGACTCCTTCAGCGCTGACAGAGCCGTCGTCGCCTCGCGCACGGCCTCGTCGAACTCACGAAGCATCGAGGCGGACGTCTCGAAGCTATAGCCTGGCGTTTTCGTGATATCGATGTGCGGTTTCGTCGCCATGTTCGCGATCCAGCTGGGCATGCGAGCGACGAGCTGCGTGAGGTGGCCGAGAGGGAACGACTTCGGGTGTGGGCGCCACTCGACGCGCTCGCCGGGCACTCGCTCGATCACTGGGCGCGTGCTCTTCATCTCCTGCGCGAATTCGGATCGAAAGCGTTCGACGAAATTCATGCGGCTGCCGTTGTCCGGGTGTGGAAGGCATCGGCGTCGTTGGCGAGCGCCGCTCCACGGGAAATATTGGACAGCGACGCCGCGATGAGCAATGAACCACCACACATGGCGAGCGCGATCAGCATGCTCGTCCATTCGTTCGCGTCGTGCAGGTGTGCGAGCGCGCGAGGAATATGGAGAATTAGAACCCAGCTTCCGAACATCGCGGCTGCGCAAAGAGCGGCAATGCGCGCGAGCACGCCCGTGAGGAGGCTCAGCCCCGCAGCGATGTGCGCGACACCAGTCGCGTAGGCAAATCCAACGTGTGCCGGAATCCAGTTGGGGATGACGACCGCGACGTACGGAATGTAGAGAAAGTGAAGCGTCCCGAACCCCAGCATCGAGAGGCCGACGAGGATTCGGCCGATGGAGATGCAGCGCGCGGTCAACGCATCCGGCATGCGTCGCCACGCAACCGACAGGCGCGTCAAACCGAAGAGCACCAGCGCGACGCCGCTGAGCGCGAATGTCTCGGACGCGCCCGTCCACTCGCCGCCATTCCTGGGCGCGGCGACGAGCGCGGGAGCGTGGAGCAGTACTACCCAGAGGAGCATCATCGCGGCGAGCGCGGCAGCGCCGTAGCTCGCGGTCGGGCGCACCGTCGTCGCAACCGCGGCAGCGATGAACACGACCCCCGTGATCCAGCCGATCAGCGGAAGAACTGTCGCGCCGAGCTCAGGCTCGAGCTGAGGAACGGCGTTGCCGCGAAGGATGCACTGCACGCCCATCCCTATCATGGCGACAACGAAAATCGCTCGTCCGAGCTCGAAGAACTTCGTCATCGCATCCCATTCTTCCGCTTGCTGGACGCGATGCCGAAAGCGCGGGTGAGTGCTCACACTACTGCTTGGCGGTGATTGGAACGCTCCAGACGAAGGCATCCCAGCTGATGCGCAGCGCGCCAGTGTTTCCGGCGCCGGTAATGTTGATCGCGAAGTTTTCCTGCGGTGCCGATGCCGTGCTGGACTGCATCGGCACGCGCACGAAGTCCTGCGCCGGATCGTAGTCGGTTCCCCACTGTCCATGCTGTTTGTTGACGACGAGCTGCACGGTTCCGTCGGCCTTCGGGATCGTCCACAGGCTATACGAGCCGGCAGGGACAGCCGCGCCTCCGATCGTGAGGTCCTTGTCGAAGATGATCGTCGTCGCCTCGTTCGCGCCGGTGCGCCACACGCGATCGTAGGGAACGACGGCACCGAGGATCGTGCGGCCGCGGCGGCGCGGACTGCCGAACGCGGCGACAATGATCTGACCGCCGATCGATCCTTTCTCGATCAGATTCGGCGAAGCCGCTCCCAAACCCTTGCCGGAATGATCGGCCGACGCGAAGCCCTTCGCCATCGCCGCGACATCGACGAAGTCCGTGCGGTGCGTTTCTGTCTGCTCGGTCGTCGCGCGTGCATCGGCGGCCGAGATGTGTCCAGTCGCATCGACGGTGAGGTGCGTCCACAGGATGCCGAAGTAGTCGACGTCGACCTGCGTGGCCGATCGCGCGAGGAACTTCCGCTTCGCGACGGCGCCGGTGGCGATGTCGATCCCGGGAACCGTGAGCGTGTCGTTCGTGGCGGGCCGCGAGCGCTCGAGGAGGAGCTCGTAGAGTCCCATCGAGCTGTACAGCCCATAGGACGCACCGAATCCCGTCATGAAGGTCGGCACGATGCCCTTCGGGAGAGCGCGGGTGACCGTTCGTTTCTGGCCAGCCGAGTCGGTCGACACGCGAACGGAGTCGCCAGTGAACTCGAGGACCATGCGTCGAGCCGCCATGCCCTTCGCGCCCATCGGATCCGTATCGAGCGTGGAGCGCAGGACGGAGCCATCCGGGCGTACCTCCACATCATAGTGGAGACGAATGGTGTTCGGAACACGAACGACGATGTCGCCGATGAGATGATTGGCCAGGCGGGCGACGCTTTCGACGGCAACGGTATCGCGGCCCAGGGTCGTGATGTAGGAGCTCTTTTCGTCGGGGGCGCCCGTTGCGGCAAGCTGCAGCGCCGCGAGGGCCGTGAGCGAAACTATCATGGTCTGCATGCGTAACTCTCAATAGGAGGAGGTTCGCGAACGAGCCCGGTGCGGAACCCCGGTTCATCCGCTAAACTGGGCTCGGGATGGCTTTACCTCTAGGGCCATTAGTTGATACCCCGACAAGACCATTAGCTCCGGCTTCGCCATGGCTCGTGCCCGTGTCGCCGATGCTCTTACGCCCCACCTCGCGCTGCAGCGCGAGGGCGGAGAGGCCATGCATCGCCAGTTGTACTCCACCTTCCGTAGCGCGATTCTCGACGGAGGGTTTGCGCCGGGAACGCGCCTGCCTTCGACGCGCGCGCTCGCCGACGATCTCGGCGTCTCGCGCACCACGGTACTGCAAGCGTTCGAGCGGCTCGTGAGTGAGGGATACGCAACGGCGCGTTCTGGCGCGGGCACCCGCGTCGCGACGAGCCTGAACACGACGGCGCATCGTCGGTCGGCGATTCGCGTGGAGGGGCGCGGCACACGGGCAGCGGAGCGGGACCCTCGCCTGTCGCGCGCGGCGCAGGCGATGATCGACGAGTTCAAGAGCCCGCGTCCTCCGCATCGCATGGCTCCGTTCGCACTTGGATATCCCGCGATCGATGAGTTTCCGGTCGCGTTGTGGGCGCGCCTCATCGGACGGTTGTGGCGAACGCGTGCGAGCGAGATGCTGAGCTTCACCGACATCCGCGGCTATCCACCGTTGCGCGAGGCGATTGCGCACTATGTGATGACCGCGCGCGGCGTCCGCTGCACCGCGGAGCAGGTGATCGTCGTCAATGGCGCGCAACACGGCATCGATCTCATGGCGCGTGTGCTGCTCGATCCGGGGGACGCCGCGTGGGTGGAGGAGCCGGGATATCGCCCCGTGCGCGCAGCGCTCCGAGCGTCTGGCGCGCAGATCGTGCGCGTGCCGGTGGATGAGCACGGGCTCGATGTGCGCGAGGGCGAGCGGCGCGCGCCGAACGCGCGGCTCGCGTTCGTCACGCCATCGTATCAGGCGCCACTCGGCGTCACGCTCACGCTCGAGCGGCGCCTCGCGCTGCTCGACTGGGCGGCGCGCGCCGACGCGTGGGTGCTCGAGGATGACTACAACGGCGAGTACCGGTACGACACCGATCCGATTCCCGCGGTGCACGCGCTCGA
>Ga0080027_10000609_pt1 | contig 15207 bp, 11 predicted proteins | sample OrgsoiDNA2013046_FD_70962 | JGI IMG/M metagenome (GOLD analysis project Ga0080027, IMG submission 70962) | Permafrost soil microbial communities from the Arctic, to analyse light accelerated degradation of dissolved organic matter (DOM) -... | ecosystem: Environmental > Terrestrial > Soil >... | reverse complement strand
CCCTGCATTTGCGCACCATCGAAGCTTTAGCCCTGGCCATCGACGCCAAGGACCACACCACCCACAAACACCTCAACCGCGTCCGGACCTTCGCCCTCGAAGTCGGCAAGGAAATGGGCCTTGCTCCCGACGAACTCGAAGCCCTTCGCGCCGCCGCCCTGCTCCACGACATCGGAAAACTGGCCGTCCCCGAGCACATCATCAGCAAGCCCGGACGCCTGACGCCCGAAGAGTTCGAGAAGATGAAGATTCATCCCGTGGTCGGAGCGGAGATTTTGGAACGTGTGGCGTTCCCCTACGCTGTCGCACCCATCGTTCGCTCGCATCACGAAAAATGGGACGGTTCCGGCTATCCCGACGGCCTCAAGGACGAAGCAATTCCCATCGGCGCGCGCATCCTGGCGGCTGTGGATTTCATGGACGCCATGACCTCCGATCGCCAATACCGCAAGGCCGTCCCCACCGAAGAGGCGTTGCGCATGATGCTCGCCGATTCCGGGAAGCACTTCGATCCTAAAGTCGCCGAAGTCTTGTCCCGGCGCTATGCCGACCTGGAAGAAAAAGTGGCCAATGCCATCCCCGACGACGCCCTCAGCCCAATCGCCACGCAATTTCCAGTAAATCGCGGGTTGCAGCCCGCCGCGGGCTTCGAGCGCACAGACAGCCGCACCCTGCGCAACGAGAATGACTTCCTCTCTTCGATTGCTGCGGCGCGGCAGGAAGCCCAGATGCTCTTCGAGCTTAGCCAGGACTTGGGCAAATCTCTCAGCCTGGACGAAACACTCTCGGTGCTTTCCGTCCGTTTGCGAAAGCTGATACCCTACGATTCCATCGTCACCTTCACCGTCCGGGACAACCATGTTGTGCCCGCGCACGTGAGCGGCGATAACTTCCGCCTGTTTTCCTCGTTAAACGTCCCTATGGGCGAAGGCCTCTGCGGATGGGTGGCCCAAAATCGGAAAGCGATCGTGAACGGAAACCCCGCCGTCGAACCCGGGTACACAGGCGAGGAAGGTCGTTTCACCACACTTCGCTCCGCCTTGGCCTTGCCACTCGAAGGCGTCAATGGGCTAGTCGGGGTTTTGGCCCTCTACAGCGTCGAGCAGGATGCTTTCAGCGCCGATCACTTGCGCATTCTACAGGCCATCAGTTCCAAACTCGCCCTCTCGGTGGAAAACGCGGTCAAGTATCAACAGGCCGAAGATTCGGCCACCACCGACTACCTGACTGGATTACCCAATGCGCGTTCCTTGTTTCTCCATTTGGATAAGGAAATTGCCCGCTGCGCTCGCGGGAACAATAACCTGGCGATCATGGTCTGCGACATCAACGGCTTCAAGCAGGTCAACGACAGCTTCGGCCACCTCGAAGGCGACCGCATGTTGCGCCTGTTTGCTCAAAGTGTGAAAGACGCTTGCCGCGAGTACGACTACGTCGCCAGAATGGGCGGCGACGAATTCGTTATCGTTGTGCCGAACATCACGCCCGCCGCCGCTCAGGAAAAAACGGCGCTCTTCAATTCCCTCGCGATTGAGGCAGGGGTTCAAGTGTGTGGACGCCAACAGATCTCACTCAGCGTCGGAATTGCCGTATTCCCCGACGATGCAGTGGATGCCGAACAATTGCTGGCCCACGCCGACCATAGAATGTACTTCGCCAAACGCGCGTACTACGAGGAGACACCGCCAGCCGCCCTGGCGACACGGTCGGCTGCCAGCAGGTAAGACCGGCCGTCCCCTAGTGAACCCGGAAGCGCAGGAAGAGCACCGCGCTCACCGGATGCGTGCCATAGTCCTGTCGCAGAACGTCCGGCACCCCATACCACGTGAACTGGCCTCCTAACGCGGTGGAAATGTGCGGAATGTGGCCGACTTCACGATCGTAGCCCGCGGTATAAGCCCGCACCCGCGCGAAGTATCTTTCGCTGAAACCGGGCGGAAGCGCGTTCCCGCCCAGCAGCAGTTCGTTCGTCCGGTCCACATTTTCGATCCGGGTCCAGACGGCGTTCCGGGAAAAGAACCTCAAAGTCGATTCCAGCAGATAGCTGTTACCTACGTTCCCATCCGACAGACTCTGGTTGCGCCCCCACAAAAGCAGCGACGACCAGCTTCCATTGGCCAGGGGGCGGTTGTACATCGCAGAGGCCGTCATGCGCCGTACATCTTCCCCCGCCGCCAATGCTTCGGGGCTGTGCAATTGGGCCACCGAATACTGTAGCGTCCAGTTCGCTCCCGGCTCCAGGGTCAAGCGTGTGGACCAGGAGTCCAGCTTGCCCGGATCGATGTTCCACCGGTGTTCGTCGGGCTCCCGCCCGTGGAAACCGGAAGCCTCCACTCGGGCGTTGCGGTAGGTGAAGCCAATCGTGGCCACGTCGCTGGCGATGTGTGTTGAGTCCTGCAAATGGTGTCCCAGCGGAGCCATCGGATCTTCGGACGCGGAAGCGCGGTGCGGGTAAGCAATCGGCCCCATCGCCAGATCGCCCATCGGCGCAAAATAAAAAGAGACCAGACTCTTCTCGCCGATCTTAAGATCGTACAGCGCCGCCAGTTCCATAAATAGATCGTGTGGATGCTGCCCATCAACGATAGGGCGGCCGAACGCCGTCTCGCCTTGCTGAAAAAGCTCTGGGTAGCGTCGCTGTGAAATGGTGGCCGGCTCCAGGCTCAGCATGGTCCGCAGCGTGAGCGCGCCGCGGCCAAGTTTTCGCTGCGCCATGGGCATGATCCAGTTGGTGGAAAAGAATTTGTCCCACCCCCGCGGTCCGGTTTGCTGCACATCCGCCACAAAAGCATCACCGTGGAACATGAATGTCCACGAGCCCTTCTGCTTCATCAGCATTGCGTTATTGACCGACAAAGGCTGTGCGTCTGTGCCCGCCGTCGAGTGTTGTTCGATCAGGTCGATCAGCGACACGGGTTGCATGGGCATCGACGGACCGCCAACTTGGCTCATCCCCGGCATATCCATACCTGTGTGGGTTTCTTGCCCCAAGACCGTCTGCAACAGAGCCGTTTCCATGACTACGGCCATGACTGCGGCGGCGGAGAATGACGACACAAAAGCGCGCACGTTTCCTCCGGATAACCCTTTGCCTGACCAGTTTGAAACTCCTCAATTGTCGGAGTTCTGCGGTCTAGACGCGGAGGTGCATGCTGTCGGTAAGATTGCCTGCGGGAACCCTGCAGCGAGACGTGAGCGCAAGCCTGAATTCAGCATGCGGAAGCAGTTTGCCGGTGGAAAGGAAAGATTTCCGGGCGGTCGCAACCATTCGGTAAACCGTCGGAAGAACGGCCGTGCTTTTTCCCGATACGCAACATTGGTGCGAAGTTGGAGACCGCGCGGGACTTCCGTCTGCATGCCCCGAGCAAGGCTCCGAGACTGTCGCCGCCGAGACCACATGAGGAAGGCAGAAAAAACCGCCCGCCAGCGCGAGCGCACTCAGGCCGAGCACCTGCAAAGACACAATCTTGATGGAGAGTCTGCTCACTCTCTCCATTAGATACTCGACCCGTAAAAAAGTCACCCGCCTCACAGTCCCGGAAGGGCACGTCGTCCGTGCTAAGCACTCGGTTATGATGAATGAAATGCAGAGGATCCCCGTAAACGTCAAACCGCGCCCCTATGACGTCCTGCTGGAACGCGGTTTGCTCCAGCGCTCTGGCCGCGTGCTGACCCGCCTTCTGGGCAAACAGCGGCGTTGTTTTGTCGTCACTGTGCCTCAAGTCTGGAAGCTGTGGGGCAGGACCCTTGAGAAATCCTTAACCAACGCCGGGCTGCGCGTCGAATTCCTCGAAATGGGCGACGGCGAACCGCACAAACGATTTCGCACGCTGGAAGCTCTGGCCGACCGCATGGTCGTTCTGAAAGCGGATCGAGACAGCGCCGTCATCGCTCTCGGTGGCGGCGTCGTGGGGGACGTAGCGGGATTTCTCGCCTCCATCTACATGCGTGGCATCGAACTCGTGCAAATTCCCACCACGCTTCTTGCGCAAGTCGACGCCTCCGTGGGAGGAAAAACGGCTGTCAATCTTCGTGCCGGCAAGAATCTCGCCGGTGCCTTCCATCAGCCCCTAGCCGTTCTGATCGATTCCGAAGTGCTGAGCACGCTCCCCGAGCGCGAGTTCCGCGCCGGCCTCTACGAATCTGTGAAGTGTGGAATCATCGGCGACGCCCGCCTGTTCCGTTTCCTCGAAACCAATCAGGCATCGATTCTCCGCCGCGAAGGTGCGGCCCTCGACCCGGTGATTGCCGCCTCCGTCAAGCTCAAGGCAAATGTCGTCTCCGCCGACGAGCGCGAAAATGGTGTCCGCCGCAACCTTAATTTTGGACACACCATCGGTCACGCCCTCGAGGCGGAGACCGGCTACCGCCAGTTTCTGCATGGCGAGGCGGTCGCCTGGGGCATGGTCGCGGCCCTCCACATTGCACAAGCTGTAGGCACGATGAAACGCGCCGACGCGGACCGAGTCACCACCGCAATTTTGAGTCTGGGAAAACTCCCGCGGGTCAATGCCTCCGCGAAAAGAGTGGCCGCGCGCTTAGATTCGGACAAGAAGGCCCGCGGCGGCAAAGTCCACTTCATCCTGCCCACCAAAATCGGCGCCGTCGAAGTCGTCGACAATATTCCGGAGAGCATTGCGCTGCAAGCTGTGGAACACGTGCGGCGGATTTCGGCGAGGCAATCGCGATGACCGTAACTGCGCCTCAACAGCCGAAGCAGCGCGCACAAGGAGCAAGCCCAGCGGGCGCCGGCGACCCCCAGGCTGCCGCCCAGGCCGTGCGCCAGATGTTTAGCGATATCGCCCCTCGCTACGACCTGCTCAACCACGTGCTTTCCATGAACGTCGATCGCCTGTGGTGGTGGCGCGCTGCCAGGAAGTTTGACGCCATCCTCAAAGATCCTTCGGCACGAGTTCTCGATCTATGTTGCGGAACCGGCGACATGTCCTTTGCCCTGCAACGCCGTGCCCAAGCCGGCGCCAGAATCGTGGGCGCGGATTTCGCCCATCCCATGCTACGCCGCGCCTCCCTCAAATCCTCGTCCATGCCAAAGCCACCCGCCTGGATCGAAGCCGACGCCTTGCGCCTGCCCTTTCCCGACGGCGCTTTTAGCCTGGTCACCTCCGCATTCGGTTTCCGGAACCTGGCCAGCTACGACGACGGGCTTAAGGAAATCCTGCGCGTCCTGCGTCCCGGCGGAGAATGCGGCATCCTCGAGTGCAGCGAGCCCGAAGGCCCTCTCGGCGCAGCCTATCGTCTCTATTTTCGCCATGTGCTGCCGAAGATTGGCACCGCCCTCTCCGGTGTGCGCGGCCCCTATGACTATCTCCCCAACTCCGTCGAGCGTTTCCCCAAACCTCCCGAAATGCTCGAACGAATGCGCTCCGCCGGATTCTCCGGCGCCGAGTGGACGCCCTACACCTTCGGCATTGCGGGATTGTTCTGGGGACGGAAATAACCGCGGAATTGGCCATTCCGGCGGGGCTGGAATCTTCACCTGTTACACGTTAAGGAAACTCTGATTAAGTTCAATTTGTCATCCCGACCGCGAAGTGGAGGGACCTGCTTTTAGTTTGGAGAGGACTTAATCAGGGTTTCTCTGCCGCTGGTCTGGAAAAGTATTCCGAAATGCATCTTCAATCGTGTATTGAATAACCTCGGCATACTTGGGCCCCAGCCAGGTCTGCAAGTGGCTCGTATCCATTGTGTACTCTCCGGTCATGTAAGGAAGCGCTTCCGGCGGAATCGCCGAAATGCCCGATTTCCACAGCGCCTCCAGCACCATCCGGCACGCCCAAACCCCGGGCATCCGCAGCAGCTTCGCCTGCGCAATCTCCACACATCGCCCGTACGTCAGCGCCGGGCCTCGCCCTGCAACGTTGAGTATGTTAAGCCGCTGCGTCTCCGGTTCCGTCAACCCTACGATGTGCGCGATCAGTCGCGCCACATCATCCACATGAACAAACTGAATCTTCTTTTCCTGGAACTTCGGGTCCCGAGGTAGCATGCACGGCAGCCGCTTGCCCTTGGCGCGCAAATTCTCCGCCCAGCGGCCCTTACCGTTGGGCGTTCCACGAAACGCTCCCACCATGTAGTTATCCACCGAAGCGCCGGTAAAAATATGAGGCCGCAGCAGATAGACACTCGATTGCGGCAGGGAAGGCGCCCAGGTCTGCACCACTTCATCGGCCTCTTGCTTGTGAATAGCGTAGGGCAATGTGTGCGCCCCGAGCCGTGTTTCCTCCGCTGCCGGGCGCGGCAACTCAGGCCCATACGCCGCCACACTGCTTAAGTGGACGAACTTGCGGACGCTGTTATACCCATTGCGGTTCGTTTCCGACACCGCCTCGAGAACGCGCGCCGTGCCCGCCACATTGATCTGCCACATGCGATCCAGGTCGAGCACGCCGGCGCGAACCGGGTCCAGCACAAACGCCAGATGCACTACCGCGACCGGACGCACTTTTTGCAGCAAATGGAACAACTCGCGGCAGGATTCCTCCCGCCCCAGATCGAGATGGACGAACTCCGCCACCGTACTTTCCGGCGGCGTCAGATCCACGGCCGTGACCGAGTACTCCGCTAGCAAAGGGAGCAGCCGACGGCCTAAGTTGCCGGCTGCTCCCGTTACCACAATCGAGGGTCTGCTATCGCTCATTCCTGGGTCAGCTATCTGCGGGAACGCCCTTCGGTGAGCCGCCTCAGTTGGAGGGAGGACCGCCCTGGGGCTGACGGCCGCCCGGTCCACCCGGAGCGGGTGTCGGCTCCGGCGGCCCAAAGTAAGCGTCGTTGAGGGTGGTAGTTGTGATCTCGGAAACGGCCTTCTGCGCTTCCTGTAGCCGCTCGTTCTTCATCGCTGTCTTCACGTCGTTCTTGGCGTCTTCGAAGGAAGTCGTCGTCTTCGCACCCATCTTGAACACGAAGAACGCGCGGGAATCCGGAATCAGCTCCGATACCTCTCCGCTCTTCAGATCAAACACATTCGGAGGCACTGTGGCGCGAGTCGCCTTGGATACCTTCGTCTCCACCGGCGCGCCTTTGATGTTCGCTGCGGCAAAAGCCTCGGCTTGCAGCTTGGCAAAGTCCTCGCCAGCCGCAGCGCGGGCGCGAAGCTTGGCAGCGAGGGCCGCCATCCCCGCTTCATCCGCCACAACCCCGGTCTTGGGCTTGGCCGTCCCTGCCTTCGTCGGGGCAGCTTTCGTGCCAGCCTTGGCGGCCGCCGTCCCCGGCTTCTTCGCCGCAGTCTTCGCTGCGGGTTTGTCGGGGTCATCCTTGTCCTTCGCCGCGTCCTTGTCCGCTGGTAGAGGAGCACGAGGAATGATCAACCGCTCCACATCCGCCAGTTCGTAGTTGGCTTTGTGCTCGTTGTAATATTTCTCCGCGTCCGCATCGCTCACGTTGCCTGCCTGCTCCTGCATGCTGTCGCGGAGTTCACCGGCCAGCGCCTGCATCACGGCAATCTTCGTGCGCACCTGCACCCGGGCCGACTTGTCCAGACCCCGTTTCCTGGCTTCAGCCGCCATCGTCAAAAGCTGCCCATAACTCGTCCCAACCTGGCGCTGCTGTGGCAGCTTCATCTGCGGCTGAAACGCCTGAATGATGCCTTCAAACTCGGCCTTCTTAATCACGGTCTTGCAATCGGCTGCCGCGGGCGGGTCGCAAAGGCCTTGAATCGTAACCACGGGCGCATCAGGCGCCAGGGTTGATGCGGCCGGCGTAGCAGCGGGAGTGGACGCGGCAGGCTGAGCAGCCGGCGGCATGGTCGTTCCAGCCTGGCCGAAGACCATCGAACAGCATAGGATGACAGCGAAAAAATGACGAAGAATCACGTGGTACTTCCTCCAAATATCCAAATAGAAGATCGGCTTTCATCGTAGCATACGGCCTGTTTCCGGGCGTTGCGCTCCTGCAACTTGGCGGCAACGCGGCCAGGGGCGATAATCAAAGCGACGTTGATGACCACCGACACCCACGCCGACACTCCCACCGAGAGCCAAGCCCTGCGACGAAAGATGCGCTCCGAGAAGCGCTCCGTCGCCGGAAGTTCGGTTCTGGCCGCGCTCGTCATCACCTTCCTCAAGGTGTTAGTTGGCTTCACCACCGGATCGCTGGGCATCCTTTCCGAAGCAGCCCATTCCGGCCTCGATCTCGTAGCCGCGCTCGTGACCTATTTCTCCGTCCGCGTTTCCGATAAGCCCGCCGACGCCGACCACCAATACGGCCACGGCAAAGTCGAAAACTTTTCCGCCTTCATCGAAACTTTTCTCCTCCTCCTGACCTGCGTCTGGATCATCTACGAAGCCCAGCATCGCCTCTTCTTCCACAGCGTCGAAATCGAACCCTCCGTGGCTGCCTTCGCGGTCATGTTCCTGTCGATGGGCATCGACTTCTGGCGCTCGCGAGCATTAGGCAGAATCGCCGTGAAGTACGACAGTCAGGCCCTCGAAGCCGACGCCCTCCACTTCAGCACCGACATCTGGTCCAGTTCGGTCGTAATCCTGGGTCTCGCACTCGTGGCCATAGGCAGACGCGCGGGCATCGCCTGGCTGAAAGATGCCGACCCCGTAGCGGCACTCTGCGTCGCCGGCGTGGTCATTTGGGTAAGCTGGCGGCTGGCGCGTCGCACCGTCGACGCCCTGCTTGATGCCGCGCCGTTGGGCGTGCGGGCGGGAATCATTCATGCCGTCACAGGCGTCGAAGGCGTAGTCGAAGTCGATCGGGTTCGCATCCGCCGTGCCGGCAACCGCTTTTTCGCTGACCTCTCCGTCGCTCTCCCCCGCGTCGTCACTTTCCAGCGTTCCGAGCAAATCGTGGGCTCCATCACCTCGGCCGTACAGAAGTTGCTCCCCAATGCCGATGTCATGGTCCACTCTCTAGCTCGCCCGCAAGTCGACGAAAGCATCTTCGACCGCATACGCGCCGTTGCCACCCGCCACAACGTGAACGTTCACGACGTCAGCGTGCAGGACCTGGAAGGAAAGCTGCACGTGGAGCAGCACCTGGAACTCAACGAAAATTTCCAACTCAAAGAAGCTCACGACCGCGTCACCCAGCTCGAGTCGGAAATTCGCACCGAAGTTCCCGAAGTCAGCACCATCCTCACTCACATTGAAAGCGAACCGGCGACCATCGAGCCCGGCGAGGAAGAAATTGCCGATGCCGCGCTGGTGAAGAAATTCAAAGCCGTCGCCGCCGGCTTCCCGGAAATTATCGACATGCACGACGTAAAAATCCGCCGCGTCCGCAATCGTCTCTATCTCTCCTGCCACTGCACCCTGCCGGACGGCATGCAACTCTCCCGCGTTCACGATGTCCAGACCGAACTCGAGATTCGCCTCAAACAGGCCGCCCCGCAACTATTTCGCGTGCTCATCCACCCCGAACCAGTAACGGATAACCTCCGGTGACTTCGATTTCATATCGGCCGTTCACTGCCCGTGGAAAGAGTCGCAACGGCGCCTTTGCCTTTGGGCGGTGCAGGGCTTCAGCCCTGCACCAACGGCACGAAAACGATGGGCTTTGGGAGCTGAGGTAAGGTTTGTATCAGGGCACGGCCTTCAGCCGTGTCGCCCAAGGCCGTAAGAAACGGGAGCTTTAGCCCCATCGGGCCAACGCTCGTTCCTTGCGTCATTAGATTTTTCTGGAGGCTCTCGTAATGATTTCCGCCAACGCCGTCTGGATCGATCATGCAAGATTCGCTGGCATCGCCGGCAGCCGCCACTCCCTCGTCACGGACGGCGGGTCCTCGGAAAAATCCGCCAGCAGCCCCATGGAACTCGTCCTCATCGCCCTCTGTGGCTGTACTGCCACGGACGTAGCCAGCATCCTGCAAAAGAAACGCGAACCCTTCACCGCCCTCGAGGTCCGTGCGGAAGCCGACCAAGCACACGAACCTCCCAAGGTCTACACCCACATCCGCCTGATTTATAAAGTTCGAGGCAATGTTACGAAGAAGGCAATGGAAGACGCCGTGCGCCTCTCCAAAGAAAAATACTGCTCCGTTTCCGCCATGCTGCAGAAGACGGCCGCCATCACCTTCACCATAGAATATGAGTAAAATCGCGGGTCGATACGGTCTTCGAAGCATCTAAACAATCATGGAAGAAGTGAAAGGCGAAGAAACGAAAGCCGCCCAACCGAGAGTCGTAATCTTCATCCAACCCGGCTGACCCCCGTGCCACGTAGTGACGGCATTCCTCTCGGAGAGAGGGATCGACTTCGAAGAGCGCGACGTCTCCCACGACCCCACTGCGGTGCGCGACCTGACCCAAAAATACAAAAGCCGCTCCACCCCAACTCTCGTAATCGGCCCGCCAACCAGCGAAGAGGTTATGATCGGATTCGATCCTGATCGCCTCGATCAGCTGCTGGGACGGTAGTTTCCATTCCTGGCATGTTCAATAAAGGCCACCTTAATAACCCTTTGTCATCCCAACCGCCAGTGGAGGGACCCGCTCTTGCTCCAACAAATTGATCTATTATCGGAACATAAAGGATTCGTGGTGCCCGAATGTATACAATAACTCTCGCTTCCCGAAAATCGATCCAATGCCCGCCCAACGCCACCCAATCCGCGGATTCTTCTACATCGCCCTGGCCACCTTGCAATGGGGAATCGCAGCCAGCTTGGGCCGCGCCGTTTTCACCGGCCGACTCCGCATCGGCGGAGAAGTAGTAAAAGCAATCAACCCACTTCTAATCGCACAAGGAAGAGTCACCTTCTCCTGCCTGGCGTTAATGACCGTCCTCATCGCTCGCCGCGGCGTACGAGCGCTCTTTCTCCCGCGCCGCGACCTGCTAACCATGCTCCTGATAGGCACGCTCGGCATGGCAGCCTCGAACTATTTCTACTACCTGGCCATCCAGCGCACCAATGTAGCCACGGCGATTATCGTGCAATACACAGCTCCGGTCTGGGTGCTGCTCTACATGGTCGGGCGCGGCATGCAAAAGCCGACCCTACAGCGCATCGGCGCGGTGGGTTTCGCCATCGTGGGGATCGCACTCGCCATCGATCTGGTTCACGGCAATGCCCTCCGCCTCGACGCGATAGGAGTCGGCGCCGCCCTCTTAGCCGCGTTCTCCTTCAGCTACTACAACATCGCAGTCCATGACGTACTCAGCCGCCACGACCGCTGGAAGATCCTGCTTTGGGCTGTCCTCATTGCTACTGTCTTCTGGATGGCAGTCAATCCACCCTGGAAAATCGCCGCCACCGGCTACTCGCGCTCGCAATTTGAGTTCCTGGCTCTGTTCTCGCTGATCTCCATGCTGGGCCCCTTCTCCTGCTACTTCGCAGGCCTTCAGCATCTGGAACCCACCCGCGCCGTAGTCACTAGCTGCCTCGAGCCCGTCTTCTCCATCCTGATCGCAGCAATCTTTCTCGGCGAGCGCGTGAACGCAACGCAAGTAGTCGGGATAACTCTGGTGCTAGGCGCAATCATCCTAGCCCAACTCCCCGACCGCGCCGACCCAGCAGCATTACTCGTAGAACCGATCGAGTAACACGCGCCACCGCAAAAAGCTTTGTCATCAGAAAACTCTGTCATCCCGACCGGAGTGGAGGGACCTGCTTTTAGCCTATCGAAATACTCTCGGCCCTGACTCGAGAGCGACCAGAAGTGTGAGGCGAGACTGAGATAAGAGTCAGGCTTTGTATCAGGGCACGGCTTTAGCCGTGCCGTAACCGCAAAGCTGAAAAGCGCCTTCAGGCGCTGCTAAAGCGCTTGTGATGAGCGCCGTTGATCAATAGCCTTTGGGTGGAGCAGCGCTTCAGCGCTGCAATAGAAGCACTAAGATGGGGGCCTTTCGGCGTCGAGGTAAGGTCGAAGGAACAAGCATTTACCCAAACATTCTCCGCAACCCCTGATACCTCTTCGCCGTTCTCACATCATTTCCAATCTGTTCCCGTAACGCCTCGGGCGACGAAAACTTGATCTCGGCCCTCAGCCGACGCAAGAAAAATACTTCCACTTCCGTATCCTCACTCAAATCCAGAGGATGAAAACCCAGCAAATGCGTCTCGATGGCAAACAAGTCCGCCCCGAAAGTCGGCCTGTTACCGATATTGGTCACAGAATCGAACATCTCCACCCCAACCCGCGTCCGCGAAATATAAACCCCATTCTGAGGAATGAGTTCAGAATAAGGCGCCAGATTAATCGTCGGGACTGTGTATTTCGAGCCATACCCGCGCCCATGCACCGGAGTCGAAAGCAAACTGAACACCCGCCCCAACAAATGCCGCGCCAGGTGGGCCTTCCCCTCCAGCAACAACTGGCGGATGGCACTGCTCGAAACCTCCAGCCCCCGCAGCCGCATTTCCGGATACGAGAACACTTTAAACCCAAATTCCCGGCCGAATTCCATCAGGGCATGAATATCCCCAGCCCCTTTGTTGCCAAAGCGGAAATTAAATCCCTCGTGGATTTCGCTGCCATGCAAGGCATCCCGCAGAATCCTGGCCGCGAAGTCGTGGGCCGCCGTTAACCTCATCTCCTCATCAAAGGGCAGCAGCACCACCGCATCCAGTCCGCTCTCGGCGAACAAGCGCAGCTTCTCCGGTTCCGGCGTCAGCAGCTTCAGCGTCGAGTCCGGCCGCAAATACCGCGCCGGATGCGGAGTGAACGTCACCGCTACCGACCTCGCTTTTCTCTCCTGAGCCCGCCGAACAATCTGCTCCAGCATGTGCCGGTGCGCGCGATGGATCCCGTCAAAATTCCCCACGCTGACGATGCTGGGCCCGAACCCAGGCGGAATCTGGCTGAGCTGACGAAAAACTTGCATCTAGATATCAAACTCCAGCTTCAATCCGTCGTAGGCCAGTTGCACGCCAGCAGGCAGACCCCGGTTCGTCTCCCCGTGCCCCAAGTCATGACAGATGTGCGTGAAGAACGTTCGCCGCGCCTTCAGAAGTCCGGCAATCCGCAGGGAGTTTGCGATATTGGAATGTGTAGGATGAGGCTTATGCCGGAGCGCGTCCAGAAACAGCACATCTAAGCCTTTCAACTTTTCCATCGAGTGCTCGGGAATTTCCGAAAAATCCGTCAGATACGCCGCCGAACCAAAACGAAATCCCCACACCTCGGCATCCCCATGCAGTACGGAAATCGGTTCAAAGCGCGCCCCAAACAACTCAACTGGCCCATCCAGAGGCTTGAGTTCCACCTGCGGAAGATTGCCAAACTTGTACACCGCGTCAAACGCGTAACGAAACATCGTGTGGATAACCGCCGAATGTTCCGGCGCCGCATAAAGAGGAATTTTATTGGGCCGCAAAAAACTCAGCGGACGAAGATCGTCCAGGCCCAGCACATGGTCTGCGTGCGCGTGCGTGTACAGCACCGCGTCAATCTTCCGCACATTCTCGCGCAATGCCTGCTCGCGGAAGTCTGGTGTCGTATCGATCAGGACAAAATTGCCGTCATACTCCACCAGCACCGAAGGCCGCGACCGCCGGTCACGCGGATCCGTCGACCGGCATACCGCACACTCACAGCCTAGAGTTGGTACGCCCATCGACGTTCCACTACCAAGAACCGTGAGGGTGGCATTCATTCCAGGCTGTTAGCGGATCAGCGGGCCCGACCCCACCGGCCCCGGTCCAACAGGATTCGCTCCGGCGGGATTCGGTCGACCGCCGCCCGGTCCTCCCGGATGAGGCCCGCGCGCCAGCGCGTTCGTCACCTCGAGATATGCCATGCGCAGCTCATACAGCGCGTTCTGCAGGAAATTCTGCTCTGTCGCCGTCAAGTTGCCTTTGGTCTTCTCCGCCAGCAACCCGATCGTGTCGATCGTCTGCCGCGCGCTGATAATATCCAGCCGAGGCTGCCCATTCGGCTCGTGGGCCAAACCCAGCTGCATAAGTGAAGTCATGTAGAGCGAGCCCAAAAACCGCTCGAACGTGACTTCCAAATCCGCAACGCCAGGTCCCATCTCCTTGCTGATCGCCTCGTCCATCGAGCGGTTCGTCTGCAGATAGGCGTTGGCTTGAGCCGATTGCTCTTCCGCCGAAGGCGGTGGAGGTGCTTCCGGCAAACCCTCCGTGGCCGCCACTGCCGTATCCCCCGCCGACGTCTCCACCGCTGTGCCTCGGGGTTCATCTGTGATCAGCGACACCTTGTTCTCATCGGCGCCGCTCGCCGCATCCGGACGCAACTCGCCATCCGTCGAAAACAGCCGTCGGTCCGATACGGTAAAACTCTCTTCTTCTTTTCTTTTTGCCATGGAAGACTCTCTGGATACTTTCTAATGCTGGAGTAGTTCTTGAAATGGAAGTTCGTGCCGCCGCACGGGCCCGCCATGTGCGGTCAGTGTTTTGCCGAAGGCCTCGCGCCGCAGGTACCCCAACCCGATCCGCCGTTCTCTCTCAGGGCCCGAAAAATCCGCCGTACTCGTAATTTCCCCGACTTCCTTGCCCTCGGCCTCAATCTTGTCGCCCGTCGTCCTGTCCGCCGTCAGTTCGAAGCCGGAAAACACACGATGCACCTGCCCCCGCGACCGAATGCGCTCCACAATCTCCTGGCCCACGTAACAGCCTTTGGCAAAATGCAACGCCCGCTCCTGCCCGGTTTCCTGCGGCAAATCGCGTTCGCGAATGTCCTCTCCAAACAGTGGAATTCCCGCAGCCATCCGGTACAGCCGAAGTGCCCCCGCGCCCACGGATGCAGCCCCAGCCCGCTCCAACCCTTCGATCAAACCGGGAATCCGTTCCGGCGCCAGCCAAATTTCGTAAGCCTCACCCTTCCAGATTTCCGCCCGCACCAGCGTGATCTCCACTCCCTGCCAGATCACCCCTGACACTTGCAGCGGATCCAGCTCCGTCACCGGAATGCCCGCAGCCTCCAGCACGACCTTCGATCGAGGTCCCTGCACGCCAACCGCACCCAACTGATCGCTCACGTCCTCCATCACCACATCGTCCATGACGATGTAATGATCAAACAGTCCAATCAATCTCGTAGCCTGCGTCCGATCCACATCCAGCACAATTCGTTCGCCTCGATTGAAGGCATACAAATCACCCTGAATCCGCCCCTGAGCGTTCAACAAAAAGGCGTAAACCCCATGATCCTTCGCCAGATCCCGAACGTTGTTCGTGACCATCCCGTTCAGCCAGCGCGTCCGGTCCTCGCCAATGACAAAAATCTTGGATCGAGTGTCCAGCCGGGAAACACCGCAGTCACGCGTCAGAATCCGGAATTTGGC
>Ga0080027_10000607_pt1 | contig 15248 bp, 10 predicted proteins | sample OrgsoiDNA2013046_FD_70962 | JGI IMG/M metagenome (GOLD analysis project Ga0080027, IMG submission 70962) | Permafrost soil microbial communities from the Arctic, to analyse light accelerated degradation of dissolved organic matter (DOM) -... | ecosystem: Environmental > Terrestrial > Soil >... | reverse complement strand
TATTTGAGTTGTCTGCGCCGGGTAACAGATCCAGATTAACAGCAGTGGCTATCAGATTAGAAAGGGCGGTGTTGGCCTGTGCCCGGGCTTTTTGAAAAGAAAAACAAAGGAGTACACAAAGCATACCCAGTGGGTAAAAAATGGATTTCATGTGGCTGCATTTAAAGTTTAAAAAAAGCTGTGTATTAAATCTTACGGTCTTCCTGTATAATGGGAGAAGGCTGATTTTTTTATCGGGGCGGAATCATAATCGGGGACGATCCGGAACAGAAACAAGAGTCAATCCTGAAATGTTACTTCATTTGATTTGAACCTGAAGAAAGCGGGCTTTAATTTACCTTTTAAATAATGAAGTTAAATTCAAATGATTCCAAAACCAACATAACTTAAGTACTATATACCAAAAAGCCGTTGACCTGTCGGTCTGCGGCTTTTAATTTCTTATCCTGAACCAATAGAATAACCCCTGCTTTTACAGAATCATTTCTATTCCGGGAGTCCCGGGATCTTACTTCGTTAAAACCATTTGTTTACTGCTGATCATTTTTTCATCGATGTAGAGTGTATAGTTATATACACCCGAAGAAAGACCCGATGCATCCATATTCAGGTTGCCCCTGCCACTGCCATTGATCATGACGGTTTTGATGATGCGGCCGGAAATATCCGTCACCATTAATTTGGCGCGGCCGGCATTTTGCGGAAGGGTATAGCCGATATTGGTTGAACCGTTGAAGGGATTGGGCGTATTCTGACCGAGGAAGGCATCGGAAAGTGAAACATTGTTGGAAGTGCCAGTTCTGATGAGTTGCTGGACCAGGTCTTCCAGGCGCTGCAGTTTCACTTTCAGTGAATCAATTTCATCCCGTTTGCTATTGTTTGAATCACTTAATTCCTGAACTGATTTGACCAGTGGCACCACAAAATCCGAATAACTTAACCCGTAAAAACTCCGGTCGTTTTCTGGTTTTTTCACCCCGCTGAAATTATAATTTATTGAACTGGCGGCCTGTTCCACCTCCTGGGCTACAAAACCAGTATATATCTTTTTTTCTTTGTCATCACTGCCTTTTGCTAAAATATTATCTTCTGTAATTCCCAGTTTCTTATTGAGGCCATGTACATCCATCGTATAAGTAACCGGCTTTAGTTTACTGATAAAAATTAATCCCGGTACATTTTCGTTTATATTCTTTTTATACCGGCCGTCAGACAGGGAAAAAAAACTTGCAAATGATACGATAGCACTGACAGCAGGATTCCCTAAAAAAACTTGCTGGGCTGCCGTTACAATTGTATTAAAACCCAGGCCGCTCGAGTTCGTTATTGTTGGATCGGCAGAAGCAGTCGTTGCCTGGTATCCGACAAATGTATTATCATCCCCTGTAGATGTATATCCTGCCGCGTAACCCAAAAAAGTATTTTGATTTCCGGTGATATTTGAAAGGCCTGAAGCATAACCATAATACGTATTAAAATTTCCGGTGGTGTTGGCATTCCCGGCATGGAACCCTCCGAAGCAATTAAATGATCCTGTTGTATTGGAAGAACCTGCCTGCTCCCCCAAAAAAAGGTTTACAGCTCCTGTTGTGTTGCCAAGGCCTGCCTGGTACCCAATGGCAGTATTATTACCTCCCGAGGTATTACTGTAAAGCGCCTGGTATCCGACAGCCGTGTTCCAGTTACTGTTGCTGTTATATAAACTTTGAAAACCGACTGCTGTATTCCAGCTGCCGTTATTGGAATAAAGCGCTTCAAATCCGAAGCCAGCATTTGAAACGCCCGAGGTATTCAGGTAAAGAGCAGCTGCCCCGCTTGCTGTATTGGAATTTCCGGAGGTATTTGCAAAAAGTGATAGCGCACCACTGGATACATTATTAAATCCTGTGGTATTGGAATAAAGGGACTGGTAGCCTTCGGCTACGTTTTGAATGCCTGTGGTATTGTGCGTGAGCGCGTAATTACCGCTCGCCGCATTGGAACCTCCCGTTGTATTTGAATAAAGAGACAAATACCCAAAGGCTGTATTATCGCTGCCGGATGTATTCGAATAGAGTGACTGAAATCCATTGCCGGTATTATTATTCCCGGTGGTATTTGAATTCATGGCACCGAACCCGCTGGCCGTGTTTGAACTGCCTGTTGTGTTTAGATAAAGGGACATTGTGCCATTGGCCATATTGGAATTGCCTGTTGTGTTTGAAAAAAGTGACTGGAATCCATTGGCTGTATTATTAAAACCTGTGGTATTGGAATAAAGGGACAGGTAACCCTGAGCGGTATTTTGAATACCTGTTGTATTTGCATATAACGACTGGAATCCATTGGCTGTATTAAAATTTCCGGAGGTATTGAAATACATGGATTCAAATCCGATGGCTGTGTTTGAACTTCCGGTCGTGTTTGAATAAAGGGCCGCCGCACCGCTGACCGTATTGGAATTCCCGGTAGTATTTGCAAAAAGAGACAGCGCGCCGCTGGTCGTATTATTAAATCCTGTGCTGTTGGAATATAAAGCCTGGTAACCGCTGGCCACATTTTGAAAACCGGTGGTATTAAAATATAATGCCTGGAATCCATTGGCCAGATTATTATATCCGGTCGAATTCGCATACATCGCCTTTGAACCGATGGCCGTATTATTTCCTAAACCTCCGTTTGTGTTGAACATCGCGGAGTCACCGATGGCCACCTGGTTATGACCATCCGTGCCGGACAACATGGCCCGCACGCCGATGGCCACATTGGAATAACCTGTTTTATTGGAATAGAGAGAAAAATAACCCATGGCCATGTTGGCACTGCCGGTGGTGTTCGCCTGCAGGGAACGCGTACCGATGGCTGCATTTGCATTGCCATTGGTATTGGCAGCGAGGGAATAAAATCCGATGCCGGTATTGGCAAAGCCCCCGGAATTGACGGCCAGTGCATTGTTACCGACGGCTGTGATTCCAAGACCCAGGGTATTGCCGTAAGAAATGAATTTGGACCCACCCATGAAAACCGCATTGCTGATATATAATTGTTTCCATCCTTTGGCTGCTGATCCAAGATTATTTGAGTTGTCTGCGCCGGGTAACAGATCCGAATTGACAGCGGTTGTTGTCAGATTAGAAAGGGCGGTGTTGGCCTGTGCCCTGGATTTTTGAAAAGAAAAACAAAGGAGTACACAAAGCATACTCAGGGGGTAAAAAATGGATTTCATGTGGCTGCATTTAAAGTTTAAAAAAAGTCAAATATTAAAACTTTCCATACTCCGGTAAAAAAGGAGCCGGCAGTTTTTGTTATAGTCAGGATCGCGATCGGCGTGGATGAATAATTAAAAGGAGCCAACAACAGGACATCCGGAGATTTCATCATTGAGTTACAACGACTCTCGGAAATAAAATTCTTGTCAGATAAATTATATGGCGACTCCTTTTATTTCAATGCCTGAAAGATATTCTTGTTTCACAATTTGAATACTACCTATCCGGGTAGTTTTCGGAATAGATAATGCCCCGGCGCATCGTGCCTTTCATAATTCATTCGCGTTCACTTTGACAAGCGGTCTTTGCACGCTACTGCAAATAATAAGTGCCCTCTTGCGAAGGCACTTCGTGCGGTTCATTCTTCATTCCCTCCTGCTTAGGAAAACAAGTTTTCCACGCATGCGGAAATGAAGAATGCCCTCTTACGAGGGCACTTCATTTGTTTTGCTGGCTGTAGAGGGAGGATTCGAACCTCCACGGAGCAGTTAGCTGTAGTACAATGTTAGCGGTGGTCAACCCCAGTCGCCCACGCTTTTCAGCGAGAGCGGCATTATGCTACGTTTATCCTGTAATCCCCACCCCCGAGACAAGAGGGCATGTCTGCCAAATTTCATCACTCCACAGTATGGCCGCGGTTTTTCAACCATTGACTATACAATATTAACGGAAATAGGCCAAACCATTGCATAAATACTAACAAATATTTTGAAAAATTTGATAATATCTAAATAATTAGTATATTTATTAAATATTATTAAAAATTCATTCAAAATGAGCGGTAAATTTAATTTAGATAAGCTGGATTTGCAAATAATTCATGAAATGATGGAAAATGCTGAGATTTCTTACGCTGATCTCGGCAAAAAATTATTTGTATCCGGTGGTACCATTCACGTACGTATCAAAAAACTCCAGGAGTTTGGTATCGTAAAAGGTACAAAATTAAATGTAAATCTGAAGCACCTTGGCTTTGATGTCATCGCCTTTATCGGTATTTACCTGGAGAAAAGTTCCCTGTATGATTCCGTTGCCAAGGACCTGCGCCGGATCCCGGAGATCGTACGGTTGAATTATACCACGGGCAATTACAGCATGTTCGCCGAAATCGTTTGTAAGGATATCAACCAGCTGCGTTTTGTATTGCACGACGAATTGCAGAAAATTAAAGGCATTGAAAGAACCGAAACTTTTATTTCACTCGATGAGAGTTTCAACCGGAATGTACCTGTTTATAAAGAGCCTGTTTAAGCGTGAAGCGTGAAGCGTGATGCTTGATGCGTGATGCGTGAAACGTGATGCGTGAAGTGTGACGCATGAAATATGAACCTTCCCGCATCCAGCCTCCAGCCTCAGGCTTACTCCGATCTCAACGTTTTAGCGGGATTTGCAAAGGCGGCTTTTAATGCCTGGTAACTGACCGTACACAGGGTAATGATAAAAGCGCCTGCGCCAGCAAAAAAGAAAATCCACCAGGATATCTGTGTTCTGTATTCATAATGCATCAGCCACCTGTTCAATACGATCCACGCTACCGGTACGCTGATCATACAGGCAATTAAAACCAGGGCTATAAAATCTTTCAACAAAAGCCTCCAGAGATTGATGATGGTTGCGCCCAACACTTTTCTCAATCCGATTTCCCTGCTTCTTTGTTCTGCAACAAATGAGGAAAGACCGAATAATCCAAGGCAGGAGATAAAAACGGCGAGCGAACTAAAAATGGCTGACAGTTTACCGATCTGCTCTTCGGCAATAAATTTTGCAGCGTAATCCTCGTCTACAAACTTGTACTCAAAAGGCTGGTCCGGATTGAATTTTTTAACAACCGGCGCTATCTTATTCAGGGCTTCTTTCATACCTGCATTTGGTTTGATGCGGACGATGGTAATACTTCCGGCTTCATTTGTCAGCGTATAAATGACCGGTCCCACTTCATCATAGGGAGATCTCATCACCATATTGTTGACCACACCAATCACGCGGTATTTCTGATCCCACCAGGTGACTGTTTGGCCAACCGGATTTTTCAAACCCATATACCGAACGGCTGCTTCATTCAAAATCAGCGCCGAAGAGTCTGTGAGAAAATCGCGTGAGAAATCGCGCCCCTCTTTCATTTTCCAGTTGATGGTTCTGCCATAATCCTGCGAAGTGCTGACCACGCCGAAGTCAGTAGACAGATTGGGATCTTTTCCCGGCCAGGAAAAACCGCTGGTGCTGTTCCAGATGCCGGTGGTCGGACTGCCGGACTCGGTCACGCTTTCAATCGTTCCTGTTTGCATCATTTCATTTCGAAATGCATCAAAATGATCATGTAAAGCCGGCGTCATCATGGGAATCGTGATGAGTCCGTTGCGGGAATAACCCACCGGTCTGTTTTTTGCAAATTGAATCTGTCTGTAAACGATCATGGTTCCGATGATCAGGATCACGGAAACTGTGAACTGTAATACCACCAATACTTTTCGGGGAACAGATGCAAACCGGCCGGTTCTGAAATTGCCCTTTAATACTTTAATGGGTATGAAAGATGAAAGATAAAATGAAGGATAACTGCCCGCGACCAGACCGGTCAGCAGAGTAAACGCAAATCCAATCAGCCAGAAATAAGGATTTGTCCACGGAATCTGCATTTGCTTATCTGCGATTGAATTAAAAAATGGCAATGACAGCTCAACGATAAACAGGGATAATACAAAAGCCATGAGCACGGTGAGCAGCGATTCACTGAAAAATTGAATAACCAGCTGGAACCGGAGGGAGCCGAGTGTTTTCCGTATTCCGACCTCCTTCGCCCTTTTCTCGCTCTTGGCTGTGCTCAGGTTCATGAAATTGATACATGCTAGCATCAGAACAAAAATGCCAATGATACAAAACATCCTGACATACTGAATGGCGCCGCCCGCATTCACTCCGTTTTTATATTCGGCATATAAATGCCATTCACTCATGGGCTGAAGGAAGAGCGCGGGTTTTTTCTGCGCAAGCTGGGAATTGATTTTTTTGAGTTTTGCATCCCGGATTCGGGCGGAAATCTGCCGGATGTCAGCATGGTCGTATAAGAGAACATATACGGTGAAGGCATTCGGTCTCCACGGATTCTCAGTATATATCCAGTCGGAATGATAATATATCTGGTCCCAGGTGGACATAAAGCTCAGGTTGGCAAAAGAAGAGTTTCTTGGAAAATCCTGATAGACTCCTGAGACTTTTAATGTAAACTGGTTATCGATCTTCAATACCTGATTGATGGGATCATCGTTTCCGAAATAAGTTTTCGCGGCGGATTCAGATATTAAAACCGAAGAAGGATCTTCCAGGCTCCGGTTACCCCTGAGCATTTTTAATGAAAACATATCCGGTGCACCTTTCTCAAAAAAACCACCCTCTTTGGTGAATTTTTTTTCACCATGTATAACCAGGTGATCTCCCGGAGAAGCTTCGAGTACGACCTTCCTGAAATCGCTTCCATAATTTTTTCGCAGCTCTTCCGCCAGCGGATAAGGAACCCTATTCCAGGTCTGCACTTCGCCATTATTAGTGACGTTCTGAATGACTTTGGCAATGTGGTCATAGTTACTGAAATTCTTATCGAATGAAATTTCATCATATACCCATAGTCCGATCAGGATCGCCACAGCCATCCCAACCCCGAGACCACCTATATTGATCGCGGAAGTCCCTTTGCTTTTTGTAATATTTCGCCAGGCGATGTGGAAGTAATTTTTAAGCATTGATTTATTGTAGTTGACAGTTGACAGTTGGCAGTTGGCAGTTGGACATGGTAAATGATAACCAATGGAGTGCCATTAAATGATGTCTCTGTAAATCAAAATATTATATTCTCAACTCCTCATGAAACTGTACGCTTTCGATACTTCAGTGCCCATATTTAATCGACTCCGCCAACTGCCAACCATCAACCATCAACCATCAACTAACTCAGGCTTTCACATTCAAGGCATCGCGCAAACCGTTTCCCAGTAAATTAAAAGCAAGAACCAGCAGCATGATAGCTATGCCGGGCGCCAGGGCCAGCATGGGATTGTGGGTTATAATGAAATTAAAATTCTCCTTGATCATGAGCCCCCAGCTGGGTTGGGGCGGCTGAACACCGATCCCTAAAAAACTCAGCCCTGCTTCAATCACAATGGCGGAAGCAAAATTAGAAGCGGCTACGACCATGACCGGACCGAGTATGTTGGGCAGAATATGACGCACAATGATGCGGCTGTCTTTAAATCCAAGTGCCCGGGCAGCTTCCACATATTCCAACTCTTTTACAGCCAGCACCTGGCCACGTACAATGCGCGCTACATTCACCCACATAGTTAATCCAATGGCAATAAAGACCTGCCAGAATCCTTTTCCCAATAAAAGTGTCAGGGCAAATACGAGTAATAAAGTAGGGATGCTCCAGATCACATTGAGAAACCACATGATCAGCTTGTCCGTTCTCCCACCATAATATCCCGCCAGGGCGCCCAGGAAAATTCCAATGCTCAACGACAGGATGACGGTGATGAGTCCGACGGCCAGACTAACCCGCACGCCGATGATGAGCCTGCTCAGGATATCACGGCCGTAGCGATCGGTACCCAGCCAGAATGTTTTGTTACGGATCTGCAGATCGTTATCTGTCGGGAGTGGTTTGTTGCTGACCCCTATATCCGGATTGACTGGCGGGTGAATAAAAGCCTGCCGTTCACTGATACCTTCATCTACATATTTCTGAACAATCAAACTGTCACCGGGTTGCTGCCAGGAACTGATGGGCAGCCAGTCATAACGATCATCATCACCCGAAAAAAGACGGTGGATAAATGAAACGCTGGGAACGGGCTGTTGTTTTTTTATCAACAGGAAAGATTGGCGGAAGCCCGGCTTTTGTCCGCCGATTTCCAAAATCATCCGGTTGGCATACGGACTGTGATCAGGTGCCAGGAAATAAGAAAAAATGGCCATGATGACTGCCCCGGAAATGACGATCATTCCAAATACGGCACCCCGGTTCTTTTTCAGCCTTCGCCAGGTATCTGTCTGTATGGAAATAATTTCATTCAATCTTTATTTCACTTTACGGTTTTTCCATTCGTATTTGCCAAAACTACCAAAACTGCCTGCAACCACGGTGTACAGGATGTGGAACGGCTGACAAAATATAAAATATTTCATGAGGGACTGCTGCTGAAAGAACGTCGCCACTTTCAAAACAAAAAAATATTCGGATATGGTTTTAAATGCGACCAGCAGCAGGAGCCATCGCCAATGGCCATAAAACAAACAGGCGATAAATAAAAGTAGCAGGCAGGCATTGACCAGATACACGAGCGCTAATGTGATGAACGTCGCTTTATGTTTGTAATGAGCCGTTTTACTGGCCCACCGGATGCGCTGATTAAAAAAGGCCTTTAAATTTTCTGCCGGTCCGGTACTTACGATCGCCCGTGAATCTTTGATATATTTTGTTCTCCCGGGGAAAACCGCCTGGATTTTTTTCATCAGCAACATGTCATCGCCGGATGCGATCTGATCGATATCTTTAAACCCACCTGCCGCATCATAGGCTTGTCGGGTATAGGCTAGGTTGGCGCCATTACACATCGGATAAAGATTTTTGTAAACCGCCGCGCCGGTAATTCCCTGCAGGGAAATAAAGTCGAGCGTTTGAAAAACAGAAAGCCAGGATCCGTCAGGTATAATTTTCACGGGGGCCGCCAGAAAGGAAAACTTTTCTTTTTCATATGCTGATGCCAGACAACTGATCCAATGAATCCCCATCGTGCAATCCGCATCGGTACAAACAATCAGTTCACCGGAAGAAAAAGAGATCCCGGTTTCAATCGCTTTCTTTTTATAGGAATTGAGCGGATCAGAAATATAATCGGAAAGATTCAGGAGCGTGCATTTTCCCATATGCTCCAGTACCTGCCCGACCGTATCATCGGTTGAAAAATCATTGACGACAATGATTTCAGTGAATGCTGCCGGGTAGGACTGGTTAAATAATGAAGTCAGACAATGTCCGATTCGTAAAGCTTCGTTCCTGGCGGGAATGATTACCGAGACGCTGACGGGCCCTTCTTTTTTTGAACCGGGAATCCATTTCCTGTATGAATCCCGTGGATATTCGGAAGATAAAATAGCATTCACCGGAATCTGGTCCCAGCTCCGGTGATAATAAAATATCAGCAGGGCATAGACCACCAGCAGAATACCTGTCGCAGCGATGAGTGTATGTATCACGGAATCAACATTCAAACGGAAATATACGTTCTCGGCGTTCATCCTGGTCGGTTGGGTAAAAAAGGGCCGGAAAATTTGTCGTTTCCCGGATTATGACTAGATTTATATAGTTGTTTAACTAACTATATGCCAAACAACCAATTTAAAAAGGGGGAGCTGTATAGTTTTGTGACAGGCAAGGCATCCATCGCCATTGCGCGCCGCCTGCAGAAAAAATTCAACGGCGCCGGGCTCCCGATCACGATTGAACAATGGAGCGTTCTGTATCATTTGTGGAAACAGGACGGCCAGAGTCAGCAGGATCTTTGCAACGCGACTTTTCGCGACAAACCCAGTATTACCCGCCTGGTGGACAATCTCGAAAAATTGCAATTGGTGAAACGCCTGCCTTCCGCCGATGACAGAAGGATTAACCGCATCTGTTTAACGAAGACCGGGCTCAAACTCCAGGAACAGTCCATGATGCTGGCAGAACTTACTTTGAACGAAGCGCTGGGAGGTGTACCTCCTGAACAGATTGATGTTTGCAAAAGCGTTTTACAACTGGTATACGATAATTTAAAATAACGCATAAAAAACAAGCAATGAGCACGACTACTGTAAATCAAACAGAAATCAAGGGGGGGGAATGGCTGATCCGTGAATCGGAAGCGGCAGATTGTTTTATCCCCGAAAATTTTCAGGAAGAACAGTTGATGGTAAAGGAAATGTGTGCTTCTTTTTTGGACACGGAAGTGCTGCCGCTGATTGACCGGATCGATAAACTGGAACCGGGGCTGATGCCTTCCCTCCTGGTTAAGGCAGGCGAACAGGGGCTGCTGGGCGCTTCCATTCCCGAAAACCTGGGCGGACTGGGGAAAGATTTTATTACCTCCACCTTAGTGAATGAGGGATTGGGTGGTGGGTATTCCTTTTCTGTCGCCGTCGCTGCACATACCGGCATCGGAACATTGCCAATTTTATATTTCGGAACAGAAGCACAGAAAACAAAATATATCCCGAAGCTCGCCAGTGGCGAATGGAAAGGTTCGTACGGACTAACGGAACCGAATAGCGGAAGTGATGCACTGAGTGCAAAAACAACAGCTACCCTGAGTAAGGACGGAAAATTCTATTTACTGAACGGACAAAAATGCTGGATAACCAACGGGGGTTTTGCTGATGTCTTTACCGTTTTTGCGAAAGTGGATGGAGAGAAATTCACCACATTTATTATTGAAAAAGATTTTGAAGGGTTCACCCGCGGACCGGAAGAACATAAGATGGGCATCAAAGGTTCTTCCACTGTGCAATTGTATTTTCAGGATTGTAAAGTACCCGTGGAAAACGTATTGGGAGAAATTGGGAAAGGCCATATCATCGCTTTCAATATTCTGAATATCGGCAGGCTGAAACTTTGCGCGGCTGCATTGGGCGCAAGTAAACGTGTTTTGGGAACCGCCATTGAATATGCGAATACCCGCGAACAATTTAAAACCACGATCGCTCATTTCGGTGCGATAAAAAATAAAATCGCCGAGATGGGCATTTATGCCTGGGTAGCTGAATCGGCTTTGTACCGGGTATCAAAATGGATTGAAGACAAAGAACAGGAATTACTGACGAAAGGGAAACTTTTTAACGAGGCCGTAATAGGATCTGCCGAAGAATATGCCATTGAATGTGCCATGCTGAAAGTATTTGGAAGTGAGTTGCTGGATTTTGTAGTAGATGAAACTTTACAAATTCATGGAGGCAATGGGTTCAGTGAGGAATATTCAATATCCAGGTCTTACCGGGACAGCCGCATCAACCGCATATTTGAAGGAACCAATGAAATCAACCGCCTTCTCAGTGTTGACATGGTTTTGAAAAGAGCGATGAAAGGCAGACTGGATATTTTAACACCGGCGAAGAATGTAGCAAAAGAACTATTGAGCATTCCGGATTTCGGGGCATCAGATGACGGACAGTTTGCTACAGAGAAAAAACGCATCATACAATTCAAAAAAGCCATTTTACTAACGGCCGGTGCCGCTGTGCAAAAACTGATGATGCAACTGGAATCCGAACAGGAAATTCTCATGCATATTGCAGATATGGCGATGATCACTTTTCATGCAGAATCAGCGTTGCTTCGTGTGATGAAACTGACTGCATCAAAGGGTGAAGAGGCTGTTGCAAATGAAATGGATATGGTGCAGACTTTTTTATACGATTCAGCTGACAAAATAGATAAACATGGAAAGGATGCAATCAACGCATTTGCGGAAGGGGATGAACAAAGAATGCTTTTGATGGGGTTGAAACGATTCACCAAAGCAAATCCGTTCAATAGTAAAGCCGCGAAGCGAAGGATCGCGGACAAACTGATCGCAACGGGTAAATACCCGCTTTAATTCAGAACGCCGGTACTTAGTGCATACCCGGTAAAATCCCGACCGCCGTATTATGGCGATACCCTTTGTAATTCAGCACAGTTGTATTATTTTGTGAATAAGAATCGTGCAATGAACCTTATCCGGGGCTGTGTATTTTTATTATTGTTATTCGTTGTGTATTCATCTCAGGCACAACATCCTTCGGATAGTTTACCGAAACCGCTTTATAAAGTGCTGGATAGTGTGGAAGTCAGTGCGTTTTTAAGTACGAGCTTTATAAAAACGGTTTCTTCTACCGCTACCAAAACGCCCACACCGGTCATTGACATTCCCCAAACCATTTCCAGCGTTACCCGTCAGGTGATGGACGATAAAATGGATTTTACCTTAAAAGATGCAGTTACGAACGCAGCCAATGTAAACGCCTATTCCGGATATGACGAATACACGATCCGTGGATTTCTGGCGGAAAACCCGCGTAGCATCAACGGACTGCGGGGTTACAATTCTACCTACAGCAGTTTGCTGCTTTTTAATATAGAAAGTGTTGACGTTCTCAAGGGGCCGGCTGCCGTTTTATATGGCAACACGGATCCGGGGGGCACGGTTAACCTGACGACAAAAAAACCGTTGACAGAAGATTACAGTCAGGTTTCGTTGTTCGGTGGCAGCTGGGATCATTTCCGCGCTGCCGGTGATTTTTCCGGTCCTGCGAATCCGTCGAAAACCATTTTATACCGGCTGAATGTCGGCTACGATCAGCAGAACAAGGGATTTAGTGATCAATTTCATTCAAAGGCATTCCAGATCGCACCTTCTTTTACTTTTATACCGGTAAAAAATCTGCAGATCAATGTTGACTTTTCCCTGTCGAACATAAACTCCGTACTGAACAGGGGACAGCCGGGCCTGGAAACAGGAAATGATTTGTATGCCACGCCAGCAAAAATCACCACCATACAGCCGGGAGATTACCTAAAACAAAAAGATAATGCATCGATGATTTCAGCAGCCTGGAAAATCAGCGATAAATGGAGTTTCCACACGGCTTATCTGAATTACCGGTCAAACCAGTCTGTAGCAGAACATGGGTTGGATTCATATATTGATCGGGAAAGTGTGAATCTGAATTACAATACCTGGAATCTCATCACGAATACAAACAGTGTAACCAATTATTTCAATTATACATTTCATACCGGAGCCGTTCAGCATAATGGCATGTTCGGTTATGATTATATCTCAACTACCGGAAGTCTTGATCTGACCAGTTATGAAAATGCAGATATTTTCGGCCCTTCCAGTGGCATCGTAGGAACTTTCAATCTGCTGAATCCGCAATACAATCAGTTGCCGGCAAGCAGCTATACAGTATCGGATGCGGGTAATGTTGACCTGGACGTTGACAATTACTATACCCAGGGACTGTATTTACAGGATCAGATCTCCTATAAAAAATGGGATGTATTGCTGGGTATCCGTCGTGAACATTACCGTACCAGACCGGATGATAATGAAACTTCAGTAACTGTTGAAAACGTCTGGCTGCCGAGGGTGGGTCTTTTATATGGGATTACGCCGGATCTCCATGTTTATGGAGTGTACAGCAGGGGATTTGATCCCTATGAAATTTCCAACACCCTGACGGTTTATAATGAACCGTTTAAACCCGTCAACAGTGAGTTGTTTGAAGTGGGATTAAAAGCCATGCTGTTGAAAGGAAAATTATATGGAACGTTGTCCCTGTACCAGCTTTCTGTTTTCAATGTGGCTGTGAATGCAAATGATCCGGCCAATCCCGATTTGTTCGTGCAAAGGGGGGAAGATCAGGCAAGAGGGGTTGAAGCGGAGTTGAATGGAAATATTCTTCCCAATCTGCAGGTGCATTTTGCGTATGCATATAATCAGGCTAAAGTGAAAGAATCCGATATTAAAGAAGATATCGGCACGCTGAAAGAAAATGCACCCGTGAATTCTACCAATGGATTTTTCAAATATGGTTTTGTAAAAGGGTCATTGAACAGATTTTCCATGAACGGGGGTTTCACCCTGATTGGGAAAAGAAATACGCTGGACAAAGAACTTCAGTTACCCGGCTATTTTACGGTGCAGGCAGGCGTGAATTATGAATGGCATCCCCTGACGGTTTCCTTCCTTTTAAATAATATTGGTAATGTTACTTACTGGAACGGGGCGTATAACAATATTTATAAATGGCCCGGAGGGGGAAGGAATTTCCTGGTCAGACTCAGTTGGGATCTTCCTTTCAGCAAACCAATCAGGCAACTATAAAATATCAAAATAATGGCTGAAGAAATTAAGGGAATATTCATTCATCATGTTTACTTCTGGCTGGTGGAACCAGGCCATACGGGGCATAAAAAATTATTGATCGAAGGCCTGAAAAAACTTTCCCGTGTTGAAACCATTCAGCGTTTCCATATCGGTGAAGCGGCTAATACTTCCAGGGATGTGATTGATTCATCCTATGATATTTCCTGGATTTTAATTTTTCACAATGAGGCTGATCAGGGCAGCTACCAGGTGGATCCCATTCACCTGCGTTTTGTAGATGAATGTAGTCATCTTTGGAAGACGGTGAAGGTTTATGACACTGTGGATGTTATGGCGTAATGCGCTTTACGCTTTAAGCTTAGAAGCGGCTGCTTCATCCATAAAAAAATGCAACTCGCCCTGTGTGGGAATAATTACCTGAGAAGGATAGAGATCCGGATTTCTATCCCCTTCCAGCACTTCATGAATCGCATGGGCTTTTTCTTTTCCGCTGACCATAAAAACGATATGATCCGAATGATTGACAATATTTTTTGTCAGTGTAATCCGGTACATATCCTGTGCTTTCAGAAAATAACTGGAAGTCCATGATTTTTCTTCATGGATTACCGGAGTCCCCGGAAATAAAGAAAGGGTATGTCCGTCGTCTCCCATGCCCAAAATAATCAGGTTAAAAGTTCTTGCAGGTAAAACTTCCGAACCAAAATATTCAAAAAGTATTTCTTCGTATTGAATGGCGGCGGCTTCGGGCGACAAACTCGTATCCATAATATGGATCTGCTCTTTTGGAATATCCACTTTGTTCAGCAGCGTATCAAAAGCCATTTTTGCATTATTTCTTTCATCTTCCAGTGGAACAGCACGTTCATCGCCCCAGAAAACGTGAATTTTTCTCCAGTCTATCCGTTCTTTATATGGAGAAGAAGACAGCAGGGTATTTAATTTTTTTGGTGTGCTGCCGCCGGAGAGAACAAAAGAAAACTGTTCCCTGCGTGTCAGCGTTTCTTCAATCAGGCTTGTGATCCATTCCGCCAGCGCATGACTCAGGTGATCGTTGTCTTTAAAAACTTCTAAGTTCATTTTAATTTTGGTTTAT
>Ga0080027_10000606_pt1 | contig 15262 bp, 13 predicted proteins | sample OrgsoiDNA2013046_FD_70962 | JGI IMG/M metagenome (GOLD analysis project Ga0080027, IMG submission 70962) | Permafrost soil microbial communities from the Arctic, to analyse light accelerated degradation of dissolved organic matter (DOM) -... | ecosystem: Environmental > Terrestrial > Soil >... | reverse complement strand
TCAGAAAGGAGACAAGGAAGCAAAACTCACAATCAATAAATTAACGATCGAAATTAAAGACGGTAATGTATTTGTCGATGGAAAACCCCTTGATCAGTATGATAATAAGGATATAGTTATTGAGAAAAGAAATGTGGATATTGATATTGCTCCTGGATTTGCATATGGCATTTCTCCATTTCGCGCAGATGAATTTGATGAGGCATCCAAATCTGCGGACATGGCGATGAAGATGAATAGTGAAATGGATATGCAGCGCAGAGTAAACAAGTCAATTGATATCCGCATGAATGCTGCATTTCTCGGGGTTTCATCCAAAAAATCAGAAAAAGGCGGAGCTACTGTACTTGAAGTAACGAAAGGAAGTCCGGCAGAAAAAGCAGGTATTAAAAAAGGGGATGTCATTACCAAATTAAATGACACTAAAATTGAAAGTCCTGAAAATCTTTTTGAAACGGTACATAATTATAAGCCCGGCGAAAAAGTTAAAGTAGGTTTTACAAGAGAAGGTAAGAACCAAATCGTAACCGCTACTTTGGATAAGTCTGAACCTAAAGAGTTTCAATACAATTTTAGATACAAAATGCCGCCCATGCCGCCCAGATTTGACATGGATGGGTTGACTATGGGTCCCTGGGGAAGACATACGCCACCAAAAATCGGCTTAAAAGTTCAGGATGCTGAAGAAGGCAAAGGTTTGAATGTGCTGGAGGTAACGGATAGTTCTTCAGCCTCAAATGCCGGATTGAAAAAAGGGGATATTATACTCAGGTTTAACGATGTGGAAGTAAACAATACCAATATGTTGCTCGATCAGATGGAAGAGGCGAGGGAAAAACCTTCTGTAAAAGTAAATATTCTTCGGGGTACTGTGCCGATGGAAATGGATATAAAAATTCCAAGGAAATTAAGAACGGCAGAATTATAGAATGAATAAATAATTTAGCGCATACTTCAATGGCTTTTTTTAACTTCGTGTTCCGGATTCAACTGGTTCACGCCAGGCGCAAAGAATCGGCTAATTGCAAGCCATTCTTTGCGCTTTTGTTTAAAATGGATCCTGAATAACAGGAAATGCAGGAAGAAGTATACGAAACAGTGATCGGTCTTGAAGTGCACGCACAGTTACTGACGAAAACAAAATTATTTTCTGCGGATGATGCACATTATGGCGCAGAACCAAATACGCATATCAGTCCGGTCACGCTGGGATATCCGGGCACATTACCCGTTCTTAATAAACATGCTGTTGAGTTGGCCGTCAGGATGGGGTTGGCCTGTCATTCAGAAATTGAAACCTGGAATTATTTTGCCAGAAAAAATTATTTCTATCCTGATCTGCCCAAGGGATATCAGATCTCTCAACATACCACTCCAATTTGCAAAGGCGGGTATGTAAATATTATTCTTTCTGATATTGAAAAAAAAATTCAGCTGAATCGTATACATCTGGAAGAAGATGCGGGGAAAAGTATACATGATCTGGATGAACATTTTACCTGTTTGGATTTTAATCGTGCAGGTGTACCGCTCATTGAAATTGTTACCGAGCCATGCATTACCAGCGCAGAGGAGGCGGTTGCTTTTCTTACCAATCTGCGCAGGATACTTCGTTACCTTGATATTTGCGATGGAAATATGGAAGAGGGGAGTATGCGTTGTGATGCAAACGTTTCCATCAGACTTAAAGGTGAAAAAGAACTGGGTACAAAAGTTGAAATAAAAAACCTGAATTCAATCCGAAATGTAAAACGTGCAATAGAATTCGAGGTAAGCAGGATGCATCAAATGGCTGATCATAAGGAAAACATCATACAGCAGACGCGCAGTTTTGATGCACTGAACGGAACCACTTTCCCGATGCGTTCGAAAGAGGAAGCCAATGACTACCGGTATTTTCCAGATCCTGATCTGCCACCCTTTGAAGTCAGTGAAATATTTTTAAAAAAAATACAGTCTTCGATCCCTTTATTACCTGAACAGCGGGTTGAGAAATATATGAACAGCTATCAGTTGAGTCGTTATGATGCAGAAGTCATTACCGATGATAAAGAGACAGCCCTTTATTTCGAAGAAATAATAAGTTATACCCCATCCTACAAGGCAGCGGCAAACTGGCTTTTGGGTCCGCTGAAATCCTTTCTGAATGAAAAAAGTATATCCATTACCGAACTAAACCTGAAACCTGTTGTGATGGCAGCTTTGATCAACCTGGTGGAAGAAGGCAGTGTTCATTTCTCCATCGCATCTTCCAAAATCTTTCCGGAACTTGCATCAGGTAATTCAGAAGATCCAATGGCTCTTGCGACCAGGATGAATCTTTTGCAAACAGGAGATGAAACACAGATCCTGCAATGGGTTCAGCAGGCATTGGATAAAATGCCGGACAAAGTGAAGGAATATAAAAAAGGAAAAAAAGGTTTGATTGGATTATTTGTAGGCGAAGTAAAAAAAATATCCAACGGGAAAGCAGACCCCCAGTTAACAAACAGTCTGCTGATTCAACAATTGGAAAAATAATATTTAATACGCATCAAGATGAAAAAAATAATTATTCCTTTAGTTATCCTGTTTTTTTTATCCTGCAACCATGGGGAAAGTACCCAATTCCAGGTGAAAGTTGCATATAAAAATGCGGACAAACTGATGGCATTAAATATTGGCAAGACGGATCTCTGGGTTTTTCTTGAAGAGATTGTGTATGGCAAAAACCAGATGCCCCGTATTGTGGATTCTGAGAAAGTTATAGGGAACTCAGGAACTTTTACACTGTTTGCAAAAAATAAAACTCAGGGTATTTATGAAATGGTTTTCGGAGATAATATTATGGCCATCCCCCTGATCAATGATGCTTCTGAAATACAAATGGATGCGGACCTTTCCAAATCAAAAGATTTTTATACTGTAACGGGCTCACCGGCAAGCAAAGAACTACAGGGATTGCTGGGTACGGTCGGAGATAAAAATGGCGAGATCCAGGCAGCATTTAACAGGTTGGACAGTATGAAGAAATTGAATGCACCGGATAGCGTGCTGGTTGCAGCAAATGAAATTAAAAATGCATCGATCACCGGACTGAATGATTACCTGAAAAAATTCATCAGCTCAACGCAGAACGCAACACTGGGTGTGCTGGCACTTGGATGGGCTTCCCGGAGTTTACCTCAGGCAGATATGGATGCGTCCCTGAGCAGTCTGAAAACCAGATTTCCCGGGAATACATTTTTAGCTGAAATGGAAAAGGGCGCGAAGGCCCAGCAACCAGAACAACAGCAGCAGACTGGCGGTTCCTGGGTGGGTAGAACAGTTCCTGAAATGGTGATGCCCGGTGTGGATGGAAAGGATATTTCTATCAGTTCTTACCGGGGAAAATATGTGCTCATCGATTTTTGGGCGAGCTGGTGTGGACCCTGCAGAATGGAAAATCCAAATGTTGTAAAGGCCTTTAATAGTTATAAGGGTAAAAATTTTACTGTACTCGGTGTTTCCCTGGATAAGGATAAAGAATCCTGGGAAAAAGCCATTGAACAGGATCACCTGACCTGGACTCATATGAGTGATTTAAAATACTGGAACAGTCAGGCGGTTGAAATTTTTGGTTTCCAGGGCATTCCATTTAATGTACTCGTGGACCCTTCAGGAAAAGTGATTGCACAGGAACTTCGCGGTGAGGATTTGGATGCGAAACTCAAAGAAGTACTTAATTAGTGAGGTGAAATTGTGGAAGAAACTCTGTGGGATTTAAAAGTGAATATCTTTTTTAATGAATTATAAAGTACTAAAATAATTATACTTCATTCAATTACTTACATTCTTACTTTCTTCCACAATTTCTTTTACACTTTCTTCCCTGGTGAGATCGCAATCAGTAGTGCAGGTAAAAATATCAGGTTCGTTAATGTAGCCAGTATAAGTGTAAGCGAAGTAAGCCAGCCAAGGGCCTGTGTTCCGCCAAATCCGCTAAAACAGAAAATAACGAAGCCGGCAATCAGCACAAGGGAAGTATAAATAATACTGATACCGGTCGAATGAATGGTTTTAACAACGGTTTCCGTTACGCCGGTTTTTTCTTTACTATCCTGTTTGAAATTGACAAGGAACCGAATGGTGATATCTATCGCAATGCCCAGGGCAATACTAAAGACCAATACGGTAGATGGTTTCAATGGAACACCCGCCCATCCCATTACTCCTGCAGTAATTACAAGTGGAATCACATTCGGCAGGAGTGAGCAGATTAGAATTCTGAATGAACGAAACAGATAGAGCATACATGCGGCAATCAATACAAAAGCCCAGAGAATACTTTGTTTTAAACCCGCAATGATAAATGAACTTCCTTCCAGGAAAGTAACCGTGGTGCCGGTGAATTCAACCTGAAAATGCGCAGTATCGAACAATGCATCTGTATGTTGCTGAACATCAGTAAGAATCCGGGGCAATTCCTGGCTGCCCACATCAGCCATATTTACACTTATGCGAATAATTTGTTTATTGCTGTCAATAAAACTATTTGCAAGTTTCATCACAGTATTGGATTTTTTACTGCTGTCTCCTTTTACATTTAAATACGGCGCGAGAAAGGAGATATCAAACTCATTGGGCAGCCCGTAATTTAAACTGTCGTTATGATAATAGGCCTGTCGTAAAAATTTCAAACCTTCTACTACAGAAAGAGGCCTTGCCATATATTCGCTTGAATCAATATAAGCAGATAGCCGGTCAATTTTCCTGAAATTCTCCAGCATATTAACCCGGATGCCATTTTTCCTTTTCGTATCAATCAGAATTTCCAGAGGCATGACGCCTTTAAAATTCCTTTCAAAAAATTTCAGATCAGCATAGACAGGGTCCGTTTTAGGAAGATCATCCAGAATAAAAGAAACCGAATGTAAACGCATGATGCCTCCAACAGATATTACCAAAACAACAATGGTAATGGCAAATATTATTTTTTTATAATGAAGCGTCCACATTTCTAATTTGTCCAGCATGGAAATCAGCCATCGGTTATTCAGGTATTTCATATGCCTTTCCTTCGGAGCAGGCAGATAACTGAGCACAGAAGGAATCAGTATTATGGAAATAACAAAAAGAAACATGATATTGATGCCGGCCACCACACCAAATTCCTTGAGCACTGCACTTTTGGTTAATGCAAAAACCCCAAATCCGATGGCAGCAGCAATATTGCAGAAAAGAGTCACCACACCCATCTTACGGATCATCTCGAGGAGCGCCTCCATTTTTTCTCCTGTTACGCGGAAGGAGGCATGGAATTTATTAAGGAAATAAATACAGTTTGGAATTCCGATCACTACAATGAGCGGTGGTATTAATGCATTCAGCAAAGTGATTTTATATCCGAACAGATGCATCGTCGCCAGACTGGATACCACACCGATGATAACAACAACCAGTGATAAAAGCATATTGCTGAAACTCTTGAAAAAAATATAGAGTATGAGAGCAGAAAGTAATACAGATCCAAGGAGGAACCATTTCATTTCTGTAGCAACCTTCGTTGCCATATTCGTTCTGATCAATGGTAGTCCGCTAAAATGCATTTGGAGGTTAAGCTTATGACCAAATTCATTTCCTAAACGAACGATATTTGCCACGACTTCAATACGGCGCGCTGAATTTAAAACCTGTTTGTTTATACTTACCGCGGTGAGGTAGGCATGTGTTTGCGGATTATATAAAAGACCGCGGTAAAAAAGTAAAGCATCGAAGGCTTTTCTTGCTGAATCCAGTTTTTCACGGGAATCCATGGGCAAGGTGAAAATGGGCTTTGCAAGAAGCTTTTCAGTTGAATCATCCTTGATCAGGCTGATTGCATCCGGTATACTCAATACCTGTTCAACACCTTTTACAGCTTTCAGATCTTTACTTAATCGGGCGTAGTCGTTAAAAACATCTTTTGTAAAGAGACTGTCTGTTTGAATGCCGATCACCAGGAGATTGCCATCATCACCGAATTTTTTTAAAAAATGCTGATAAGTCTGATATTTGGCATTATCTGTTGGAATGGCGCGGGTAAATTCATAACTCAGTTCTACTTTAGAAGCCTGGTAACCTATAAATACCGTAAAAGCCGATAGGAGAACCAGTAAAGTCAGCCGGTATTTTAAAACAAAGCCTGCAATCTTTCCCCACATATGTAAATGAATTAAATGAATCTGCCTTCAGCCCGGCAAAGAAACTTATTTTAACCGAATTTCGCAGTAATCCATTTGTTATGGTTCATAAAACAAAGGGCATTGTGCTGCGTACCGTAAAATACGGGGAGACCAGTGTGATTGTTTCTATTTTCACGGAATTATTCGGTGTTCAGTCCTATCTGGTAAACGGGATTAGAAAAGCTGCAGGCAGGGGTGGTTCAAAATCCGGGTTATTTCAACCTTCCGCAATGCTGGACCTGGTGATTTATCATCAGGATTCAAAAAATCTTCAAAGACTGAAGGAATTCAGCTGGAATCATTTATATCAGTCTATATATACTGATGTGGTTACTCATGCTGTGGCTGTTTTTATGATTGAAATGCTTCAAAATTGTCTGAAGCAACCAGAGCCCCATCCGGAGCTTTATTATTTTATGGAAGATTCCCTGAAGACGCTCGACCTGGCGGATCAGAAGGTGCAGGCAAATTTTCCTTTATTTTTCGCACTCCATCTGGCTGGTTTTTTCGGACTGCGGATGGATGATAATTATTCTGCAAAAAGAAATTTTCTGGATCTCCAGGAAGGATTTTTTACAGAAGATAAACCATCGCATCCCTATTTTCTCGATGAGCCACTGAGTGGTATCAGTTCCGGTTTATTGAAAGTGATGCAGCCTTCAGAGCTTGTCGATATATCCCTGAACAAGGAAATACGAAAACAATTGCTTCAGGCTTATGAAGATTTTTTTTCTCTTCATATTACAGGATTTGGAAAACTGAAAGCACTTCCTATTTTAAGTTCGATTCTGGAAGGATGAGGACAATGTTAAATTTCCTTACTCCTGCACTAAAGCAAACGCCCGCACACCGTGCCGGAGCCAATCTCCCTGCCATCACAATTTTCAATTAAAACAATCCCCGGCTTTTTAGATTTTGTAAAATCACCCAGCTGATCTTCGAACTGCAGGGCTTTCGCTCCATTGGAAGTAGCCCATTTTAACAATAGTGGGGTAGGGGTTGAAGGAAAAACTTTTTTAATGGTTTTCATTTCTTCCAGAATACTCAACTGATGATTGCTGGCCAAACTATCGGTTCCCAATACCCCATTCACTTCCTGTTTAATAAAAGAAGGGATATCCGGAAGACGGTTTTCGATATACAAATTCGCATTCGGACAAAAACAAAAAAACAAATTCTCACTGAATTGTTTCGCCAAATCAATATCTTCTTTCGGCATATAGGTGTTATGCACGAGCAAAAGGTTTTTTGCAGATTTTAATTTGGGCAGATAATATGGAACACTCCGGGTTCCGGGTATTTTGTAATGTGATGAATCCATTTTCATCAAAGCATACATCCTGTTGAGGTCCCCTTCACCGGAAATAAAAAATTCATTCTCTCCTTCGGTTTCCTGGCTGTGGATTGTAACGGTTTTTTCTGGAAAGCCGTCCTCTAAATATTGCCAGAGATTCTCAGACACAGAATAAGGTGCATGAGGGTTTAGTGATACATGTTTTTCGTCCCGGCAGATTTCCTTAAATAAATGATAAAGCTTCTTCCCGTTTTCAAATCGGGGAATAGCCAGTTCCGGAAGCCAGCCGGCCAATTCAATGAAATGATAATAGGCAAGACGATTTCCCGATTTCAATTCCAGCGTATCTCCGGTATTACAAATATCTCCGACAGCCACAATGCCCCCTGTGCGCATCTCAGACTCGGCGGCAGCCATCGCAGCGCGTATTATTTCTTCAGAAACAAAGCGTTCGCGAACAACAGAAAAAACAAAATCCACCAGTCCCTGTTTTTCAGGAATCAGTCCTTTCAGGTGACTCAACTCAAGGTGGCAGTGACAATTCACAAAACCCGGGCTTAGGATACCGGATAAAATTTCAATATCCCCGCCGGCCTCTTTTTCGTCCAGAATCGCTTCAATTGTGCCGTTTTTTTCACAAACCAACACCTGTTCCCCAGAAAGCATTTTAAAACCATCAAACAAATAATCCGCTTTGAATTTCCGATAACTCATGGTTCAGTTAACTTTGCAGCAATATAAAATTTTTCGCAGGTTATGATAGATAAACTGGATGCTATCCGGGCAAGATTCGACGAACTGGGTGTGGCTTTAACAAATCCGGCCATTGTAAATGATAATAAGAAATTCAGTTCCACCAGTAAGGAATACAGGGATCTGGAGAAAATCGTAAGATCCTACGAGAACTACAGGAATTTGCTCGACGACCTGGCATTTAACCGGGAAGCCCTCAATGGGGATGACGAGGAATTGAGGGAACTGGCCAAAGCAGAAACCTCCTCGCTGGAAGAGAAAAAAACGATTATGGAAGCGGCTATCAGGCAGATGCTGATTCCAAAGGATCCCCAGGATGAAAAAAACGCCATTATTGAAATCCGTGCCGGTACCGGGGGGGATGAGGCCAGTCTTTTTGCCGGTGACCTGCTCAGGATGTATATGAAGTATTGCGAAAAACGGGGTTTCAGAACTGCACTTTTAAGTGAAAGTGAAGGAACGGTGGGGGGCTATAAAGAGGTTCAGATTGAAGTAACAGGTGAAGACGTATATGGTACCCTGAAATTTGAAAGCGGGGTGCACAGGGTACAAAGGGTACCGGATACTGAACAAAGTGGCAGGGTGCACACCAGTGCGGCAACTGTCGCGGTAATGCCTGAGGCCGAAGAACTGGATTTTGAATTGAAAGAGAGCGATGTAAAAATGGAAACTGCCCGTAGCGGTGGTGCTGGAGGTCAGAACGTTAACAAAGTAGAAACAAAAGTTTTTCTAACCCATCTGCCAACGGGGGTGGTGGTGGTTTGTCAAACAGAGCGGAGTCAGTTGGGCAACAGGGAGAAGGCCATGCAGATGCTGCGCACTAAATTATACGAAGAACAGGTTCGTAAGCAGGAGGAGGAAATATCCAGACACAGGAAGAGTCTTGTAAGCACAGGTGACCGAAGCGCCAAAATCCGGACCTATAATTTCCCCCAGGGCCGCGTTACGGATCACCGTATCGGCCTTACAATTTATAACCTGAATGATGTACTGAACGGGAGCATCAGCGAATTTATAGACGCACTTCAGTTCGCTGAAAATGCCGAAAAAATTGCTAAACCTGCATAACCTGTGGTTTAAAATCTACATTTTAAGTGTTCAAATTCTAACGAATAGTTGGAAGGAATAGGATTTATTCGGTAAATTCATCTAAGCGAATTCGTAATCTTAAAAAATTGTTATTACGAAAAATGTGAAAGGAATGGATTCGATCGGCTTGTACCTTTATAGTAGATCTTTCATAAAGCAGTTACAAAATTTAAGAATTTAACCGCTTTATTTTTTTAAAAATGTCTTTTCTATTTGACTTCACAAAAGCAGTCAATTTTCTCATAAGCAGTTAGTTTTGGTTACGGCCCCTGTTTCCACAGGGGCTTACTTTTTATATTCATTTACTGCTTTGCGCGGAACAACGAAGAGCAGAACAAATAAATATCCTGCCAGAGCGCCAATTATATCAGCCAGGATATCGTACAAATCAAAATCACGTCCTGGTATAAAATATTTCTGTACAAATTCCATAGCGGTCCCATAGAGCATGGAAATGATTAAGAATTTAATAAAAATGCTTTTGCTGATTCCTGGTTTTGAAACATAATAGTAGGACCAGAGTACCACAAATACTGCAAACAGCGTGATGTGTATGTATTTATCAAAATTGGGGATACTAAATTTTTCTTCCTTGGGAAGCATACTGCCGGGAAGGGCGAGCAGGATGAAAATAAAAATTGTCCATCCGACTGCAGGGAAACGGGTTGCTAAAAATTTTCTTATCAAAGGAATTTATTTAACCCGGTAAATATAGGTTCCTATCCGGTAACCTTTCCCAACACATATAAGGCCGTCATTGTTGGTGCAACGCTGCCGCCTCTTTTTTCCAAAGTGACTGCAAATGCTTCAGCCTTCGGAATGGTTTTAAGTTTCATAAATGAAACGCCTTCTCCCAAATCAAACACGCCCGCATCAACTGGCTTACCATCTACAATTGCCCAAAGCTGATATTGTTTTTCAGCAGCAGGTTTGGGAAGCTCGTTAACAAGCAGGTAAACATCTTTGGATTTTGTATTCCAATAAACAGTTGCAAGACTCGTCGGGTTAGAAGGAACACCCTGCATTTTTACGATCGCCATCACAGGATTCCTGATCAGGCTCAATGTATTTTCGTAGTCTGACAATTTCGTTTGCAGTATTTTATTATTTGTTGTGTACTGCGTTTGACTGGCCAGGACTTCATTATACTGTGCAATGGATTTTTTATATTGACTGATTAAATAAAAATTAAGTAAAACACTTCCTGCGAGCAAAATCACGGAAGCAGCTGCAACATATTTCACGAACCCATCTCTTGGTACCAGCGCAGGTTTCTTTAAAGGGATAACCGGTGCCTGCTGATCGCGTTCCATACCGATCTTGGAAAAAATACGGGATTTCAGTTCGCGCGGAGGTTCCACGCTTTGGTTACTTATTTTTTCTTCCAGCTGAATTTCAAAAGCATTCCGCGCATCCCTTACCTGTCCATGGGCTGCACACATGCGTTCGAATTCAGCACTGTCTTCAGCTGAAGCAAGCCCCAGCACGTAGCTTTCAATAATTCCACTCGATATGTATTCTTCTACTTTCACCTATTTTAAATATTCTCTTAATTGCAAAAGTGCATTGCGAATTCTTGTCTTTACCGTTCCTAATGGAATATCTTCAATTTGAGCGATTTCATCATGCGTATATCCCTTAAAATAGGCAAGTTCTATTAATACACGTTGTTCGGGTCGAAGTTTTCCCAGGAATTTAGTCAGGCCGATACTGTCAATACTGGTTTGGGTCACCTGGTCACTCCCATATACGTTATCTGTAATCTCCTGGTTTTTACGGCTGTTTTGATAATTTTTGGACCTTAGCAGGTCGATCGAAGCATTCCGGCTGATATTCAGCATCCAGGTAAACAATCTGCCTTTCACAGCATCGTAGGATTCTATCTTGCGCCAGATATTTACAAAAACTTCCTGCAATACATCGCTTGCTATTTCAGGACTTTTAACGATCTGAAGAATTATACTATAAAGGGAGCCACTATAGTGATCATATAAATATCCAAATGCCTGATCATCTCTTGCCTTTAAAGCAGCGATCAGTTCCTGTTCATTATATACAATAGATACCCCCAAGTAGCGATTAATTTAAAAAATATATTTTGACAAGAAACCTTACCGGCAAATTATTCTCGCCAGGAGCTTTAGGTACCTCTTCACCCCACAAGGGATTCGTAGGCAGCAGCGTCTAAAAGTTTTGTAACATTTTCCGGATCCGTAACGGTTAATTTAATCATCCAGCCTTTCCCATAAGGATCTGTGTTTACCAGATCCGGGGCATTTGCCAGTTCGGCATTTAATTCAATAATTGTTCCCGCAACCGGAAGAAAAAGATCTGAAACCGTTTTTACTGCTTCAACTGTTCCAAAAACTGCGCCTTCTTCCAATTTTTTACCGATCGTTTCTACTTCCACATACACGATATCACCCAATTCGCGCTGGGCATAGTCCGTAATACCAACAACAAACACATTACCTTCTTCCAGACGAACCCATTCATGTTCTTTCGTATAGCGAAGGTCTTTAGGAAAACTCATTTCATTTTTTTTTGGTGGTCAATAATTGGATGTTGCAAATATAGAAGGATTTGATATTCCCTCTCTGCTTTTGCTATTCCTTTAAATCCTGATTTTCAAAGTATAGCAGGATATGATCCTTCATGAAGTTTTCCTGTTCTATCATATTGAAAACGGGCAATGTTTTTAATTGGCGGTAATGGGGCCATCCTTCCTCATCCACCATTGCAAGTTCATAGTAGCCGCTGGGTGAAAGCAGGCTGCATACCGCAACATGCATCAGGTCCTGCTTCTGTTCTTTGGTAAATTTCGTTTGAAAATCACCAATTTCCTGTATACCGATCAGAAAAAGTATTGCCTCCATATCTGGTTTCTTACCGAATCGGGTTATTAATTTCTCCTGCAGGGCCCACCACCTGCTCTGTATATCATCTTTCACATTCATCCTGCAAAGATAGCCCGCCGGATAATCTATCCCCTGCATCAGTTACCTTTGCGCAAATTTTCCTCATGTTACAGATAGCGCTGATCAGACAGCAGCCAGCCTTTGTGAAAGAACGACTGCTCGTTAAAAATTTTAATGCATCAGAAACTATCGACGCTATTCTCCTCCTGGATGAAGAAAGAAAAAAAATGCAGATCGAACTGGAATCCGGGCAGGCCACGCTCAATACAATTTCCAAAGAAATCGGTCAGCTGATGGCTATAGGAGATCGGTCTGCCGCGGAAGAAAAAAAACAGGAAGTAACGAGGATGAAATCCGGACTGGGTTTAATGCAGGAAACAGTAAATACATCGGATAACCGTTTACAGCAACTTTTAGTCAGTCTGCCGAATCTCCCCTCTTCTGAAGTGCCAGCCGGAAAAACACCTGAGGATAATATCATTGTAAGGGAAGGCGGTAAAAAACCTGAATTACCTGCTGATGCGCTTGCCCATTGGGACCTGGCGAAAAAATACAACCTGATTGATTTTGAACTCGGGAATAAAATTACAGGCAGCGGGTTCCCTGTATATACAGGACAGGGTGCGAAACTGCAGAGAGCATTGATCCAGTATTTTCTCGATTATAATACGGCAGCCGGATTTGTTGAATACCAGCCTCCGCTGGTTGTAAATGAAGCCAGCGCTTTTGGAACAGGCCAGCTACCGGATAAGGAGGGACAGATGTATTTTGTAACAGAAGATAAATTCTACCTGATTCCTACATCCGAAGTACCGCTGACCAATATTCTGCGGGACCAGATCGTTAAAGAAAAAGACCTGCCTGTTAAGATGACGGCATATACACCCTGCTTTCGCAGGGAAGCCGGCAGTTATGGAAAGGATGTAAGGGGGTTGAACCGTTTGCACCAGTTTGATAAAGTGGAAATCGTTCAGATTGTTCATCCTGGAAAAAGCCATAAAGTATTGGAAGAAATGGTGCTTCATGTTGAGAAACTACTTCAGTCACTGGAACTTCCTTACCGGATACTCCGTTTATGTGGCGGAGATATGTCTTTTGCTTCTGCGATCACCTATGATTTTGAAGTATACAGTGCCGCCCAGGAAAAATGGCTTGAAGTTAGCTCCGTGAGTAATTTTGAAACTTTTCAGACCAACCGTATGAAAATCCGATTCAGGGATGATACGGGTAAAATGTCGCTGTTACATTCTCTGAATGGAAGCTCCCTGGCACTTCCGCGGATAGTTGCCTGTTTGCTTGAAAATAATCAGTCTCCGGATTTTATTTCCCTCCCAAAAGTGCTGCACGACTATTTTAAAACGGGAAAACTGGTATATCGTAGTTAATATTAATGGATTGGACCGGCATTACAGCTTAAACAACTAACCATTAACAACTGTCCATTAAACTTTTCTGTTCATTTCCACTCAAATGGCGGAAGAATTATGAATTTAAATCAGCAAAAAAATCAGCATTTATGGTGGCGCGCAGGATTTGGCCCTCCTGCTGATAAAGTTTCTGCACTTTCCAGGCAAAAACCGGAAGCGTTATTTCATTCTATTTTAAAATCCTCAGAAAAAAAACCGGATGCCTTTGATGTCGCCGATCCGGAACTGAAACAGATGGTTATGGATAACCGGCTGATGGTTGGCAGTAGGCAAACGGATTTAAAGCCAGAGGAAAAACAGATGATCCGGAAACAGTCGGTATTGGATATTGCTAAATTAAATATCCGATGGCTGGATGAAATGACTTTAAGTGATGCGCAGCTACTTGAAAAAATGTCTCTGTTCTGGCATGGTCATTTTGCTGCAAAAACCATCAATATTATTTATGATCAGGCACTGATCAATATCATCCGTGAAAATGCGCTGGGTAATTTTAAGGATCTTCTGATGAATGTAAGCAAGTCGGCTTCCATGATACAGTTTCTGAATAATAATCAAAATAAAAAAGGGCATCCCAATGAAAACTTTGCCCGTGAGCTGATGGAACTTTTCACCATCGGGCGTGGAAACTATTCTGAAACGGATGTAAAAGAATCAGCGCGTGCATTTACAGGCTGGGGAACAACACTTCAGGGAGAGTATAATTTTCGACCCAGGCAGCACGATGATGGTATAAAAACCTTCTTCGGAAAAACAGGTAATCTTTCCGGGGAGAACATCATCGAGATTTTATTGGAACAAAAACAAACGGCAGTTTTTATTACCAGGAAAATTTATCGGTTTTTTGTAAATGATATCGCTGATGAAGAAAAGATAAACTTCTTATCAGGCAGGTTTTATGACAGCGGATATGATATCCGCGCTTTGATGATTAATATTTTTAGTTCTTCCTGGTTCTATGATCAGAAAAATATTGGTAGCCAGATCAAATCTCCTGTATTATGGATGGTCGGTTTGCGTCGGCAGCTTCCCATGGAAATTCAAAACCCTGCCGTACAACTGGTCATGGAAAGATTACTGGGACAGGTCTTATTTGCTCCACCGAATGTAGCCGGATGGCCTGGAGGCAAACACTGGATAGATAGTTCCAGTTTGATGTTACGTATGCAATTGCCAGGAATTATTTCAAGATCAGATGTCATTCTTTCCCAACCAAAAGATGATGATGATATCATGATGGGCATGCGTGATCAGGCACTTGCACGCAATATTAAAAAACTTAAAAACCCGGGTGGGCAATTCTTCCAGGCTAAAATTTTCTGGGATAAATACGTTCGTAATTTTAATGATACACCTGATGGGGGGGTCTATGATGCGATCCGTGATCTTCTTTTACAAAAAGTATCTGCTATAAACGAAAATGAAATGATTAAATATATCGATGAATCGAACCGGGAGAAAAGAATTGAATCCATAACGATTCGTTTAATGGGCACACCGGAATATCAGTTATGTTAACGAATAAAGACTATCATCATGCTGATCAATAGGAGGAAATTTTTGACACTGGGTTCGCTGGCCACAGGCACCATGATGCTT
>Ga0080027_10000602_pt1 | contig 15302 bp, 9 predicted proteins | sample OrgsoiDNA2013046_FD_70962 | JGI IMG/M metagenome (GOLD analysis project Ga0080027, IMG submission 70962) | Permafrost soil microbial communities from the Arctic, to analyse light accelerated degradation of dissolved organic matter (DOM) -... | ecosystem: Environmental > Terrestrial > Soil >... | reverse complement strand
CAATTCAGTTACCCATTCCGGCAGCTGATTATCATACATCTTTTTTGTAGAAAGTATCTCGCCTTTCTCTTTTAAAAGTTTCGCCAGTTTACCGCGGCCATCCACTTTTTTGTCTTTATAGGATACCACGAACACTGTAGAGGCAAGCGGCTGCTGAATATAGGATTCGAGTTTCGCGATGTCCCGCATTTGCTGCGCTTCTTTCAGTAAGACCACCTGACGTTCTGCAAACATGGGGTAGCGGCGGCAGGCATTCACAACCGCAGCCCAATCCGCATCCTTCCCATAATATATAGACAGGTTAAACGCTTTTTCTTCTTCAGGCAAAAGATGATGTTCAGCGAAGTCCATGACCTCGTTAATGAAATACTCTTCATCTCCTTCCAGCCAGTAAACGGGCTTAAAAATTTTTCTTTTCCAGTCACGCATGATCTGTTCGGCGCTCAATTCTTCAGTTTTGCCTGCAAGATATTTTTTAATTAGCAATGATTAATTAATTATGATTAAAGGAATGGCCCAACGTTCGATGTCCATTAATCATTGATAACTAGTCATTTAGAAATGCACATGGAGGCAAATCCGGTGCAAAATGCAAAAATTGGCATGGTTTTAGACTAATTGGGAAATGGAAACATGCTAATCCCGGTTTCCCGTATGAAATCACATTTTTAAAATAAACTAAAAAAACATGAGCACGACCAATTATCCATCCGCGACTCCTCAGAGCCAGCCTCCGAAGAAAGATTTCAAGAATCTGGTTATCGGTTTACTGGCTGCAGGATTTCTTGGAACCTGGGGTTATTTGTTATGGAATAATAACAAACAGGAACAGGTTCAGCAAAGCCAGCAAACCCAGATCGCTAAAGTAACTGACGAAAAAGGAGCATTACAGAAGAATTTTGATGATGCCCTGGTTCGCCTCGATTCTTTAACTGGCACGAACAACCGCTTACAGACACAACTTTCAGGTGCAAATTCTGATATCGCTAAAAAGAAAGCGGAAATCAGGGGCATCCTCGGAAAAAAGAATGCAACGGTTGCTGAATTAAATAAAGCGAAATCGCTGATCGCAGATCTGAATACGAAGATCACCGATCTTCAGACACAGGTAGCAACACTAACCACTCAGAATACACAGCTGACTGCAGATAAAACTGCTTTGACTGCTGATAAAGAAAAATTAACTTCTGATCTGTCAAGTACAACCACCCAGAAAGAAGACCTGGAAAAGAAGGTTGACATCGCTTCTACACTCAACGCTTCAAACATTTCTGTTACACCGGTTCAGGACCGTAAGAACGGAAAGGAAAAAATTACAACAACTGCCAAGAGAGTAGACAAGCTGATCATTTCTTTCGATGTAAACAATCGTATCGCCCAAACCGGCCAGACCGATGTTTATGTTTGTATCACGGGTCCTGATGGTAAACCCATCTCAGTACCTGCACTGGGTTCCGGAACTTTCGCCAGCCGTGATGAGGGAGATAAGATCTTTACCGCTAAAGTGCCTGTAGACATCGAAGCCGGTAAGACTAAATCCGTTCAGTTTGCCTGGAAACAAACCACACCATTCCAGGTAGGCGCTTATAAGATTGAAATTTTCCATAATGGATTTAAAATTGGAGAAGATACAAAAGATCTGAAAAAGGGTGGTTTATTTAGCTAAGGGTTAAGGCTCACTATATAAAAAAGCCGTTCCGCTTATTGCGGGACGGCTTTTTGTTTTAATAAACAATACCTGCTGCCATAATTATTTCGACCTTTAAGGTCCTGTTCAAAGGGGTTGAAATAAATAAATTCCAGTACATGCATATCATGAATCAATTTGCTGAAAAAGCCGAAAACTATTTGTCCGGCATCCATCAGCATCCCGTATTTCCATCTGTCGATTCTTTAAAGGAAATGCAAAAAATGAATGAACCCCTGCAGGAGGATCCGGTTTCACCGGAAGAAGTACTTCAAATACTGGATGAGAAAGGTTCTCCCGGAACCGTAAAATCTACCGGAGGCCGCTATTTCGGATTTGTCAACGGAGGTTCCCTGCCGGCCGCAATGATGGCCAAACTCCTGGCGAATGTCTGGGATCAGAACGCAGGACTCTATATCATGTCGCCCGTGGCTGCATTACTGGAAGAAATAAGTAGTGCCTGGTTGCTTGATATATTTGGACTGCCGAAGCAAACGGCCGTCGGTTTTGTTACCGGCGCCACGATGGCGAATTTTACTGCGCTGGCTGCTGCCCGGCATTATTTATTACAGAAGGCCGGCTGGAATGTAGAAGCCAGAGGACTGTTCCATGCACCAGAGATTACTGTTATCACCGGCAATGAAGTACATGTAAGCATTTTAAAAGCCTTAAACCTGATTGGATTCGGGAGAGAAAGGATCATCCGGGTGGCATCAGATGCTCAGGGAAGAATGATTCCCGGTAAAGTACCTGCCACAACGGGTCCGACGATCATATGCCTGCAGGCAGGAAATGTGAACAGCGGAGCCTGTGATCCCATCGAAGAAATATGCAGGAACAGGAAAGAGAACGTGTGGGTACATGTTGACGGGGCATTTGGTCTGTGGGCCGCTGCTTCTCCAAGAACCAAACACCTGGTAAAAGGAATTGAGCTGGCAGATTCACTGGCGACCGATGCCCATAAATGGCTGAATGTACCATATGATAGCGGATTTGTATTTGTTAAGGATGCACAATCTCTTTTTAGCGCCGTTGCTTCTTCAGCAGCCTATCTGCCCGAAATGAGCAAACGGGACCCATTTCAGTTTGTTCCGGAAATGTCCCGGGAAGCGCGCGGAATACCTGTTTGGGCCGCATTAAAATCACTTGGCAAAAAAGGTCTTGCCGGCTTGATCGAAGGCAGTTGCCGGAGTGCCCGTCAATTTGCAGACGGATTGAGCAAAGCAGGATATACCATTTTAAATGAGGTCGTCCTCAATCAGGTGCTGGTCAGTTTTGGAGATTCCGAAACCACTCTGGAAGTGATAAAAAAAATACAGGAGGATGGAACCTGCTGGTGTGGCGGGACCGTCTGGCAGGGTAGAACAGCCATGCGCATCAGCATCAGTTCCTGGGCTACCACGGAGCAGGATGTTGCATTGTCCCTGGAAGCCATCCTCAAATCTGCTCATGAAGTAATGAATAAAAAAGATGAATGGTGAAATAAACGGGATGTTCCTGTTATAAGATTATATGTTTCAATTATTCAGGCAGAATAAATATAAGAAATCCGGTATTTTGACGTTACTTATCCAATCCTGCCAGGCCCTATCGTCCCCAACCTAAAATTTCAGTAGATGAGAGCCTATTTATCCTTGTTATTGATAATTACCTGCAGTGCGATTTATGCCCAGAAACCCTGTTATCAGCATTCCAGATTATACCTGTTCGATAAACACAATGAGCCTCGTCTATTTGTGGACCCTCTGGGCCGTCATCCCCAGTTTCCATTTCTTCAACGGGTGAACGGTATAACAACTGCTGAACTCTTTATTCAATCCATTCAGGATTCAGCCCAGCGAAAAAAATATTCACGCACGTTTCCGGCTTTCGATCAGTTACTCCGGAATTCCGGTTTCTGGCATGGATATAAGGACCTGAATGCAAAAAATGTGAGAAAGGTTTATATCACCCCCGGTACCATTGGCAACCTGGGTTTCTACAATAAGGAAACCAATGTGATCAATTATCTCTTTGTCAAACTGAGTCCTGCCGGTGAATCGGCGGAAGGAATTGAAGCGTGGAAACTTATCAATAAAGACGGATGTTTTTTATATATCCTGTTTACCTGTGGAAATGCATTTTATCCAAACGGCAGCGTGGATGTTACCATGGGTGGTGGAGGGGGAATCAATGGGGGAAGCTGTTGTAAGACGGTTTCTGTAAAATCTTCGGTGATTGCCGTACCACAGCAAACAGATTCAATAAAAAGAATTGCGGAATTGCGAATGAATTTTTATCATGCCCATATTGTTCCATCTGAAATCAAAGGGAAAAAATACGACACCACGTATGAACTTGCCAAATATAAAGACACCCTGCTCCATTTTAAAGACAGACTGGTCATTCCGGCCAAACTGGATTCGACCAGCCGCTATAAAGTGTACAGCATCTGCCGGGACAGTCTGGTGCAGATCCGTATTCCACTGATGGGTGACAGTTCGATGCAGACAGACAGCGTTCATCCGGTGCATTATGTATTGTCTGATACGGTGTTTGATAAAAAAGAAATGAAATATGCTTCCGAGTGCGATAACAAGTGGGAAATTTCCATTGAAGCCGGGAAATCATTCAATAGTATTCCAAGATTCGACGATCCTACACAACATTCCCAGACCAATGGATCCCAGTTAACCGGAACCCTGGAAATATCCCGCATGCTGACACACTGGTTCCAACTGGGCCTGTCCGGTTCCTATGTGATCCTGAGTTATCAGGATGATGTGAATTATCCGGGATCAGCGCCAGGAACATATAATACCATTTACCTGGGAAAACCCATCATTCCGGTACAGTTCTTTGGTAAATTTAATTTTGGCAAACAGGTGGGATTTCAATCCAGCGTTTCTGTTTCGTTTGGATATTCCATACCGACCAATGGAAAAATTGAAAACGGGGGTACCGTGCTCACAACGAATCCTAATCTGAAGGGAGATTTTACCGCCGGATTAAAATTCGGTGTTGCGTATTATTTCTCCTGCCATGTGGGACTCGGCGCCAGTTTCACCGGTCAGTATTTCAATAACAAAAGTGATTTATTTATCTATAGTTTGTATGCGCTGCCGATTCAGGCGGGACTTCACTTTAGGTTTTAATACCGGAACCATTTAAAAGGTGGATGGTAGATGGTGTATGGATATAATTCTATCCACCATCCACCATAAACCATAAACCATAAACCATACACCTTAAAGTATCGCCCTTATACTCGCTCTCCCCGTATGAATCACATGCCCTTCCCCGGGTTTGCGGCCTTCGTAGGTGACATTGAGTTCGAGAAAACTACCCAGTTTTTTCGTGAGATCCAGGCCCCATATATAATTCTTTCCGGGAAGAAGGCCGTCGAGCATGATATAACTCACGGTCGTATTGGTATTACCATTATAATGAATATCATTCATGGTGAATCTTCCTTCCAGCGACGTGCTTTGAACGAGATTATATTTGACACCCGCAATGACGGAACTTGAAAAAGAAGTTTCACCGCCGTACTGCGCTGCATTTTTCTGGGGATTATAATTATATCCAATACTGATGCGCAGATTGGCGCGCCGCGTATAACTCAGGTCCGGCGCGATGGAATACTGCGAAATATTATAGTTGCTGTTGTCGAAACTTTTATTGTCCGAAAACAAATAATTCGTTCCGTCTTTAAAAACAGCATTCACCACCAGGTTTTTATTGAGGTTCCAACGGGTTCGCAGGCTCCATTCCTGCAAGGTCTGTGTCTGATACCCAAAAGTTAATAAGGCCTTGGCGACATTCCGGTTATTGCTGATGTCAAATCCCCAGTTCGGATTCAGCTTATTATATGAAAATGAATTGACGAAGATGGAACTCCGGCTGATCAGGGACGTGTCATTCAGCGGGGAATTAAAAGGATTGAGTTCAACAAAACCGGTGGCCAGTTCTTTTTGATTCAACTGCAGGGATGACTGGAAAAAAACATTCGACAGGAACTTTTTAAATCCGACTGCGTGATTTCCGAGTAAGAGCCGCGGATTCACAGAAAAACTATAATTGAATGTATTATAATTTGCTTTCACGAAATCGTTGGTGGGCGTGAATATCCGGATATAGGTCGCCTGATCCGGAAACTGTGCGATCACAAATTCATTCAGTTGCTGAATGCCATCATTGTTCAGATCGATCCAGGTATATTGCCCCGTTCCTGCAGGAACCGCCACATAGGTATAATTTCTTTTCTGTTCCTGTCCCGAACCCACTTCATAAAGAATATTACCCATCAGCAGGCTCTTCCATTCGTGCATTGAATATTCAATGCGTGTGAGCAGACTGTTATCTGCCTGTTGTGTACTTACGCTGGGATTGATGACCTGCAGACTTCTGTAGGTCGCATTGATGCGGACCTGTTCATTTTTATTTTTTGTGAGTTCGGTATAGACATTCACATTCTGGCTCCGGTTGGCGAGGGCCAGATTTGTTCCAAAGGGATAGGCATCCTGCCGGTAGAAATAACTGACACCCCATTTGTTTGGGGCTTTATCCGGCGATTTCAGGTATGCCTGAAGAATGGTGAATGAATAACTATCATTGGAAACAGAATCTGTTTTCGGATAACGTTGTACATTCTGTTCCATGGAAAAATTAATCCCTACTGTATAATTTCCGAATTTCTTCATCGTTTTTGAAATATCGATGGTCGGTCGGAAAAGGTATCCGTTATAAATGGTTCCGCGGTCAACCGTATAACTGATCTGATCATTAAAATTCCAGCCATTCACATGCAGCGTATGACCCAGCAGATTGCGGACACCCGTAAAATCCGTATTCCGGTTGTATCCCGCCAGTTCATAATGAATTTCATTATTGGCTTTGTCGGTAATCTTAAACGCGGCTTTATAAAAAGTCTCATTGGCCTTGGGCAATTGCAATGGCAGACCCCAGTCGCGGAGAAATTCCACTGAGCGGATAGGCTCCAGTGGCTGAAACCGGATGTCATTGTATTCGTAGGTCAGATAAGAACTGATCACCGAACCGGGAAATGTACTTTTGAGGAGGTGAAGGTTTTTTAAAGTCAGCTTGGTCGCATTGCCCGCATCATTGCTCTTGTCTTTCGTAGAAAGGGTATTGACATCATATTTGCTCCGCGCCAGATCCGCCGTCAGCTGGGTTTCCTTCGACAGATTATAATCCACCCCGGCCGTGATCACCTGCTGGGTCTTGGGCGTTACGAGGAATTCAGCCGCTTCAAACTGTCCCTGCCGGTCCCCGTTCGCCGGTGCAATCCATTGATACACATTCCCGTTCAGTCCCTGCGAATTAAGGATATAATTTCCAAGACCCTGACCGACGGAAGAGAAAGCCAGGTTATACAGCGGATAGGCGTGATCGTTAGAAGCGATAAAAATCGAATCATGGGTTACCAAACCGTTCGCTGCCGTGTATACCGTGTCAATCCTCCGGTATAGAATCTGCCCTACCGCCTGTCCGGTATCCAGGGGCGCCACCGGATAAAACGCATTTTGAATACTGTCGCCCAGTTCATTCAGGAATTTTTTCCTGCCGGCATCCAGCGTCTGGCTGATGGGAGAATTGCGGGCGTCACTATTGCTGAATACACCGAAGCGAAGGCGAATATTTTTATTGATCTGAGCTTCATCCGCCAGGTATAAATTCACATTCAGATAATTCTGATTCGAATATTCAAATTCCACCTGGATACGGCTGTCTTTGGTGATCATGCGCCGGGGTGTAAAACTTACCTCCGCCGTATTGTAATTGATCACATAATCCTGGTCCTCTCCCCGCTGCAGGAGAGCGCCATCCAGGTAGACTTTTTCGGTTCCGGCCAATACAATAAAATATAATTCATTATTGGCGCCCTGTAAACGGTAGGGGCCCTGATTGCCTTCCTGTCCCTGAAAAATATTCCGGTTAAATTTCCCCTTGGCAACGGCGCCGCTGAATAAAAAATGATTGGATGCCTGATCAGATATTTTGGTAGTGGTTTCAAAAGATCCGCCACGCAGTCTTTTATAGAAAGAAAGAAAATAATTATCCGTTTGCCGCAGGTCAATATCGCCCATCCGCAATGCCCAGTTCTTTTTTTTGAACTGGATATAGATCTGGTCAAAATCGCTGAGTTCCGCCGTTGTGCCATCGGGCTGGATGGGTATATTATTATCTGTAATCGCAGCAGCGATCTCAATGGAATCCGCGAGGTAGCCACTAATCTGCAGGTTCAGATTAGAAGTAACCACCGCGTCCTGCGCATTACCGAAAGAGATGGCCCGGCCGAAACTTCCATTGTAAGTGATATTGCCAAAATTGAAGAAGTTCTCCTCGTCGTATTTTGAATCTTTGTTGTAGACTCCCGGCTGGATGGAGAATTTATCCATCACTTTGGTATAATCCAGTCGCTGTACTACCCCATTCAGCTGGTAAGGGAAAAGCCGGTACTGGACATAGACACTATCCAGGTTCGGTTTCCGGATCCAGGTGAGGGTGGAATGCACATAATCGATTTTATAGGAACTGTCTGATATGCCCGAAACGATGAAACTGCCTGGAACGAGACTCAGGGAATCCAGTTTTTGGGGGCTGTTTTGAACCTGGATATAACGGTGATGGAGGTTAGACGAAATTTTTGAGGGAACCGTTGGTTTGGAGCCAGGAGCCTGGGCGCTTAGTTTATTCAACAACCCACAGAAAATCAATCCTATAAGCAGCCATTTGATCAACTAAAATGGTTTTTCTTAAAATGCGGAAACAGGGCATTTATTGTGCGCTCAGGAGTTCAGTTCAGCCAATAGCCCCTTTACATCCAGGGATTCTGTTCCCATGGTTAATTCGCCCTTTTCATCCCGGGGCCACGCTTCCTTTGGCCGGTCCCAGTAAAGTTCTACGCCGTTTCCATCCGGATCATTGAGATAAATCGCTTCTGAAACGCCATGATCAGACGTACCCGTAAGCGGGTAGCCGGCATCCAGCAATCGTTTCAGGATGGTCGCCAGATCCTTCCGGGTCGGGTAAACAATGGCCGTATGATACAAACCGGCTGAACGTAAGGGAGCGGGTGGCCCATTTTTACTATGCCAGGTATTCAGGCCGATATGGTGGTGATAACCTCCGGCTGAGATAAAAACGGCCTCCGTTCCATATCGCTGTTCGATCTGGAAACCCAGCAGGTCATGATAGAATTGGAGGGAGCGGTTGATGTCCGCTACTTTGAGATGCACATGGCCGATGCGGGTGGATGCGGGGATAATATAGTCCAAGGGAAAATTTTAATCAGGCACTCACTAACCGGGATTGCGAATACATGGTTTCTTTTAATTGCTTCACACGATCATCCGTCAGATATTCATCAAAAGTCATAAGACGATCGATGGCACCTGATGGCGTGATCTCAATAACCCGGTTGGCAACCGTTTGCAGGAAGGTATGATCATGAGAAGTCAGCATAACAACTCCTTTAAAATTCATCATACTCTCATTGAAAGCCTGAATGGATTCCAGGTCCAGGTGATTGGTGGGTTCATCCAGTAAAACCACATTGGGATCCTGCAGCATCATACGGCTGAGCATACAGCGCACCTTTTCTCCGCCACTCAGCACACCCACTTTCTTCATCACTTCATCCCCGCTGAAAAGCATTTTGCCTAAAAAACCGCGCAAAAAAGGTTCATCCACATCAGTCACGTGCGGCGGAACGAACTGCCGGAGCCAGTCCATCAAATTCAGGTTCTTATCATTAAAAAATTTATGATTGTCGTTGGGCAGGTAGGCATATGTAACCGTGGTTCCCCATTCGAAACTGCCTTTGTCGGCTTTCATATTGCCCGTGATGATTTCGTAAAAACTGGTGAGGGCCATGGGATTTTTGCTCACTAGGGCGACCCGGTCGCCTTTATTCAGACTGAAACTGATATCCCCAAAAAGCGGGGCTCCGTCTTCTGCCGTTTTCGCCAGTTTCGTCACATTCAGGATCTGGTTTCCCACTTCCCTTTGTTGTTTGAATATAATACCCGGATAGCGGCGGTTGGACGGTTCAATTTCTTCGATGGTGAGTTTTTCAAGCGCTTTTTTGCGTGAAGTGGCCTGTTTGGATTTGGAGGCATTTGCAGAGAAACGCGCGATGAAATCCAACAGGGCCTGGCGTTTATCTTCTGTTTTTTTGTTCTTGTCGTTCATCTGGCGGGCCATCAGCTGGGAGGATTCATACCAGAAGGTATAATTGCCCGTATAAGCTTTGATTTTTGCGCGGTCCACATCGGCCACATGCGTACATACAGCATCGAGGAAGTGACGGTCATGCGAAACCACGATTACGATATTTTCATAGTCGGCGAGAAAGTTTTCCAGCCAGGAAATGGTTTCCACGTCGAGGTCATTGGTCGGTTCATCCAGTAGCAGGATATCCGGATTTCCGAAGATCGCCTGGGCCAGGAGCACCCGCACTTTCATGGCGCCGGACAGTTCCTTCAATAATTGTGCATGCATCGATTCCTTTACACCCAGGTCGCTTAGAAGAGATGCTGCATCACTCTCCGCAGTGTATCCGCCCATTTCGCCGAATTCCCCTTCGAGATGACCGGCCCGGATACCGTCTTCTTCCGTAAAATCTTCTTTCATATAGATGGCATCTTTTTCGATCATGGTATCCCATAACTTCTTATAGCCCATCATGACGGTATTGAGCACGGTGGTGTTATCAAATTCAAAATGGTTTTGTTTGAGAACTGCCAAACGCAGACCGGGTGAAATTTCAATATTTCCCTTGGTCGGTTCTATTTCGCCGGATAATATTTTCAGAAAGGTTGATTTGCCGGCGCCGTTTGCACCGATCACCCCATAACAATTCCCCTTGGTGAAGGATACATTCACTTCATCAAACAAAACACGTTTCCCAAACAGCAGGGTGACATTATTCGCGCGGATCATGCAGTCATTTTTGAATGGGCAAAGGTACGATTTGACACCTTACATTTCAAGAAAACCCTTTCTGCGCTGAAGGCCCTAGGCCTAAAGCCCAAAACCAGGGCATGGGCTTAAAGCCTAAAGCCTAAGGCAATTAATTGTACGGGACCGCGTGTGTGGTATGCTTTTGGAATGATTCATAAATTCAAATAACCCCGACCATGATATTGAGCAATTCCCTGACCGAACAAATCGCCTGGCTGTTCCTGCTGGCGATACCCGTGGCCTGTGTGGCCTGGACGATCACCCATGAAGAAGTGTTCCGGGAATCCCGGGACTTTTGTGCCCGTCGCTGCCGCGAGGGCAAAACGGTGCTGGAGCGAAAATTTTTTTATCTTTTCACCTGTGAATATTGCTTCAGTCATTATATAGCCCTTGCTTTTCTTTTACTCGCCCATTTTCATTTACTGCTTACCGGTTGGCGGGGATATCTGATCGCCGGTTTTTCGCTGGTCTGGGTAGCGAACGTGTATATGAGTTTATTCGGACTGCTGCGCACGGATCTGAAAAAAGAAAAAACGGAAGTGAAGAAAATGGAAGCCGAGTGATGGTTGAATGGGGACTCGGTGATTGTTGTGCCTGCTTGTGCATTTCCTGCTCATTTTGACTGGACCCTAATATTCCAGTATAATTACCGGATGATTTTGAAGGGTGACAGTTTGTATTTCAGGTGCATCATCGGCGACATCGCTTATGAAGAGGACATTTACAGCATAAAGAAGCAATCGCTACCGCACTTCCCATAAAAACATTATTTTTGCGCGAAATCTACTGATTTTCAGGACCGGTAGCTCAGTTGGATAGAGCAGCTGCCTTCTAAGCAGCAGGCCATTGGTTCGAATCCAATCCGGTTCACAAAACTAAAGTCCTTAAAGTCAAGGATTTCAGTTTTTACAAGTCGCCTCAAGTTAGAAGTTTTTAATAATTGGCCACAGAAGTTGGCCACAAACTTAAAAACTATGACTAGAGAATTTTTGCCCAACGGATGCAGTTTCACCCCTCCCGTCGTTTCTCCAGCAAACTGGAAATCACAAAAAACAAGTATTTCGGCTCCCTGGCGAATCCGCTACCGCTATTTTGATCCCATTGCATGCCCTGAGGGAAGACAGTTTTCGGTTCGGGATATGAATGAATTTAAAGTTTATGCCGACCGAAAAAGTGCTGTGGAAGAACTTTTACAGCTTATTAAAGAAAGGCTGTTAAAGGATCAGTGGAATCCAATAACAGGTAGGGAAAAGGAAGAATTAAAAGAGTATGAACTGGATCCTTTTACACTCGTTAATGATGCCCTGCAATATGCTTTTGATCACAAGGTCTGCGGGCAGAAAACAAAGATTCAACTTCGTCAAGTTTTAAAGCATACAAAGCTTGCGATGCGGGAACTCAATTTCGATCGCTTAACAATTGGAGAAATAAGGCGGCGTCATATGCGTTTCGTTTTGGATAAAATTGGCAAAAACAAAGGCGGCTGGACACCTACCAATTATAATTACTTTCGCTCTTCTTTAAAAATGCTCTTTGATGTGCTTGACGAAGTGGAAGCGGTAGAAGTCGATCCGATTGGCAAAATTCGCAAAATGCCACTTGAACATACGATCCGTCGTACCATGACGCTCATTGAAAGAAAGAAAGTCACGGAATTTTTAAAGGAAAAACACCCGAATTTTCACAGATTTCTCCATATATTTTTTCACTCAGGAGCGCGCGTGTCAGAATTATTCCGTCTCAAAGGAGAGGATGTTGATTTAGAAAATCAACGTTACAAAATATCCATCATCAAAGGAAAAAGAAGAATGCAGGTCTGGAAGACAATAAAAGATATCGCACTTCCTTACTGGCGTGAATTGGTGCCTTTGCAAACTGATTATGTATTTTCAAGAAAGTTGATTCCTGGACCCGAAAAAATTGATCCCATACAGATAACAAGGCGATGGAGATTGCTCGTAAAAAAGAAACTTGGAATTGAGGCGGACTTCTATTCATTAAAGCATTCCCATTCTACCGAAGTCGTAAGCCTATTATCATCAAGAGACGCGGCAATGCACAACAGTCATTCAGATGAAACTATGGTAGAAAAAATATATGACGTTCAGAGAAATGATCGCGAAAGAGATCGGATTAAAACCTTAAAAAATCCTTTATAAGAACTTATTTAGGCTTATTCTTTGAATAAAACTTTGCTCGTACCTTGGCTTTAATTTGATTTACTGTAGATTTCCGTTTAAGGACCTCTGTAGAAACAGAAGTCAAAGCTCTCAAGTCAGAAGAGAGTTTCATGAGATACCGTGTAGTATTCTCAAATTCAAGAATTTTACGTTTTAAATGCTTATTGTCCATTTCTATGCAAAAGCAAATATGGAAAGCCGCATCTCATATTTTTCAATAGTAATCGATAGTCGGGAAAAATATTTATCAGATTCTTTAATAAAAAGTGATTTTAGAACCAAGGTAAAGTATGCGTTGGGGTTCGATTCTTTTACGCGGTACTTCAGGGGTTTCTCAACAACCCTTAACAATCGTTAAAAACCGCTACTGCAGACAGTTTGGCGGTTTTTTCATTTCTGCCACATTCGTTATAATTCGTTGTTTTTCGTTAGTTTTTACCCAGTTTGTTTTACGGTTTTTGGCAATTCCTTTGTGGCCCTCCCCTTGTTCCAGACACTACAACTCAAACCTAAAAACCGGAAACCTATGAATCTGCCTACCACAGCGATCGTTCTGAACTGGCGCAAAGGAATCAATAAGTCAGGGGTTTACCCTGTACATCTGCGCATTACAATTGATCGAACTACTAAATATGACCCGATTCCCTTACTACAAAACATTTCTCTGGAACAATGGATCGGGGAAGATGACAACTGGGTCCGAAATACCCATCCTTATTACTTCGAAATTAACACCAAGATCAGGGAAAGAAAACAAGCCGTTCAGAACTTAATTAAAAGATATTCTCTGGCAGGCAGGATGCCGACCTTTTCTGACATATTTGCCGTTCTGAAACGATCCGGTCAGTCTAATAGTTTCAATGCTTTTTTTGCTGAATATATCCGGCGTCCGACGGACAAGTTGGAACCGGATACTTTTAAAAAATATAAGGCATGCCTGGAGCACCTGAATAATTTTAAAAAAGAAATTTATTTCCAGGATCTCAACCCGGAACTGATAGAAGAATTTTATTGCTATTGCAGGGATGTAAAAAACCTCCAGGGATCTACGATAGACAGTTACTTCAATGCCTTTAAAAAAGTAGTCCGGCTGGCCAGAAAAGCACATATGCTGACCAAAGAAGTGGAAAGCGAACTTTTTGAAGATTTACATATCGCAGTTAAAAAAGCCAAACGATCTTTTCTGACCATTGAAGAAATCAAGGTCTGGAAGAATTATCGCTTCAAAAAAGACGAAACCCACCTGGAAAGGGACCGGGATATTTTTTTGCTTCAAGTTTATACCGGTTATTATTATAAGGACATGATCAATTTGAAAAAGGAACATTTGGTGAAAGACCACCAACACGGTTATATGATTGTCGGTAACCGAACCAAAAACAATGAGCAGACGATGATCCCCCTCTTCAAGTTTCCGGAAGCCGCCTCCATTATCGAAAAATATAAAGCACAACTTGAAAGTCCGTTCGTCTTCGACAGAAAAGCTTTCCTAGCTGAAGCAGTCTACAATCGGCAGCTAAAGCAAATTGCCACCAAAATGGGAATTCACAAGGAAGTATCAAATCGAACTGCCCGGCATTCTAACGCTCAATTGTGGATCAGACTCGGAACAAACAGACCTGTTGTATCTAGAATGCTTGGACACTCAAAAGAAGAAACCACTAAAAATTACTATAAGGTTGATGTCATGGAGGTAATTGATGGAACAAACCATATTGATTTTAAAAAAATCGGTATTTAATATAACTTATTAGATTATAAGCAGTAAGCATTGGGTTCAAATCCAATCCGGTTCACGTGCATATTCCGTAACACGTTGTAAAACAATTAGTTACGGCTTTATTTTTTGTGGCAGGGTGCAGAAAGGGGTGCATTTTTTACTTCAAAAAATAATAGCTTGATCTAAAAATCCATGTCAACTCTGTGCGTTACAGTCGGCTCATCCAGTAATATGGCACGAAAGGAAAGTTTGCCTATGGTTTTGTTCTTAATTGCAGTTTCTACGGCTTCTTTACCAAAATCATTTTTTATAGATATAAATGTTTTCGTAGTCTGATCAGGCTTCAGAACAATGCCTTTAACCCACACTTCCTCTTTTCCTATATTTTGCAAATTAAAAACAGGTTTATAAGTACCAGGACTAATTTTTCTATCACCATTAGGATGTTCGGCTATACCCTTTCCAAATACAAATTGCATATCTGATAATACGACCTGAAAATTAGAATTATTTCGAAATTCAAAATACAATTTCAAAGGCCACTGTAAACTAGTTGCATTGTCTGCTTGAGAAGCATATGGTGTAACGTTAATTTTAATTTTTCCAATGTCTTGATGAGATAAGCGTTTATATTTTCTTAACAGGACTATTAATCGACCAATGACAATAATCCCACCAAGAAAAAGAAGAATAATTAAAACACCCAAAATTTGGTTTCCAGATAATGAGAAAATGAGAGAAAAAAATT
>Ga0080027_10000601_pt1 | contig 15305 bp, 11 predicted proteins | sample OrgsoiDNA2013046_FD_70962 | JGI IMG/M metagenome (GOLD analysis project Ga0080027, IMG submission 70962) | Permafrost soil microbial communities from the Arctic, to analyse light accelerated degradation of dissolved organic matter (DOM) -... | ecosystem: Environmental > Terrestrial > Soil >... | reverse complement strand
GGTTTGAAAATCGAAACAAGGCGGCTCGACGGTGATCTTGCCATCCGAGTGAACGACGGGCACGGTGTCGTTGTCGTCGGAGTCGCAACCCCAGGCGCCGTTCTGGGGGTGGGGGTTGTCGAGGACGCCTCCGCTTTGCGCGGCGACGGTGAACAGGTGATTGGGAAAGCTGGGGCCCGCCATGGAGGAGAACATGCGGTCGGCCAGAACATAATGGCGGGCATAGGCGAAATAGTTCGGGATGTCGGGCTCGAGGAATTGGGTATAAGAGTAGCGGTAGCCGTCGACATCCCCGCTGATGATCTGATCGAATTTGCCCATGCGGCCGCCGTCGATGGCGATGAGGGCATCGCGCCAGGAGTGGCCGAGATCGTAAGGCGCGATGTCGGGGGCGCGGGAGAGGGCAACGGTTTTGCCACTGGAGATCTTGCCGGAGGTGGCGCCGTCGGCGCCGGGGAAGGTTCCGAAATACTGATCGAAGGAGCGGTTTTCCTTGATCAAGAAGACGATGTGCTGGATCTTCTGGATTCCGTCACCGGGCGCGGGTTGGGTTGGGGTGCGTGTGGGAGTGGCTTGGTAGGAAAGGTTGGAGTGACATCCGGTTAGAGTTGCAATCAGGAAGAACAGCAGGGAAGTGGCCAGACGGGAGGGGCGCTTTGTTGTCATAGGAAGTCGGCGACGAGGTCCTTGAGGACATTTTTCTCATTATCCATGACGCTTGGACTGAGTGGAGGCACTAGTTAGGGCAGGTTCATCGAAAGGTTAACAGGGCGGAGCAGGTAGAGGTCCTAAGGCTAGAGCAGATTCCCCCTTCGACAGGCTCAGGGCAGGCTCTCCCGTTCGTCGGAATGACAAGCCTTGATTTGATGGCAAGCCTTGATTTTCAGGATGACAAGATCTGTTGGGGACATGGGCGCGGGAGGTAGGCCGCTCCATCCTCGCCCCTTCGACTGTGCTCAGGCCCCGCCCTGTCGCTGTCGCGACCAGGACGGCGCCCGGTGGAGTGCCCGGTGGGGTTATCTTTTTTTGGCCGGGGGTTGTTCCGGGGATGGGACGGGTAGAGGTGCTGGGGACAGGGTATCGGTGACGGTTTTGGGGAGTTTATCGGCTTGCGCTACGAGGAGGCTGACCTGCCACATCTGGGTTTCGGAGAGCGAGGGGCGGAATCCTGGCATGCCGGTGAGGCGGATGCCGTTGGCGACCTTCCAGTAGGTTTCGCCGGGCTCGTCGTCGGTGACGCCCTTGCCTTCGAGCAACTTGGGAGGGTGGGGGTACATTCCGGTGGCGATGGCGGTTTTCGGCTGAGCGGGCAGGCCGTGGCAGACGGCGCAGTGGTCGCGGTAGAGGGTGGCTCCGGCGAGGAGGTTCGGCTCGTCGGCCTGGATGGGCACCGATTTCGGTTTTTCCCTGTCAATGCGTGCGTCGAGGGCCTTGTGGGCGAGCAAGTGTTCGAAGGGCATGTCAGGGTCCGAGGTTGCTACGGGGGCGTGTCCGCCGGTGACGTAGATGTAGCCGAAGGCGGCGATTCCCAGGATGCCGAAAATCAGACCCCAAATGAAGGCTCTCATGGTGTGTTCTCCTTACGGAACTATGGAGCTGATTGTGCGATCCCTGGTGAATGGTACGCATCACGATAGCAGGGAGGGAAGGAAAGTCGCAACACTTTGCAGGCACTTCCGGGACCTGGAGGGTTTCGCGGCGTCACACCCTTAACCCCTACCTCGGCGGCTCAAGCCGCTCTTCCTGCGGTGCCTAACGCGGCGCTGAAGCGCCGCTCTACCGTGTCAGGTGGAATGTGTCAGGTGTGCGTGTGGGGTGAGTGTGTAGGGTCTTGAGGGTGGAGAGTGTGTGGGGTTGGGTTTGTGGGGTCGAGTGGGTCCGAGAATGTTGGATCGGCTGTGTGGGCCTGTGAAGAGTGTTGAGTGGCGCTTAGGGGAATCCGGGGAGGGCTTTGCCGTTGGGGAGTTCGATGCGCTCGAGGTGCATGTAGGGGGAGCCGTCTTTGGCGCGGAAGCCGAAGATTTTTACGTGGTCACCGGGTTGGATGGTGGTTTTGGTCCAGCCGAAACGGGTTAGCATGAGCGGGCTTCCGCACTCTAAGAGCCATTTTATGGGCTTGGCGTGGTCGTCTTTTACATCGACGTAGATGTGGGGGTGGGGATTGATCCATTCGAAGCCTGTGATGGTGCCTTGGAGGGTGACGACGTGAGTGGTGTCGAAGGCGGCGGTGCCGTGGTGGGCGTGGAGGTTGGGGGTGAGTGAGAGGAAGATTCCTAGTGCGATAGCGTGGCGGCGCATGTTGGTTTTGCCGTTCGTCATCCTGTAGTAATTTTACGCCCGGATGGGCGGTTTCCTTGGGGAAAGCGGAGGGATGAGATCGAAACGTTACCTCAGCGGCTAAAGCCGTTGCGCTGTCGGCTGTTAGTGCAGGGCTGAAGCCCTGCGCCACCCAAAAGCCGGAGCGAGACCACGCCGAGGGGGCGATCGTGCTAGACGAACCTTAAGACCACGCGGGCGGGGGCGCCTGCGCCACACGGGCTTCATGATGTTTAATGGATTGGATGAAACTACTAGTTTTTCTTGTTGGGATTGCTGCCGGGGCGCTGTTGTCTTGCGGCTTGGTGGCGGCACAGGACAATACGGAGATTCAGGTTTATGGGTCGGACCTCGTTGCGCCTGGGGACACGATGGTGGAGATCCATAGCAACTTTACCGTGAAGGGAACCAAGACGGTGGTGGACGGTGTTCTGCCCACGAATCACGCGGAGCATGAGACCTTGGAGATTACGCACGGGTTTACTGACTGGTTTGAGACTGGGTTTTATGTGTTTTCGACGATTCAGCCGGATGGCGGGTGGATGTGGGTGGGGGATCACATCCGGCCTCGGGTGGCGATTCCGGAGGCGTGGCATTGGCCGGTGGGGTTGAGTCTTTCGACGGAATTCGGGTATCAGCAGCGGAATTTTTCGACGGATACCTGGACTTGGGAGATTCGTCCGATTATCGATAAGAAGGCTGGGCGGTGGTATTTGGCTTTCAACCCGACGGTGGATAAGTCATTCCATGGGGCTGGGGAGAAGCAGGGGTGGGGTTTCTCGCCGAATGCGAAGGTTAGCTACGACTTCACTAAGAAAATTGCGGGTGGGGTTGAGTATTACGGGGTGTTGGGGCCGGTCGGGGATTTTGATCCGTTGCATGATCAGCAGCAGCAGATTTTTCCTTCGATTGATTTGAATGTGTCGCCGGATTGGGAGTTTAATTTTGGGGTGGGGATTGGGGCTACGAGCGCTACGGATCATTTGATTGTGAAGTGTATTGTGGGGCGGCGGTTTCACTGGGGGAAGCGGAAGGACTGAGATCGAAACCTTACCTCGGGGCTGAAGCCGCGGTGTTTTCGACTGTTATCGCAGGGCTGAAGCCCTGCGCCGCCCAAGAGCAAGACCACGCGGGCGGGGCGCCCGCGCCACACGAACCGCGATTACACGAACTGTGATGGCCGTCACAAACAGGGGTGCGCTTTCCCACCGCACGGGATCGGGAGTTTGGACACAATCAGGGTAAGCAATTGGGGCCGTGGGTCCTTCGAGATTTGTATCCTTGAGAGTCTTGAAGGAGCGCTACCACGGCCCTTTGAAAATCCTGCCGAAGCCGGAGTGGTGCCATGGAAAAGAGACGGATTGCGGGCGAATTGCTGGACAACGGGCATCAATATCGCGTTGAAGCCTGGTGGACATCGGGGCATACAGGCATTGCGAAAACTGAGAAGTGCCCGAACGCGATTCATTTCACGGCGCCGCCGGAATTTGGAGGGTTGGAGGGGCGGTGGACACCGGAGGATTTGCTGATCACGGCGTTGGCCAGTTGTTTTACGACCACTTTCCACGCCATTGCGGTGTATTCCCAATTTGAATACGCGGACCTGGTGGTGGAGGGCGAGGGAATTGTGCGCAAGACAGACCGCGGATATCGCTTTTCCGAGATCACGTTGCGGCCGTGTTTGACGATTGCACAGGAAGAGCAGAGGGAACGGGCGGGAGTGCTGCTGGAGAAGGCTAAGACGCTGTGCCTGGTTTCGCGGGTGCTGGCGGTGGAGCAGAGGTTTGAGCCCCGCATTGAGATTGGGAAACGAGCTTCGGTGAGGGGAGTGCGACGGCCAGAGGACCAGCGACACTAGTAGACTCGAGGAGAGAGTTGTGAGCCCAGCGTATGTTGCGAATACGGAAGAGTTGGCGACGGTGTTGACGGCAAAGGACAAGGAAGGCGCGGCGGTTTCCGGGCTGGATGCCATGTTCCGGCCGAACTCCGTCGCAGTGATTGGCGCGACCGAGCGGGTGGGGACGGTGGGACGGACGGTGCTGGCCAATCTGATGGATGGGCGGTACCGGTCGCGAGTGTTTCCGGTCAACCCTGGCCGCGCGGAAGTTCTCGGGCTTAAAGCTTACAAGCGCATCGGCGAGGTTCCGCAGGCGGTGGATCTGGCGGTGGTGGTTACACCAGCGCGGAGCGTGCCCGGCGTGATTGGCGAGTGCGTGGATGCCGGGGTGAAGGCGGCGGTGGTGATTTCGGCGGGGTTCCGCGAACGTGGAGCGGAAGGAGCGGGGCTGGAGCGGGAGATCCAGTCGCAGTTGCGGCGAACTTCGATGCGGGTGGTGGGGCCGAATTGTCTGGGGATTATGACGCCGGCGCTGGAATTGAATGCCACGTTTGCGAACCGTGCGCCGAAGGCGGGGAATGTTGCGTTCTTGAGCCAGAGCGGGGCGCTGCTGACGTCGATTCTGGACTGGAGTGAGCGCGAGCAGGTGGGATTCAGCGCGATTGTCTCCACTGGGTCGATGTTGGATGTGGGTTGGGGAGATTTGCTGGACTACTTCGGCGACGATCCGGCGACCGAGAGCATTTTGGTTTATATGGAGTCGGTGGGGGATGCGCGGTCGTTTGTTTCGGCGGCGCGGGAAGTTTCGCTGCGGAAGCCGATCATCGTGATTAAAGCTGGGAGGTCGGAAGCTGCGGCTAAGGCTGCGGCGTCGCATACGGGGGCGCTGACGGGGAGCGACGATGTTCTGGATGCGGCTTTCCGGCGCTGCGGTGTGTTGCGTGTGTACAACATTGCGGATTTGTTTTACATGGCGGAGGCGCTGAGCAAGCAGCCTCGACCGCTGGGGCCGCGGTTGACCATAGTGACGAATGCGGGTGGGCCGGCGGTGCTGGCGACGGATGCGTTGATGGCGAACGGCGGGGAGCTGGCGAAGGTTTCGGAAGATAGTTTGCAGAAGCTGGATGCGTTTTTGCCGCGGCACTGGAGCCACAACAATCCGATCGATATTTTGGGCGATGCCGATCCCGAGCGTTATGCCAAGGCGTTGGACATTGCGGCGAAGGACCCGAATAGCGATGGGTTGCTGGTGATTCTGTCGCCGCAGGGGATGACGAATCCCGCGGAAGTTGCTGAACGGTTACAGCCTTATGCGAAGGGGTCGGGCAAGCCACTGCTGGCTAGCTGGATGGGTGGCGTGAGCATTGGTCCGGGAGAACAGGTGTTGAATGCCGGGGGGATTCCGACATTTCCGTATCCCGACACGGCGGCGCGCGTGTTCACGTACATGTGGCGATATAGCGACAACTTGCGCAGCTTGTATGAGACGCCTGAACCGGTGGCGGAAGAGGCTGGATCGCCTCGAAGCCGGGCGGCGGAAGTGATTGAGCTGGCGCGGAGCCGGGGACGGACGATTCTGACGGAGTTTGAGTCCAAGCGGATTCTTTCGTTTTATGGAATTCCGACGGTGGAAACGCGGGTGGCGAAGAGCGAAGAGGAAGCCGTCCATCATGCGGCGAAGATTGGGTATCCGGTGGTGCTGAAAGTCTTTTCGGAGACGATTACGCACAAGACGGATGTGGGCGGCGTGCACTTGAATCTGATGGATCGGGTGGCGGTGCGGGGAGCGTTTCAGGCGATTCGGGAGGCGGTGCAAAATTCCCCACTCAAGCCAAAAGAAGGCTTGAGTGGGGCACCCTCGGGAAGTGTTCTTTCGGAACATTTTCTTGGCGTGACTGTGCAGCCGATGGTGCAGAGCAAGGGGTACGAGCTGATTCTGGGGAGCAGTGTGGATCCGCAGTTTGGGCCGGTGTTGCTGTTTGGTTCTGGCGGGCAGTTGGTGGAGGTTTATCGGGACCGTGCTGTGGCCCTGCCGCCGCTGAATAGCACGCAAGCGCAGAGGCTGATGGAGCAGACGCTGATCTACAAGGCGTTGAAGGGCGTGCGCGGACGCAAGGCGGTGGACTTGAAGGCGCTGGAGGATTTGATGGTGCGCTTCAGCCAGCTTGTGGTGGAACAGCCGTGGATTGCGGAGATTGATTTGAATCCGTTGCTGGCGTCGCCGGAGGGGTTGGTGGCGCTGGATGCGCGGGTGCTGTTGCATGATCCCCGGACCAAGACGGAGAATCTGCCCAAACCAGCGATTCGTCCGTATCCGGCGCAGTATATTTCTGCTTTCACGATGAAGGACGGCGGCGAGGTTACGCTGCGGCCAATTCGTCCGGAAGATGAGCCCTTGATGCGGAAATTTCATGAGACGCTTTCGGATCGCAGCGTGTATATGCGGTATTTTTCGTCGATGAGCTTGCGGACGCGCGTGGCGCATGAGAGGTTGGCGCGAATTTGCCTTGTGGATTATGACCGGCAGATTGCTTTGGTGGCGGATCGTTTCGATCCTGCGAGCGGGGAACACAGCATTCTTGGCGTGGGGCGTCTTATTAAGCTGCGCGGGAAGAATGAGGCGGAACTGGCGATTCTGGTTTCGGACGCTTGGCAGAAACAAGGCTTGGGCAAGGAATTGCTGGCGCGATGCGTTCGTGTGGCGCGTGAGGAGAAGTTGAGCCCGGTCTCGGCGGAGATGTTGCGAGAGAATCTGGCGGTGCAAAAGATGTTCCAGAAAGCGGGCTTTGGGTTGGGGTTTTTGGCGGATGCGGTGTCGGTGCGGGCGGTGTTGAATTTTGGCGAGAGCGTGGTGGAGTGAGGCTCTTTCGCCCCTCCGGCGGCTTGAAAAGCCCCACTCAAGCCAAAGAAGGCTTGAGTGGGGCACCCTCAGACGCAAAGTGAGCAATTGAGAGCAGATGTTTCATTCTGCCTGCGTCATGCTGATTGGCAGAGACGAGCACGTCCTCTCCCTCTCTCAAGTTTGCTGAGCTAAGTCGGCCTTCCTGAGGTTTGATCCTCTTAGTTCCAAATACTTAAACATTGCCGTTCGGAAATGGCCACGGTTCAGTCTGGTCCCTACCGTTCTGCGTCCATCGTGATCTGGGTCACAAACGGGGGTGACTTTCCCCACCGCGAAAGGCACGTCGCGGACGTGACAATCGTCACCAAGTGATCGAGGTCACAGCTAGAGAGTCAGGAAATTGAGGAGGCAGCAAATGGTTCACAAAATCTCTCGCCGAACGAGTGGAAGTTCGTTGAAGCTGTTTGTAATCTTAGGATTGGCAGCAGTTTTCACGGGGAGCGCGTACGCCGTCCCCAGCTATTCGCGGCAGACCGGAATGGCCTGTTCGTCGTGCCATTACGCGCCGCCGGAGCTTACGCCGTTTGGACGGCAGTTCAAGTTGGAAGGCTATACGTTTACCACCAAGGAGCAGGTGACGGAGGAGAAGAAGGACCACAATACGGCGCTGCACTTGCTGGCGCAGTTTCCACTTTCCATCATCTTCGATACATCGTTGACAGTGCTGAAGTCGCCGCAGCCGGGAACGCAGAATGGGAATTTCCAGTTTCCGCAGGCGGCTTCGTTGTTTCTGGCGGGAGCGTGGACGGACCATATAGGGAGTTTTGTGCAGGTGACGTACGATTCGCAAGGCGACCACTTCAGCTGGGACAACACCGACATCCGCTATGCCAAGCACGGCGGCAAGCTCTTCGGGAAGCCGCTGACTTACGGGTTGACGATGAACAACAATCCGACGGTGGAGGATCTTTGGAACAGCACGCCGGCATGGGGATTTCCTGCCACGGGGAGCAGTTCGGCCCCTGGATTTACGGCGGCGGCGCTGATCAATGGCGGTTTGGCACAGGATGTGGCCGGCGCGGGCGGGTATGCCATGTGGAATGAGCACCTGTACTTTGCCGGAACGATTTACCGGTCCGAGCATATTGGCGGGACGCAGCCGAACGATGGCAATGGGTTTTCCTACAACGTACGAGGCGTGGCTCCGTATTGGCGGGCTGCGTACCAACTTACCAGCGGGAATAATTACCTGGAAATCGGGACGTATGGCATTCACGTGAAAAGCAGTCCGAGCGCGATTACTGGTTTAATGGACGGCTATACCGACTTTGCCGGGGACTTCCAGTATGACCGGACGATTCCTCAGTTCAAGAATGACGTACTCTCTGTCCGCGGGACGTACATTCGGGAAAACTCGTCCTTGGTTGCGACTTTGGACGCCGGAGGCGCGACAGAGGCTCGCCACCACCTCAATACCGCCCAGGTCAACGCGGAGTACCACTTCGGCACTAAGTTTTCCGGAACGGCGGGGATGTTTACGGTTACTGGAACCCGCGATCCGCTGTTGTTCTCCCCGGATACGGGGAGCGCGAATGGGAGTCCGCAAAGTACAGGGTACATCCTGAATGCATCGTGGTGGCCACAGCAGAATGTGGATCTGGCGGTGCAGTACACGGGGTATACGCGGTTCAACGGGGCTCAGACGAACTATGATGGGGCGGGGCGGAATGCGTCGTCGAATAACACGATTTTCGTGTTGGCGCGGTTTGTGTTCTAGGTCTTTGCGGGGTGCCCCGTCCTGGTCGCGCTTTTTGCGACCGGGCGGGGCTTTTCTTTCGTGCCAAAACCAGGATCATGTCGTGCCAAAAACCAAGACCACGCGGGCGGGGGCGCCCGCGCCGCACAGGCATTTCCACACAGGCGTTATACTGGCGGTATGAGTGCCGGCGCGGACAAGACGTTTTACCTCGAAACCTTTGGTTGCCAGATGAATGCTCACGACTCGGAAAAGGTTGTGGGCACGCTGCTGCATGAAGGGTATCGGCAGGTGGAGACTGTGGAGGAGGCTGGGCTGGTTTTGTACAACACGTGCTCGATTCGCGATAAGGCTGAGCAGAAGGTGTTTAACCGGCTGAATGACTTTAAGAAATATAAGAAGCAGGGGAAAAAGTTCGGGGTGTTGGGGTGTGTGGCGCAGCAGGAAGGCGAGAAGATTTTTGAGCGGGCGCCGTACGTAGATCTGGTGTGCGGGTCGGCGTCGTACCGGAAATTGCCGGAGATGCTGGTGCAGCTGGAGACTGGGTCGCGGGCTTCGGGCTTGGATGACCGGCAGACGGAAGAGTGCTTTGAGACGGAGTTTACGGCTCGGACGAATCCGCATCGGGGGTACATCACGATTATTGAAGGGTGCGACAAGTTCTGTGCGTTTTGCGTGGTGCCATATACGCGGGGCAAGGAACGGTCGCGGACTTCGGAGTCGGTGCTGGCCGAGGCCCGGCAGATGGCGGACCTTGGGTATAGCGACATTCAATTGCTCGGGCAGAACGTGAACTCTTATCTGGATCCGTCTGAAAATAAATCATTTGCGGAGTTGCTGCGGGCGGTGGCTGGGGTTGTGGGGATTCGGCGGGTGCGGTTTACTACTTCTCATCCTCGGGATTTTGGTCGAGATATTGTGCAGGTGATGGAGGAGACGCCTGGGCTTTGCGATCACATTCATTTGCCGGTGCAGAGCGGGTCGTCGAGATTGCTGGAGAGGATGTCGCGGTTGTATACGCGGGAGCAGTATTTGGAACGGATTGGGTGGGTGAAGGCGGCGCGGCGGGAGTTGAGCCTCACGACTGACATGATTGTTGGGTTTCCTGGGGAGACTGAAACGGATTTCGAGGAGACACTTTCGCTGTTGGATGAAGTTGGGTATGACGCTGTGTTTGCGTTTAAGTATTCGCCTCGGCCGAATACTCCGGCGTTGCAGTATGCGGATGCGATTCCGGAAGAGGAAAAGTCGCGGCGGTTGCAAGTTTTGATGGAGAAGCAGAGAGCGATTCAGGTGATCCGGAACCGGCGGCATGGCGGGAAGGTGCTGGAGGTGATGGTGGAGCGCAAGAATGAGGCGTCGGGGCAGTGGGCTGGGAGGACTTCGCAGAATATGGTGTTGAATTTTACTGCTGCGGTGGAGCCTTGGCTTGGTGCTTATGTGAATACGCGGGTTACGGCTACGTTTCCTAATAGTTTGGCTGGGGAGATGGTTTAGACCGGGACGGTGCATGGTGAGAGAGCTTGCGAGGGGGATGGCGCGTGAATGGAGCAGGGGTCCTTCGACTACGCGCTTCCTTCACTTCGTGAAGGCAACGCTTCGCTCAGGATGACAGGGCTTTGAATAAGGAGGCGGCGATGGAAATTGAGATGAAGATTCGCGGGTTGATGATGGATCCGGTTACGCAGCTTCCGATCGTGATTTTGAAGGACGTTGGCAGCGAGACGCTTTTGCCGATTTGGGTCGGAGTGTTTGAGGCCAATGCGATTGCGCTGGAGATTGAGAAGGTGGCTACGCCGCGGCCGATGACGCATGATTTGATTCGCAATGTGCTGAGCGGGCTGGATGCGTTTGTGCATCGGGTGGTGGTGACCGAACTGAAGGCCGACACGTTTTATGCGGTGATCTGGCTGGAGCGGGACGGGAAGATCATCAGCGTGGATTCGAGACCGTCGGATGCTTTGGCGCTGGCGTTGCGGGCGGATTGTCCGATTTATGTGGATGAGGAAGTGATTCGGACGTCGAAGAGTTCGAGTGCGGAGTCGGAGCGGTTGAGTCATGATGAGTTGAAGAAGTTTCTGGAAGGGTTGAATGATGAGGATTTGGGGAAGTACAAGATGTGATGCTAGTGACCCGGCTTCCTGGGACGGCGGGTTTTCCGCTTTGCGAACATGCGGGGGTCATAGCGCAATGGCTCTGGCTGGTAGACCCGGATATTTCCGGAATCCGCGTGTTGGGGATTGAGGAGCCAGTTATTCTCTCGCGGCGCCAGGGCTGACGGAACAACTAACAGAGCCGTCGCGGCCCGACTCACGAAATCGTCGCCGAAGGCTGCTAGTTCCGGGGGAGCCGGGGTCTCGCGCCAGTTCCTGGGCAGGTCGTGCGTTTCGATGGATCGCCGGGAAACATCTTCGGGCACTTCCGCAGTGACGAGGACCAGATCATCGGGTGGATCGTTCGCGTCCAGATGAACGAAGTACTCGAGCATGGCCAGAGACTGATGCTCCGACGCATAGCAAAGTCGGGTCCCGACGCTGGACCACCGACCGCCGTAGCGGTAGGCCCCTTCGCCGTCGAAGGGATTGCGAGCGTAGGCGGCGCGGAGAACCCGATAGATCTGTTTCAACTCACTCCGCCGAACGCGATGCGGCCTAGAACGTTTTCCACCTGACGGGCGCCCGGTTCGGTGTCCAGCGAGGCAATGGGCGCGATGCTGCCCAGAGCGCGATTCGGGTGCTTGAGCCAGTCGACGGCGCGTTCGTGGCTGCCGAGAGACTCCTGGGCCAGGGCCACGATGCGGGCCAGACGGTAGAGGCGATCCGATTCGAAGGGGGCGAGGCGACCGCCGCTGCGGCGGCGCTGCAAACTCCGGGGAGATAGGTCCAGGGAGGTTGCCAGCTCTTTCAGGGTCAATCCGGAAGCCTGCATGAGGCGTTCGATGACGGCGGGCGGGAAGCCTTCGCGGATGGCGTCTCGCATGTCGTGGTCGTTGGCGAGGACGCGGCCGAAAGTGGGCTCGCCACCGAGTTCGTGGACTACGGCGCTTAGGTGTGCCATATGTCGTTTAGTATGGCGACAAATGGCGGTATTGTCAAGGGCCGCCTTCAGAGCGCGCCCGCAACCTTACCTCAGGGGCTGAAGCCCTCGTCTTTTCGCGCCTTTTGATGCAGGGCTGAAACCCTGCGCAAAGGCAGGAGCCCAAGTGGTTGAGGAAACGGAGGGATCCCTTCGGCAGGCTCGGGGAAGGCTCTCCCGTTGGCCGGAATGACAGAGCCTGTGTTGTGGATGAAGACTGTTTCGTTGGTGGAACGCGAGGGAGGATTGAGAAGCCCCACTCAAGCCAAAAGAGGGCTTGAGTCGGGCACCCGCGGTTTCTGGTCAGTGTTTTGTCATCCGGTTGATGAACATTTTGTAGAGCTTGGCTTGGTCGAGGTCGAGTTGGATTTCTACGGGTTGGAGCTTTATGGCGGGTTTGTCGTGGTCGGTCCAGGTTAGGGTGTTGCCGTAGGCTGCGCCGTGGTCGATGTCGACGTCCATGTAGCGGGTTTCTTTCTGGGTGATGATGGTGGGGTCGAGCCAGGCTTCTGCGGCTAGCTCGTCCCACATGTAGTCGTTGCCGGGGCCGGGTTGGAAGTACTTGGCTACGTAGAGAGCTAGCGGGGTGCCTGCGGCTTTGATTTGAGCGATCATCTCTGGGGTGAGTTTGGTTTTGACGGAGATATCGACTGGGGTGCAGGTGATCTTCTTCCATGGGGCGCGCAGGACGACGTGCGCGGCTTCGGGGTCGAACCAGAAATTGAATTCGTGGCGCGGGGTGTTGGTGAACTCCGGGTTGTCGGATTGCGGGCTGAGGCCTCCGCCCATGAAGACGAGTTCCTTGGCTAGAACGGGGAATTCGGGGTCGATGGAGATGGCGAGGGCGAGGTTGGTCATGGGGCCGCCTTCGTAGATGGTGACCTCGTGCGGGTATTGGCGGACGGTTCTTAGCAGGAAGTGGATGGCGTCTTCGGTGGATGCTTTGATTGTGGGCGTGCCTTCGACGAGCGTGGGGATGACGGAGGGCTCGTGCCACCAGCGGTCGTCCCAGGCTCCGGCATAGCCGACTTTGCCGTAGCGCTGCTGCCAGAGTTGGGATTCGGTGTGGGTGCGGACGAGGGGGAAAGCGGCTCCGGGATAGACGGGGATGTCGGTGCGCCCGATGATTTCGAGAAGGCGGAGGGTGCGGGCGACTTCCTCGTCGCGCCATTGGTCGCCGGAGACGACGGTGATGCCGAGGACTTCGACGTCGGGGGATTGGAGGAGGATGAGGAGAGTTTGCATGTTGCTGCCGCCGGGGCCGGAGCAGTCCTGGTTGAAGATGACTTTGCGGCGGGGCTGGGCGGGGGCTAGGGTCGTGAGGAGGAGGGTGAGGAGGATTTTCGGGAGCAGGTTCATGATTTTCTTTCCAAATGGGTTGGCTCTAAGAACTAAACTTCACCTCAGCGGCTAAAGCCGCTCTTGGTTGGATCATGATCGCAGCGCTGAAGCGCTGCGCCGCCCAAAAGCGAAGATATCGCCCTAATCGAGCGGAAAGGGTAAGGGCAGGCTGAGGGGGCTCAGCCTGCCCGGGTTGTTGTGGTTTACGAATCGTCTTAGAACTTCAGCTTTAGGGCGAACTGGATCTCGCGCTGATCGTGGGCTGTTTGGCTAATTGCACCGAATCCGGGGGAATCAATGTCGGAAGCCGGTACACCGAGGATGGTGTGGTTAAAGATGTTGAAGAACTCGGCCCGGAAATCCAATCCCATGCCTTCGCGGAACGGCAATCGGAAGTGCTTGACGGCGGAGAAGTCTGTGTTCACGAAGCGAGGCCCGTAAATCGGGGCTCGCACGGAGTTACCAAGCTCGCCGCTGGCCGGATCTGCGAAACAGCTAGTGTTGAACCATGCGTTGGCGGTCGGATGGCTGCTGCTGGCGCCGCAAGTCTGGTCCGGCCGGTTGTAGTTATTCCCGTTATTGGTGAGATTTACGCCGGAATTGTTGCTGCTGGCGATGACGAAAACGGGGAATCCAGAGAGCACCCGTTCGATTACATCCACTTCCCAATTTCCCAGAGCAACGTTCGCGGGGCCGCTCCAGCTGCTGCCGAAGTGTTTGCCTTTTCCGAAGGGCAGGTCGTAGGTGACGCTTGCCGTGAAGGTGTGGTTCACGTTGAGCGCGGAGAGTCCCCAGTCGGCTTTCTTGGTGCCTGGCAGCGGCCAGTATGTGGAACCCGCGGATGTACCCAATCCGTCGTTGAACCCGGTGTCAAAGTTGCGGGCGTAGGTGTATCCGATTAAAGCGTACAAACCGTTTCGCACGCTTTTGGTCTCTGCTTTGACCTGCAGTGAGTCGTAGCGCGCGTTGCCGGAGTCGCTGGTGGCTTGGACGGTAGTGAAGGGGCCATATGGGGCGGAAGCTACACCACAACCCAAGGTGTAACCCGGAACCGTTCCGCAGGCGGTAGGAGACGACACGTTCAAGTTCTGGCCGTCGGTCAGGATGTGATGGCTGCGAGAACCGGCGTAGCCAGCGGTTAACACGACGTTAGCTGGCAATTGGCGCTCGACGTTGAAGTTGAACTGTTGAATGCTGCCTTGTTTAAAGTTGAGGTTCTGCGATTGGATTGTGCCAGTGAACGTGCTGGGATCCGGCGGGCCGTTGAAGACCGGCACGAAGCCGGTGGCAATATTCTGTCCGAAGCCGAAAGGATTGAGCGTGGCAGTGTTCGGACCGCAAGCGGCAGTAATCGATGGGCAGCCGCCGAAATCGAATCCGAAGAAATCGGACTCGGCGAAATACGGGGGATTTTCCCACAGGCCCTGAGCGCCTTGGTTCCACGAGGAGTCGTGGAAGATGGCATACCCAGCCCTGACAGCCGTCTTCTCGCTGCCGAAGGGCTTCCAAGCAATGCCTATGCGCGGTTCGACCGCGGTCTTGTCCAGTTTGACCCCGACACGTCCATCGGTCTGAACGCACGCAGTACATCCGGCTGGGGACTTACCGGCAACAAGATATTTACCGGTTGCAAAGTCGAAGTTTGCATAACGACCGTGGGCCTCGGTAATCGGAGTTACGAACGCCCACGCCACTCCAATGTTGAGAGTCAGATCCTTGGATACCCGCCAATCATCCTGAACGAACGGGCGGAAGAGCTTCCAACGACGCCCGGTTGTGGCGCCGCTGAAAGTCTGGTCGTGAATGAAAAGACTGGGTAGGCCCAGCATGTAGTCTGCGAAGTTGTAGCCGCCCTGCGAGGCTGAGGAGGCGCTGGCGAAGTCGCTCCAAAGGTTGGTATACACATTGAATCCGTCCTGGAAGGCGTTGGTCAACACGTTCATCTGTTGGTCGCGGAAACCGCCCCCAACGTGGAGGTTGTGATTGCCCCGGACCATGTCAAAGGAGTCCGAGACCGAGAACACGTTGGTTCCACCCTGGAACGGCGCGAATCCGCGGTCACCCAAAGCCCAGAAGCCGCCGCCGGGCTCGGTGGAAGTGAGGCCGCAGCTTACGCAGTCCGATTTGGACTGCGTCAG
>Ga0080027_10000600_pt1 | contig 15320 bp, 16 predicted proteins | sample OrgsoiDNA2013046_FD_70962 | JGI IMG/M metagenome (GOLD analysis project Ga0080027, IMG submission 70962) | Permafrost soil microbial communities from the Arctic, to analyse light accelerated degradation of dissolved organic matter (DOM) -... | ecosystem: Environmental > Terrestrial > Soil >... | reverse complement strand
GATGAAATTTTATTCTTTCACTGAGTAATATTATCTTTGCGCTCCCAAAATCTATGGCTAAACAAGCGCTCATTAAACAGGATGGATCAATAGTCGAAGCATTATCGAACGCAATGTTTAAAGTAAAATTGGAAAATGGGCATGAAATTCTGGCCACTATTTCCGGAAAAATGAGAATGCATTATATCCGGATTTTGCCTGGTGATAAAGTAGGTGTGGAAATGAGTCCTTATGATTTAACAAGAGGGAGAATTATTTTTAGATATAAATAAAAGGCTAAGGCCGGACCCGGAAAAGGGATTACAAATCAGATTAAAGAAATTGTATGAAAGTAAGGGCATCCATAAAAAAGCGCAGTGTAGATTGTAAGATCGTGCGCAGGAAAGGGAAATTATATATTATTAATAAGAAAAATCCCCGTTTTAAACAACGTCAGGGTTAAGATTTAACAGCTAAAAAAATAATTAAAAAAATATGGCGCGTATTGCCGGTGTAGACTTACCAAAAAACAAAAGAGGAGAAATCGGACTCACATATATCTTCGGAATCGGACCTTCCACGGCGAAGTATATTCTTTCCAAAGCTGAAATCAACTTCGACAAAAAAGTGAATCAGTGGAATGATGAAGAACTGAATGCCATTCGTAATATTATCACGAATGAATTGAAAGTGGAAGGTGCCCTGCGTTCCGATGTTCAGATGAGTATTAAGCGTCTTTTGGATATTGCATGTTACCGTGGAGTACGTCACCGTAAAGGCCTGCCTGTTCGCGGTCAGCGCACTCGCACAAACAGCCGTACAAGGAAAGGGAAACGCAGAACAGTTGCCGGTAAGAAGAAGGCGCCTAAAAAGTAATTAAATAACTTCCTTCTACGGCAGACAGTTAAAAAATAGCATCATTTTAGAATCAATACCAGATACGGGGTGCACGGGTAGGATTGATTCGATTTTCCTTGAAGAGAGGAAATATTTTTAACCAGATTACCTAATTCGAAACATGGCAAAAGTACAACAGGGAGGAACCAGCGTAAAAGCTGCTTCAAAAAAAAGAGTGGTTAAGGTAGAAGCTTATGGTGATGCGCATATCTCAGCGAGTTTCAACAATATCATCATCAGTATTACAAACAAAAACGGTCAGCTTATTTCCTGGAGCAGTGCAGGTAAAATGGGATTTAAGGGTTCTAAAAAGAACACGCCCTATGCCGCGCAAATGGCTTCTGCTGATGCCGCAAAAACAGCATTGGATTCAGGATTGAAAAGAGTGGATGTATATGTGAAGGGACCGGGTTCAGGAAGAGAAAGCGCTATCCGTTCTCTTGCAAACAATGGCATTGAAGTGGTCATGATCAAAGACGTCACACCTTTGCCACACAATGGCTGTCGTCCTCCAAAGAAAAGAAGAGTTTAGTCAATATCTGTTCCTGGTAATACAGGAATGGTTTTTTTAATCAAGCTGGGCAGGATTCAATTTTAAGATTTTTTATAATCTTGTCCGGGTACTCAAAAATCTGAATTAAAATATGGCACGTTACATTGGTCCGAAAACGAAAATCTGTCGCAAATTCGGAGAACCTATTTTAGGAAATGGCAAATGGCTGACTAAAACCAGCAATCCTCCCGGTCAGCATGGCGCAACAAAAAAGCGCAAGCAGCCAGGAGAATATGCACTTCAGCTGAAAGAAAAGCAAAAAGCGAAATACACTTATGGTTTACTTGAACGTCAGTTCAGAAAGACTTTTGATGAAGCTGCAAGGAAAAAGGGTGTAACAGGTGAAAACCTGATCCGCTTACTTGAATCCAGACTGGATAATACGGTATATCGTCTGGGAATCGCTATTTCACGCCCGGGTGCACGTCAGTTGGTTTCGCATAAACATATTACCGTAAATGGAGAAGTGGTGAATGTCCCTTCTTTCCAACTTAAGCCAGGGGACAGTATTGGTCTGAAATCAACTTCCCAGAGCAATGCAGGTATTACCGGCGCTGCAAAAGGAAAAAACAACAGGATCAACTGGCTCGACTGGAATGAGACGGAAATGAAAGGAACTTTTATCGCATTTCCGGAGAGAGAAAGTATTCCAGAGAATATCAAGGAACAACTGATCGTGGAATTGTACAGTAAATAATCACTCCTAACTTTCATCATTCGTTAAATCGAAAATTTAAATATGGCCATTTTAAATTTCCAGAAACCAGACAAAATCATACTCCAGAAAGCGACAGATTTCGAAGCACAATTCGAATTCCGTCCTTTGGAACCAGGTTACGGGGTAACCATTGGGAATGCCCTTCGCAGGGTATTACTGAATTCATTAGAAGGATACGCAATCATCGGTGTTAAAATCGAAGGCGCCGACCATGAATTTGCAACACTGAAAGGTGTTACAGAAGATGTGGTTGAAATTATCCTGAACCTGAAACAGGTTCGCTTTAAAAAGAAAGTGGATCATGAAGTAGCCCAGGAGAAAATCACGCTCAGCCTTAAGAATAAAACTGAATTCACAGCCGCTACCATCGGAGATGCATTACCCAGCTTCGAAGTGATGAATCCAGGACTGCTTATCTGCACCATGGATGCATCTGCAAGAGTGGATATTGAAATTACGATTGGAAAAGGCCGCGGATATGTTCCTGCAGAAGATAATAAACCCAAGGATGCTCCATTCGGGTATATTCCTACGGATGCTATTTTTACGCCGATCAAAAATGTGAAGTATTCTATCGAGAATACCCGTGTGGAACAGCGCACAGATTTTGAAAAGCTTTTAATGGAAGTTTCTACTGATGGAACAATTCATCCGGAAGAAGCAGTTAAACAGGCATCCCGTATCCTGATCCAGCACCTGATGATCATTACGGACGAGAACATAACTTTCGATAATAAGGAAGAAAAGAAGGAAGACCTGGTTGATGAGCAAACACTTCAGTTACGTAAAGTGCTGAAGACGCCACTGGAAGACCTGGATCTTTCAGTTCGTGCATTTAATTGCTTAAAAGCAGCTAAAATCAACAGTCTGAGTGAACTCGTTACATACGAACAGGAAGACCTCATGAAATTCCGGAACTTCGGACAGAAATCTCTTGCTGAAATAGAACAGGTTTTACATGAGCGGGGTCTGCATTTCGGAATGGATCTGAGCAAATTGAAATTAGACGACGAATAATTCGTCCACAGTTTTATAATCAGTCTTATAATTCCTGACACGGTATAAGACTTTAAAATCAAACGTCATGCGTCACGGAGACAAAATCAACAATCTGGGCAGAACCGCTTCTCATAGAAAAGCGCTGTTAAGTAACCTGACAATACAACTCATCGCTCATAAACGTATTGTAACGACACTTGCAAAAGCAAAGGCACTCAGAACCTTTGTGGAACCACTCATTACGAAAGCAAAAGAAAATACAACGCATCAGCGCCGTATTGTTTTCAGCTATCTGCAGGATAAGGAAGCCATTACCGAATTATTTGGAACAATAGCTGAAAAAATAGCTGGTCGTCCGGGTGGCTATACCAGAATCATTAAGCTGGGTGCCAGAGCTGGAGATGCGGCAGAAACAGCAATGATTGAGCTGGTGGATTTCAACGATATTTACGGAAAAGGTAAGGGCGACAGTAAAGAAACGGGTAAAAGAACCCGTCGTGCCGGTGGAAAGAAAAAAGCGGAAGCAACTGCACCCGCCCCTGTTGAAAAAGCGACTGAAAAAGCGACTGAATCAAAAGAAGAAAAATCACCGGAATAAATTGAATTCTAATCATTTTTACTTGAAGCATCCCGCCCTGGCAGGATGCTTTTTTTTGTCTTTAATTTTTTAACAGCAGTGACTTCCACACTAAAATTCGTTTTCTTTGCAAAACTTTTCTAAAAACATGGCCTCAACCGCTCTTCACCGTTCTGCAATGCTGATGCTTCAGGATGGATCTGTTCATCATGGGCAGGCATTTGGCAAATCCGGTACCACTTCCGGAGAAATCTGTTTTAATACAGGTATGACCGGCTACCAGGAAGTCTTTACTGACCCGAGTTATTTCGGCCAGGTGCTTATCATGAACAGTGTGCATATCGGGAATTACGGCGTGAAAGATGCAGACGTGGAATCAGATGGTGTAAAAATCAGGGGGCTTATCGGTCGTAATCTGGAAGAACAGTTTTCCCGTATTCAGGCTAAAGGATCACTCGATGAATATTTAAAAGCAAATCAGATCGTATGCATTGAAGGCGTTGATACAAGGGCCCTCGTTACCCATGTACGACAGAAAGGAGCAATGAATTGCATCATTTCTTCCGAAATACTGGATATAAATGAATTAAAGAAATTATTGGATGTTGTTCCGAATATGGATGGACTGGAACTTGCTTCAGCTGTTTCTACAGATAAAACCTATGAAATGGGTGATCCGGATTCTGCTTTAAGAATTGCCGTTTTAGACTATGGCGTGAAGAAAAATATCGTGCAGTGTTTGATCGACCGGGGGGCATTTGTTAAAGTGTTTCCAGCTAAATCAAATCTTAAAACGCTTAAGGAATTTAATCCTGCAGGTTATTTCCTTTCTAATGGTCCCGGCGATCCCGCAGCGATGGAATATGCCGTAGAAACGGTTAAGAACATATTAAAGGAAGATAAACCATTGTTTGGGATCTGTCTGGGTCATCAATTATTGGCATTGGCCAACGGTATCCCCACATTTAAAATGCACCATGGTCACAGGGGGCTGAATCATCCCGTCATTAATCAGCTTACCGGTAAATGTGAAATAACTACACAAAATCATGGATTTGGTGTTGATCCGGTTTCCGTACGCGCCAAGACAGATGTGGAAGTAACACATGTAAACCTGAATGACGACTCAATAGAAGGTATCCGCCTTAGGAACCGCCCTGTTTTCTCTGTACAGTATCATCCGGAAGCCACGCCGGGCCCGCACGACAGCCGCTATCTTTTTGATGAATTCATTGAAATGATCAAAAAAACCCTTTAGCAGTTTTCAGCTTTTGACCTCAGGCTTTAGGCCTAATACAGTATTTTTGCTATTCCATTAAACCGGATCTTTTGTGGCTTTGATAAAGAGTATTTCAGGTATCAGGGGAACGATCGGAGGGAAACCCAATGATAACCTTACCCCGTTGGATATCGTAAGATTTACTGCGGCATTTGGCATCTGGGCGAAAGAATCGGCAGGTCATTCAAAAAATATCGTGATTGGCCGTGATGGGCGTATCAGCGGTGAAATGGTAAGAAATCTTGTGGCAAGTACACTCTCCGGAGTTGGTCTGGATGTACATGACCTTGGATTATCAACCACTCCCACTGTAGAAATGGCCGTAATAATGGAAAAGGCAGCAGGTGGAATTATCATCACGGCAAGCCACAATGCCAAGGAATGGAATGCATTAAAACTCCTGAACAGTAAAGGAGAATTTATCAGTGCTGAAAATGGACTGGCGATTCTTGAAAAAGCGGCAAAAGACGCGTTTGTCTTTGCACCGGTGGATAAACTGGGGACGTACTCGGTGGATAACAGTTATATGCACAAGCATATTCAGGCGATACTTGACTACCCGCTGATAGACCTGGCGGCAATAAGGGCGAAGCATTTTAAGGTTGTGGTGGATGTTATCAATTCGACAGGCGCATTATTTATTCCCCCCTTGCTGCGTGCACTGGGCATTGAAAACATCAAATTATTGAATGAGGAGGTAAATGGGAAGTTTGCCCACAATCCTGAACCACTACCCGAAAACCTGGCTGCCCTGAGTGCTGAAGTGAAAAAAACGGGCGCGGATCTGGGCATTGCTGTTGATCCCGATGTTGACCGGCTATGTTTTGTTTGTGAGGATGGTACTATGTTCGGCGAAGAATTTACCCTTGTAGCCGTTGCAGACTATGTGCTATCGCAAAAACCGGGAAATACAGTGAGTAATATGAGCAGTACCAAGGCCCTCAAAGAAATAACATTGAAACATGGTGGGCAATATTTCCCTTCCGCTGTAGGTGAAGTAAATGTGGTGAATAAGATGAAGGAAGTCAATGCGGTCATCGGCGGTGAAGGGAATGGGGGTATCATTGTTCCGGACCTGCATTACGGAAGGGATGCTTTAATTGGCATCGGTCTGTTTCTGAGTGCGCTGTCCCGGCATAAAAGTGGTATGCGTTCTTTCAGGAACAAATTTCCTGATTATTTCATTTCTAAGAATAAAATTGAGCTGGGAAAGGGTATTGACGTGGATAAATTATTTGATCAGATAAAAACAAAATATAAAAATCATCCTGCAAATACGGAAGACGGTTTGAAAATCGAATTTGATGAAGACTGGGTGCATCTCAGAACATCGAATACAGAACCCATTATTCGTATTTACGCGGAAAGTAATTTTGAAACGACCGCGAATAATATCGCCCGGCGACTGATGAAAGATATCCAGGAGTTTATATAATTCCTTAATTTTTTTGAATGCATGGAGAGAATATATTTTGATAATGCGGCTACAACGCCCCTTGACCCTGTTGTGCTGGAAGTGATGATGCCTTATCTGACTGAAAAATTCGGGAATCCTTCTTCGATTTATTCCTATGGGAGAGAAAGCCGTATGGCCATTGAACAGGCCAGGAAAACCGTAGCCAACATTCTCCATGCTCATCCCGCGGAGATTTTTTTTACAAGCGGAGGAACAGAAAGCAGCAATGCTGCCATACGTGCCGCTATTCAGGATCTGGGATGTAAACATATTATCAGCTCTCCAATTGAACACCATGCAACACTCCACACTGTGCATTATTACAGAGATAAAGGTGAAGCCCAGCTGAGTTTTTTAAATGTGCTTCCTAATGGTCATGTGGATCTGCATCAGCTCGACACCATGCTTTCAAAAATAGGCGAGAAGACGCTGGTTTCCCTGATGCATGGCAACAATGAAATCGGTAACATGCTGGATTTACATACTGTGGCCGGGATATGTAAAAACCATGGAGCCATTTTTCATTCCGATACGGTACAGACTGTAGGACATTTCGAATTAGACCTATCGAAACTGCACATTCACTTTATTACCGCCTCATCCCATAAATTCCATGGACCAAAAGGTGTTGGCATGCTCTATATCAACGAGGAGATCAAGGTTCGACCCAATATACATGGCGGATCCCAGGAAAGAAATATGCGTGCCGGTACAGAAAATGTATATGGCATTGTAGGATTTGCAAAAGCGCTTGAGCTTGCCACGAAACATTTGGATGCAGATCGCGTCTACCTGAATGAACTCAGGCTTTATATGGCGGATGAATTGAAAAAATATATCCCCTCAGTGGAATTTAACGGAGATGCTTTTGGCAAAACCCTGTATACCCTTTTAAGTGTAAGTTTTCCCAAAACTGAAAAATCTGAAATGCTCTTATTCAATCTGGACATCAATCAGATCTGTGCTTCAGGCGGGAGTGCCTGCACGAGTGGAGCGCAGCAGGGATCACATGTTATTCGTGCAATTTATCCGGATTCTGAAAGGACAACGGTCAGATTTTCATTCAACCGGCACAACACAAAAAAGGAAGTGGATGAAGTAGTAAGAAAATTAATGGAACTTGTTTAAAAGGCAATAAAAAAATCCAGTCACTGTACTGGATCCTTTTATATGGTTGATAAATAATTTTCGAAGGGATCAGATGGATCTTGGACCAAAAACGGGCTCTCTTCAGCTGCAAATTTACATCAATTCCAATTCTGATTTTCAATTCGGGTTTAAAATTTATTCACAGTATTTGAATTTGAAAAATGTTAACATTTTTTAAGGAATGATCAATTGGATTCGATGATCATCAGTTGATTTTTAACCGAAACACCATTTGCAGAAAGGCGCGCGACATAGGTACCGCTATGCAATTTTCCTGATTTGGCTACCATTACATTTTCACGGCCATTGAGTGCATTCCAATTGGTTTCGCTTATTTTATTTCCTGAAAGATCGAAAAATTCCATCTTAACAGAACGTAGATTTTTATCCGTTTCTACATAAACCATATTGTTTTGAACCAGGGTCGGATAAATTTTTGTTCCTTCTAAAGAATTGTTCGTAATCTGAATAACTGGAGACTGGTTGGTATGACCACCTTTACCGATCACTTCAATTCTGTAATAAGAAGTCCCGGTCATTGGATGCTTATCCGTAAAGTTGTATTCTAACTGATATACATTGGTGGCGGCAGTCATTTTTGATTCAACGGTATCAAGCACCTGAAAATTCATTCCGTCTCCACTACGGAGTACTTCAAAATACTCCACATTCATTTCCATCATCGTTTTCCAACTCAGTTCAACAGTCTGATTATCATAAAAAGTACCCGTAAATTGGGACATCGTGATGGTCAACACGGTATTGTTTTCATCTGATGAATGGCTTTGGGCAAAGCTGAAACCATGCATCAGAATCAGGGCGGCTAAGAAGATAATTTTTTTCATAAAATTGATTACTCCCTATATAGCCAACCGTTGTGCCAGTTGATAAATAATTGATTGAGTGCTGTTTATGAAATATTTTTCAGAAGATTTTTTCCCAGGACGGGAAAACATTACAAATTTGGAAAGGCTATTTAATCAGACCTTTTATTTCACTGAGTTTAAGCAATGCTTCTACGGGTGTCAGCCGGTTAATATCCAGTTCATGAAGCATTTTCCTGATTTGTTCGAAAGTCTGTGTATGCATATCAAAAATGGATAACTGCACTTTTGGTGTTATGAATTTTTTCATTCCTTCCTGCAGGTCTGAATTCCCCCCACCACGACTTTCTTCCAATTGCTTTAATAATTGATTGGCCCGGTCGATCAGAGAAGCCGGCATGCCCGCCATTTTTGCTACGTGAATGCCAAAGCTATGGGTACTCCCGCCTTCTTCCAGTTTCCTGAGAAAAATAATTTTGTTTCCAAATTCCCGGCTGGAGATATGATAATTCCTGACACCGGGAAATTTACTTTCCAATTCATTCAGTTCATGATAATGTGTTGCGAAAAGGGTTTTTGGTTTATATGGGGACTGATACAGGTATTCTGCAATACTCCAGGCAATCGAAATGCCATCGTAGGTGGATGTGCCTCTGCCAATTTCATCAAGAATGATTAAACTCCGGGCAGTAATATTATTCAGGATACTTGCCGTTTCATTCATCTCAACCAGAAAAGTGGATTCTCCGCCACTTACATTGTCAGATGCGCCTACCCTCGTAAAAATTTTATCAGTGAGTGGAATTTTTGCCTTGGCAGCAGGAACAAAACTACCGATATGACTCATGAGTGTGATCAGTGCGACCTGCCGGAGCAGGGCAGATTTTCCACTCATATTGGGTCCTGTAAGGATGATGATTTGCTGTGATTCAGGATCCAGCATGATGTCGTTGGCTATATATTCTTCACCGGTCTGCAGATTTTTTTCAATAACCGGGTGCCGGCTTTCCTTTAATTCTAGAAACAATTCTTCATGTATCTCTGGTTTTTTATAATTCCCGTGAAGTGCATTACCCGCAAAACATAGCAGGCAATCCATTGTAGCCAGCACGGTACAGTTTGACTGCAAGGGTGCTATATAATCCTGGAGGTTGCTCAATAGTGTTTCATACAGACGCATTTCTATCAACAGCATTTTTTCTTCTGCACCTGTAATTTTTTCCTCGTATTCTTTTAGTTCGGGGGTTATATATCGTTCTGCATGGGTAAGTGTTTGTTTACGAATCCAGCTTTCCGGAACTTTATGTTTGTGTGCATGCGTTACTTCCAGGTAATAGCCAAAAACATTATTGAAACTTATTTTCAATGAAGAGATTCCGGTGGCTGACGATTCTTTTTGCTGAAGGGCTGCAAGATATTGTTTCCCCCCGGCTGCGATTCGTCTGAGGTCATCTAATTCAGTATCCAATCCCTCCCTGATCAAATTTCCTTTCTGTGCCAGTGAAGGAGGATTTTCAACCAGGCAGAGTAAAATCTGATCTGACATTTCGGTGCAGGGACTGAGTATAGTGCTTAATCTTTTTAAAAGCGGATTCTCACTGTCAATGCATAATTGTCTGATACGAAATATTTCTTTTAATCCGCGACCCAATTGCAGCACTTCCCTTGGATTTATTTTTCTTGGAGGAATCTTCGCGAGCATCCTTTCGATATCGCCACATAATTTAATATGGTGTAATAGCTGGGTTCTTAAATCGGATGCACTGATAAAATATTCCACCAGATCAAGCCTTTCCCTGATTGGAATGATATCTTTCAATGGCATCAGCATCCATCTTTTCAGAAGACGGGCACCCATGGGAGACACCGTATTGTCCAGTATATGAAGAAGGGAAAAACGATGTTCAAGGTTTGGAAGGAGTTCAAGATTACGTACCGTAAACTGATCCATCCAGAGATAATTTTCCCTGTCCAGACGCTGAATGGAAGTGATATGCTGAAGATGCGGGTGTTCCGTATCTTTTAGGTAATGAATGATTGCGCCTGCTGCAATAACGCCCAGTTGAAGAGATTCGATGCCGAATCCTTTCAGGGAATGCGTTTGAAAATGTTTCAGGAGATTTTCTCTTGCATAGGATTCGTCAAATACCCAGCTTTCGAGTGTGTAAGTGTAGAAACGGTCCCCGTAAGACGATTTAAATAATTTTTGAAAGTTTCTCTGAAAAATGACTTCAGCGGGTTTAAGTGTCTGCAGGAGTTGATCAATATAATCTGCTGTTCCCTGCGTGGTAAAAAATTCACCGGTTGAAATATCCAGGAAAGCAATCCCCTGTTCCTGTTCAGAAAAATGAATTGCTGCAAGGAAATTATTATTCCGGTGCTCAAGGAGTTTATCCTGAGTCGCTGTACCCGGCGTAATCATTTCGGTTACACCGCGTTTTACAATGCCTTTTGCCAGTTTCGGATCTTCTAACTGATCACAGATTGCGACCCGGAATCCACCTTTTACCAGTTTATGCAAATAAGTATCCAGGGCATGATGCGGGAATCCGGCGAGTTCGCTGGAAGAGGCAGCGCCATTGTTTCTCCGGGTTAAAGTAATGCCAAGGATACGGGAAGCATGGATGGCATCTTCCCCAAAAGTTTCATAAAAATCACCTACCCTGAACAATAGAATGGCATCGGGATATTTTTGCTTTATCGCCCGGTGCTGCTGCATCATCGGTGTGTCGGAGGAAGATTTCAACATGCGGTGGTTCAGATGCTAAGAACTGGTCATTTATGTAAGAATGCGGCAAAAATAAGGAAGCGAACCACATGAAACAGGAGCTTTTCACGGTTGTGTACAAAATTATGATTTGGAACTTAAGTACGGGAATATCCTGATTACCGGAGGTTTAAAAGGCACAATTTTTAAGATGGGCTCAAGCTTATCTTTGCAGTATGAGGAAACTTAGAATGGATGAGCTTCCCCGAAAAACGGCAGCTGAGATTCAGCATGTCGATAAACTGCCTGTTATTCTATTGCTGGAAAATATACGTAGCATGCATAATGTGGGTAGTATTTTCAGAACTGCAGATGCTTTTCTGGCTGATTCTATTTATTTATGCGGATATACGCCTACACCGCCCCACCGGGATATACATAAAACGGCCCTGGGCGCAACGGAAACCGTTCAATGGAAATACGTTCCGGCTGCTGTGGATGCTTTGAAATCCCTGAAATCAGTAGGATATGAGCTGGTTGCAGTAGAGCAGGTTTTGGGAAGTATTCCATTGAATAAGTTTATAAAAAACCATGATCTGAAACTTGTTTTGATATTCGGAAATGAGGTGGAGGGGGTAAGTGAAGAAGCGCTGGCACTTTGCGATGCCAGCATCGAAATCCCTCAATTCGGAATGAAACATTCACTTAACGTATCCGTAGCAGCCGGAATGGTTTTATGGGAATTGGTCAGATCCGCGGTTACTTATTCATCTTTATAATTACAAACATGCTTCCAATCAGAAATTATCTCCGTCTTATTAAATTTTCCCACACCTTATTTGCGCTCCCTTTTGCGATGATCGGTTTTTTTCTGGGCATGCTGGGAACAAGAACTATCACTGCGTATCCTGCTGTATCCAATCAGGAATTATTTATCCGTCTGATACTGGTTCTTATTTGCATGATCACTGCACGCAGTGCTGCCATGGCATTTAACCGGTATCTTGACCGGCATTTCGACGCTAAAAATCCCAGGACGGCCATCCGGGAAATACCTGCCGGAATCATCGCTCCCGAAATCGCCCTGCGTTTTGTAATCGTTTGCTGCTTACTTTTTATGGTGAGTTGCTGGTTTATTAATAGGCTTTGTTTTTTTCTGTCTCCTGTTGCATTATTCGTCATATTATTTTACAGTTATACAAAACGATTTACTGCATTGTGTCATTTGGTCCTTGGAATCGGATTATCGCTGGCGCCCATCGGCGCATTCCTGGCCGTTACTGGACGTTTCGAAATTCTCCCGTTAATCTTTTCAGGTGCCGTTATATGCTGGGTAAGTGGTTTTGATATCATTTATGCAATGCAGGATGAGGAGTTCGACAGATCAGAAAAACTATTTTCCATACCTACTGCTTTCGGAAAAAAACAAGCACTGCGCATCTCCGTTTTTTTACATATTCTGAGTGCCTTTTTTGTTATTACAGCTGGTCTCTATGGCGGATTTGGCTATTGGTACTGGATGGGTATGCTTTTGTTTGCGGGCATGCTCATTTACCAGCATACACTGGTGAAACCTCAGGATCTGACCCGTGTTAACCTTGCATTCATGACTGCAAATGGTATTGCAAGTGTATTATTTGCACTGTTTGTAATTACTGATATGGTTATTACCCATAAACACTGATCTTTCATGCCGAGGATTCTTGCAATAGATTATGGATTAAAAAGAACAGGTATCGCAGTAACGGATCCAATGAAGATTATTGCTTCAGCGCTAACCACTATCGAATCTCCCCGCATATTTACTTTCCTGGAAAACTACCTTAAAAAAGAAGTTGTTGAATTGATTCTTATTGGTGATCCCAGAAATCTGGATGAAAGTCCGACAAGTCTTACAGCGGATGTGGAACGGATCATAGGTATTCTGAACAGGAAGTTTCCGGCAATTCCCGTAAAAAAAATCGACGAGAGATTCAGTTCTGTTCTTGCTGCACGGGCCATGTTGGAAATGGGCATGAAAAAAAAAGACCGTCGGGAAAAGGGAGTGGTCGACCAGGTAGCGGCAACCATGCTTTTGCAGGAATATCTTATTCATCCGGATGCCTGAACCCTGAGATTTAATTTGAAGACGTAATTTTGAATATATGATTTTACCCATTGTTGCATATGGCACTCCGATTTTAAGAACCATAGGGAAGCCTGTTACCCCTGAATATGCCGGATTGGAAAAACTGATAGAAGATATGTGGGAAACCCTGTATGCCAGTAGTGGTGTCGGACTTGCTGCTCCCCAAATAAACCGTCCCATACGTTTATTTTTAATTGACAGCACACAGATGTTTCTGAACCTGGAAGATGATGAAACAAATTTGTATCCGGATGGCCCGGGTATTAAGGAAGTGTTTATAAATGCCCGGATACTGAAGTTGAATGGTGAACCATGGTCATTTACAGAAGGATGTTTGAGTATCCCTATGATTCGCGAAGATGTGCTCAGGGAGGAAGAAGTAACAATTGAATATGACGATGCTTTATTTAATCACCATATAAAAACATTCAACGGACTTACGGCCCGTGTAATCCTGCACGAATACGACCATATTGAAGGAAAATTATTTATAGACTACCTGAAGCCCATGAAAAAAAAGTTATTAAAAAATAAACTCACGGATATTACGAAAGGTAAAATCAGTGTTGATTATAAAATGAGTTTTCCCGGCTGAATATTCTGCGGTAGCTGATTTTTCATGTCAGGTTTTCAGGCGGTTTACATAATTTCTCCATTTTTCAATAACCTGTTGCATATCCGGCGGAAGGTCACTTTCAAAAAGCATTTCAACTTTTTTTACCGGATGCATAAATCCAATGGTTTTTGCATGTAATGCCTGTCTTTGGCAAATCGAAAAACAATTCTCAACGAATTGCTTGTATTTTGTAAAAATTGTGCCCTTTAATATTTTATCCCCGCCATAGGTTTCATCGTTGAATAAGGGATGACCCAGCCATTTCATATGTACGCGTATCTGATGCGTACGTCCGGTTTCCAGTATACAACGCACCAGCGTAACATATCCGAACCTTTCCAGTACTTCATAATGTGTGATTGCTTCCTTACCCTGATCACCTTCAGGATATGCTTCAAATAATTTCCGAAATCTTTGATGGCGGCCAATATGGGCAATAATGGTTCCTTTATCATTTTGGAGATCGCCCCAAACAAGGGCGATATACTGCCGCTTTACCGTATGATCATAAAATTGTTTTGCAAGGCTGGCAACGGCTACACCGGTTTTTGCCAATACCAGCAAACCGCTCGTATTTTTATCTATCCGGTGAACCAGTCCAAAACGGGGAAGGGTTTGTTCTGAAACCGTTTTATTTTTCTTTTGGAGATAGTATGCCACACCGTTGATTAAGGTTCCGGTATAGTTACCGGATGCCGGATGCACAACGAGTCCTGCAGGTTTGTTAATGATTAAAACTTCTTCATCTTCATAAAAAATGTTCAATGGCATTTCTTCTGGAATGATCTCTTCTCCCATGGCCTGCCTGTCAGAAAAACAAACAATATTGTCTTCTGGCCTTATTTTATAATTGGCCGTGGCCGGCCTGTTATTTACAAGTACTCTTCCGCCTTCGATGGCCTGTTGAACTTTATTCCGGGAAATATTTTCAATGCGGGCGGTAAGAAATTTATCCAGTCTCACGGGTTCCTGTCCCTTGTCAACAAACAGGTTCAATCTTTCGTAAAGTGTTTCGGAGAATTCACCTTCTTCAGAAACAGGTTCATCACCCTCCGGCGGTTTATTTATTTCCAGACCAGTTTTATCCTTTTCTTTAAGGATACTTTCTAAGTATTTTTTTGGCAGCTTAGGCATTATCACAAAAATACCTACTCTATTGCACTCTGAAAACTTATTGCGCACAGGCAGGAGTTTAACTTTAAAAGAATAACGACTGTATGTGTTTTGGCAAAACCATCAGCTTTTAAGCCTTAAGCTATAAAGTGTAAATTTGCCAAATGCAGAAGCAACCTGTATTTTTCAGAGATTTGGGCCTGATGGATTACCGGGATGCATGGGCATACCAGGAAAAACTACTCCAGCAGAATGTAGAGATCAAAACAAGCTATCAGTCTGCAAGAGAACCCAAGAAAAAAAATACAACCAATTACCTGCTTTT
>Ga0080027_10000598_pt1 | contig 15345 bp, 12 predicted proteins | sample OrgsoiDNA2013046_FD_70962 | JGI IMG/M metagenome (GOLD analysis project Ga0080027, IMG submission 70962) | Permafrost soil microbial communities from the Arctic, to analyse light accelerated degradation of dissolved organic matter (DOM) -... | ecosystem: Environmental > Terrestrial > Soil >... | reverse complement strand
GTCCGTAAAACTTCATATTTGTTCCGTCATAAATTGCCTGGATAACGAGGTCTTCCACATTGTCGCCATTGTTATCAATATTGATCTGAATCAGTGTATTGGGATCAAATGCAGCTGTTGCTGAAGCTGTGGGTGAAAGCAAACCCTGGGTATTGGCTACGAATACAAGGTTTGCCGAATTGCTGCCCTGGAAGGCATAAAGGTCTGTAATATCTTCAGATGTGCCTTTCACTGCCGGCGCATCATTATGATCCGCAGCCCATAGAATTCCTCCGCCCAAAAGAATGGCGCAGGCACCTGCTACAAGTTTTTTAGTCATTTTCATGATTCATTTTTTTTAATGTGATTTTCGATTTTTTTATAGCTACGAGAAAAGATAAACTTTGGATTTATGCATGCATATGCCATCCATACCTTGGGTAGTCCATTATTCTTTTACGGAGCCGAAATAACAGAGAGGGAGAAAAGAAATCCGGTCAATAACTTATTTCAGGGAGAGAATTTTAATTTTTTCATCCGGTAATCCTTTGGTGGAAATTTTCAGAATGATTTCCCCCGTTTTCGTCATAGATTTTACTACAACAAGGCATTTACCCCTCCAGGTTTTCCGCATGTTTTTTTGATAACTTTCTATGCTGGTTGGATCAGCATTTCCCACGCCTGTTATCAGGCCGGGACCACTGATACTGAAATGCATTAACCTGTCTGATTTTGGTTGCAATATATTGTTAGCATCTTTTATTTCTACAGTAATATAACTCAGGTCCTGTCCGTTTGCTTTTAGAATCAGCCTGTCGGCGGTCAGAATGATTTTTGTTGCTTTTCCTGCAGTTTCCAATGCGGATTCGTTCACCACCTTACCCTCCCTGTATCCAACAGCTTTCAGATACCCCTTTGTATATGGAATATTCCAACTGGCTATGAAACGCGTGGTCCGGTTTGTCGGCTTTTTACCCAGGGAATGCCCATTCAGGAAAAGTTCCACTTCCTCACAGGAAGAATAAACTTTTACTTCAATTAATTTCCCCTGATATCCTTCCCAATTCCAATCTGCTACAACATCTTCCCAATTCCATTTACTCCAGCTTTCTCTTTTCGGGTTTAAGGGGAATGAAGGTTTGGGGGGTGTTACGAAAAGCGTTAACTGGTTTAATTTCCATAGTGCATCACGATAATAGGATTGCGGTCTTTTCCATCCGCATATATCTATGTCTCCGCAAAAAGCCAGATTCCATGGATAAAAATCCTTTTCCTGCATATATCCACGCCAGCCAATACTTGCTTCTCCGATATAATCAAAACCCGTCCATACAAAATCACCAAGTACATAAGGATGATCAGTAACCTGCATCCAATAATCAAAAGCCTCCAGTGCATAGGATTCGGTTCCCATCATTAACCGGTCTGGTTTTTTTTGGTGATCCGTTACATAATTACCAGGACCATAATTATATCCTACAATATCAAGGACACTTGTATATGGATCATTTTCAGCCTGCACTCCGTTAACTGCTGATGTAATTGGCCTGCCCGAATCCAATGAGCGGATCTGTGTTGCAATATTTTTTCCTGTTTGCGCTACGGATAGCCTTTCCTTGTTTGGTATTTCATTACCAATACTCCACATGATAATGGATGGGTGATTCCGGTCACGGAAAACCATACTTTCAATATCTTTTTTCCACCAATCATCAAAATAGAGATGATAGTCGTAGGGATTTTTACCATCCTCCCACATATCAAAGGATTCATCGATAACCAGCATACCCAGGCTATCGCAAAAATCTAAAAATGCCGGAGCGGGTGGATTGTGGGCGCACCGTATTGCATTAAAACCACTCGCCTTCATCAGGGCCACCCTTCTTTCTTCAGCCCGGTCATAGGATGCAGATCCCAATGGACCATGATCCTCATGTATGCAGCCTCCTTTCAGTTTTATCGGGATACCATTCAATTGAAATCCATTCAACGTATCAAATTGAATATTCCGGATTCCGAAACGGGTGGTTAACTGGTCAATCAATTGTCCGGAATGATAGATTTCTGTTTTCAGATAATATAGATTTGGGAAATCCACAGACCAGAGAAGAGGATTATGGATATTGAGGTCCTGAACGATCTTTTCCTTTTTACCCGGATATATTTCAGAAGAAAAAATCCTGACCATTTTCCCTTTTTGATCTGAAACTTTATTGTAAACTGTATATAATATTCCTGTATCGCCCGCATTTTCAATCTGTGTTTCTATATGGATGCTTGCAGAACTGTCACTCACTTTTGAAGTCGTAATATGGGTTCCCCATTCAGCAAGATGTGCCGGAGATAGTGTTTTTAACCATACATGCCTGTATATACCTGACCCGCTATACCAACGACTATTCTGTCCTTCATTTTTAACTTCAACAGCTAAACAATTTTCCTTTCCAAATTGAATGTATGGAGTAATATTATACCAAAAACTTGTATAGCCGTAGGGATGATTGCCCACATGTTGTCCATTGATCCAAACATCACTATTCATATAAATCCCTTCAAACAAAATATGGATTTGCTTAGCCGAATCGCTCCTGGCTACAAAAAACTTTTTCCTGTACCATCCTGTGCCACCCACTGTAAATCCTCCGCTTACCTGGCTGATGGCATTTTTGGAAAAAGGCGATTCCATCCCATTTAAATTTTCAATGCTCCAGTCGTGTGGTAATTGAACAAGACGCCATTTTGAATCGTCATAAGAGACATTTTCTCCACCCAGTACACCGCCTAGAAAGAATTTCCAATCCTTATCAAACAGGATATTATTATTTAACCCGGACTGGGAAATGCCGGATAATGAGAATAATAAAAAAAAGAGTAAGTAAAGTTTCCTGATCATAATTTAAAAACGAATGATCACCAGATTAGGCAAATACATACTTCTTCTGAAGAAAATAATTATAGCTGATGCCCAATAAAACGGAGACAATCGTTTTTGAAATTAGATAATTTATTCCAAGTAAATGCGTGAAAAAATAAATACCTCCTGCAGATAAAATGAGATTACCTGCAAATACGAGTATGAATTTTATTATTTGCATTTGCATTTTGCCGGCTTTTGCCTGAAATGCCCATTGCCTGCATAGCAGGAATTGAGCGGTTCCTCCCAAAATATTTCCAACCAGATTTGCAGATATATAATTCCAGGAAAATGATTCAACAAGCAGGATGGTCGTAAAATAATCCGCCATGGAACCGGCAATCGAGGCTGCCTGCACTTTAATAAAAGTTTTGAATACCCTCATTCAGAAATCCCCGGTTCTTAAGCCCAGGGCAAGGTTTTCATCAGATATTTTAGGAATATGAATTGCCTTCGCATGATTCTTTGGCGAATCAAATGACTCCCCTAAGATTTCTGCAATGGTGGATGCCATTTGTTTTTGAAAATTCTGCTGGTTGTATTTGATTTCTCCCCGGGGAGCGATTCCCGGACCGATTACCGCAAACCAGGCTTCTCCTGATCCCGCCGTTAAAATGCCATGCCTGTACCATGCATTTGGGTTTTTACCCCTTCCATGGTCAGTTGTAATAATAAATGTGGTTTTATTCCTGTAGAATGGATTGGTCTGCACATAGTACCATAATTCTGCGATCATTTTATCCACCTGCGCTGCTTGCTGCAAATACATATCATACTGCCTTTCATGGGCAAATTCATCTGTTTCCCCAAATCCGATCAGCATAACCCTCGGCAGATTTTTCTCAATATATTCCCTGGCACCGAGATAAGTGAGTAAATCGTACCGTGTATTTTTTTTATGCAGCACTTTAGCCTGCACATCATTGATGATTTCATTGTTCAGGCTGCTATCATCCGGAAGGCTTTCATAACCACTATTTATGGGAAATTTATTACGCCTGCTGTTCAGGATCGCAGAAAAAATATTCCAGGAACTGAAAGAAGCCACTTTGCCGGCGAATTCTTTTTTTTGATTCAGGTACTCAAGGATATTCGTATTTCTGTTGCGTAACGGAACGTTGGGAATAAATACCGGATCCGGGTAACCCGTCAGCATTTCATTATATCCGGGATATGAAATTTTATAAATATTGGATACATCCACCTGATTCTGGTATTGCCTGTTGCCATACAGCTGGCCTTCTTTTGCAATGGTTGTCCATAAGAAGGGCATTAGCTTCTTTCTCCGCAGATCAGCTGTGGAATCCCAGTACAGCTGCCTGATCAGTGAAGTATCCTGAACAAATGCCGGATTACCGATAAGGCTAGAATCGGCTCCTGTAAAGACTTCCTGCCATCGGAAGCCATCTGTGGTAATGATAAAAATGTTTTGTGATTCTGCGTTGGACTGGCATCGGGAAGCCACCGAAATCAGTGTAAAGGAAAAAAAGAATACGAATTTCATGATAATGGGTTTTGCAAAAATAACTTCCCTATATAAACCCAGCATGACCGCAATATTAATATACTGTTAGGCCAGGGAGATGATTTCTTATTTATGCAATGACTTCCAAAATCAAAAATGAATACGGTTTTATTACAAGGTATTCATGGTCCCTGCCAACAACATATTCCTTTTCTTCCCAATAATCATAGAGTTTTTCCGGGATATTCCCATGTTGCTTAAATGTATACCATGTTAAAAACGAATCGGACCCGATATAGTTAAAAAGGCAATAAATCCGGTTGTTTCCTTCCGTTCTCAGAAATCCCGCAACATGTATATTATGGGGAGTAAGCCAGGTGATATTCTTATGATCTGAGAGTATGGAAAGTTCTTTTCGGATTCCGGCCAGCTTTCTGGTTCCTGAAAAAATAATCTCTTCAGTTGTTCCTGTCTTCTCCGCTTTTTTATTCTTCGTCCAGTCTATCAGAGGCCGGTGCATCCATCGGTTATCATAACTTTTACCCTTATCCTGCAGATAGGAATAGTCATTGGTATAACCCATTTCATCTCCGTAGAAAATCATCGGTATGCCCCCCAACAGAAAACTCTGGGCCTGCATCATCAATATTTTCCTTATCGAGAAATCAATTTCCCTTTTATCTTTTTCGTTTATTGCTTTTTCCAGTCCGCATAAAGAAGCCAGTGATCCACTGATTCGCGCATCCTGCGTTTTCGGATTTACAGAAAATAATGCGCCCATGGCTTCGGATTCGGGGTAATTGCCGGAATAATAGTTTTTTAAAAACCCTCTGTGTTCAAAGGCATTAAAACCTGCCTGCTGAATCATATAGTCTTCATATCCCAGTCCGATATCATCATGGCTGCGCGTATAGGTAATCCAGGAACAGCCAATTGGCTTTTGGGATATATCGTGTTGCCCTGCAAGCATCACTTTTGTATCACCTGTTGCCAGCGCATCCCATTGTAGGGCCATCTGCGTGGCATTATATGCCAGATCGCACTCTCTTGCCGTATAGGCACCCGAACCAAAATATTTCATAATGGCCGAAGGAGCCACAATGGCCTCACCCAATAAGGCCATACCGGTTGCGGATACCTGTACGCATTGTTTAATCAGTTTTAATAAGGTATGTGCCTGGGGTAGATTTTGACAGGTTGTTCCTATTTCCTTCCAGATAAATGCCGGTGCATCGATGCGCAGAATATCCACGCCCAGGTTCGCATAAAAAAAGATGTTATCCAACATCTCAATAAATACCGCAGGATTTCTATAATTTAAATCCCACTGATACTGATGAAAAACCGTCATGGTCCATTTCCTGCAGGCTTCCACGTATTTGAAATTTCCCGGAGAACTTTCAGGAAAAATATCAGGCATAGAACGGTCAAACTGATCCGGAATCGTTCTGTCATCATACATATAATAATAATCCTGGTAAGATGCATCGCCCTGCTTGGCTTTTTCTGCCCATGGATGATGCTGGGAAGTATGATTTAATACAATATCAAGCATTAAATACATGCCCGACCCTTCCATATTTTTTCTTAATGTCTGCAGATCTTCCATCGAACCGAATCGTTCATCCACCTTTCTGAAATCAGAAACAGCATAGCCGCCATCACTTTCGTTCCTGGGGCTCTCGAATAAGGGCATAAGATGAAGCAGGTTTACACCCACTTTATTGAAATAAGGAATTTTTTCATTGAGTCCTTTCAGATTCTCCGAAAACCTGTCTACATATAAGCTCATCCCCACCAGTTCATTACTTAAAAACCAATGGCCCTTCTCTTCCTTTTCTAAATCCTTTTCCTTCAACCATGCTGGTCTTTTTGTATAAGCATCAATGATCGTCTGCAATAACTCTTCAAAAAAATATGCTGACCTTTCATGAGATCCATAGATTTCCTGGTATAATTCCTGGATCGAAGATGCATTGGCAACAAACCGGGTATAAAAATGTTTATCGCTGAAGTCAGCTACAGCATGGCTTTGTTTAAGCCTTTCGATTATTCTCTGATGCAGGGGATATTGATACATAGATCAGGCATTGTTATTTACCAAAAGTATAGCCGAGTGTAAAATTAATTCCATAATCATAATTTGAAGAAGCACCTTCAAGCGGTTTACTATCATAATTATAATAAAATACAAGTCCGACAAAAAAGTCTTTTATCACTTCAATTTTTGTATTCAGGTCAAATTCCATTCTTAGACGACCCCAGTCTGACAGGGATGGAAAAATATAATAAGCAGCATCCAGGGACTTTTTGGGTGAAGAATTATAAAATAGTTTATAATCCAGAAAACCCAATGCATCCAAGTTCCCTACATATTTACCCCCATCAATGGAACGTTCAATATTCGTGGATATACCCGCTCCTGCCCTCAATCTGTTATGGTTGTTGACCAATAAAGTTTTACCTAATCCGCCATTATATATAAACCGGTTGTCCAAACCAAGCTCTGTATTCTTCTGCCAGCCCACCTGACTAAAAGCAAAATAAAAATTATTGAGATTAAGTCCTGCACCAAAAGAGATGGATTGCTTTTTAGTAATCGTGCTGTCACCATAATTATTTGTCGAATTAAAAGTTGATGACAAATTCAATTCCCATTTAGGCAACCGGTATGAAACAGAAAAAGAAGAATTCAGCTGGATGTACTGGCTTGACTTACTATAGTTAATTCCTATATCCAGAGACCCGTAAAGGCGTTTTATAAAAGTGGATTTGATCTGAGTGATTTCAATAATATCATCGAGCGTAATTTTGTATCTCATGAATAAATTACTGTCCAGATGCTCTGTAACAATTCCTCCCCTCCTGAATTTAATGATAAAGAGTTTATTAGACCAAAGGTCTTTCACTTCTTCCCATTTGATGGAAATGGTTCCGGGCCCGTCCATTTTGAATGAAAGAATCGCAAGTTCAAGACTTTTGATTTCCCCGGTTAAAATATCTCCGTTTTTTAAATGTACTTTATCCGTCCTTTGGGCCAGGGCTCCAAAATGCAAGCCAAGACAGATTGCAAAGCCCACAAGAAATTTACGACAAGCCATGGTGTAAAGTAAAACCCATTTACAGAAAATTATTTAGCCAATTGCAATTCAATGAATTTTTCTTTTGGGAATATGGATACCCTGAATCAGTCTGACCACATTCGGCAATCTTTTTGCATATTCGGGATTCATACTCTTACCGAGTGGTGCATACACTTTTTCCCGGTCCTGTTCTGCATTGAACAACACGAAGATGTCGGTTTTCCCATTGGATGCATCCACATATTCATTTTGTTTGGTTTCTATATTTGTTTTTTTGTTTTGAACGACGAGCAGAAAAGTATCACTTTGAATGTTTGGAATTTTAAATTTAAACCGCCCCTTTGAATCTGTTTCCGTCTGGCTTTGAATGGGACTGATAATTTTTACAACAGCATCCACCGGAATGACCTCATTTTTATCTGAAGAAACAAACCCGGATATTTCTGTTTTTGGAACTGATTTAAACTGATTGTAAACGGTTATTGAAAAGGTTACCACAGCAGCGATGGAAGCAAAAATAATTTTGCTTCTGGAAAAGAATCCAACTATAGAAGATTTAGTGATCATACCCGGGTATGTAATATAATGAAAAGTATAAAATAAAAAACCCTCTCTATCAGATAGAGAGGGTTCTTATTATAATAGTACGAATCAATAAGGGTAGATAATCGTAATAATCTTTCCGTTCGCACCTGTCCATACCAATTTAAAATAATAAGTACCTGTTCCGGGACAACCGGTTGGTTCACCATTCACATCCAGTCCATAGGTTATGACGGAGGTTCCTTTCTCAGTTATAACGGTATTCTGACCGCTTGTTAATCTGAAATCACAATCCTGACGAATCACTTTATCCTCCGTGATCTGGCTTGTAAAGGATTCACCGAAACGGTTTGTTCCTCATTCTGCAATATTCGAATTTGTACCATCTGAATGGGTTCCTGTTGTGGTAATCACAATCCCGTTATTGTAAGTAAATACTCTCATTTTAGAAACATTCCATGTACGCTGACTTCCATTATCAAATGTAGCAACCAGATCTCCTGTTATGGTATGCGTAATGGTTTGAAGTGAAGAGAGGTCTTTTAATAAACCCCCACTTACGTTTGTAATTGTTTTTGTTCCATTGAGTGTTATGCTTTTTCCATCTCTTAAGCGTGTAATCTTAAGTGATTCTACATTTATGGTCGCAGTGGCGCCGGCATCTTTCCAATGTTGCCCAAGTGGCAGTGAAATGGTTACTGTACCAGAACGTGTTCTGTTGCCCCAACAATTGGTACCATCATAAACAATCGTGATTACGCGATTCGTGTTTACTGTATCATAAGTAATGGTGGCATCACAAATTAAATTGTGGATATTAACTAAAGAGCCAATCTGTGCGCCTGCATCCACACTGTTCAGTTCAACAGTTCCGTTTCCTTCAGCTGAACTGCTGAATGAACCTGAAAAAGATGACTGACCACTCAGCGCAGTATTTGCATCCGTGGTAACGATATCCGATTCGGTGGATACCTGACTTTGGTCATCACTTGCAGTTCCCACATTGCTTTCAGTAGTCGTTCCGGAACCGGAATTCTCCTTTTTACATGAGTAAATACTTATGCAGGAAAGCAGGCATATGGCAATTGCTATCCGGCGAATGAGATTTGCTTTCATAATTACGTTATTTTTTTATATCAGATGCATTTTAACCTCCAGGGTTTAACGGAAGCCTAAAATTTCTTTGTTAACAAACTGTTAGGGCGATTTGCTTGTTATAATGCCTTGAATACCTGGTGGTTATACGGTCTTGCTTTTTGCGGATAAAAGCATAGAAATCTTACTGTGCAGGTCTTCCGGACGGAAGGGCTTGGGAACAAATTCATTAAATCCCTTGGATAAGAGGTCGGCCCGCATATCATCGTAAACGGCTGCGGTAAATGCAATAGCGGGAACAGAAGGGTTTATCTTTTTTATTTCCCCCAGGGCGGTAACGCCGTCCATTTCCGGCATTTCCAGATCTATGAGTATCAGGTCAAATTCATTTTGCGAGAATACTTCCACTGCCTGTTTGCCATTGTACGCCTCTTTCACTTCGATTCCCCATTTCATCAGAAATCTCCTGGCTATTGACATATTAATGGCATTATCTTCTGCCACCATCACTTTGATTCCAGGGAAACTGGATAAATGTTTAACCTTGTCTTCGTTAATATATTTTTTTCTGTTTTCATTAATCACAAGCTTCAGGGTAAAATGAAATGTGGAGCCCCTTCCTTCTTCACTTTCTAACTGGAGTTCTCCGTGAAACAGGTTAACAAGTTTTTTCGTTATTGCAAGGCCCAAACCTGTTCCTCCGTACTTTCTGGTTGTATTCACATCAGCCTGTGTAAAGCTTTCAAAAATCTCCTGTTGTTTATTTGCCGGAATTCCGATTCCTGAATCTTTAACCATGAATTGAATGGTTGCTTTCTGACTGGTTGAAAATATTTTCTTCGCAACCACGGTGATGTCGCCGTAGTGCGTAAATTTAATTGCATTGGAAAGCAGATTACTGAATACCTGGTTAAGTCTCGTTTCATCTGTAAGTACTTCGATATCGAGGCTGTCGTATTCCATTTTAAAACCCAGATTCTTTGCATGGGCCTGGGCAGCAAACTGCAGATTTATTTTTTCTAGAAACTTTTTCAGATCTACCGGATGTTCACCCAATTGCAATTTTCCCACTTCGATTTTACCAAAGTCCAGAATTTCATTGATCAGCATCATCATATGTTCTGATGAATACTTTAAAATATCCAGGTGGGATTTTTGATCAGGCAGATAATCTTCCTGTAATAAGAGATTGGAAGTACCGATGATTCCGTTCAGCGGAGTACGTAATTCATGACTCATGTTAGAAAGGAATCTCGATTTTGCCTGTGAAGCCACTTCTGCTTTCTGCTTGGCTTTCATCAATTCGAACTGAGCCGTTTTTATTTCAGATATATCCAGAATACTGATCTTTAAAAACCCTTTCCCGTTATCCAGGAAAGGAACAATATTTACAAACGCAAAAAAAGTTCTCTCCGCTGAGGTTAATGCAAGTTCTCCCTGCCAGTCCCTGGCCTGATTACTTGCGAGCTGTGTTTCGATGGTCTTGAATAATTTGATATGTTCACTTGTAAACCAGTCTTCAATGCCCGTTCCTTCAATCTCTTTTTTATTCTTGATATGCAGTAGTTCACAAGCCCGGTTATTGCATCCGATAATCTTACGAAGCTCGGCATCCATAATGAGTACGCCGTCCAGTGATGTATTATAAATGGTATCTACAAAATGTTTTTCTTTTAAGATGGCTTCTTCATGATCCCGGTTCACCCGGAAAATAAAATAAGAGAAAAAAGTGGTTAGCGTAAGTGAGATGGCCAGGTTACTGCTGTAAAGACGTGCAAACATTCCGGCAATCCGAACCTGATAATAATTTTCGTAAGGACTTACATTTAAACACAAGAGGACCGAAACGATCGTAATGAGATATACAAATTTTAATTCCGTAAAATTTCTTTTTACGTCTATCACCAGGGTCATCACCAGGAAGTATGGGAAATAGAGCAGATATTCTCCCGCCCGCAGTCCCTCCATATAATTCATGACGATCAGGTAAAGATTGAGGTTTACAATGGCAATAATTCTTGCCAGCTCAAATCTTTTTTTGGAATTGAGGTGAAATGCAAGGATAAAAATATAACCTGCAGACAGATTGACCAATGCACTGATATAAAGACTTAATGTAAAATAACTGACTACCGAAAGCAGCGTGCCACAAAGCGTTAGAAAGATGAATTGATTAAAACGGACCACTTTCTTCCTTTGGGAAATCGTATTGGCTGGATCTAATCCGGAATAAACAATATCCTGATAGACAGACAATAACGCAGGCGATATGCGGGATTTAAGGGAGGGTAACAGATTAATTAATTTGGATATTAAAACGCCCGGAGCATAATAATTATTATTTAAAGCGTTAATATAAATGAATCCAGAACCATGAATAACCTGAAAGCGTCTAATTCGTTCGTATTCAACGAAGAAATTGATACCAACTACCTATTTAGCCTATATGGCGATGATTATATTTACCTCCAGGAGATATTTGTTACGGTTTTGAAAGACTATGAGTCATTAACCGACAATATCGAGTACAGCTATTCCTCAGGCAACCTTGCCGCTTTAAAAGCAGCCGTTCACAAAATCAAACCCGTTTTTGGATTTGTCGGACTCACTTCCGTTCAACAGGAATGTCAGCAATTTGAAAATATTTGTGTCAATGTGGCTTCCCTTGATGTGATTACGAAAGATTTCGAGACCCTGAAAAACAGAATTTCCCAAAGCAAGTTCGTTATAGAAGAAGAAAAGAAAAAATTGGAAATATTTAATAGCCATTTTTCATGAGTCTCAGTTGCATTATTGTAGAAGATCTGCAGGTGGCCGCAAACTACCTGATGAATTGCTGTGAAAAAAGCGGACAGGTAGAAGTCAGGGGCCATTTCAGTAATGTTTCCGATGCACTTTCGTTCCTGAACAGCAATACGGTCGACCTGATTTTCCTGGATGTCGAAATGCCGGGTTCAAACGGTTTTGAATTACTTGACCAGATTGCATTTTCTCCAAAGGTCATTCTTACAACGGCTAAAACAGAATATGCTTACAATGCTTTTCAGTATAATGTTTCGGATTATCTGATGAAGCCTTTTACTTATCAGCGCTTCATGGAGGCGCTTCAAAAAATTCAACCCTCCAAAGAAACCATCTCCACAAACAGCGCATCCGATCATATCTATATCAAAACGGACGGTAAACTGATCCGGTTGAATAATGATTCCATCTTATATATTGAAAGCATGGGAGACTATGTAAAGTTTGTTACCATCGATGGTAAGAAATATATCACACACAATACAATAAAGAACCTTGAAGAAAAAGTGAGCAAACAGCATTTCCTTAAAGTACATCGTTCTTATATTGTCAACCTGCACAAAATTGATGATATGCGGGAAAATCTGCTTTTTATAAAAGGAAACGAGATCCCGGTGAGCAAAGCGAACAAGGCAGATGTTTTTCGCAGGCTCAATATTGTATAATCTGCTCCTTCTTTATTTAACCCATACATTATTTGCCCTGTTTACGTCCGGTAAAATATTTTCCGGATCAAGTATCACTTTAATAATGGACGATTTGGATGCAAAGGGAATTGTCCAGATACCACCGCGTTGCCAGATTTCAACTGGCAGATGAATGATTTCAGTACTGCCATTGCTTTGTTGAATACTTAATATAACAGGCAGGATTAATTTCCCTTTGTTCTCGATGCTTATCCTTGCGCCCTGGGCAGTGTCGTGGTTTACATATTTTACTTCAGTAATTGCCTGATCCAGGGTCCAGGTCGTAAAAAACCATTCCTTCCAGAACCAGTTTAAATCTTCACCGGTTGCATTATTTATACAGTGAAAAAAGTCATAGGGTGTTGGGTGTTTATAGGCCCAGGTTTCAGTGTACTTTCTAAATGCATAGTCCCATCGCTCTTTCCCGACGACTACATCACGGAGCAATTTTAATCCCACAGCTGTTTTACCATAATACTGATGATGCTGATCCATATCCATTGCTTCTGATATGGTCATTAAAGGGTCTTTGAGCAAAGGAATAATCAAAGGATCCAGATAAGCAAAATGATCCTTATTAAATAATGCCGGATCTTTTGCGTATTCACCATTATTAAAGATGTCGTTCGCATAATAATTTATATATGAGTTAAAACCTTCATCCTGCCACATATATTTTCTTTCATTGGACCCTACGATCATCGGAAACCAGTTATGACCTATTTCATGTGCAATCACAAACCACAATGCAGCTTTTTTTTCCTTGTAATCGTTGAAAATCATTCCCGGATATTCCATACCAGAAATATTAGAACCCATATTTACTGCGTTATTCCAGGGATATTCAAAAAAATATTTCGAATATATTTCCATACTATACTTCAGATATTCCGTAGCCCTGGACCAGGTGGTATCACCGATACTCTCTGCAGGATAGGCGGACATGGCCAATGCATGCCGCCCTGATGGTAATTGTACCCTGGCTGCATCCCATACAAGCGCTTTCGAAGCAGCCCAGGCCACATCGCGTGTATTTTTCATTGTAAAATGCCAGGTCAGATTTCCTTTAACCTTCGGTCGCATTTCCGGCTTTCCAATTTCAGCGGATTGAATAATCGTAATTGTTTTATCAGACTTTTCAGCTGCAGATAGTCTGCTGATCTCTTTTGATGTCAATACCTCTGTAGGATTCTGCAGATCGCCGGAACCATAAACGATAAGATCTGATGGTGCAGTAATATAATATTCATAATTGCCATAGTCGCAATAAAACTCACCCAGTCCCATATAGGGCAGTGTATTCCAGCCCTCCACATCATCATACACACACATACGTGGATACCATTGGGCAATGGTATATACGACGCCCTGTTTGGGATATGCCCTGCCCATCCTTTCTGCCCCGTTTTCTGGTATGGCGAAACTGAATTTAATATGAATGGCTATTTTATCTCCTTTGGGTAAAAGCGGATTATCCAAACGGAGCTGCATGCGTGTATCTGAAATCACAGGCAGCGTTTTATAAACTTTTCCGCTATAGGTTATGGTTACTTCTCCGATTTGAAACCCCCCGCGGTCAAATCCTCTTACATGCATCGGATCATTTACAACCGGAGATGCGGCTACTCCCCGTGAAGCGGGATTGAATATATTCTGGTCCAGCTGCAACCATACATAATCCAGTTTATCAGGACTGTTATTGGTATAGTATATGGTTTCATCTCCACGAATGGTAGTATCTGATTCTGATAGTGCAGCGTGGATAAGGTAACTGGATGCATTCTGCCAGTACATCGGACCAGGTGATCCATTTGCAGAACGGAAAGCATTTCCTGCCGGCGGCTGAAATTCTCCGGCAAAAAAATCATGCGGATTATATCTTAAACTGTCCGACTGCCCATACAGTAAATCCAATGGAATAAGCAGTAATAAGAACAATAGCGATTTTATCATATCCTTTTATCGGTTTAAAAACGTCAAAAATCGAAGGTTTTTCACCCTTAATCGAATAAGTTTAAAGAAGCATGAAAGGCTTTGCATCTTTGTATTGTTGAAGCGCATGAGACATCCGATGAAAACCAAACCCGAAAAACCGATCGTCCGTTCCGATGAAAACCAAAACACTTAAGTTGCCCTAAGAAAATATTAACCTATGAAACCGAGATCCAATCCGATGAAAAAATGTTGACGACCCCTTAACCCTTCCTTATCCTTCGAAAACCAAAAAAGATCCAGTATCAAAAAAGCCAACGAAATCTGTACCTTTTCTTGACGGAAAACTAAAATTGATGACTCTTACTTAACAGATTTGGACAGCTGCCGCAGGGTGGCTGTTTTTTATTTATTTACTTCCACGATACAGGCGATCAGGCGGTTGTTTTTTCCGTCACTGGTAAAATGGATATTCCCTTTAGGAGAAGCATCTGCCTGAATCTGGCGATTGTCTGATGTTCCAAGCGCATCCCGCAACCGCGCAGCATAATCCATGGTTTTATTTTTACTGATTTTTTCATTGAGTGCATTCCAGTCCAGACTATCCCTGCTCACAATAACTGCCATCATATCTTTTGTACCGATACTATCGGGTTCCATACTTTTATCCCTGGGAAATAAACGATAACCTGCGATGCCGCAGAATGGAGAATATTTGGTTTTAGAAGGATCGTCTGCCCTCGGATAGGGAAATAAAGTATAACTGCTTCCATCTGTTTCTTTTCCGAAAACATAAATATAACATTCGGAAGTATTGCGGATCTCCATTTTAAATCTCGTACCGGC
>Ga0080027_10000594_pt1 | contig 15401 bp, 14 predicted proteins | sample OrgsoiDNA2013046_FD_70962 | JGI IMG/M metagenome (GOLD analysis project Ga0080027, IMG submission 70962) | Permafrost soil microbial communities from the Arctic, to analyse light accelerated degradation of dissolved organic matter (DOM) -... | ecosystem: Environmental > Terrestrial > Soil >... | reverse complement strand
CGGAAGAAACCATTAAAGAAACCTATCTGGAAATGAAAAGGCTCTGCGATGAGCCCGTAACCGAAAAAGAATTGAAGACCACAAGGAACTTTTTGATCGGGACCTTATTGGGCGACCTGGATGGCCCGTTCCAGGTGGCAGGAAGGTGGAAAAGCCTGATTCTAAATGGTCTTACCGATGAATATTTTTATAACGGTATTGAAACGATCAAAAAAATTAAACCCGCAGAATTGCAGGAACTCGCGAATAAATACCTGAATCCTTCTGATTTTTATGAATTGGTCGTGTTCTAGAGGGTTTAAATTCCTATTTTCACCTTCGTAAAATTGCGCGTATGAATGTCTTATTGAGAATAATCATTACCGCTGTTGTAGCTTTTGGCCTTTCTTATATATTAAGCGGTGTACATCTGCAGTCTTTTTTAACTTCTTTAATACTGGCGATTGTACTTGGCCTCTTGAATATGATTGTAAAACCAATTCTGATTATACTCACCTTACCCATTACCATTTTCACTTTTGGACTTTTCCTGTTTGTGATCAACGCGCTGATCATATTGCTGGCTGCAAAATTTGTAACCGGATTCCGTGTTGATGGTTTCTGGTGGGCCATGCTTTTTAGTCTGTTACTTTCAATCCTGACTTCTTTTCTTTACAGGAGATCGACACAAAGGCAGGATTCCTGAAGCCAATCAAGTAGCCGTTCTATTTAATAATGGTCCTTATGCAATTTGACCGCAAAGATTTTTCTGATTCTCTCCTGTTGGATTTATACAGATCCCTGCTTTTCCCCCGGATGATTGAAGAAAAAATGCTGGTCCTTTTACGACAGGGAAGAATCAGTAAATGGTTTAGCGGTATTGGCCAGGAAGCCATTTCTGGCGGCGCTGTTTCTGCCATGGCTGATGATGAATGGATCATGCCCCTGCACCGGAACCTGGCTGTTTTTACAGGCAGAAAAATGCCGCTCCGTAAACTCTTTTCACAATGGCAGGGTGGCGAAGAAGGGTTTAGTCAGGGCAGAGAAAGGAGTTTTCATTTTGGTTCCATGGCACATCATATCTGCGGCATGATATCACATCTTGGTCCCCAACTCGCCGTTGCAGACGGAACCGCCCTGGCCCATAAACTTAAAAACGAAAAAAAAATATCCCTGGCTTTTACAGGAGATGGGGGAACCAGTGAAGGAGATTTTCATGAAGCACTCAACCTCGCCGCTGTTTGGGACCTGCCCGTAATTTTTATCATTGAGAATAATGGTTATGGACTGAGCACGCCGGTCTCCGAACAATTCCGCTGCGAAAATCTTGCAGATAAAGGAAAGGGTTATGGTATGGAAGCGATACAAATTGATGGGAACAACATTTTAGATGTATATGATACTGTAAGAGGCGTCAGAGATTATTGTATCCGTGAACAGAAGCCTTACCTGATTGAATGCATGACTTTCCGTATGCGCGGACACGAAGAGGCGAGCGGAACAAAATATATTCCACCTGAATTATTCGAATCCTGGGCAAAGAAAGATCCCCTGACTACTTATGAAAATTATTTAATTGAACTGGGATTGTTGAATCATGAAAAGATCAGAGGGATCCGCGATGAATATAAAATTGAAATCGAAGAAGCCATCCTGGTTCATGAAAAGCAAGTGGTGGCGGATTCAGCAAAAGAAATAAAAGACATGTATGCGGAGCCTGTGAAACCCGCCGTCAGTATGGATTTGCAGGCTTCCATGACCGCAGATGCGCCGGTAAAAAGATTTATTGATGGTATTCGCGAAGGACTTTGGCAGAGCATGGAGGCTTATGATAATCTCGTTATCATGGGACAGGATATTGCTGAATACGGAGGCGCTTTTAAAATTACCGAAGGCTTCCTGGAAAAATTTGGAAAGGCAAGAATCAGGAATACGCCGATATGTGAAAGCGGTGTGGTCGGAACGGCAATGGGACTTTCACTGGAAGGAATGAAGTCAGTTATGGAAATGCAATTTGCAGATTTTGCAACTGTAGGATTTAATCAGATTGTAAATAACCTGGCTAAAATTCATTATAGATGGGGCCAACCGGCAGATGTGGTGATCAGAATGCCAACAGGCGCGGGCGTTGGGGCCGGGCCGTTTCATTCCCAGAGTAATGAAGCCTGGTTTACACATGTACCCGGATTAAAAGTCGTTTATCCTTCCACGGCCGAAGACGCAAAAGGTCTGTTGATTGCTGCTATCCAGGATCCCAATCCTGTTTTATATTTTGAGCACAAAGTTTTATACAGGAGTATCAGTGGTCCGCTTCCTGAAAATTATTATACTGTTGAAATTGGAAAAGCCAGACTTGTACAAAAGGGAACAGATATCAGCATAATCACTTACGGTGCCGGAGTGCACTGGGCATTAGCCATGGCAGAGAAAAGAATAGATATCTCCTTTCATATACTTGATCTCAGAACACTTCTGCCGCTTGACTATGATGCTATCCGGGATGTTGTTGAGCAGACGGGCAAAGTGATTGTATTGCACGAAGACACTTTAATCGGAGGTATTGGTGGCGAAATAAGTGCCTGGATCGGGGAACACTGTTTTACCCTGCTGGATGCGCCTGTCATGCGCTGCGCCTCCCTGGATACAGCTATTCCATTTAATATTGAGCTGGAAAAAAACTTTCTTGCAAATGCAAGACTTTCAGAAACTGTTGAAAAAATCCTCGCTTATTAAATGATAAAAACGCGAGATAAAACCTGTCTGCACGCATATAAATATTATTCATTGACTTATAGACCACGAATATGGATCTGGAGTATATCCGAAAATATTGTCTCGAAAAAAAATCAGTAGAAGAGTCTTTTCCCTTTGGCGAGGATACACTTGTATTTAAAGTAAGTGGAAAAGTATTTCTATTGCTGGGTCTGAATAACCGGCCACTGCAATTCAATGTAAAATGTGATCCTGAAAAAGCAGAGGAGCTAAGAGAAAATTTCAGTTCTGTGCTCCCAGGATTTCACATGAATAAAAAACACTGGAACACCGTCATACTGGACGGTCAAGTACCTGCAAAATTAATTCGTGAAATGATTGATGATTCTTATCATCTGGTGATCAAAGGCCTTCCGCCGAAAGAAAGAAAAAAATTCAACTCACCTGTTTAATGATAGTACCTGTTCGCCATTATTTCTTCCATCACGGTGTCAGGAACCAAATAACGTATTGACTTCCCTTCTTTCAGGATTTTACGGATATATGTCGCAGAGATTTGCAATAACGGCGCATCCATAACCTTTATGTTTGCTCCCGGGAAGTCTGGAATTTTTTCAAATCCTGGCCTCAGGTAAATATAAAAGACAACATTTTTTATAAGCTGTTCGTAATTCTTCCATTTGTATAGATTCTGATATCCATCACTACCCAGGATAATCGAAAAATGATGTTGTGGATATTTCTCGTTTAAATAAGTAATTGTATCAATGGAAAATGAAGGTCTCGGCAATTTAAATTCGATATCAGATGCACGAAGATGATTCTCCCCTTCAATGGCTGCTTTGATTAAATGCAGTCGATGATATTCATTCAGTAGCCCGGCTGCCGGTTTCAGTGGATTTTGTGGTGAAACAACAAGCCAAACCTGGCCCAGCGAAGTGGATTGTACAACGTGGCTGGCAATGATGAGATGCCCGTTATGTACCGGGTTAAAGGAACCAAAAAAAAGGCCAATATTCATTCAAGTTATTGACAATCAATTATTTATGAGGCAATCTGGTCTACAAAAATATTATCTGCCTCGTCCAGTCTTAGGCTTAATTGGTAGCCTGCTACAGCGATGGAAATGGGATCTCCCAGGGGAGCAATTTTCTCAACCTTAATAATTTCGCCGGGTACACAACCCATTTCCATGAGTTTCAAAAAAACTTCGTTCTTTTCAAAAGAATGTATTCTTGCACTTGAACCTGTTCTTAGTTCAGAAAGTCTTTTCATGTTAAGAACAAAAGTAGTTTTGTTGAATCATACGGCTTTACCATTTTCGGAAATGTCATGCGCAAGTTAAACAAGTTCATCCGGTTTCATTTTTTATCCCCCTGTTCCCTGAAGGATCGTGGTCAGCTTAAAGTATTTATTACTGCCCTCTTTAAAAAGGAAAAAACGCCGCTGTCACTATTGTCCATCGTCTTTTGTTCTGACGAATACCTTTTTCAGTTAAACAGGGAATACCTCAATCATGATTATTTTACGGATATACTGAGCTTTCCGCTTTCCACGGGTAATGAACCCTTATCCGCCGAAATATACATCAGTATTGATCGTGTCAGGGAAAATGCCAGGACCGAGAGTGTATCCTTTCAGGAAGAACTTCATCGGGTGATTTTTCATGGTGTCCTCCATTTTTGTGGCTATAAAGACAAAACCCCTCCTGAATCCAAAAAAATGCGTCTGATGGAGGATAAATATTTAACTGCTTATTTCAGGCATTCGGAATAAATTATAATGTTCCACGTGAAACGTTCAATCTGAATAAAAATAAAATCCATCCGGATTTGCAGGTTTCTAATAATGGGTCGTAATGTTCCACGTGAAACATGTATTCTCTTTACCGGCCAATTAAAGTTTTACACCTGGGCTATAGGCAATAAGCTAAATTTGCATCATGTTTTCAAATTATGATCTGATTGTAGTCGGTGCTGGCCATGCAGGATGCGAAGCCGCGGCTGCTGCAGCAAATATGGGTTCAAAGGTGCTTCTGATTACCATGAATCTTCAGACCCTTGCGCAGATGAGCTGTAATCCGGCGATGGGCGGGGTAGCCAAAGGTCAGATTGTAAGGGAAATTGATGCTATGGGCGGATATTCCGGTATAGTTACCGATAAAAGCATGATCCAGTTCCGCATGTTGAATAAGTCAAAGGGCCCGGCAATGTGGAGTCCAAGGGCTCAGAATGACAGGATGTTATTTGCGGCAACATGGCGGGAGATGCTGGAAAAAACTCCGAATGTGGCTTTTTACCAGGACATGGTAAACGGACTAATTCTGGAAGACGGACAGGTTAAAGGAGTTACTACGGGTATGGGTAACAGGATCTATTCAAAAGCGGTTGTACTAACCAATGGAACCTTTTTAAATGGAATTATCCATATTGGTGAAAAGCAATTCGGAGGTGGGAGAATGGCTGAAAAAGCGGCTACAGGAATAACAGAACAACTTGTAAATGAAGGATTTGAATCGAACCGCCTGAAAACCGGTACTCCTCCGCGTATTGATGGAAGGAGTCTTGATTATTCCAAGATGGAAGAACAGAAAGGAGATGAAAACCCGGTTGGCTTTTCATATCTGCAAATCCCCTTACCCGAAAACCAGCGGAGTTGCTGGATTACCTATACCAATCCAACGGTCCACGATATATTAAAAACCGGATTTGACCGAAGTCCCATGTTCACCGGCAGGATTGACGGAATCGGACCAAGGTATTGCCCGAGTATCGAAGACAAGCTAAACCGGTTCGCAGAAAAAGAAAGACACCAGCTTTTCATTGAGCCGGAAGGCTGGAATACTGTTGAAATATATGTAAATGGATTCAGCACTTCGCTTCCCGAAGAAGTTCAATATGAAGCTCTTCGTAATATTCCGGGTTTCGCAGATTTTAAAGCTTTCCGCCCAGGTTATGCGATCGAATACGATTATTTCCCCCCAACGCAGCTGCATCATAGCCTGGAAACGAAATTGATCAGAAATCTCTTTCTAGCGGGTCAGATCAATGGGACGACGGGATACGAGGAGGCCGCCTGTCAGGGACTGATGGCCGGCATCAACGCACATCAAAAAATCAATTTTCTTGAGCCTGTAATACTGAAACGGAGCGAGGCATATATTGGCGTGCTGATTGATGATTTAATCAGTAAAGGCACCGAAGAACCCTATAGAATGTTTACTTCCCGGGCCGAATTCCGTACTTTATTGCGTCAGGACAACGCAGACCTGCGACTAACAGAAAAGAGTCATGGCTTCGGTTTGGCATCCACAGCACGTTTAGATGCCGTAAATCTCAATAAAAATGATATTTTACAAATATCCGGTATTCTGCTTAATCAGTCCATTGATCCGAAAGAGGCAGAAGGATTTTTAAGTGAAAAGAATCTGTCTCCCTTGATTCAGAAACAAAAAGCCGCTACCCTGCTTTTAAGGCCCAACCTTGACCTGGAGACGATGATGAATGGAATTCCGTCTTTGAAAGAAAAACTTAAGGGTTACGCCCCCCATGCCCTTGAGCAGGCAGAAATACAGCTTAAATATGAAGTCTATATCAGAAAAGAAAAGGAATTGGTGAACAGGATTTCACAACTTGAGATGTTATCCATTCCTGAAACTTTTGATTACGACCGCCTTTCGGCGCTTTCCATGGAGGCCCTGATAAAATTCAAAAAAATAAAACCCAAAACGCTGGGTCAGGCCAGCCGGATCAGCGGTGTGAATCCGACGGATATTCAAATCCTGATGGTTTATATGGGCCGATGATCAGAGCCCGTGTTGCTTACTTATTTCTAACATCCGCAGAATGGGTTTTCTTGAACTGCGTAAAAGTTCTTCTGACATTTGTATTTCAGGTGTTTCATATTCCATACACAGATATAGTTTTTCCAATGTATTCAACTTCATGTAGGGGCAATCGTTGCAGGCACATTGATTATCGGGTGGTGCAGGAATAAATATTTTTTCCGGTGAAAATAATTGCATCTGATGAAGAATTCCGGATTCCGTTCCTACAATAAATTCCCTGGCTGGATTGGTTTGTGTATACTTCAGCAGACCGGTTGTGGAACCAATAAAATCTGCCATGCGTAAAACAGGTTCCTCGCATTCTGGATGTGCAATAAATTTTGCTTCCGGATGACGGACTTTCAATGCCGCTATTTTTTTCACACTGAATATTTCATGCACGATACAGGCACCATTCCAGAGCAGCATATCCCGCCCTGTTTTTTTCCTGAGATAAGCCCCCAGATTTTTGTCCGGCGCAAAAATAATTTTCTGTTCTTCGGGAAGGCTCTCAATAATTTTCTCCGCATTGGAAGAAGTGCAGATAATATCACTCAGCGCTTTGATTTCTGCCGTGCAGTTGATATAAGAAATCACCAGATGATCCGGATGTTTTTCACGAAATGCTTTGAAAAGAGGAGTAGGCGCTGAATCTGCAAGGGAACAACCCGCCTTGAGATCAGGAAGTAAAACCTTTTTTTCAGGATTTAATATTTTCGCCGTTTCAGCCATGAAATGAACTCCGGCAAAAACAATAATGTCCGCTTTTGTTTTCGCTGCTTCCTGAGCAAGACCCAGGCTGTCCCCGATATAATCTGCTGCATCCTGTATATCCGACTCCTGATAATAATGGGCAAGTACCACAGCGTTCTTTTCTTTTTTCAATCTTTCGATTTCCACAAAAAGATCTAGCGAGGGATCAACGGGCAAATCCAGCCAGCCTTTCTGGTTAACCTGCATACGCACATCCCGGATGTTGATAACTGCCATAATATATACTAATACATTATTTATATAAATAGAACTACTATTACTATAGGTGTGATTTTGTGGAAAACATGCACCTTAACGAACTTCTCTGTTCAAAATAAATAATTATCCACCAGGATGCACAATTCCCGCACAGAAGAGATATTTGGCCCACAGGGCTTATCATCACTTTACACATCTCATCCGCTGAACCCGGTTCTGGATAAATACTTAATAACAGGGATCATATAAAAAACCGTATAACCTCCCCTTTGTTCACGCTTTCACCCGGCAATGCCGCTTTTTTTAATTCTCTACCCAATCCTTTCACAGAAACCGAGGGCTGAATCGGGTGGTTTTCCCCCTAAAAATGCGTTTATACCCAGATCCTTGTGTGGAAACGTTCCACTGTTTCCGGGTTGTTTCACGGATAATTAAAAAGTGAAAGAACGGATTCAGAACCCTGTGCAAAGAAATGCCATTTAAACGAGTGCCCGCGCCTGTTTGCATGTTTTGCACAATTTGTTCATAACCAATTTTCAGCTATTTTTGCCATCTTTTCAAAAAACCGACTATATAATAATATGTCTATCATTCAGAAAATAAGAGACAAAGCGGCCTGGTTAGTTTTTGGCCTTATTGCGGTGAGCCTGATCGGATTTCTACTTATGGATGCCTCCGTTGGGGGAAGAAGGATGGCCGGATCCGGTGCCGGAATGATTGGTTCGGTAAATGGAGAAAAACTGGACTATACCCAATTTCAGAAACAAACGGCTGAGCGGGAAGATCAATATAAAAGCCAGGGGTATCCGGTAAACGATTTAATGCAACAAAACATAAGGGATGAGGTCTGGAAACAATTTGAGGAAACAGCCGTATTGAATGCGGAATATCAAAAACTCGGACTTGACGTAAGTGACAAAGAATTAAATGACATGCTAGTTGGTCAGAACGCGGTACCGGAAATCAGAAAGGCTTTCACGGATCCAAATACAGGACAGTTCGACGGACAGCAGGCCGCTGCCCGGATCAATCAACTCCGGTCCTTATATAAATCAAATAAAAAGTCGGATCAGAATTTTGCAATGGCTCAGAATTTTTTCGAACAGGCCCTGCCCCAATTCGTTAAAATGAGAGAAAAGGAAAAATATATTTCCCTTATTGCACAGAGTTCTTATGTGCCAAAATGGATGATTGAAAAATCAAATGCCGATAACAGCCAGATCGCAGCGATCCATTATGTAAAAGTATCTTACCGCACGATCCCGGACAGTACCATTAAAATTACGGATGAGGCAATACAAACCTACCTCGACAATCATAAGAACCAGTTTAAACAGGAAGAAACCCGTAGCATCAGTTATATCAATTTCAGCGCCGCACCAACATCGGCAGACAGTGCGGGCATTTTTCAACAGGCTCAAAGCCTGAAAACAGAATTCGGAACATCAACGGATGTAGAATCCTTTCTTGCAAAAAATGGAACGGAAATAAATTATCACGAAAACTTTGTTCCCCAGTCTAAATTAACCGGATCAAGAAAAGATTCAATCATTGCCTCGTCTCCAGGAACTGTTATCGGACCCTATTTAGACGGTGGAAATATCGTGCTTGCAAGAATCATGGAAATAAAAACATTGCCTGATTCCGTGCGCGCGCGCCATATTCTCGTTGCAACCGTGGATCTGAAAACGAACCAGCAAAAGCTTGACGACAGTACAGCCAAATCCAGAATCGACAGTATAAAGTTATTGTTAGATAAAGGACAGCCTTTCGACAGCCTGGCATTTCACTTATCAGAAGATGAGGGTAGCCGTATTAAAGGAGGGGATCTTGGTTATTTCGGGCAGAGCCAGATGGTGAAGGAATTCGGTGATTTTTCTTTTAATGGAAAAAAAGGGGAAATAAAAATTGTAAAGACGCAGTTCGGTTACCATTTGATTGAGATCCTGGATCAGAAGAATTTTGAACCGGCTTATAAAATTGCATATTTCGCGCGTAAAATTGAACCCAGTACGGAAACAGATCAGAATGCTTCCGGACTTGCAAGCCAGTTTGCAGGTGAAAACCGCGACAAGGCCTCTTTTGATGCCGCCGCAATAAAAGGAAAACTGAGAACATTATATGCTGCAGATATCCAGCCAGCCGATTATAATATTCAGGCGCTGGGTTCCAGCCGCTCACTGGTAAAATGGATTAATGAGGCTAAACTTGGAGAAGTTTCGGAATCATTTTCAATCGGAGATAAATATGTGGTGGCAATCCTTACGGAGATCAATCATAAGGGAACAATGACGCCTGCCAAAGCGAGACCAATGATTGAGCCAATACTCATTAACCAGATCAAGGCCGAAAAAATTTCAGCAAAAATTTCTTCATCCGCCACACTGGAAGCTGCCGCTTCATTAACCGCCCAATCCGTAGTTCAGTTAGACAGTCTTCCTTTTACATCACCCTACATATCAAACCTTGGCCCTGAGCCAAGGGTAGTAGGCTATTCTTTCGATAAACAATTGACCGGGAAAGCGATTTCTTCTCCTGTCTTTGGCAATGATGGCGTTTTCCTTATTAAAGTTGACCGGGTAAGCGCAAAGGCAAATTATCAGGGGGATTTGGAACAATCCAGACAAACTATTTTACAATCACAAATATCTATTATCCAGCGTTCCGGAACGGATGCGCTGATGAAACTGGCCAAGATTGTGGATGACAGAGGGAATTTCTAATGCGTACCTTTGTATCCGGGATATTTATGGCAGAAGAAATAATTAATAAAGTTAGCCAGAGCGCACTCATTACGCTTGACCTGGAACAGTTTTTTCCGGAAGAAAAGATCATGATCTTTGATCTGAAGCCTTTTCTATTTATGGAATTGATATTAAAAGAAAAAGATTTCAGGTCTGCGCTTCTTTCTACAGACTGGACCATTTACCAGGACAAAATCGTGGGGGTCAATTGCTCCGCGGATGCAGTGATTCCTGTTTGGGCATACATGCTCGTTACTGCTTATCTGCAGCCTTTCGCAATAGATATTATACAGGGAGATGAGCAGACGGTATTGCGTCAGTTCATCACAAAACGCATTCAATCCATTCAACCCGAAGAATACAAAGAAAAGCGTATTGTAATTAAAGGATGCGGAGAAAAACCCATCGGAGATTTTGCCTATCTGGAAGTTACCAAACTACTCAGGCCATTTGCTAAAAGTATCATGTACGGGGAGCCATGCAGTACGGTGCCTGTTTATAAATCAACCAGCACAAAGCCCAAAACAATTTAATGCGTAACTCCCGAAACGTTCTGTCATTGTACATGAACTTACAAAAGCGTCCCTTTTAAAATGAGTGTGGCAACGGAGAAATAAATAATCAATCCGGTTACGTCCACTAGGGTGGCAACAAAAGGCGCCGAAGATGCAGCAGGATCGGCACCCAGTTTTTTTAATATGATGGGCAGCATGGATCCGGCCAGTGTTCCCCACATGACCACACCCAGCAGGGAGAACCCAACAGTTAATCCGACCAGCATGGAGTGTTCTCCATAATTGTAAAAATGAAAATGCTGCCATATAAAAATGCGCAAAAATCCGACGATGCCCAGAATGGTTCCAAGTACAAGCCCTGAAAAAATTTCCTTCCTCATCACGTACCACCAGTCCCTGAATTTAATTTCACCAAGAGCCATTGCGCGTATCAGAATGGACGAAGCCTGAGATCCGGAATTTCCGCCGCTGGAAATAATTAAGGGGATAAATAAAGCAAGCACCACGGCCTTACTGATCTCTCCTTCAAAAAATCCCATGGCCGTAGCGGTCAGCATTTCACCTAAAAAAAGAATCACCAGCCAGCCCGCACGTTTTTTTACCAGATGGCCGAATGAAATGGTTGTATAGGGCTCTTCCAAAGCTTCGGAACCCCCGATTCTTTGAATCTCACGGGTATTTTCCTTTTCCGCTAGTCTGAGTACATCATCTGATGTCACAATACCCAGGAGCACACCGGTTTCATTGATCACCGGTAATGCAAACCGGCTGTTATTTTTAAATATCGCAATGGTTTCCGTTTGTTCATCATTTACTGAAAGTGCAATGAACTGGCGATCCATTAATTTCTCGACGGGTGTGGAAGGGTCAACAATTAAAAATTCCTTGATATTGATATCGTCTATGAGTATTCCCTTTTCATCAATTACAAATAACCAGTTCAAAGTTTCTGCCGCCCTTCCCTGTTGCCTGATGATATCCAGTACCTGCTGCACGGAATCCTTTGCGGAAATGGCTAAATAATCAGGAGTCATCAATCGCCCTACGGAACTTTCGGGGTATCCGAGTAATTTTAATGTTTCGGCCCTTGTTTCCGGCGCTAAAATTTTCAATAATTCTTTTACCGCATTTCCTGGCAGAAGACCCAGAAAAGCAGTTCTGTCATCTGGCTGAAGTGCGTTGAGTAATTCTGCAGCTTTTTCATCTGGCAGCGATTTGATAATGATCTCCTGCTTTTTCCTGCGCAGAAATTTAAAAACACGGGCACCTTCTTTTACATCCAGGTGCTGGAACAAATGACCGGCCCATTGGGTATACCGGTTTGTAAAATCAATAATATCCCGGGGGGAAAGTTTGTTGATTTTTAAAAATTCTGTAATGCGGTTATTCTGAAGGAGGTTTTTAATATCTTTTAAATTCGGCATACCCGGTAGATTGATGATACAAAGTTCGTTTTTTAATAAAGAATTTTAAGGGACAATTTATAATTCTAAAATCCTGCTCCCTGAATTTCCGGATGCGCTGCCAACAGCTGAATGGGTACCAGCGCCATGAAATGCAGTGCGTATATTTTTTTTGCCGGACCCCAATTGCTCAATGATGGATTTCCAGGAATGACCGGCCCCTTCACAATAAATAATTTCAGTGGCATCATCTATATGATCTGTAAGCTGCATATTTTCAATTTTAAACCGTAGCGCCCAATGTTTTTTTGCTGTTGAATCGCCGGATATATATACCCGGCCCGCTACCCTGGGTCCGGAATCCTGTTTCCTGAATGGGAGAAGTAAAATGGCGACCTGCTGCTGAAGCTTTACAGCCATTTGTAAAAAAAATAACTGAACTGAACTGCGGGAGCCTTTGAAATGCTTTTTCATAAAAAGGATCATCGCATGATAAAATATTTTTACCTGACGACGATCTTTCGGTGTACTTTCTCCTTTAAAATGAATGAGGGTTGCTCCGGAAAAATAATAATTACGAAAGCCTGTCTGACTGATTCGGAAACTCAGGTCTATGTCTTCAGCATACATAAAAAACTGTTCATCAAATCCACCCGTTTTATCCAGTATATTTTTTCTTACCATCATAAATGCACCTGAAAGTATTTCCACAGAATGATTTTCATCTTCATTAAGATGACTCATATAATAAGCGGAAAATTTTTTTGAGCGGGGAAAAATCCTGGAAAGACCACTCATTTTATAAAAAGACGCAAGCGGGGAAGGAAATCCTCTTTTCGATTCTTTTAAATATTTTCCACTTCCATCAATCATGCGAAGGCCAAGCGCACCGGCATCTGTGGTTCTCCTTAAAAATAAAATACATTTTTCCAGCAGGTCCTCCGCCAGAATCGTATCCGGATTGAGAAAAAGTACAAATTCTCCGGTGCAGGCAGGAATCGCCTGATTGTTTGCTTTCGCAAAACCCTTGTTTTCCTTATTTTGAATGAATTGGAATGCAGGAAAAATAGGTTCAAGAAATGGAACGCTTCCATCTGTTGACGCATTATCGATAACAATAACTTCGACCTTTCCATTTAATTCAGGACTCGCTGCCACTGCCTTCGTAAGGGAGGACAGGCACTGCTCGAGGAAAAATTTAACATTGTAATTAACGATGATAACAGATAGGATCATCCGGAGCGACATTCATACGAAGTACGATTTTTTAAGGTATCCGGCAAAATGAACTTGAAACGGATTACAACCCGGTAGAGCCGGTCTTTGTTATATTTGCAGGATGTTAAAAACGACACTGATCAAGGCTGCCGAACGTGCCGGCAGTATACTTAAGGAATATTATGGCAGCAATTTTAAGATTTCAAACAAGGAAGGGGTAAACAATTTGGTTACTGAAGCGGATCATGCGGCTGAAAAAGTAATCATGGAAATCATACGTTCCACCTATCCCGACCATTATATTTTAAGTGAAGAATCAGGCGATATGCCAACGGATTCTGCTTATAAATGGATCATTGATCCTTTGGACGGAACGGTCAACTTTGCCCATGGTCTTCCCATTTGTTGCGTGTCGATTGGATTGGAACAGGATGGTGAAATGCTGATGGGGGCAGTATATAATCCATTTTTTGAAGAATTTTATTTTGCCCAGAAAGGGTATGGTGCCACACTGAATGACAAAATCATACATGTTTCCGAAGAAACAAAAGTTGAAAAGTCCTGCCTGGTTACGGGATTCCCTTATACTTATCTGGATGAGCCGAATGGTCCGCTGGAAGTTTTTTCCAGGCTGATTCGAAAAGGCGTTCCGGTAAGGAGACTGGGTTCTGCGGCAATGGATCTCTGCTGGGTAGCCGCTGGTCGCTTTGAGGGGTTTTATGAACATAAACTAAATGCATGGGACAGTGCAGCCGGATTTTTAATTGTTCGGGAAGCCGGGGGAAAAGTGACCGATTTCACCGGAGTCCTTTATTCTCCCTATCAGGAACAAATTGTTGCCACCAATGGTAAAATACATGATGAGTTATTAAAATGGATCAAAGGTGATTTGCCAAAAAAATAAAAAACGACAAAAAATTTGTAATGGAATCCCGCACTGAAATTTCTTCTCTGGGTGAATTTGGTTTGATCGATCACCTTACGCAAAATATTGAGATCAGGCAGGCTTCTACTATTCTGGGCGTAGGAGATGATGCAGCTGTAATTGATCATTTCGGTAAGCAGACGGTATTGAGTACCGATCTGCTCATAGAGAATATTCATTTTGATCTGATGTATACCCCGCTCATGCATCTCGGTTATAAATCGGTTGTGGTAAACCTAAGTGATATTTATGCAATGAATGCAACACCCACGCAGGTGCTCCTCTCTCTTGCATTTAGTAACAGGTTCAGTCTGGAAGCCCTGGATGAATTTTATGAAGGGGTATATGCTGCATGCGAAAAATACGGGGTGGACCTTGTAGGCGGGGATACCTCTTCATCACAGAAAGGTTTTATTATCTCCGTCACTGCAATCGGCGAAGTGCAGCCGGACAAATTTGTGCAGCGGTCTACAGCAAAAAAAGGAGACCTTCTTTGTTGCAGTGGAGATCTCGGCGCAGCTTACCTGGGACTTGTTTTCCTGGAACGTGAAAAAAAGATTTTCCTGGAGAATCCGAATGTTCGTCCGGATCTGGAAGGTGAAAAATATGTAATCGGACGAATGCTGAAACCGGATGCGGCAAAAAAGACAATAGAATTTTTTGAGCAACAGGAAATCTTACCGACCGCCATGATGGATATCAGCGACGGGTTAAGTTCTGAAATACTTCATCTCTGTAAACAGAGTGGTTTAGGCTGCGTTTTATACGAAGACAAAATTCCCATCGCGGAAGAAACAAGGAACGCTGCATTTAAATTTGAGATGGATCCTACAGCCTGTGCTTTGAGTGGCGGTGAAGATTATGAGCTGCTTTTTACGATCAGGCAGGAGGATTATGATAAACTCGTATTGAATGAAAAAATTAGTGTGATCGGTTTTATGACTGATTCGGAAGCCGGCGTAAAACTTTATTCCAAAGGAGGAAATAAATTTGATATTACAGCTCAGGGCTGGAACGCATTTACAAAATGAGCATTTCCAAATCCAGGATGAATCCCCGAAAACTAAAAATATTTTCACTTGCTTTTGCGTTGGTCTCATTATTTTG
>Ga0080027_10000592_pt1 | contig 15408 bp, 11 predicted proteins | sample OrgsoiDNA2013046_FD_70962 | JGI IMG/M metagenome (GOLD analysis project Ga0080027, IMG submission 70962) | Permafrost soil microbial communities from the Arctic, to analyse light accelerated degradation of dissolved organic matter (DOM) -... | ecosystem: Environmental > Terrestrial > Soil >... | reverse complement strand
AGATGATAACGTATTTCCTTAATTGATTTTTCAGCAATATCCGCTATCTGTCTGTCTGCACTTTGTAATAATTCTTTATAGAGCAGGAACTGATATGAACTGAAATAAAACTGCCGCAGAATCGTTTTTGCCCAGTCTCCATTGGGTTGTTCAACCAGGATGAGGTTTTTGTATTCATTAGCATCACGCAAGTAAGCGAGCCGGTCTTCTGACATATACTGCGAACCACCGGATTCGTTTAATCTGGTTGCTGCCAGCTGATAAAAATTCCGGGCCTGTCCCACCAGATCCAAAGAAATATTAGAAATGGCAATATCCTGTTCAAGTATGGGCCCATGCCCAGTCCATTCACTGTTTCGGTGACCGAGTATGAGTGCATCATCGGCGAGTTGAATAATAAAAGTTGTAATAAAATCCATCGGCTCAGATATTTTTCAATTCATCCGGTAGCGGATAGAAACTGGGATGACGATATATTTTATCATTTGCAGGATCGAAGAGTAATTCGGATTCCGAAGGATTTGAAGCGTGAATAAATGTACTTTCCACTACCCAGATACTGATGCCTTCATTACGGCGTGTATATACATCCCTTGCATTTTCGATGGCCATCTGTGCATCGGCCGCATATAGACTCCCGGCATGTTTGTGATCTAGCCCCTGTCTTGCCCGGATAAATACCTCCCACAATGGCCAGTTTTCAATATGCTGTTTGGACTCCATGGATTTTATTATTGTGTAAATATTTTTTTTTCGCTGCATGTGCTGAAGCTGCTTCACGTACCCATGCTCCATCTGCGTGCGCTTTTTTTATTGATTCCAGTCTTTCGGAATTGCAGGGTCCGTTTCCATTTACAACATTTCTAAATTCTTCCCAGTCGATCGGGCCATAATCATAATGACCCTTAAGTTCATTCCACCGGAGATCCTTATCAGGCAAATGCATGGCCAAAACATTTACCTGTTCTGCGCAAACATCTACAAATTTCTGCCTGAGTTCCTCGTTGGTGAATCGCTTAATTTTCCATTGTATACTCCGCGTACTGTTGTGCGATGCTTCGTCATTTGGACCGAACATCATCAGTGATGGCCACCACCAGCGGTTAATGGCATCCTGACACATGGCTTTTTGTGCATCGGATCCACGGCTCAGTGTTAGCAGAATATCAAACCCCTGTCGCTGATGAAAACTTTCTTCCTTGCAAATGCGGATCATTGCCCGGGCATAAGGACCGTAGGATGCGCGACAAAGGGGCACCTGATTCATGATTGCGGCGCCATCGACCAGCCATCCAATGGCGCCGATATCTGCCCAGCTCAGCGTGGGATAATTAAAAACGGAAGAATATTTAGCCTTACCAGCATGCAATTGTTGAATCGTTTCTTCCCGGGATATGCCCAGGGTTTCTGTTGCGGAATAAATATAGAGACCATGTCCGGCTTCATCCTGCACTTTGGCAATAAGTATTGCTTTTCTGCGCAGGGTAGGTGCCCGGGTAATCCAGTTGCCTTCTGGCAGCATACCCACTATTTCACTGTGTGCGTGTTGGGACATCTGACGGATGAGCATCTTTCGGTAATCATCCGGCATCCAGTCCCTCGGTTCAATGCGGATTTCTTGCTCAATTTTCTGATCGAATATTTCCTGCTCGTTCAATGGCATAGTGCAAATTAAACTTTTCCAAATAATAAAACTAACGCTTGTTAGTATGGATGATATTACCTGATATCAAAATCAATTGTCAGTTTATTTGAAACCGGGTGAGCCTGGCAGGCAAGTATAAACCCTTCTTCCAGTTCTTCATCTGCAAGGGCATAGTTCTGATCCATGGTTATTTTTCCCTCTATAAGTTTGGCGCGACAACTCGCGCAAACACCCGCTTTACAGGCATAGGGCAGGTCCGCGCCCTCCTGAATAGCAAATGCAAGAATGGAAGAACCGGATTTTGGCATATGATATTCCTGGGAAACGCCATCGAGTCTGATTGTAACCACGCTTTTTTCTCCAGGGTTGATTTTATTTTCCGGACTGTCTTTTTTTACGAATGCTGCAGATTCTCCCGGATCGGAAAATAATTCGTAGTGAATTTTCTTTGTATCTATTTTTTGATTTAAGAGCCATTCACGTAAACTAAAAATCATAGGGGCAGGTCCGCATAACAGGAACTGTTCGTTATTTGAAAGAGGTACCAGGTGTTTAAAAATCAATGCACATTTTTCAGCGTCTATCCGGCCTTCTTGTATCGCCAGATCTGTTTTTTCACGACTGAAAATATGTATCAGCTGAAATCTTTCGGGATAATTATTTTTAATATTTTCCAGTTCTTCACGAAAAATAATTGTATTCCGCATTCGGTTTCCGTAGATTAAAGTAATCCGGCTTTCAGGCTCTTCAAGGAGGATTGTTTTAAGGATTGCAATTACAGGGGTAATCCCGCTGCCTGCTGCAAAAGCCACATAGTGATTTTTATTTTCCGGCTTCATCGGAAGAATAAAATTTCCGGCAGGGGGAAGTACATCAATCCAGTCCTTACTGTGTAAATGATCGTGGGCATAGGAAGAAAATTTTCCTTCCACTACTTTTTTTATAGCAATACGTAATTCATGTTCATGTGGGCTATTACATATGGAATAAGTTCTCCTGAGTTCTTCATTGCCGACTGTGCTACGCAGAGAAATATTTTGACCTGCCTTATAATTAAATTCTTCCTTCCATTGTTCCGGGATCAGAAAGGAAACAGAAATGCAATCCTCTGTTTCCTGCCGGATATCCTGAATTTGTAATTGTCGGAAATGAATTGCCAATGATTATTTTTTTAAACCTTCAATCAGGTATTTTACCATATTATTTTCCAGTACATCGGGTGCTATGGTTTTTCTGGAGCGGTGCCATGATTCTATCCCGCTGATTGCAGAAAGTAAAGTGAGCACGGCCACATAGGGTTCGATCGCTTTCATTTCTCCTTTTTCAATACCACGGGCTATCAGTTCACTCAGACTGCGCCTGTAATTCCTGCGCTGGTTTAAGAAATTGGAAAGATAGGGTTCGGGTAAATGACGCCATTCATGGTCAGAAATATATACAAATTCGTACTGGTCCATCATCATGCGGATATGAAAACGAATAATGAGTTCCAGTTTTTTCAAAGCGGAATTTCTACTTTCCTGTACGGCTTCCAGGTGGGCAAGAAAATCATTTGCAACTTTAAAGCAAATGGCCTGAAGAATTTCTGATTTCGACTGAATATGGTTGTACAGGCTGGCTGCTTCCACACCCACATCTTCTGCAAGGTCGCGCATGGAAGCAGCGCCAAAACCTTTTTCAAGAAAAAGCCTGGAGGCCTTTTCAATGATGACATCTTTTTTAGTACTGTTTTTTTTACTCCGGATTTTAGCCATAACGGGCGTAAAGATAAAACGAACGTTTGTTAGTAAAATTCATTTTCGGAAGGACTGCAAAATCCTGTAGGTTTGCAGCGTTTTCCCGGGCAGCCGGTCATTTTTTACCTATTCATTTTTATGTCACTTATTTGTGTTGGAAGTTTGGCTTATGATGCCATTGAAACCCCGTTTGGAAAAAGAGAACGGATTGTAGGCGGGTCTGCTGCTTATGTTGCCTATGCAGCTGCAAATTTTGTAAAACCTGTTAACCTGGTCTCCATCATCGGAAATGATTTTGAGGAAGCGGAAATAAAATCACTGGAAGCAAAGGGAGTTTCTTTTGAAGGAGTGGAAAGAGTAAAGGATAAGAAATCATTTTTCTGGAGTGGGAAATATCATATGGATATGAACACCCGCGATACCCTGGTGACAGACCTGAATGTGCTGGCAGATTTTAATCCCATCATCCCAAATTCATTTCAGGGTTCAGAATTCCTGATGCTGGGAAACCTTCATCCGGCCACACAGATCAGCGTAATCAATCAAATGAAAACAGTTCCCAGGCTGATCGCGATGGATACGATGAATTACTGGATCAGCAGTGCAATAGAAGATCTGAAACTGGTTCTTAAAATGGTAGATGTGCTGATGGTGAATGATACAGAATCCCGTGAATTAACGGGTGAATATTCACTTGTTAAGGCAGCAAGAAAGATTATGGAGATGGGCCCGAAGTTTCTGATTATTAAAAAAGGCGAACACGGTGCTTTATTATTTCATAAAGATGAAGTCTTTTTTGCCCCCGCACTTCCCCTTGAAGAAGTATTTGACCCTACAGGGGCAGGCGATACTTTTGCCGGCGGTTTCATGGGACATATTGCGCGGACAAAGGATATTTCTTTCGCAAATATGAAAACGGCAATAATTGTCGGTTCAGCAATGGCTTCTTTTTGTGTTGAAAAATTTGGCCCTGAACGACTCAAGGAAATAAATAAAAAAGAAATCGATGATCGTATAAGACAGTTTATTGATCTGGTGAATTTTGATATTTCCCTTGTTTGAGCTTAAGGCCTGAGGGCAAAATTTCGGGTTATTCAGTTATATGAAATCAATCAGGACTTTCGGGCCAGCGTGATCACGGTTTTCTGAATTTTTACCATTCCATTCAGAGAAAATAAGGAAGTATATATTATATAATGACCCATGGGTAAAAGGTTCTGTTCATCATCCAGACCGTCCCATCGAAAGATGCCATCCTTTGCCAATATCATATTGTTCCCGAGATTACGAACCATTCTTCCCGAGATATCATAAATTGAAATACTTCCCATCCAACCTGGCGCTGGCATTTTGTAATGGATGAAACAATAATCATTGTAGCCATCCATGTCCGGTGAAAATATTTTCGGCTCAGCAGAAATATAATAGAGTTTACTGCTGTCGGAACTGGATTCTGAATTTTTATAAGTAGGGGTTCCAAATCCGGCATCCGTAGCGGCAGATGTCCAGTTGGCTAAACTATTTGTGGGTTGATCAGGTTGGATTCTTTCCAGTGAAACACCTGTCTCATTGGCCAGTAAAGCAGAATGCCAATGATGATCGTAATCGAGTTCATCAATAGTTTCTCCCGACATATTGAGAAGCATAATTATTCCCTGGTCATCAGGGAGGGACGGTAATGTATTCATCTGAATAATTCCCAACGGCTCTACTTGTCTGTAATTTTGAATAACCCAATCAGCGTTCTCTGTAAGCAATACATATTCACCAGGAAAAATACATCGATCTGCCTTGGTTAGTAAATAAGGTTCCTTTATTGTACCGGTAATATATTTTCCTGCAAGATATAATTCATTACAGCGGATGATTTTTGAACTCCTGTTGTACAGCTCCAGATAATCATATCCATTTGTGGGCGGATTAAAAAGTATTTCATTAAAAACTATATCATTTGCTTTTGCATTTAACGCAATCCCTGTCTTGCAATGATTTTGACCTCCGATTTCATTGCCATTACAACCGATCAGATTTTGAACAGAAACTGAATATATTTTTCCAGCAACAAGTGGTTGAGTAAGACTGAGTTCTACCCTTTCGAAAAACGGAGCCAGTCCGGTCGCTTTAACCGGCTGACCAACCCCGGGCTGGATGGAATAATTTGAAATTTGGGATGCAGACAGACTATCCAGGGGTTTATCAAAAAGTAAAATCAGTCTCAGTGAATCTGCGGAAACTGCCTGAATCAGTCCGGGGGCTTCGGGATCCTGATTCACTTCATCAACCGAATTTTTTCTGCCCGGTGTTCCACCGGATGGATCCAAGCTGGCAGACCAGTTATTTTCACCCATCCAGGGTTTGGAAGGATCCATCATTTCAAGACTCCATCCTCCTGCTGCTTTCAGTCCGTTTTTAAACCAGCTCTTTTCATAATGGATGGCATGAATCACCAAACCTGCTGCTGAGTATAGGATAATATCGCCCGTTTCATTATTAAGTGAAGGAAAACCGGCAAACCCCAGGGTACGACCGAAAAGACGGAAAGCACTGGTATCGCTGTTGGCGCAAAGGATCAGAAAACTGTCTGGCTGCAGTGTATAATCTGTTTTGCATGTAGCAGCTATACTGTTATTACTCAATTTCCAGTTTTGCAGATTATAACCGGTGGAAGAGCAATTTTTCAGTTCTATAAAAGAAGCCGGAGGAAGACCCACGGCAGGTGATGGATCAGGAATAAATTCGGTAATACAAATATCGTAGCGCTTTTGCGCTGATAAAAAAGACGACTGGGAAAGAAATAAAATCAACGCCAGCAGGATATGAAGCCGCATGAAAAAATAGTTTCATTAAAAATAATTTGGTTTAAAAAAAAGAGAAGGTTATTTTTACGCCTCGATGAACGTGTTTACAACATATACAAAGCAGATGATAAAGAAGATCCCGGTTCCGGGAGTAGTCTGATTGTTTTGTGTATTCAAGATAATAAAGCCTTCTCCCGGTATATCGGGGAAGGCTTTTTGATTTTAAAATATAAACAATAAAAAATGAAAGTTGCTGTTGTTGGTGCCACTGGTCTTGTAGGCACAAAGTTGTTAGAAGTATTGGCTGAAAGAAAATTTCCTGTAACTGAATTAATTCCTGTTGCTTCCGAAAAATCAGTGGGGAAGAAATTAATGTTTAATAATAAGGAATGGACTGTTATCAGCGCTGCAGATGCCATACTTGCAAAGCCTTCTATTGCCATTTTTTCAGCAGGTGGAAGTACTTCCCTGGACCTGGCTCCAAAATTCGCTGCAGCAGGTATTACCGTCATTGATAATTCTTCGACATGGAGGATGGATCCTTCAAAAAGACTTGTGGTTCCGGAACTAAATGCTGATGCGTTAACGGCAACAGATAAAATTATTGCCAATCCGAATTGTTCTACGATTCAAATGGTCGTCGCACTAAACCCGCTGCATAAAAAATATAAAATAAAAAGAATTGTTGTGAGCACCTACCAGAGTGTTACGGGCACCGGTGTGAAAGCTGTAACCCAGCTCATGAATGAAAGAAACGGAGTTTTCGGGGAGATGGCATATAAATATCCAATCGATCTCAATGTGATTCCGCAGATCGATGTATTCCTCGATAACGGATATACAAAAGAAGAAATGAAGATGCTGAATGAAACGCGTAAAATTATGCGGGACGATTCGATCCGGTTAACTGCCACCACAGTTCGGATTCCGGTGATGGGAGGACATAGTGAAGCAGTGAATGTTGAATTTGAAAAGGATTTTGATCTTACAGAAGTCAGATCATTGCTGATGGGTGCACCGGGTGTTATCGTTGTGGATAATCCTGCAGCCCAGGAATATCCGATGCCCAAAGACGCGCATAACCGCGATGAAGTATTTGTTGGAAGACTCCGAAGGGATGAGAGCCAGGCAAATACTTTAAATATGTGGATCGTAAGTGATAACCTGAGGAAGGGTGCGGCAACCAATGCAGTTCAGATAGCAGAATATCTGGTATCCAAAGGACTTGTCTGAATCAGATCCTGCTCCAGTTCTCTCCGCTCTTGATGCGGTACATGGTCATTTCACTGACACCATATTTATCTGCCAGTTTCTTGATGGTAAGCTGGCGCGTACGGCTGCTGAGTGTTTTCTTAATCGACTTAACCTGACTGGCAGTAAGTTTAAGTCCGACCGGTCTGGAGGATTGAATTTTCTTGTATGCCAGTTTAGCAGGACTTTTCTGTTGATGCGAAATCATATCATCCAGGCTTACCCACTTTAAATTCCTTACGGCGTTATCTGTTTTATGGTGGTTGAGGTGTATGACATATTTCTGTTTAGCAGAAGATTTTTTTACAAACATGCGGGCAATTTCCCGGTGCAGGTAAAGTGTTCCGTTATTGCCGGGCCGGTGCAGGTTCAAAGTTTTATAACCTGTGGTTACTGATCCGTTCAGCAGTTTGCCGTCTGTAGTTAATTCTTCATAGTAGCTGGCCACGCGACCGGAAGAGGAAAGTGCATATTTTTTGCGAAGTTGTTTCCAACCCGGAAACATAAGCAGCTTCCAGGTTTCGCCAGGAATTTTTTTTATCATGGCAACTGTTTTACTAAAGTTACTAAAAACAAAAGCGATTATTCATCAAAAGTTGTTCATTGTCAGGAAGCCGGACCGATGAACCGGAGGAATTCTTTCTCTGAAAGTATTTTAATGGATGGGATCTTTTTGGCTTTTTCCAGTTTTGAACCGGCATCTTCTCCTACGACGAGATAGTTGAGTTTGCTGCTCACGCTGTTAAGGATTTTTCCTCCCTGGGATTCAACCCTTGATTCTGCTTCGCTTCTTTTTAATTCATTCAGGCTGCCAGTGAAAAGAAAACTCTGTCCCGACAGGCTACCCGTAGCGGATCTTTCAGAACGGTTGCTCCGGAAATGAATGCCAAGCATTTCCAGTTTAGCAAGCATCTTTAAATTGTCGTTGTTTTGGAAAAACTGGCGAATACTGCCGGCTACTTTAGGTCCTACGTCTTCCAGGGCAAGAAGATCCTCAAGGGCAAATTTTTTAAAATCCGGCAGGTAGTTAACTGCTTTGGCCAGGGTTTTTGCTGTTGTTTCACCTACATAGCGAATGCCCAGGGCAAAAATGACACGGTGCAGGGGTTGTTTTTTCGATTCTTCAATTGCGCTTTGCATATTTTGGATACTTTTTTCACCAAAGCCTTCCATTTTAGCAATCTTTTCAAAAGGCAATCCATAGATTCCCGGAATATCATTTAAAAAACCAAGCTCATAAAACTTAAGCACATTGGCGGACCCAATGCTTCGTATATCCATAGCGTCCTTGCTCGCAAAATGGATCATTCTTTCCACGACCTGGGCGGGGCAATTGATATTAATACATCGTAGTACGGCTTCTTCCGGAACCTTTACGAGTTCATCGCCGCAGGCCGGGCAATGCGTTGGAAAAACGATCTTTTTTTCATTGCCCTTGCGCAATTCAATCAGGGGTTTTACAATATAGGGAATTACATCTCCTGCCCTTTCCACCAAGACGGTATCACCGAGGCGGAGATCTTTACTTCTCACCACATCTTCGTTAAAAAGAGAAACTGATCCGACGGTAACTCCGCCAATCGGAACGGGTTCAATTTTTGCAACAGGTGTAATACTCCCGGTGCGTCCGACCTGGAATTCCACTTTTTGTAAAATGCTCGTCGCCTGCCTTGCTTTAAATTTAAATGCGATTGCCCATCGGGGATGGTGGGTGGTCATTCCCAATTTTTCCTGAATTGCAAAATCATTCACTTTAATCACCATGCCATCAATTTCATAGGGAAGATCATCCCTACCGGATTCAAAAGCAATGCAATATTCGATGACGGCCTGAATCGTACTAAAAACTCTTTTTTCTTTTTTCGGACTACGAAAACCAAGGTTCCATAACATATCGAGCGAATCGCTGTGCGTCAGTAGCGGCTTCTTATTTTGATTACCTATATAAGTATAGAAGCTGATATGGTATAAAAAAACTTCCAGGTTTCTCCGGCTAACTTCACCAGGATCTTTAATACGGAGAGAGCCTGAAGCCGCATTCCTCGGATTGGCAAGCGGTGCCAATTGCTGTTCTATAAGTTGTAGATTATATTTTTTGAAATTCTCTTTATTCATTAAAACTTCTCCCCGGATTTCTACCTGATCGAGTCCGTATTTAGAAAAAGCGGCAGAGAGCGGAACTGAACGGATCTGTTTGATATTTGTGGTAACCTCATCTCCTTCCACCCCATCGCCACGGGTAGCCGCTCTGATCAATAAATCCTTTTCATAAATAAGCGAGATACTTGCGCCGTCGAATTTAGGCTCTACACAATATTCGATTTTATCCAGGCCGGAGAGTTCCTTTGCCTTTCTGTCCCAGTCCATCAGATCCTCTGCATTGTAAGAATTTTCCAGGGAAAGCATGGGAACCAGGTGATTTACAGCCGGGAAGTCTTTAGTAAGACCTTTCGCCACTCTTTGTGTGGGGGAATCGGGTGTTATTTTTTCAGGGTTTTCAGATTCAAGTTTTTCGAGCGCCTTATATAAAATATCATATTCGCTGTCTGTAAGCAGGGGATCTGCCAGTACATAATATCTGTATTCATGAAAAACCAGGGCATTCCGCAGGGAACCGAGATCCTTCAGGGCCAAAGATTTTTGCCTCAGGCGGTCCAGCAGCGATTTGCTCAGGTCCTGTAATTGTCTTGTTTGGGAAGGATCGTACATAAACGAAGGCGGGTAAAAAGGTTTGCAGAAATATGATTATAAATTATATTTATTGCTCTGAACAAACTTGAGCAAAAATAAGACTATGCCTACTGAAAAGAAGCCAGCGCGTGGGAAAGATTTAAAAGTCGTTTTGAAAGAATTAATAAGTGATGATGTCATCGGGATTTCGGTGGACTGTGTCATTTTTGGATTTGATGAGAATGAATTGAAAGCACTTTTGATTAAGTCTGATATAAAAAAATACGAAGGTAAATGGTCTTTGCTCGGAGACCTCGTGCACCGGGATGAAAACCTGGATCAGGCTGCTTACAGGATTTTAAAGGAAAGAACCGGAATGGATGATGTGTATATGGAACAGGTGAGGAGTTTTGGCGAAGTACACCGGCATCCCGCTGCAAGGGTGGTGACCATTGCTTATTGTTCTTTAATTAATATACAACAGCACAAGCTGGAAAAGAACGACAACGAATTACACTGGCATACATTCAATAAGGATCTGGTTATGGCATTTGATCATGCGGATATCCTGAATTTATGCTATGAATGGCTTCAAAAAAGGGTTCAGGAACATCCTCTGGGCTTCAGTCTCCTGCCAAAAAAGTTTTCTCTTCGGGAATTACAAAATCTGTACGAAGCGATTTTAGGAATCAAACTGGACAGGAGGAATTTCAGGAAGAAATTTTTTTCCATGGATGTTTTGGAAGATACCCAGGAAATGGAATATGCAGTCGCCCACCGTCCGGGCAAGCTGTATCAGTTTAATTATACGAAGTATAAAACAAAAGTCAACAAAAAATTTATGCGGCTGGACTTTTAATGAATCCTGAATTGTTACTGCAGCGTTTATTTCATGTTTGTTGTCTGACTACCTTATTAGGCTAAAACTGTGTTTGTACTGCGTTAAATTATTTTTTTAACATTTTTGTTAAAATTCGAAAAATAAATACTATTTTAGCTGCTTAATTGCTTAAACCATTGATTATGACCATGAAACGATTGCTTAAGAGGATTACTGTCCTCTTTCTATGTGTAACTTTTACACAGTTAGCATTCTCCCAAACAAAAGTTATTACTGGTACGGTTACTGATGACAAGGGAGCACCTATTCAGGGTGCATCTGTTGCAGTAAGAGGTGCCAACGGGGGAACAACGACAGATGCCAGCGGAGAGTTTAAACTTACAGTGTCAAATTCAGCGAAAACCCTGATTTTTAGTTCAGTCGGATTTAGTCAGACTGAAGTAAATATCGGGAGTTCGAACACCATTACTGCGGTGTTGATTTCTTCAACGCAGTCCCTAAATGATGTAGTGGTTATTGGTTATGGAACAGTGCGTCGTAAAGATGCCACCGGTTCTTTAACTACAGTTTCTTCCAAGGAATTTAACCAGGGTGTTATTACTTCACCGGATCAGCTTTTGCAAAACAAAGTATCTGGATTGGAAGTAACCTCTAACAGTGGTCAGCCCGGCGCTGCGACTACGGTTAGAATTCGTGGTAACAGTTCAGTGCGTGGTGTGGGAAACCCCCTCTATGTAGTGGACGGCGTAATTTTGGATGGTGGAGATGCCAGACCAAATACGAGTACAAATCTTGGTACTTCACCTGATGCAAATCCATTGTTGTTTATCAACAACTATGATATTGCAGACATTACCATCCTGAAAGACGCTTCTTCAACTGCAATTTTCGGTTCAAGAGGTGCGAATGGTGTTATTGTAATCACTACAAAAAGAGGTCATTCCGGACCGGTAAAACTTGAAGCAAACGCATCCTGGGGTTGGAACACAGGATATATGCACAAGTTTCAGGTTCTGGATCAGCCAACTTTTATTACAGCTTTGCATAAATATAATTCTGATTCTGTCGCTAATTCATACAATCATGGAGCCAAAGTGGATCCAATGGATGATATTACTCAGAGTAATGTGATTCAGAATTATGCTGTAGCCATAAGCGGTGGAAATGAAACAGGAAAATTCAGGGCTTCATTCCTTGCCTCTTCAACACCGGGATTTGTTCAGAATAACAAACTTGATAAATATGTCGGATCATTCTACGGAAGCTATAAGTTTCTGGATAAGAAATTATCCATTGATTTTAGTGTCATTAATGGTCATGATAATGAACATATTGCACCAACATCTAATGATGCGGGTTCAACGGGTAACCTAATCAGTGCAACGCTTCAGTGGAACCCGACTGCTAATTATTATAATGCAGACGGAAGTTTCAGGGATCTGGGAAACAGTACTCCAAACCCACTGATGTTACTGAAAGCCTATAATGATATCGCGCAGGTAAATACTGTATTGGGTAATATTTCTGCTGCTTATAAGATTACGCCTGATCTTGAATACAAATTCCTGTATTCAGTTAATCAGAGCAATGGAACAAGGGCTACCAATATCGCAGGTTTTGCAAAAGCTGTGAATAACGGTATCGGAAGTGGCCAGATAAACATTGCCGCCCTTACTTCACAGGTATTTGACAATACACTTACCTATAATACAAATTTCAGCAAGGATCTGAAGTTCACTGCACTGGGTGGTTTTGAATATTGGAAATCAAATTATTCTGCCAGTGGTTCATCGGCAAGTAACTTTGATTACAACAATAATGAATTAAATATTATTAATGCCCTGTATACAGACAATCTGTTTGACGGGAAAACACAGAATCCGAACTATTCTTATTCAGTGATTACAACTGAAATCCAATCTTATTTTGCAAGGGTTGATTTCAATTACAAAGACAAATTTTTCTTAACCGGTACTTACCGTGCGGATGGGTCCAGCAAATTTGGTAAAAACAACAAATATGCTTACTTCCCTTCTGTAGGTGGTAAATGGAATATCGCGAATGAAGATTTTCTGAAGGACAATCACACGATTTCCGGATTATCTCTCCGTGCAACCTGGGGAATAACCGGAAGCCAGGATTTCCCTTCCGGAGCATCAATAGATCAATACGCGTTTGGACCTTATAACCAGGCTTCCCAGATAAATGCAGGTAACCCTGATTTGAAATGGGAACAGACTAGTCAATATGATTTCGGTCTGGATTTCGGCATCCTGAATAACCGTATTACAGGTACTGTTGATTATTACAATAAGGACAAAACAAATATCCTTTTCCAGAATATTGCAATCCAGCCAGGTCCTGCTGCAACGTACTGGATCAATCTACCGGGTCACTTAATCAACAAAGGATTTGAAGTTTCAATTAGTGCAGCCGTTGTTGAACATAAGGATTTCACCTGGGATCTCGCTGCAAACTTTGCTACCAATTCAAATATTATCAACAATTTCTATGCACCAGGAACTACAACACCGGTTGCTATCTATACGGGTATCTTAAACGGTCAGGGTGTATCAGGAACATTAAGCCAGATCATAACAAACAATCAACCGGTGGATCAGTTTTATCTGAAAAAATTCGGTGGATTCAATGCACAGACCGGTGCTCAGATCATTGCTGCTAATCCTTCATTTGCCAGTCCTGGAAATCCAAATCCTGCGCAATTGTTTGGTGTAAGCACAACCTTACGGTATAAAAAACTGTCTCTTGTAATTAACGGAGGTGGTTCGGCCGGATTTGTACTGTATAATAATACCTCTACTTCTGTTACAAACATTGGGGGCATTTTACAACAAAGGAATATTGATATGAAGTCATATCAGTCACCTGAAAATCCTAAAACAACTGTAGCTGCAGCTTCTACCCGGTATCTGGAAGATGGTACTTACTTCAAGCTCAGAAACGTTTCACTTACATATAGTATGGGAAACATAGGAAATTATGTTAAAAATCTGAACATTTTTGTTAGCGGTTCTAACCTGTTTGTACTTACAAGCTTCTCCGGATTTGATCCAGAAGTGAATATTGATAAGCAGGTAGGTGGATACCCTTCCAGTTCGATTGAATATATTCCTTACCCAACGCCAAAGAGTGTTGTTGTTGGATTAAGCTTTGCACTTTAATAAATTAAAAAACGGAAAAGTATGAGAACGTCAAAATATTTAAAAATGTCTTTGCTTCTGGTGTTAGCCGGAATTGCAGGATGTACTAAACTTAACGAACATTATACAAGTACGGTACCCGGGGATGAGGCAGCCACAGCCCTTGGTGCGAATGGTGTTCAATTATTGCTGGCAGCTGCCTACAATGATATTATCGGCGGTAGCGCCTTTGTAGATCAGGCGGGAATATTTTCTCTACAGGAAAATTCCACAGATGAATCCCTGGTTGTAACAAGAGGTGGTGACTGGGATGATAACGGAGTTTGGCGTGTGGTGCATAACCATACCTGGAATGCAGATCACAGTCAGGTACTTAGTGTGTTTAATGCATTGAACAAAATCAGCTTTGATGCGACCAATGTATTAAATTTTAAACCCACTAAGGCCCAGGCAGCGGAAGCCAGATTTCTCAGAGCCTATGCACTGTATCTTCTGTTGGATTTATATAATCAGTATCCATTCAGAAATCCGGGAGATACATTGTTAAATGCACCTAAAGTATTTACAGGTGCCCCTGCCATTCAATTTATTATTGATGAGCTTACAACTGTTCTTCCAGATTTTAATCCTTCCAATTCCAATCAGGTAGCAAGTGCAGATGCATGTAAAATGCTTTTGATGAAATGTTATCTGAACAGAGGAGTATATACGGATCTGGCATCAAGGGCTAATCCGACGTTTGCCGATGCAGATATGCAACAGGTCATCACACTGGGACAGTCATTAATTACCAGCGGTAAGTATACTTACATGCCGAATTATTTCCAGAATTTCAATTTTAGCAATAAGTCCTCTACTGAAATAGTCTGGATGTATCCTTGCGCTGGTTCAGGATCTTCTGTGAATAATCCTGGAATGCATTCGCATTATGAAAGAGGATTCCATTATAATGAGTATACCCCAAGGGCTCCGGGAGCTGGCTGGAACGGATTTACAACAATGAGTGACTTTTATAATGCATTTTCTTTAAATGGTACATTTGATTATTCTTTAAATGATACTATTCAGGATTCAAGAATCGGCCGCCGTGTTTTATCTGATACTTCATGTACACTCAATTCCGGAATTCGTCCGGGTATTCTGATCGGTCTGCAATCTGATCAGCATGGTGTAGGATTGAAAGACAGAAAAGGTGCGCCACTTAATTTTACTCCGGTAATTGATCCCACGATGATTGAACAGGGATCAAATCTGGAAGTAACCGGTTTTCGTGTAGCTAAATATGTTCCTGACTTTTCTGATCCGG
>Ga0080027_10000590_pt1 | contig 15465 bp, 15 predicted proteins | sample OrgsoiDNA2013046_FD_70962 | JGI IMG/M metagenome (GOLD analysis project Ga0080027, IMG submission 70962) | Permafrost soil microbial communities from the Arctic, to analyse light accelerated degradation of dissolved organic matter (DOM) -... | ecosystem: Environmental > Terrestrial > Soil >... | reverse complement strand
GAGTTTTCGCCTCGAGCGAGACCTTCGCCACGAGAGTGACTACCGCCAGCCCCACGAGCAGCGACGAGACCGCGAACGCGGCCGAGAAGCGATAGTCCTCGTAGAGCGCCTCGACGTGCAGGGGCAGCGTATTGGTCTGTCCCCTGACGTGACCCGAAACCACCGAGACCGCGCCGAACTCGCCCATCGCGCGCGCGTTGCAGAGGATGACGCCGTAGAGCAGGCCCCAGCGAACGCTCGGCAACGTCACGTGCCAGAACGTTTGCCATCCGCTCGCCCCGAGGACGACGGCCGCCTCTTCCTTGTCGCGGCCAGTCGATTCCATGACCGTAATCACCTCGCGCGCCACGTACGCGAAAGTGACGAACGCCGTGACGAGCGCGATGCCGGGCCACGCGAAGATGACCCGGACGCCATGCTCGCGGAGCCAGCCCCCGAGCGCGGAGCGGGGACCGATCGCGAGCACGAAGATCAGCCCCGAGATGACGGGCGACACGGCGAACGGGAGCTCGATGAGCGACGTGAGGAGCGTCTTGCCTCGAAAGTCGAACTTGCCGATCGCCCACCCCGCCGCCAGACCGAACACGACGTTCACGGGGACGACGAGCGCCGCGGTGCCGATCGTGAGGCGGAGGGCCGCGAGCGTGTCCGGCTCGGCGATGGCACGAAAGTACGCGGGGACACCGTCGCTGAAGGCCTCGACGAGAACGGCGGCGATCGGCAAGACGACCACGACGCCCAGGAACCCGACCCCGACGGCGATGAGCGCGACCCTCACGATGTCCTCGGAGCGGCCGACGGCGCGCGAGCGCGCCGCGGTCTCCGGCGTGGTCCGACCGTCGAGCACGCCGCTCATCTCCGGAGAGATCTCAGGCGAGTGCACGTAGCTTCTCGCTTGAAGTGCGCGACGCGTGGATGACGACGAGCACGACCAGCGAGAGCGCCAGCATCACGACGCCGATGCTCGCCGCGCCCGCGTAGTCGTACTGATCGAGCTTCGTCATGATGAGGAGGGAGCTGATCTCGGTCTTCATCGGCATGTTGCCGGCGATGAAGACGACCGACCCGTATTCGCCGAGGGCGCGGGCGAGCGCGGCGGCGAAGCCGGCTCTCAGCGCCGGCGTAAGTGCCGGGAGAACGACGCGCGCGAACGCCTGAGCACGCGAAGCGCCGAGGGTGATCGCCGCCTCTTCCACAGCGGGGTCGAGCTCTTCGATCACCGGCTGGACCGTGCGTACGAGGAACGGGAGACCGACGAACACGAGCGCGATGACCACTCCGGGCCAGGCGAACGCCAGGTGAATCCCCAGCGGCGCGAGGCGCGAACCCACCCACCCGTTGTCGCTGTAGACCGTGGCGAGCGCGACCCCCGCCACCGCGGTCGGAAGGGCCAGCGGCAAGTCGACGATGGCATCGACGATGCGCTTGCCGGGAAAGCGATAGCGCGCGAGCACCCACGCGAGCACGAAGCCGAAGACCACGTTGATCAGCGCCGCGGCGACCGACGTGAGCACCGTGAACCGGAGCGAGGCCAGCGCGCGCGGAGACGTCACCGCTCTCCAGAACGCTCCCCAGCCGCCGCTCGCGGACTTCGCGATCAGGAGCGCCAGGGGGAACAGCACGAGGAGCCCCAGATAGAACAGCGTGAACCCCAGCGTGAGCCGGAATCCCGGAATCGGAGAGCGACGCTTCGTGGCCATCAGTTGCCGGGCTTGTAGATCTGGTCGAAGGTCGCGCCGTCTGCGAAGTGCGCGGCCTGGGCCTTGTCCCAACCGCCGAACTCGTCCTCGATCGTGAAGAGGGCGACCCTGGCGAACGGCGGATCGGCGGGGGCCGGTTCGACGGTACGGTAAAACTCCTTGGCCGCGATCGCCTGCGCCTCCGGCGTGAAGAGGAACTGGACGTATGCGTCGGCGACCGCGCGCGTCCCCCGCTTGTCGGCGACCTTGTCGACCACGGACACGGGGGTCGCGGCGACGATGCTCGTGGACGGAACGACGACGTCGAATTTCTCGCCGCCGGGCCGGCTCTTCGCCAGGAGAGCCTCGCTCTCCCAGGCAATGAGCACGTCGCCGAGGCCGCGCTCGACGAACGTCGTCGTGGCCCCGCGCGCCCCCGAGTCGAGCACCGGTACGTTCTTGTAGAGGCGAGCCACGAAATCGCGCGCGTGCGCGTCGTCCCCGCCGGCCTTGCGCTTCGCGTAACCCCAGGCCGCGAGGTAGTTCCACCGGGCTCCGCCGGACGTCTTCGGGTTCGGGGTGATCACCGCCACCCCCGGCTTCACGAGATCGTCCCAGTCGCGAATCGTCTTCGGATTGCCGCGGCGCACGAGGAACACGACCGTCGACGTGAAAGGTGTCGAACGGTTGGGCAACCTCGAGGCCCAGTCCGGAGCGATGAGGCCCGCGCGAGCGACCGCGTCGACGTCGTAGGCGAGGCCGAGCGTGACGACGTCTGCTTCCAGCCCGTCGATGACGGCCCGCGCCTGCTTGCCGGAGCCGCCGTGCGATTGCCGAACCGTGACCTTTACGCCGGTCTTCTCGGCGTAGCTCTTGGCGAACGACGCGTCGATCGCCTCGTAGAGCTCGCGGGTGGGATCGTAGGAGACGTTGAGGATCTCCACCTCCACGGGCGCCACGGTCGCGGCCGCGCCGCTGCCGGAGGACGCGTTCGCATCGTTCGCCTCTTTCTTGCTGCATGACACGACCAGCACGGCCGAAGCCAGAAGCCACGCCAACGCTGGGTAACGCACCCTCCGGCTTGTGACTCGTCGGTCCACGTTCGTCAAGATGGAACATGGTCTGTCATAACAAACACGTCTTCGACGGCGGCCGCTGGCCGGACGCGCCTCCGGAGCCGCTCCCGGCGCGTCGCCCGATCCCCCTTGATCGGGAGCCTCCGTCTACTATATTGGAATTCAACTCACCTCGCAGGGACAGCGCCGATGCACGAGAAGCTAGACGCCCTCCCGGTCTCCACTGCGGAAGCGCTCGCGATCGGTGACCCTTCGCCGAGCGTCCCGGTCGACCTCGTCCGTGTGGTGGGCGAGAACCTGCGGCGGCTCCGCACCAAGCGCGGCCTATCGCTCCAGAGGCTCTCGCGGGCTTCGGGGGTCAGCCGGGCGATGCTCGGCCAGATCGAGCTCGGGCATAGCTCTCCCACGGTCAATTTGGTCTGGAAGATCGCTCAGGCGCTGGCCGTCTCCGTGGGCGCGCTCCTGACCGACGGGCGAGAATCGCAGTGGACCATCCTCCGAGCCGCTGCCGCGAAGCTTCTCACGTCGCACGACGGAGCCTTCTCGTCCCGAGCGCTCTGTCCGCTCGACAGCGCCTCGAACGTCGAGTTCTGCGAGGTTCGGCTCGCCCCGGCCTCCACGGAGAATGCCGACCCCTACCCTCCGGGCACGAAGGAGAGCCTCGTCGTCGCCGACGGAACGCTGCGCATCGTCATCGCGGGCAAGGCCCATCGTCTCGACACGGGCGACGCGATCGTCTTCGACGCGGACGCCCCGCACGCCTACTGCAACGAGGGCATCGAGACTCTTCGGCTGTACGTCGTCATCACGTACGAGCAGGGCGCCGCTCACGCCGCTCGACACCGCTGAAGAGCGCTCGGCCATTCTCGAGAGTATCGCATCCCGAAAGTGGCTTGCCGCGCTTGAATTCGGTACCGCGCGGTACCATAACGCGTCGGATGAAATCTTTTGGAGGGAAGGTCGCCGCGATCACCGGGGCAAGCTCGGGAATGGGCCGCACGCTGGCGCTCTCGCTCGCCCGACGCGGCTGTCACCTTGCGGTTAGCGACGTGAACGAGCTCGGCCTCGCCGAGACCGCGAAGCTCGCGGCGACGCAAGGCGTCAAGGTCACGTCGAAGAAGGTCGACGTCTCCAAGCGCGAAGAGGTCTACGCGTGGGCCGACGACGTCGTCCGCGACCACGGCCGGTGCAACCTCATCTTCAACAACGCCGGCGTGGCTCACAGCGCCACGATCGAGGGCATCGAGTACGCCGATTTCGAGTGGATCGTCGGCATCAACTTCTGGGGCGTCGTGTACGGCACCAAGGCGTTCTTGCCGCACCTGAGAGCCTCGGGCGAGGGCCACGTCGTCAACACCTCGAGCCTCTTCGGGCTCGTCAGCGTCCCGGGGCAGTCGACGTACAACGCGACCAAGTTCGCCGTCCGCGGCTTCACCGAATCCCTCCGTGAAGAGCTCGAGGTCACGAACGCGCCCGTGAGCGCGACCTGCGTGCACCCGGGCGGCATCAAGACGAACATCGCCAGGAGCGCGCGCATGGACCCGAGCCTGAAGGATCTTGGCGTCAAGGACCTCGAGGCCAGCCGCCGGCAGTTCGAGAAGATGTTCAAAGTCACGGCGGAAGACGCCGCCGAGATCATTCTGTCGGGGGTAGAGCGAAACGCTCGCCGCGTGCTCGTCGGGAGAGACGCCCAGGCGCTCGACGCACTGCAGCGCTTGCTCCCCGCCTCTTATCAGCGCGTCGTGGTGGCCGCGGCGAAGCGCCAGCTCTCCAAGGTGGCGCAGCGCGCCGAGAAGGCCGCGAAGCCCAGCTCCTGACGGAAAGACCTACCCTCGCCTTTTTTCCCGCGCGCCCCCCTCAATCGTGGCACGGTCCGCCCGCGACGGCGCGCCGGGCACGGGAGGCAGGGGACCCTGGGTGCGCTGATATACGTGACCATACAGTTTCGGCCTTGACCGCGAGGCGAGAGATCGCGATGTACGCATCCCCCGTTTCTCGACGCTTAGGAGTCCACGTGGAAGTTCTGTCCATCCAAGCCGCTGGTACCGGCGCATTTGCGTTGTTGCTCGCGCTTGGTTTCTACGTCCGTGTGAAGAGCGCGCCCGAAGGCAACTCGGCGATGGCGCGCATCGCCCGGTACATCCGCGAAGGGGCGATGGCCTTCCTTTCGCGCGAATACAAGGTGCTCGCCGGATACGCCGCGGTCGTCTTTTGCCTCCTGGCGTGGCGCCTTGGACTCGCGGCGGGCCTGTCCTTCGTCGCGGGCGCGTTCCTCTCGCTGCTCGCAGGCTTCTTCGGCATGAAGGCAGCCACGTACGCGAACGTCCGCACCGCCGAGGCCGCGCGCGGCAAAGGCAAGGCAGCGGCGCTCGTCACGGCGCTCGACGGCGGGGCGGTCATGGGGCTTTGCGTCGCGGGCCTCGGCCTCCTCGGTATGGCCTTCCTCTTCGGTTACTTTCCTCACGACGAGGCCTTCGGCCCGATCATCCACGCGTTCGCGGTCGGGGCCAGCTCGATCGCGCTCTTCGCGCGAATCGGAGGCGGCATTTACACGAAGGCGGCCGACGTCGGCGCCGACATCGTAGGCAAGATCGAAGCGAACATCCCGGAAGACGACCCCCGCAACCCGGGGGTCATCGCCGACAACGTCGGCGACAACGTGGGTGACATCGCCGGCATGGGCGCCGACATCTACGAGAGCTACGTCGCCGCGGTCGTCGCCGCGATGGCCCTGGGGATGACGCTGCCGGCCCACGACCTCGCCGCCCTCGCACCCGGCGTGACGTCAGACGTGACCCTGCGCATCCTGGCCCTCCAGCTGCCGCTCTTGCTCGCGACGCTGGGACTCGGCGTCTCGATCGTGGCCATCTTCATGATGCGCGCGATGAAGAACCTGCCCCCCGGTACGGTGCTTCGGGTTGCGCTGCTCTTGCCGCCCTTCATGGTCGTCGGCGTATCCGCCGTCGTCCTTCCGATGATGCAGATCGGCTGGTCGGCCGTGATCACGCTGACCGCTGGCGCCATCGGCGGCGCCGTCGTCGGTCTCGTCACCGACTATTACACCTCGATGACGCCGGTTCGGCGCGTCGCCGAGAGCGCCCTCACGGGGCCCGGGACCAACGTGATCCGTGGCCTCGCCGTCGGCCTCGAGAGCGTCGCCATCCCGCTCTTCACGCTCTGCGTCGTCGGCGGCATCGCCAATCACGAGCTCGGCCTCTACGGCATCGCAATCGCCGCCGTCGGCATGCTGACCGGCACCGCCATCGTCATGACGGTCGACGCCTACGGACCGATCGCAGACAACGGGGGCGGCATCTCGGAGATGGCGGGTCTCGGGAAGGACGTGCGCGCGATCACCGACGAGCTCGACGCGGTCGGCAACACGACGGCCGCCGTCGGCAAGGGCTTCGCGATCGGGTCCGCGGTCTTGACGGTCGTCGCCCTCTTCGCGGCGTTCGACATGGCCGTGAACGCCGAGCGGCGCCTGCATGGCGGCCCCGAGCTCGTGCTCCTGCTGACCGATTCGCGCGTCCTCATGGGTCTCCTCTTCGGCGCCGTTCTGCCCTGCCTCGTGGGCGCGCTGACGATGACCGCGGTCGGCCGGGCCGCCGGAGCGATCGTCGAGGAGATCCGCCGGCAGTTCCGGGAGATTCCCGGCCTGCTCGAGGGCCGCCCCGGCGTGGAGCCCGAGCCGAAGCGCATCGTCGACCTGGCCACTTCCGCCGCGATCAAGGAGATGATCGCCCCAGGGGCCATCGCGGTACTCGCCCCACCGATCCTCGGGTTCGCCTTCGGTCCCGAAGTGCTGGCCGGAGCGCTCGCGGGAGCCCTGGCCGTGGGCGCCACGATGTCGCTGATGATGGCGAACGGGGGCGGCGCCTGGGACAACGCCAAGAAGTTCATCGAGAAGGGCGGCCTCCCCGGTCACGCCAAAGGCTCCGACGCCCACAAGGCGGCGGTCGTCGGCGACACCGTCGGCGACCCTTTCAAGGATACGGCCGGCCCTGGCATCTCGATCTTGATTAAGGTCATGGGCGTCGTATCGCTGCTCATCGCGCCGCTCATCGCGTAGCGAAGAGCCCAGCGCGTCTCACGGCCTTCCCGCGCGTCTCCCTCGCCACATCCGGGCGTCATCTCGATGGGGACGGGCATCTCCCGCGCCTCATGGTCGAGCCGCGGCCGCGGGGACGCTCAGTATTGAGGTACGGCCGCCAGGAGCGCGTCGAGGAGGGCAGCTTGCTCCGCCGCGGCCGGGTCATGCATGTCGCGAGCGAGGAGCGCGAGCGAACGGGCGTGCATCCGTGCGACACTCCGGAGGCCCGCTGCGCTTCCGCCGCCGACGAACGCCGCGTCGAGGCGCGAGAGGGTCGCAAGCGCCGACGCGTAGGCGATGACGTCGCCGTGGCGCGACCCCGCGAGGTGCTCGACGTTGTCGTCGTAGGTGCAGCGAAGCTCGGCGCCCATGGTGCGCCGGGTACCGCCGTTGCCCAGGTCGTCGAAGCTCGCGGTGACGTGGAGCGTGAACGCCTCGCCAGCCGTCCATGCGGGAATCGTGACGCGGACGACCTCGGCTCGTTCTTCGCCCGCTCGGACGTCTCCGAGAGCGAGCTCGCCTCCCTCGATCTGCCAGCGCGTGTCGCCTCCAGACGCTTCGAGCACGTGCGAAGGCGCAGGAGTCCCGTCGAACGAGAGCACCAGGTTGCCGAACTCCGTCGCCCCCGAGGGGGGCACGAAGTCACGAACCTCTCTCGCGCTCGCGTCGAGATCGCCGTCGTCGGGCGCCACGACGGCGATGGGAACGGCTTCGTCCCCGAGGCCGGCGATCCATTCGTCCGTGGCTTTCGCAGCCTGCGGACCGCGAACCTCGCTCAGCACGAGCACGCGCCGGCGCGTCGCCCGCGAGACCCCGTCGAGGGCGACCTGGAGAGCATGGGCGCGGTCGCTCTTGCGCGAGGCCGGAGACGCCAGCGTGCGCTCGATCGCCGCCATCACGAGCGACCGATGCGACGCGGGCATCGCCGGGACGACGACGCTGGCGCCTGTCGCGCAGGCGGCGTCGACGACCTCGATCCGGTCACGACCTCCGAGCTGGTCGACGGCCGCTTCGGCGAGCGCGCGGAGCTCGTCTCGGCGCCCGTCGATGACGACCGCCACGTCTTCACCCCAGCGTGCGGCGCCCTCGGCCGCGGGTGCCAGCACGTCGACGCGAACGAGCATCTCGCCGCCCCACGCCGGAACGCGGCTGTCGCTGGGGCGCAGCGACACGGCGAGTCCGCGCGTCGCGACGAGCGTGGGCACGCTCGTCTTCGTGAACCGACCATTCGCCGGGATGAGGAAGCCGAGCGGCGCGCGCCAGGCCTCGTACGGATCGCGAACGACGAGGCGATCGGGCACGTCAGCCGAGTCGTGGAACTCGAGCCCGTTCGCCGTCACGACAGAGGCGCCGTGCCCGCCCTTCTCGGGAAAGACGAGCGTGCCGTCGCGCGCCAGAAAAGGGCGCGAGCAGGCGCAGAGACCGAGAGCCACCAGGCCGGCTCCGCACGCTCGCATGGCCGGCATGATCCAGTGTAGCGCTCGAACGGGCCGTAGACCCGCTCGGGTTTCCGTGGGCGTCGCGCTCCGGCTTCCGCGAGCTCGCTTCGGGCTCGCGCGCCTACGGCTCGCCGGACCGCAGCACCGCGGCGCCGTTGATTTCGCCGCGCTTCAAGCGGGCCAAAGCTTCGTTGGCCTCTTCGAGGGGGAAGACGTCCGTGGCCGTGCGAACGGGAATCTCGGCGGCCAGCGCGAGGAACTCGCGCGCGTCGTCTCGCGTGTAGTTGGCCACGCTGACCAGGTTGCGTTCGAGCCAGAGCAGGTCGTACGAAAACGATGGGATGCGGTCGAGATGAATGGCGTTGATGGCCACGGTGCCCCCACGCGCCGTCGCGCGCAGCGCCGAGACGACGACGTCGCCGCTGGGCGCAAACGTGATCGACGCGTCGAGCGGAGCGGGCGGGGCCTCGTCGTATCCTCCCGCCCACGCCGCTCCGAGCGCCAGGGCCCGAGCGCGCTCGGACGCGGAGCGCGTACTGACGAAGACGCGGCAGCCCCAGTGAAGAGCCACCTGGATCGTGAGGAGCGCCGAGGCGCCGAAGCCGTAGAGGCCGAGAACGCCCCCGGGCCGGATACCCGAGCGCTTGAGGGACCGATAGCCGATGACCCCTCCGCAGAGCAGCGGGGCGACAGCCAGGTCGTCGAAGCCGTCGGGAAGGTGAAACGCGAAGTCGCCCCGGACCACGGCGTGCGTGGCGTACCCACCGTCCCGGTCCCAGCCGGTGAACCGCGCCTGCGGGCAGAGGTTCTCGCGCCCGCCGAGGCAGAAGGCGCATGCGCCGCACGTGCTAGCCAGCCACCCGATGCCCGCTCGCTGGCCGACCTTCCACCCGTCGGCGCCGGGGCCTATGGCCTCTAAGTGACCGACGATCTGGTGACCGGGCACGATCGGCAGCGTGCGCGCTTCGATGTCCCCTTCGCAGATCTGCAGGTCGGTCCGGCACACGCCGCAGGCAGCCACGCGGAGCAAGAGCTCGCCTTCGCCCGGCGACGGCACGCTCCGGGTCTCGAGCGCGAGAGGCGACGCCGTGAGGGGCGCCGGTCGCGAAAGGGTCATGCTCCGCGTCGTCATCGCCGCACGGTCCGGGGGCGCGTTCGCACCCTGATCGAGGCCGTCTTTCCCAGAAACTCCCCATAGTCGTTGACGACGCCCTGTAGCGCCTTCGAGTCGACGGCCTTGAGCGGCTCGAAGGGCGCGAGCGCGACGGTGACCGCGGCCCCCCTGAGTTCGCGGCCCCACGTCCCGGCCACGCTACCGTTGACCAGCACCGTAGGCGACAAGAGACCCCAGCCGTTGTTGACGCTCTGGTTGGCGGCGAGGACCACGCGGCGATCGCGGTAGCCGACGAGGTACTCGTCGAACGCGGGCAACAGATGCACGCGCGACACCTTCGGGGACCGCCCCGCCACCGCCGCTCCGTGTCGCGAGTACCAGTAGGTCCCGTCTCCGACGACCTCGCGTTCGAGGCGCGCCCTGACCGACTCGAGCCCCTCTCGGGCCTTGCCCACGGGCAGCCCCGACCACCAAGTGAAGTCGGCGAGCGTCGCCGGACCATGACCGCCGAAATAGCGCTCGGCGATCGCGGCGAGCGCTTCGTCGGGCTGAAGGGCCGGCGCAGGCGGCACCCACTCGTCGAGGAGCACGAAGGTGGGCTGCTTACCGTCGCGCGCACCGAAGCAGACGAGCCCTTCCTGGGCGAGGCGCCACAAGACGTGAATGCCGCGCTGGCCGGCCGTGGAGACCTTCGCCGCCTCGAGCACCTCGTAAACGTTCTTCCGTGTTCGCTGGCGACCTCCCTGGAGGGCTCGCACGAGCGCCTTCCGGCTCCTTCGCAGGTCGGCCTCGCCGATGTCCAGCTCGGCGAGGCGGCGCGCGCCCCGGGCGACGATGGCAGGCGTCAGGAGCGCGAGCATCCAGCGGACGTCGGCCGCCGCGACGATGTGGAGCGTGCCGCGCATCGGCCACGTGCGAACGATGCTCTTGTCGGCGAGTGCCCGCTCGATGTCGGCCTCGCGCGATCCCGGCAGGCGCAGCCCGATCGCCCAGAGGGACCCGAGGTAGTCTTGCGCCTGAACCGCGCCGAACGATTGGACGACGTCGCTCGGCGTCTCGAAGGCTCGTAGCGACCGGTGGCCGAGGTGTTGGCCGAGGCGCTGGCGCACGAGGTCGAGTCGGCCGCGGCTCACGGGTCGAGCGGCTTCACGAGGAAGATGGCGTTGGCGCGCGCGATCGGGCGCGAGCGGTCGTCCTGCCACGCCTCGACGCTCATGTTCATTGCCGGCCTCCATCCACACGTAGTGGGGCTCGCTGGGGATCGCGAGGGGCAGCGGATCGCCGAAGTTCGAAGTGCTCGCGTAACAGGGGACGAGCGCGCCGTTGATGTACGGCGCGTCGGTGGCGTTGCCGATGATCTCGCCGCCTCAAGAGCCGGTGGAGCGCGCCCTCGCGGTCCGGCGCGGCGAGGTCACTTCTTCTTGGCCTTCTTAGCGGCCTTCTTGGCCGCCGGCTTCGCCTTCGACCAGACGCCGAGCGCGGCGCCGCCGGGGTCGACGAAGATGCCGATGATTCCGTTCTTTCCGATGTCCATCATCGGCAAGATGACCTTCGCTCCGCCCTTCTCGGCTTTCGCGAGGGACTTCTTGACGTCATCGACCTCGACGTACGGGAGCCACGTGATCGGCGCCTCCGGCATGGGCTGGGCCTGCATGCCGCCGCCAGGCCCCTTGCCCGGCGCAATCATCGTGTAAACGCCGCTCGAACCCATCGACATATCGGTGAGCTTCCAGTCGAACAGCTTCTTGTAGAACTTCTTCGCCTTGGCGAGATCGCCGGTCGTCAGTTCGATGTGGGCAAAAGGATTGGCCATGGTCTCTCTCCGGAGGTTGCTCGCGCGCGAGCGCTCACCAAGAGACCACGTTTTCGTCTCGATCGGCGCGGCGAAGATCGGTCCGAGCACATCAGGATCGCCGCCGGCGCCGTGCCGGGCGGGCCCGTGGAGGGTAAATGGTTGCCGCCCCGAACGGTCGCGGCCCCCCACGCGCCTACGCGGGACCGGGGGGGGCCCCCGACATCGCGGAAGATCCTCTCGTCGGTGCCGGACGAGCCTACCTAGCGCACGGCCTCTTGCGCCGGCCTCTCCGAGCGCATCACGCGCGGCGACCGCGTGGAAGCAGGATCAAGACCCCGACGACCATCGACGCTGAGAAGAACCACACGTTCGTGACGAACGCAACGAAGGCGTGAATGCCCAGGACCAGCGCGGCCGCGAGCCAGTACGGCCGCCTCGCGAAGAGCACGACGCCGAGGGCGATCTCGCTCGCCGCGCCGGCTTGCGACAGCCGCGCATCGACGGCGACCGACGAGAGTGCCCTCTCGACGATCGCCGGGTACGGCCAGTTCTGCCCGTTCCAGAGGTACTGACTGCGGACGAAGAGCTGACCGCCGTCGAGCCAGTCGGGGTTCAGTTTGAGGAGCCCCGTCGTCACGTAGATCCACCCGAGCTCGGCGAGGAGGACGTGACGCACCCACGTGGGTCGCGTGCCGCGCTGGAAGGGCCCGCCGTCCGAGTGCGCGAGGATCAGATAGAAGACCGACGCGAAGAAGAAATCGTTCAGCGCAAAGAACTCGAAGGCTTCGACGCCACGCGCCAGCGCCGCGATCATCCCGAAGATCCAGACGAACCTCCCGACCACGAGCATCACGCCGCTGACGACGAGCACCGCCTGCAGCACGAGAAGCTCGACGCTTCGGTCGTGGGGGAACCAGATGCGGGAGCGCTCGGTCATTCCCCATGCGAGATCCACGACGTCGTAAACCACCCAGATCGCGGCGAACACGCGGCGAAAGGTGACCAGCGCGTTGCCGGTGTCCTGGGCGTCGAGCCACTGCGGGGCCCGATCAAGGGCAGTCGAAGCTGAGCTCATGGACCCCGCCGTCGCTGCTGAAACACATCAGGCTCGCGAGCGTCCTGGCTTCGGTGCGGTAGGTGCATCCCCTCTCGGCGCTCGCCTTGTACCAGTCGGCATCGTTGAAGACCGTGTCGAATTCGATGGCAGGTTCGCGATCGTGCCACCGTGCCACGCGCGCGCCTTCGACCTCGAGCGGCGGGTCCCAGCCGACCACGCAGCGGTCCAGGCGAATCGCGAACATGTCCCATGAATACGGCACCCGCGTCGGCGGATGCGACAGCGGGCGGTACCCCGCGTCGAGCTGCGCGAACTGGGCGTGGACCTGCACCACCACGAGGACCGTGAGCAGGGTCACGAAGTAGATGGCGCGAGCGCGAGGCTGCATGGGCGTCGACGTGGAGGGTAGCGTTTCGCGCTCCCCCGACGAAGCCGCGTCGTCTACTGTAGCGCGGCTAGAGCCCGCCGATGCTCGTTCAGGTCGTCATCGAATCCAAAGGCCGCGCCGAGCGGCGGCTCATCGACGTGACGACGGGGATCCTCACGATCGGGCGCGCCCCGACGTGCACCTTGCCGATCGAGAGCGCCCTCATCTCGCGAACCCACGTCAGCGTCGACATGAACGGCCATCGGATGCGGGTCACGGATTCGTCCACCAACGGGACGCTCGCCGGCGACCGCTTCGTCCGTGGCTCGTCGACCGACGTCCCCTTCGGCGTGCCGATCGTGCTGGGTGATCACACCGTGTGGCTCGAGACCTCCGATCCGAGCATCGCCAAGACGGTGGAGAGCGCCTCCGAGAAGGCACTGAAGCCCACGATGCCCGCGCCGATGCCCGTGAACTCGAGGGGCCTCACGCTCCAGGGGTCTCGACCGGCTGGCGAGGCGCTCGCCCGGCCCAACGGCGCGGATCCGTCGAACGAACGGGCGGCGGAGCGAGCCGAAGAGAGGACGAGGCACGAGAACGTCGAACTCCGGCGCGAGATCCACAAGCTCCTCATCAACCACCTCGATCTCGCGACGGTCGAGGCCTCGAAGATCGAAGACCCCTCGCTCCGTCCGAAGGTCCTGAACGCGCTCCGTCGGATCGTTCGCTCCCTCGACGGCCGCATGCCGGAGGGGACGAACCGCGACGCTTTGGTGGGCGAGCTGACCGACGAAGCGCTGGGCCTGGGGCGATCACCCCTCACGCTCGAGAAGCTCATCGAGTTCGGCTCGTTGACGCCCCAGATCGGCACCTTCCTCACGCGGAGCGTCATCGCGAAGAAGAACATCGTCGTCGCCGGCCGAGCGGGCAGCGGCAAGACCACGCTCCTCAACGTGCTCTCGGCCGCGATCCCCCCCGACGAGCGCATCGTGACCATCGAGGACGCGGCCGAGCTGCAGCTCCGGCAGCCCAACGTGGTGTCGCTCGAGACGCGACCCGCCAACATGGAAGGCTCGGGCGAATCCACCATCCGGGACCTGGTGAGGAACGCGCTCCGCATGCGGCCCGACCGGATCGTGGTCGGCGAGTGCCGTGGGGGCGAGGCGCTCGACATGCTGCAGGCCATGCACACGGGCCACGACGGATCGCTCACGACCACGCACGCCAACAGCCCTCGCGAAGCCGTCTCGCGGCTCGAGACGCTGGTCCTCATGGCGGGCATCGAGCTCCCGGTCCGCGCCATTCGAGAGCTGGTCGCCGGGAGTCTCCACGTGCTCGTTCAGCAGTCCAGGCTGTCGGACGGGAGCCGAAAGGTCACCGCGATCTCGGAGATCGTCGGTATCGACGAATCGGGCGAGATCGCGATCGTGCCCATCTTCGAGTTCCACCGCACGGGCACGGGCCCCCAGGGCAAGGTCCTCGGCGCGTTCCGCGCCACCGGCTTCTTGCCGACCTTCCTCGACGACTTCATCGTGAGGGGCCTCGTCGGTCCCGGAGAGGCTTACCTGTGAAGGTCGACGCCGACCGCCAATCTCGCGAGAACATCCGGCCTGGCCCCGAGGGCGAATGTACGGAGGCGGCCCGCACGTCGCTGCTCGAGAGCGTCCCATGATCCCCAAGAACGTCTTCGAAGAAACGCTGCTCCAGTTCCTCGCTCCCGTCCGTCCCTATCTCGACGACCCGTCGGTGAGCGAGATCATGATCAACGGGCCCGACCAGATCTACATCGAGCGAGGGGGCATCCTCGAGCGTGTGCCCGCGGCCTTCGCGAGCCGGGAGGCGCTGCTCGCGGCGCTCCGGAACCTCTCGCAGTACGTCGGCAAGTACGTCGACGAAGCGCACCCGATCCTCGAGGGTCGGCTCCCCGACGGCTCGCGCGTCGAGGCTCTCCTGCCTCCCATCGCGCCCGATGGCCCGCACGTCGCGATCCGTCGCTTCTTCAAGGAGGCGCTCACCGCGGAGCGCCTCGTGCAGTTCGGGTCGCTCACCGGGGTGGCCGCGGCGGCGCTCCAGGTGATGGTGATGTCGAAGCTCAACATCATGGTCGCCGGCGGCACCGGCAGCGGCAAGACGTCGATGCTGAACGCGCTGTCGGGCTTCATTCCCGACGGCGATCGCGTCGTCGTCATCGAGGATTCGCGCGAAGTGCAGTTCCAGAAACCGCACGTCGTACAGCTCGAGGCGCGGCCGGCCGACGCCAAGGGCAAGGGGGCCGTCAGCATTCGCGATCTCTTCCGGGCAACGCTCCGTATGCGCCCCGATCGCGTCGTCGTCGGAGAGATCCGGGGCGGAGAGGCGCTCGACATCGTACAGGCCATGACGAGCGGTCACGGCGGATGCATGGGGACGCTGCACGCGACGCACCCGCGCGACACCCTCACGCGCCTGGAGACGATGTGCATGATGAGCGACATCGACATGCCCCTCCAGGCGATGCGCCAGCAGATTGGCTCCGGCGTGCAGCTCGTCGTGCAGGTGTCGCGTCTGCGAGACGGGTCCCGCAAAGTGACGCACGTCACCGAAGTGAAAGGCTACGATCTCGAGTCCCAACGCTATGGCGTCCAGGATCTCTTCGTCCGCGAATACCGCGGAATGGACGAGAACAACCACGTCGTCAGCGACCTCGTCCCGACCTGCGTCGAACCCGGATTCCTGCCGCAGCTCCAGGAGCACGGGCTCGAGTTGCCCGACGCGATGAAAGGGCCCCCGCGGTCGTAGGAGGAGGCTGCGCCGCCGCTAGAGGAGCTCGACGCTCTTCAGCATCTCGACCACGAACGCCGTGCGA
>Ga0080027_10000589_pt1 | contig 15480 bp, 12 predicted proteins | sample OrgsoiDNA2013046_FD_70962 | JGI IMG/M metagenome (GOLD analysis project Ga0080027, IMG submission 70962) | Permafrost soil microbial communities from the Arctic, to analyse light accelerated degradation of dissolved organic matter (DOM) -... | ecosystem: Environmental > Terrestrial > Soil >... | reverse complement strand
TGCCTGGCAGGTGTCGTGATTAATCCGGCGACGCCTGTGGATGCGCTGACGGAAGTGCTTCAGATTGTGGATTATGTGCTGGTCATGTCGGTGAATCCGGGGTTTGGGGCGCAGAAGTTTATTCCCTCCACGCTGCACAAAATGCGGCAACTGGCGGAGATACGCGGACAACGCGGGCTGCACTACCGCATCGAAGTAGATGGCGGCGTCGCGCTTCAGACCGTGGGCGACGTGGTTCGGGCAGGGGCGGAAATTCTGGTGGCGGGCAACGCCGTGTTCGGGAACGGCGATCCAAGAAAGAATGCCGAGGGGCTGCTGAAGGCGGCGACTGAGGCAGCGCTGGCCCGTGTCTGAGCCGCAGATTTTCGCAGATTGCGCAGATAAAGAGCCGTGCTAGCGCGGGCGGACAGCCGAGGGCGGTTGTCCCCACATAAAGTAAAACTGAGTTCGGGCACATTTCGAGGGGTCCAATGTTTCGTCGAAAATCGTTGATTGCTGGGTTGAGTCTTGTGCTGGCCTTTACAGCGGCTTGCACCAATAAGAAGTCGGTGAATCCGCTGGCGGATATTGGGTCGAAGCAGCCGGATAAGGTCTTGTTCGACAAGGCCATGGACGCCATGAAACACAACCGCTTTGACGTGGCTCGCCTGCAGTTGCAGACGTTGATCAATACTTATCCGGACTCTGAGTTCGTGGCGCGCGCGAAGCTGGCGGTGGGCGATTCCTGGTACGCCGAAGGTGGAACCGCGGCGCTGGCGCAGGCGGAGCAGGAGTACACAGATTTCAAGACCTTCTTCCCCAACATGCCGGAGGCGGCCGAGGCGCAGTTGAAGGTTGCCAACATTCACTACCAACAGATGGAGAAGGCCGACCGCGACTATACGCACGCCAAGCGGGCGGAAGAGGAACTGCGCAGCCTGATCCTGGAATATCCCGACAGCAAGCTGATACCGCAGGCCAAGCAACGCTTGCTGGAAGTGCAGGAAGTACTGGGCGAGCGCGAATTTGAAATTGGGCGCTTTTACTATTTGCGCGAGTCGTATCCGGCGTCGATTGCACGGTTGCAGTCGCTGGTGGAAAAGTATCCGCTGTACAGCAAGGCAGACGAAGCGCTGTACCTGCTGGGGCAGAATTATGAGGGGCAGGTTGCGCGGGTGCGCAGTTCTCCGAGTTGCGATGCCCATGGCCTGCCGCGCGGCTGCGCCAGCGAAGTGACAAAGGGAAAGTACATTGAAGAACTCACCAAGAAAGCGTCGGATGCGTATGCGAAAATCCTGACGCGCTATCCCATCATGGATCGGTCGGATGACGCCAAGAAGCGGCTGGCGGCGCTGCATCAGCCGATTCCGCGACCGACCAAGGCGCAGGTTGCGCAGAACCGTGCCGAGGATGAAAGCCGGCGGCAATCCACCATGACGCAGAGAGTTATGGGATTGATAAAGAAGGGGCCGGACGTGGCATCGGCCGCCCAAAAAGGCGAACCGAATCTGGTCGAGCCCACGCCGTTGGCTGCCAGTACCGTGATTCAAGGCGAGGCGTTGGGGGCGATGGAGCCGGCCCGGAAGGGCGTTCTGGGCGTGGAGATTGTGAAACCCGACCAGCCGGTGCCGGACGCTTCCGCACCCCCGACTTCCGACACGACGAATCCAGCAACCCCTTTTGGGCAGCCGGCGACTCCGGCGAGCGCTCAGCCGCCCGCTCCGGACCCGAACGAGTTGAAGCCGAACCAGCCGGTCGATCCGAATGAATTGAAGCCCGCCGACAGCGGCGATCAGGCGCTGCCTCCGCCGGCGCAGGTGAATGAAATTCAGAACGGTCAGTCGTCGTCGTCGTCAACGGCGACCGCGAGCGCGGATAATTCGGCTCCGGCCAGCGACGAAGAGATTTCCAGCAGCAAGAAGAAGAAAAAGAAGGGGATGAAAAAGATCGTTCCGTTCTAGAGGAGCTGTCAGCTCTTTAAGTAGTGTGTGTGAGTACCTCGTGCCGTCCCTACGGGACTCATGCACTTTTCCCATTCGTACCCGGCACTTCCGTGCCGGGCTATCACATGCCGCCGCTTCGCGGCTGGGATCTGGTGGGTTTCCTGTTCCGCCGCCGTTCCAGAAATCTCGTTCTCGAGCCCGCGCGGGATTTTCCGCTTTCATCTGATCCATAATCGGCTCCAAGGGAGAAATGCTGCGTTCTTGCTGATTTCAACGGCATGAGGGGAAACTTTGGTCGGCAGCACCTCCGGTAGACGCTGACCACTGGTAACAGGTTACTTCCCTTCTGGCTCATTGACTTACGCTGTGTAGCAGGTTACCTTCGCGATATCTCCCTCAGTAGAGGATACCTTTGGCCAGGAAGATACTGCTCGCCGATGACAGCGTGACCGCCCAGAATATGGGGCGGAAGATCCTCGCGGATGCGGGGTACGAAGTCATCACGGTCAACAACGGTTCGGCGGCGCTGAAGAAGATCGCCGAACTCAAGCCTGAAATCATCATCCTCGACGTTTATATGCCCGGCTACAGCGGGCTGGAGGTGTGCCAGCGCCTGAAGGAAGCCCAGGAAACCTCGCGCGTTCCGGTGCTGCTGAGCGTGGGCAAACTGGAGCCGTTCAAGCCGGAAGAAGCCAAGCGGGTGCGGGCCGACGGCTACATTGTGAAGCCGTTTGAGGCCAGCGAACTGCTGAGCGCCCTGAGCAAACTGGAAGACAAGATTGTACCGCGGGCTGAGGCATCGAAACCTGGCCGGTTTGCCCGGGCAAATGCGGCTCTGGACGAAGGCCGGTACGACAAGTCGGTCGCGGTGGAAGAGGATTCGGGGTGGAAGAATCGCATTGGGTTTCCCTCCAAGAAGAAAAAAATTGAGGATGAGCAAAGCGACGATTCGTCGATCTACAACGCGGTGAACAAAGATCTGCGCACCGTGATGGATCGTCCGCCGGTGGCGCAGCCGAATGAGGCGAGAGGCGAGGAGTCGCGCTTTGATCTGGGAGCGCTGGCGCCCGAGGGCCTGCCCAAGGATGTGACTCCGGAGGAAATTGCCGCGCTGGCCGCGGCGGCTGCCCAGGTGAAGGGCAAGCTGGCGGAGCCGGTGGCGGAGAACCTGCCGGAATTGCCCGCGGAAATATTGCTGGGAGCGAAGGTTGCGGAAGTTCCGGCGGCAGAGGTGAAGGCAGAAGCGAAGGCAGAGCCCAAGCCGGTGGCCGAGTTGCCCCCGGAACCAGAGGCGGCTGCGGCGACGTTTGCGGCGCAGAAGCCGGAAGAAGCGGCGATCGCAAAAACCGCCGATGCGGTGAAAGAATCCGATGTCCCGGTGCCGAGCCCAGCGGAAATGATGGCGGCGATTGCCGGACTGGTTCCGGAGGTCGAGAAGTTAGCGGACGCGAATTCAGGGAATGGATCCGGAGCGCAAACCGCGGATGAGCGGGCTAAGAAAGGGCAGTCCGCCGACGAACCGGTAACGATGGCCGCGGCCGCGGGAGCAGTATCCGCCGGGGCCTCGCGCTGGACAGCGGTTGCGGTGGCGCTTGCGCCCGAGGAATCTTCCGTATCGCTGGAACATGAGATGCAGAAGGCGCATGCGGCTTTTGCGGCGGCTGAGGCTGAGCCCGTAGCGGTTGCGCCCACGCCGGAGGTTGTTCCTGCCGCGGTGGAGAGCGTGGCAGCGCCGCAAGTATCGTCCCCAGTCGAGGCGACGGCGGAGCCGGTTGCGCCTGCAGTTGCTGAGCCGACGCGAGACGAAGTTGCGCCGAAGGAAGTGGCACACGCAGACCCAGCGCAGAGTTTTAGCCCGCTGTCCAGCCCGTCGCCCGAAGTGGTAGCGGCTGCGGTGCGGGAGTTCGAGAGGGTTGCGGCATCATTCGAGGCGCGGCCGCATGAGCCGGAGCCTGTTCACGCGGGGAATGAGACCGCCTCTGAGCCGGTCGTTGAGCCAGTGTCCCAAGCTGCTCAAGAGCCGCCGGCAGTTATCGAGTCGGTTCCCGAGCCAGTCGTGACGGCGGCGGTACCGGAGCTGGCGTCAGTGCAGTCAGAGTCTGAGTCTGCGAAAGAATCCGTAACCTTCACGGCGATGGAAGAGCGGAAGGTTGAGGCGAAGCACGACGAACCGAAATACGACGAACCGAAGCAAGAAGAAGTAAAGCAGCAAGAAGCCAAGCCGGAAGAGGCGAAGCAGGAACTCGCTCAGCAAGAAGAAGTGCCTGAGGTTGCGGCCGTGTCTGCGCTCGTCGAAGAATTGTCCACGCCGGCTTCGGAGAAACTGGAATCCGCCTCTCCGGCTGCCGAGAAAGAAGAATCCGCGGAGGCGCTCTCCGCTGGTCCGGCCGCTTCGCATGTCGCTGAGCCTGTTGCGTCGACAGAGCCCGCTGCTACAGTGATCAAGGACGTCGCGAAGGACGCGGTGAACAAAGAATCGGAAATCGCCGAGACTACCGCCGCCGCGTGGGCGAGCTGGCGGCGCATTCGCGAGTCTGGAGACGGCAAGGGCAGCGCTCACTCGGAGAAGCACGCGGCATCCCACGCAGCGTCGAAAGATGAAAAGGGCTCGCGTCAAGAGTCCTCCGCCCGGGCCGTGGCCGCGGGCGCGGAGAAGAGTCCGGAGGATCCGGCCGCATCGTCCGAGGAATCTCCTGAGATCGCCAGCATCGTCGACAGCGTTCTGGCCGGCATGCGGCCAAGGATTGTCGAAGAGATTTCCCGCAAGCTGGGGAAGAAATAGAACTTTATCTCGCCGATCTTCATTTCTACTTGACCCGCCCCGATGGTGTCGCTGGTTTACCTCCAACAGCCGAACCGGCCATGTCCTTTGGACCATGCAACCGGTGGCACTTTCGACCCATCACATCGAGCCTTTCGATAATTGCGGATCGCGGCAGGCGAAATATCATTAGGGACAAAGCGCTGCCACATTCCTGGATCGGCGGTTCGCAATCAGGAGGAAGCCTATGTCTCGCAGATTCTTGTTCGTTCTGGCGATCGCGCTGGGGGTGAACGCCGCCCACGGGCAATCCCTCGGCGACATTGCCCGTGCCAATCGTGAAAAGCAGAACTCAGCAACGCCGGCCGCGAATCAGCTGGCGGTGATCACCAGCGACGATCTGGAAGCGGGTTCTGACGGCAAAGCTGCGCAACATCCGGCAGCGAAGATCAGCAAGGTCGCCGTTCACGCTCGTGCGGAGCAGGATGCGATCGATCCGAAAGAGGCGGCGCGGTGGAAGAAACAGATCGTCGCGCAGGAAGATAAGATCGCCACTCTGCAGGGGAAGATTGACGAGATCAACGCGGCGCTGCATCCCGCGGGCAGCGCCCAGTTCAACGGGCCTTACAACAAATACCAGACTACGCAAATGCAACGCCTGGCGGATGTGCAACTGCAAATGGACGAGCAAAAGAAGAAGCTGGCGGAGATGCAGGAGGAAGCGCGCCGCGCCGGCATGCACACCACGGTGTACGATCCGTAGAAAGAACGCCCGAAATGAGTATGGCCGGAACCGCTATTGCGGTTCCGGCCAGCCACACACAAACCTCGCGAACTGAAGCAACTACTTCGTGTCGTCCCTGGCTTCGGCCACCTTTGCCTGCTGGCCGGCTTCAGACACGGCCCTGATGAATGCATCCGCGCTGGCCGGGGTTGCTGCCTTGCCCGACAGAATGCTGCGGAACATCATGTGCTTGCCGTAGATCGCGTGGGTGGAGTCGTTGTCCTGCTCGATCACCGCGCCCTCGAGGGTCAGACCGGCGAATACGCCCTTGGAGCGCGAGTAGGTGAGCATTTCCGTGTTCATCTTCCAGTCGGTTCCAGCGGAAGCGTGACGGCCAACTGGGCCCGCGGCGACCGATCCTTCTCCGGTCAATTCAAATTTGCTGGAGAGGAGATGCTGCATTCCCTGGTCGTTCATGACGAGCATGACCAAGTCAACGTCTTCGACGCCGATCTGCAATCCCCAGCTTCCGCCGCCTACCGATACGAATGCGGGAGCGCTCCAGCCGTGATCCGTGCGGCAGGTGGCGACGCCGCGCCCGTGCTTGCCACCGAATACGAAGCCGCCCTTAATCAGGTCGGGAACCACAAGAATGCATTTCGCGCCGGATAATACTTCTTCCGGAATTCCCTTGTCCGGAGTCGACATGATCGCCTGCAGAACGACCACGGACCTCTGAAGGCGGTCGACGGAATCTTCGCGGGCGGAACCGGCAAACGCATATGTGCCGAACATGCCCATGACGCTCATCAACAGCAGTGACATTGTTTTTTTCATGGAAGTTTCCTTTAGGAGTTACGGAACTAAGAGGAGAAAGCTTCAGATGGCTGACTTAGTTCAGAAGCCTGAAAGAGCGAGAAGAAGTGCTCGTCTCTAACCGTCATGATCACTCAAGCGGGAGGCGAATGCTGGTCTGAATTGCTCAGTCCGATGGCGACGAATCGACCGTCCCGCGAAAAGCATGATTTATCCGGGGAAAAGTGAGCAATCCTGCACAGAATCGGGGGCCGAGCTCTGTCATCGTTCAGGTAACCCGAGACTGGCGCAATCGGCGGAAAGCCTCGCAAAGGTGAAACGAATGGAACCGTATCGTCCTTCTCTCCCGCGGCGTCTGGCGTCGGTATGGGAATTCCTTGGCAAGCTGCTGGAGTTCAGACCGCAAACCCAGGAATTTCGATCGCAAAGGATGTGTCCCTTTTGTGGGCTGATCACTCCACGCGCCCAGCGTCACTGCTTGGAATGCGGAAAGTCCCTCCGAGCCATTCAAGCCGAGCGGAAGGACGCACCGCAAGGGTAAAAGAAAATTCAGGAGAAACTCTTATGCTTTGGACAATTGTTGCCGTGCTTCTGATTCTTTGGCTGTTAGGTTTTAGCCTGCATGTGGCCGGTGGCCTGATTCACGTCTTGCTGGTGATTGCGCTGATCGTGGTTGTCGTGAATTTGTTGAGCGGCCGCCGGGCAGTGTGAATCCTCCCCGCTGACAGACCAACACTTGTGCCGAGTCTTGCGTGCGGTGCGGCCTTCGTCCTGCGCGGTCTGCGTTGCCGTGAACAATCGCATTCCCCGAACTGAGCTTTCTTGCTCAGACTTCGTCTCCAGCAAGTGCGAACGTCTAGATCGAGACTGAAATATTCAGCAGCGGGATGGAGCGTTTGGTTGACTCCTCCGCGAACCATAGCCTTTCAATCCGCGCAACCCGCAGCAGCCGAGCATCATCGGGCAGGCGAAGGATCATCGGGCGAAAGGAATCACAATGCGTATCATCTCCTCTATCCGTTCCGCGCTCTTTGCGTTTGTCGTGCTGGCCATGTCGGCGTCAGCCTTCGCGCAAATCGGCATCTCGATTTCGTTCGCTCCGCCGGAACTTCCGGTCTACGATCAGCCGCTTTGCCCCGGCGACGGTTATCTCTGGACGCCCGGCTACTGGGCTTACTCTGGAGATGACTATTACTTTGTTCCGGGCACGTGGGTGATGGCTCCCGAAGCCGGGCTGCTTTGGACTCCTGGCTACTGGGGCTGGCGCAACAATGGATACTTCTTCAACGAAGGCTACTGGGGCGAGCATGTCGGCTTCTACGGCGGCATCAGCTACGGCTACGGATACTACGGCGACGGCTACCAGGGCGGACGCTGGGAAGGCCGGCAGTTCTATTACAACCGGTCGGCGAGCAATGTGAACGTTACCAACATCCACAACGTTTACAACACGACGATCATTAACAACACCACGACGATCAACCGGGTGAGCTATAACGGCGGTAACGGTGGGATCAACCGGCAGCCAAGGCCGGAAGAACAAGCGGCGGCGCGCGAGAGACATGTTGCACCAGTTGCGATACAAACGCAGCATGAGCAGACTGCCCGCAACAATCCGGAGCAGAGAGCCTCAGTGAATCATGGTACGCCGCAGGTCGCGGCTACGCCCAAGGCTGGAGCGTTCAACGAAGCTGTACGTGCAAAGCCGACGGGGACGCCATATACGCCTCCGGCTCGTGCCACAGCTCAGCCAGCCAACGCGCCGAACGCTCGTCCGGAAAACAATACTGCGAACCGCGATCAGCCGATGAAGGAGAATCGGCCCGACAATCGCCCGGAAGCGAATCGTCCTCCGACGGCCCAGCCGAACGATCGTCCCGAGGCGAACCGTCCCGAGGCGAATCGCCCGAACGCGGCACAGCCTAACGATCGTCCAGCGCCTAGGCGAGACGAGCCGGCTCAGCGGACGTTCACTCCGCCGCCTAGTGAGCGGCCGCAGCCGGAGCGCACTCCTCCTCCGGCACAGGCGCGTCCTGAGCCACAACGGCAGGAACGCCCACAACCGGCGCCCATGAAGGCGGAAGAGAGAAAGCCGCAAAACGAAAAACCAAGGCAGAACGAGAAGCCGAAAGACGAGAAGCCAAAGGACGAGAAGCCAAACTAGCGGTGGGAGTTTTTCGTCAGGCATCCTCTGATTGAGGATGCCTTTTTTCTTTCCTTAGAGATTTAGTCGTGGAGCACGATATTGAGCAGCGAACTGTGAACTTGCAGCGCACCCTCCACGCCGCCGGCGTAGTGAATAAAGCCCAGCTTGCGGAAGCGATTCATGAAGAAGCTGACGCGGGAACGAGTAGTGCCAACCATCTCGGCCAGCGTTTCCTGGCTGATCTTCGGCACTACAGTTTCGGGGATACCTTCCTTGCCAAAATGAGCGAGCAACAACAGAACGCGAGCCAGGCGCTTTTCGCTGGAGTTGAAGAGCTGATCGACGAGATCCTCTTCGTAGCGGATGTTGCGGCCCAGCAAGTAAGCGACGAACATTTCGGATAGCGCGGGCTCGCGGTGAAGCGCTTCCATCATGGTCTTCTTTTCCACGCGGAGGATTTCACAATCGGTCATGGCCGCCGCGGAGCCCATGCGCAGAAGTTGTCCGGCCAGCGCGCCTTCGCCAAAAAAGTTTCCCTGGTTCACGATTGCGATCGTCGCTTCCTTGCCAATCTGGGAGACGACCGTGAGCCGTACCTTGCCTTTTTGGACGTAGAAGACGGCGTCCGCCTCGTCGCCCTGGGAAAAGATCGCCTGCTTTTTCGGGGCGATCAGGATCTTCCGCCCTTCGCCGATGGTGGCGAGGAAGGTGCTGGGGTCAAAGTCAGCGATTTTCTTTGCAACGACGGCTTGCGGCACTACACCAAGTATAGCCCTATAAGGCCCAATCGAACAGTATTTTGTAATCTATCGGACACTGCCAGACGCCGGTCGCGATGCGGTTCGGTTCGAGGCAGGCCGGTGCTCAACTCGCACTTTTCGCCACGCTTCGCCCCGCGTGTCGGGCAACGCGCGGCCAGAGCTTGGTCTTTTTCGACTTCATGGCTACACAATGCACCTTCGCTGGCCGACAAGATGGTCAATTGTGATCAGTTCTTAACCCCATTCTCATTGAATACTAAAAAGAGACAAATTCAATCCAACTGGTCATCGCTTGCGGCCCCTGGCCGGGTTGCGCGCTGACGAAATTAGGAACGCATGTCGCTGCCAAACGCAGTGTTTTCTCCGGGAGCGTTGGAACTGGTTGCGTCCCGCCCCGTGCCGCTAGTGCGTGCGGCGACTCCCGCCCTGCTGCGGTCAAAGCCGTCCCAGCCCAGCCGAATCGCGGTGATCGGGAACTACCTTCCGCGGCAATGTGGAATTGCCACGTTTACCACAGACCTGTGCAGTGCAATTTCGGCAGAGTACGGAACCCCTCACTTGATGGCTCTGCCGGTCAACGACACGGAATCGGGCTACGACTATCCGGCGCGGGTGCGATGGTCTCTCGCCCAGGACGACGTGGCGTCGTACACGGAAGCGGCTGCTTTCCTCAACTTCAATAACATCGACATGGTGTGCCTGCAGCACGAGTACGGGATTTTCGGCGGCGTTGCCGGAAGCCATATTTTGCATTTACTGCGCGCTTTGAAGATGCCCGTCGTTACGACGCTGCACACGGTTCTGCGCGAGCCCAATCCCGATCAACTCCAGGTTATGGAGCAGCTCGCGGAACTCTCCGATCGTCTCATCGTGATGAGCGAGCTCTCGTCCCAGTTTCTGCAGGAGATTTTCAAAGTTCCGGGCAGCAAGATCGACATGGTTCCCCACGGCGTCCCGGACCTGCCCTTTCTCGACCCGAATTTTTTCAAAGACCGCTTCGGTGTGGAAGGCAAGGCGGTGCTGCTGACGTTCGGGCTGCTTTCACCGAACAAGGGAATCGAAAATGTGATTCAGGCTTTGCCGCAGATTCTGTCCCGGCACTCGAACGTCGCCTACATCGTTGCCGGAGCGACTCACCCTCACATCCTGCGGCGCGAAGGAGACAAGTATCGAGAGTCGCTGCAGGCTCTGGCCAAGAAAATGGGAGTGGAATCGCAAGTGATGTTTCACGACCGCTTTGTGAGCCCCGAGGAGATGGTCGAATTCATCGGCGCCGCCGACATTTACATCACTCCGTATCGCCACGAAGCTCAGGTCGTCTCCGGAACTTTGGCCTATGCGCTAGGTGCGGGCAAGGCCATCATCTCGACCCCATACTGGCACGCGATTGAATTGCTGGATGGCGGGCGCGGCGCGTTGGTGCCATTCGAGGATCCCAACGCGATTGCACAGAAGGCGATCGAACTGCTGGACACGCCGGCGATTCGCCATGCCATGCGCAAGCGCGCTTACCAGTTCGCGCGCGGCATGGTATGGAAGCGAGTAGCGCAAGGCTACATGGAAAGTTTTGCGCGCGTACGCGGCGACCGTATGGCAAGTCCGCGAGTGCAGTTCTCGGCCCGCATGACCGATAAATTGGTGGATCAGTTGCCGGAATTCAAGTTTGAGCACCTGAATCGAATGACGGACGACACGGGAATATTGCAGCACTCCATCTTCACCGTCCCCAACCGCGGTGAAGGCCACACCACTGACGACAATGCCCGCGCGCTCATTCTTACTGTGCAGCTTGCGCAGTTGAATCCAGAATGCGCGCCATCCGGCGTCGACACCGCCGAGTTGTCTGCCCGGTACTTGTCGTTCCTGGAGCACGCATTTAATCCGGCGACCGGAAGATTCCGAAACTTTCTTGACTATGATCGAACCTGGAAGGAAGCGACGGGATCCGAAGACAGCCATGGGCGCGCACTGTGGTCACTGGGTACGGTGCTGGGGCGTTCCAAAGATGAGGGATTGCGCTGCGCCGCCGGACGACTGTTCGAGTTTTCTTTCTCGGCGGCCATGGAATTCACCAGCCCTCGCGCCTGGGCGTACACGCTGCTGGGAGTTCAGGAATATCTGAATTCTTATTCTGGAGATCGCGACGCGCAGAAGGTGAGAGCTGCACTGGCCCGGCGGTTGCTCGAAATGTACGAATCGATCCACCGGCCGGACTGGCGATGGTTTGAGAATGTCGCGGCCTACGGCAACGCAAGATTGCCCCAGGCTTTGCTCGTAATGGGCGCGGCTTGCGCGGATGATCGAATGATTGAGGCCGGTCTTGAATCCCTGGATTGGTTGTCACAGGTGCAGCGCTGCGAAATCAATCGCCATTTTGTGCCGATCGGCTCGGATGGTTTCTATCGTCAGGGCGGCGAAAGAGCCCGCTTCGATCAACAGCCGATTGAAGCCGCGGGTGCGGTTTCCGCGTGCCTGCAAGCCTATCGAATCACCGGAGACAGCCGCTGGCGCAGTGAAGCCTGGTCGGCATTCAACTGGTTTCTGGGCGATAATGATCTACAACTTCCTCTTTATGATTCCGTCACCGGCGGTTGCCGCGACGGCCTGCATCCCGACCGCGCCAACGAGAATCAAGGTGCGGAATCGACGCTGTCGTTCCTGATGGCGCTGCTTGAGATGCGCACGTTACAGGGCCCGGATCTTCAGGGGCCCGAACCGAAGGAAATTATTTCATGACTGTACCCGCGGAAAAGCAAGTAAGCGTTCTGAGCACTCCGTTCGAGCCATTGCTCCATCGGCATGGCGCCAATCCAATCCTCTCGAGTAAGGATTGGCCATATCCGATCAACAGCGTGTTCAATGCTGGCGCGACGATGCTGGCGGACGGCACAACCCTGTTGCTGTGCCGCGTGGAAGATCGCCGTGGCTTGTCGCATCTGTGCGCGGCGCGCTCCACCAACGGCGTCGACGAATGGCAGATCGACAAAGAGCCTACGTTGATGCCCGACCCGAAGAATCACCCGGAAGAAATCTGGGGCATTGAAGATCCGCGCATTACATTTGTCCCCGAGCTGCAGCAGTATGTCGTGACCTACACTTCGTATTCACGCGGCGGCCCTGGCGTGTCGCTGGCTCTTACTAAGGACTTCCGCAGCTTCGAGCGCTACGGCGTAATCATGCCGCCGGACGACAAAGACTCCGCGCTATTGCCTCGTAGAATCGACGGATGCTGGGCGCTCATCCATCGGCCCATGACGACGCTCGGGGCGCATATGTGGATTTCGTATTCTCCCGATCTGCGTTACTGGGGCCGCCACCGGCTGATGCTGGAAGCGCGGCGCGGCGCCTGGTGGGACGCAAACAAAATCGGCTTATCGCCGCCGCCGATCGAAACTTCGCGAGGCTGGCTGGTCTTTTATCACGGCGTGCGGCACACGCCTTCTGGCTGCCTGTACCGACTTGGCCTGGCTCTGTTCGATCTGGAAAATCCGGCGAAGTGCCTGTTGCGCGGCGACTCGTGGATCTTCGGTCCGGAAGCCGAGTACGAACGCCACGGCGACGTGGACGACGTTGTCTTCCCCTGCGGCTACACCATGGACGCCGACGGCGACACGCTCAACATTTATTACGGCGCTGCCGATTGCTCCATCGCTCTTGCGCGGGCCAGCGTCCGCTCTCTCCTTGATTGGCTGGACGCGAATGGAAGCTGCGAGCGCCGGCAGCGGGCCCAGGATTTATGAAGCCGTTCTCCAGCTTGCTCCAGTTTATTTTTGGCTGCCGGCATCGTCACATGAGTCGCGTTTTCACCATCAAATATCGCACTTATAAGGTTTGCTTTGACTGTGGCCGGGAATTTGACTTGCCCAGTGTTGGCGGGCCGCCGCAGTCCGGCGGCAAGGACAGAACCCGGGCCACGACCGGTCTCCACATGCATGGCGCCTCTCGCGCAACGATCCCCTCGCGCCGTCGCGGAGACGTGAGTCGCGCCATGTGAGCTATCTTGCTCAGACGCACAACTTCGCGGCATGTCAAGCTAAAGTTCTGAGTGTGAAGTGGGGAGCGGCGAGCGCCGATTCGCGGCTCTCATTCTTAGGCCGGCAATCGGCCACATCCAGCCAATCGGCAATCTTTAAGCCGTGTGTACGCCGCCAAACCTTGCGGCGAGCACGATTCGACCCTAAGGCGTCTGGAAGACAAATCGGGGCAGGCACCTTCCGCGGATGAGAGGCGCTCGCTCGCGAAAGGTAGCACAAAGCTAGGAAGGTTCAAGATCATGCCTTTAATTCAACTCCTGGAAGTTCTCGTCGTGGTGGGCGTGCTCCTGTGGCTGGTGAATCGGTTCATCCCCATGCAGGGCACTATCAAATCCATTCTGAATGGCGTCGTCGTGATTGCAGTGGTTCTCTGGCTGATGAATATCTTCGGGCTGTTCCACAACCTGTCGCATATTCGCGTCGGGACACTGCTGTTCCCATAGACGAGTAAAGAGATTCGCGTCACGCAGCACGGCAGCCACCTGCCTTAGGAGATCCCGTGAAGAAGCAATTGCTACTCGCAGTCGGCCTTACCCTTAGTTTGAGCGCATTCGCTCAGAACAACACCGGCGCGGTCGAGCCCATGAGCACGACGCCCACGTTCCGCGTCACCGTTATCAGCCGCAGTGTGCAGGCGGTGAACTACAAGCATCGCAGCGGATCTTCGAAAGTCGATTTCGCGGGCACCGACCTGATGCCTTCCGCCAATGGCGTGGCCGAAATCAACAGCAAACGCGGATCGATCTCGATCGAAGCCGAGTTTGGCGACCTGCAGAAGCCGACGACGTTTGGCAACGAATATTTGACCTACGTTTTGTGGGCGATTTCTCCCGAAGGCCGCGCGGTGAATCTTGGCGAGGTGCTGCTCGGCGGCGATCATCGCAGCAAGGTCAAGGTGACCACCGACCTTCAGGCTTTTGCCTTGATCGTGACGGCTGAGCCTTACTACGCGGCCCGCCAGCCCAGCAACGTTGTGATCCTGGAAAACGTAGTGCGCGACACGACGAAGGGCAGCACCGAGGCCGTCAATGCCAAGTATGAATTGATGGAGCGCGGCGGCTACATTCCCACCGGCTATAAATTCGACCCGGTGGTTCTGAAGGCAAATCTGCCGCTGGAATTTTTCGAAGCGCGCAACGCCGTTCGCATCGCGCAATCTGAAGGCGCCGAGCAGTATGCCACGGACAGCTATCGGCATGCCGTCAAGCTGATGGACACGGCCGACGACTATGCCACGCGCAAGCACGTCGACAAAAAGCCGCTGATCGCAGTTTCGCGCGAGGCAGTGCAGACCGCGGAAGACGCGCGTGAGATCGCGGTCAAGAAGATGGACGATGTCCGACTGGCCGACGAGCGCCAGAATTCAGCGGATGCACAGGCTAGAGCGCAAGGGCAAGCGGATGACGCCACCAGACAGAAAGAACTAGCCCAATCGGACGCTGCAAGAGCGCAGTCTGATGCGGCGCAAGATCGAGCGGCGAGGGCGCAGGCGGAATCGGATGCAGCCAGGGCCCAGTCTGACTCTTCCGCTGCACAAGCAGCGACAGCCAAGGCGCAGGCCGATGCGGCCGATGCGCAAGCTGCGACCACGAGGGCGAATTCCGATGCGGCGGATAGCGCAGCTTCATCGGCCTCCGCGCTCTCTGCGGCCCAGGCAGATGCTGACCGATCGCGTCTGGCAGCGCAGCAGGCACAGCAAGCCGCGCAACAAGCGGACACAGATAAAGCGGCGATGCGCGCCAAGTTGTCCGAGCAGTTGAATTCGATCTTGCAGACTCGCGATAGCGCACGCGGACTCATCGTCAGCATGTCCGATGTCTTGTTTGACACCGGCAAGTACTCCTTGAAGCCGGGAGCGCGCGAGAAACTGGCGAAAGTGGCTGGCATTCTGCTCGCCTACCCTGGACTCAACATTGAAGTCGGCGGCTACACCGATAACGTCGGCGGCGATGCCATGAATCAGACATTGTCCGAGAACCGTGCCGGTTCCGTCCGCGACTACCTGGTGAAGGAAGGCGTCGCAACCGCTTCGGTGAGCGCCAAAGGCTTCGGCAACACTCTGCCGGTGACCACGAACGACAACTCGGCGGGGCGTCAGCAGAACCGCAGGGTGGAACTCGTCGTGTCGGGCGAGGCCATCGGCACGCCGGTCAATGCCACCACAGGGCAGTTGCAATAGGCGCCGGCTAACCGGCGGTACACGCAGAACGCCTAAGCTGACGGCGCGCATTACCTGTGCAACGAGAGCCTTCCCGGCGTGAACGTGAACCTTAACGTCACACTATAGTTCGTCCGTCCACACGGTCGGCGCGAGCC
>Ga0080027_10000586_pt1 | contig 15509 bp, 15 predicted proteins | sample OrgsoiDNA2013046_FD_70962 | JGI IMG/M metagenome (GOLD analysis project Ga0080027, IMG submission 70962) | Permafrost soil microbial communities from the Arctic, to analyse light accelerated degradation of dissolved organic matter (DOM) -... | ecosystem: Environmental > Terrestrial > Soil >... | reverse complement strand
TCTCCTCGGGATCTCGCGCCGCACCATGGTGACCAAATTGGACTACTACGGCATCCCACGGCCGCAGAAAGCAGCCGGGCGAAACGCCGCCTTGCTGGCGGACACTCCCGCAGAGTAATCGCGAGATGGGCGGGTCGTCAGCCTCTCCCCGGCCGGACAGCGGGCGAGGAGGCGGCTTCTCGCAAGGCATCGTGGAAGTCGCGCCAGAACGAGGTGATCCGTCCGTCGAGCCCCAAGGCGCGACCGGCCAACGTGGACACGACGCCGAGCTGGTATCGATTGGTTTGGCTGATCACCGTGTCTTCGCGGTCGGGTCGCAACTCGATGATGGCCCTCGCCCGCAGCGGGTGTGTGGCGAGCGTCGTAATCACGATGGCCTGGCGGGCGGGGTCGCAGGCCACCTCGATCGGGCCGCGCAGGGCACGCCAGTTCCCGAGCTGGATGCGCATTCGCACGTAACCCTCGGCGGTCACCGCCCGTTCCAAGATCCGAGCGTCAATGTGCGCGAAAAGGTCCTCGATACGCGTGCTGGCAACTTCGAAGACGTGCGTCGGCGGGTGACCACCGACCCGCGATTCGAGCCGCATTTCCTGCGTCCGGCGCTCCGAGTCGGGCGGGGTCCGTTCCAGCGCTCTCAGCCCGCGCGGTATGGGAGCGAGCAGGCGCCGCCGGATCGCTGCCACGCCCCGGCTCGCGAGCTCCGGCGACAACGTCGAAGACACCGCCGATAGCGCCAAATGCAAGGTCATCTTCGCGGCGAACGCCATGGCGCCTGTCAAGACCTGTCCGTCGAGGACTACCACGGCGGCGTGCGGGCCGATGTAGGTTCCGTAACCTTCATCGACGTGGGAGAACGGAGGCCGGGTGCCCCGCGACAGATCGCTCCAGACGACGCGCGCGGCATGGCGGCCCGTCTGCATGGCGGCCGACGCCAAGGCCGGCACCTGCAACGAGTCAATCGACGCTGCCAAGTCGCCAAGAACCAGAACTTCAGGATGTCCTCGCAAAGAGAGGTCGGCGTCGACCGCCACCTGGGCGAGTCCGGGAATGTCGGCCAACCGAGGCGCGCGCCGGCCTCCAGCCCACACCAAGACTTGGGTCGACGGCAGCTCCCCACCGTGGAGAGCGGAGGGCTGGGAATCCGTCACCCGCTGATTCAAGATAACCTCGACCCCGAGGCCGGAGAGCGCCTCCGCGGCATATCGAGCCGCCACATCCGGGTAGCTCTCCAGCAGCCGCGGACCCTGGTGCACGAGGACCACACGGCCAAACGGCCCGCCAAGCGGTGGCGCACGTCGGACGATTACGTCCAGTCTGGTCTTTATCGCCGCCGCCAGCTCGACTCCATGGGGTCCGCCGCCAACGACGACGAGCTTGCGCTCATGACGACGGGGTCCCTCGGATGGGCTCGAGGCGCCGCCCACCGCTTCCACGATGGCGCGGTCGACATGGCGCCAGTCCGCGAGGCTATCCAGCGTGAGCGCTCCCTGGGTCCTGAGGGTCGAGTCCGGTGCAGCGACCGCCCCCGTACCGAGCAGGAGGTAGTCGTAGGCCATGGGCCGGCCCGAGATGATGACCTGCCGCGTGCGGGTCTCGATCCCATCCAACCTCCCGCGCTGGAAGGTGGCCCCGGGGAGGGACTGGGCGATCTCCCGAAACGGGTGGACGATCGACGACACCGCGACTCGACCGGCGAGGAGCTGGGACAAAAGCGGCCGGAACACAAAATCTCCGGCGCTATCGACCAGCGTGAGACGAACACCCGACCCAGCGAGCCGGCGGGACGCTTCGAGCCCCGCGAACCCGCAGCCGACGATCACGACGTGAGGTGCCATGCGTTGAGATCCGGGAAACACGTTTGCGATTATAGTGGTGCGTTCGGGTGGGAGCTGACGTGCAGATCAATCCAGGCGGGTATGGCGAATCCAGGGTCGACGCTCAGCTCGGGCCCTACCAGCTGCTCGGGGTCCTGGGTCGGGGGGGGATGGGCGTGGTGTACAGGGCCCGGCACCAGGCGACGGGATCCGTCGTCGCGTTGAAGACCGTCTCAGCGATCGACGGCGTTCATCTCGGCGCCCTGAGGAGCGAGATTCGTACGCTGGCGCGCTTGCAGCACCCCGGGGTGGTGCAGATCCTCGATGAGGGGCTGTCGGCGGAAACGCCATGGTTCGCGATGGAGCTCCTCGAAGGGCAGTCACTCTCGACTCGTATCGATTCGCTGTGGGGTCGCGAGCTCGGTGTGGACAGGTCCACGTTGGTCGCGCGGGAGCCGGATGGGGGGGCTTCGGCGCGTTGGCCGCCCGCACTGGAGGTCGCTGGACAACCACGGCGGCTGTCCATTCCCGCCGATCAGCTGGCGGAGGTGGTCCGGGTCATGCGCAAGCTATGCGAGGCGCTCGTCTACGTGCACGACCAGGGCATCGTGCACCGTGACCTCAAGCCCTCGAACATATTTCTGCGTGCGGTCGACGGGGGCCCTGTGCTGCTCGACTTCGGGTTGGTATCGCGGTACCAGGCGGCGTCGGGGCGGGAGCGGGTCGAGGCCGGCGTCGGGGCACGAGCAGGGACGCGGGCCTACATGGCGCCCGAACAACTCCACCATGAGCAGGTGGACGCGCGCACCGATCTCTACGCCCTCGGCTGCCTGCTCTTCGAGTTGCTCACGGGCCACGTGCCGTCGGATCAAGAGAAGTTCCTGCACGCCCTGGCACCCGAAGTGAGGAGATCGCCAACCCGGCCCTCCGATCTCGTCACGGGCATTCCGGGTTGGCTCGACGCTTTGGTGCAGGGGCTCCTGGCGAGGCGACCGCAGGAGAGAATCGGTTACGCCGCTGACGTCCTCGAGTTGCTCGACGCCAATGATTCACCGGGCGAAGGCGGTCGCGGCAGCCAGGGTGGGACCGGGACGCCATGGCGATCTTATCTGTATCGTCCGCGCCTGGCGGGCCGAGCGGCCGAAATTGCGGGCTTGTGGTACCGCATCCAGGCGGCGAGGTCCAGCGATAGCACCGTCGCTATCTACGTCGGAGGAGAGAGCGGCTGCGGCAAGACCATGCTCGTCAACGAGCTGGCGCGACAGGCGATGCTGATCGGCATGACCGTCGTCGCCGGGGAGTGCCGGCCGATCGTGGGGGAGTCGACGACGGTGGACCCACGCGATGCGCCCCTGCACCCATTTCGTCCGTTGCTGCGCACGGTCGCCGATCACTGTCGATCGGTTGGCCCGGCCGCGGCGAAGCGGATCCTCGGCCCCTGGGCGAAGCTGTTGGCCCGGCACGAGCCGGCGCTGGAGAATGTGCCCGGGCCAGAGGAGATGCCCGACTCGCCGGCCCTGAACGGCGAGGCGGCGCGCGACCGATTGCTTGGCGCGCTCCGGGACATCCTGCTCCGGTTCGCGGCCGAGAAGCCCGTCCTTCTCATCCTCGACGATCTCCAGTGGGCGGACGAGCTATCGCTGACCTTTCTACGCTCGCTCGCCGCCGAGGTGCCCTTCCGGGCTCCGTTGGTGGTCTTGGGGACCTTCCGCTCCGACGAGCTGTCTCCCGAGCTGAAGGCCATAATCGAAGACCCCTCCGCAACGTGTGCGATGCTCGGTCGATTGGACGCTGGCGCCGTCTCGACGATGGTTGCCGACATGCTGGGAATGTTCCAAGCGCCGCCGGCGCTGATCGCTTTCCTGGTGCGGGTTTCGGAGGGGAATGCCTTCTTTGTCGCCGAGTACCTGCGCGCCGCCGCCGCAGAGGGAATCCTGGTTCGGGATCGGGGGCGTTGGCGCCTGTCGAGCCTGGGCGACGGCAGTGAATCGGCCTACGACCGAGTGCGACTTCCTCGTTCGATCAGTGGGCTGGTCAACCGGCGGTTGGCAGGGCTCTCGGAGGCGGGGCGCGCTCTCGCGTTCCGGGCGGCCATTCTCGGCCGCTCCGGCGAGGTCGCCGTTCTGGCGGGCATGGGGGACATGCCCCCTGAGCAGCTTGGGGAACCCATCGCAGAGCTCATGGCACGCCAGGTCCTCGACGTGACCGCGGGCCGCTACTCATTCGCGCACGACAAGATTCGTGAGGGGGCTTTCGAGCAAGTCGCCGAAGCCGATCGACCGGCGATCCACCTGCGCGCCGCCCAGGCGATCGAGCGGCTGAGCTCTGATCCCGATCCGTTCCAGCTCGCTTCGCTTTACCGATTGGCGGGGCGCGCGGACAAGGCCTACCAGTACGCCCATCTGGCGGGGACGCGCGCCCTCGAGGCGGGGGCATTCCGGGATGCGCGAGTCCATTTGCAGACCGCGCTCGCCATCGCCGAGTCTCAATCCGGCGCCTTACCCGAGATGCAGGGACATGAGCGGGGGCACCTGCGCCGCCTCCTGGGTGAGGCGTTGATCGCCTCGGGTGATTTGAGGCAAGGCATCGACACCCTGCACCGTGCTTGCGAGGAGCTGGGGCTCCCAGCCCCGGCTCGCACGCGTGCCGGGTGGCTCGCGTTGACCCTGCGAGAGGTGTTGCGCTGGGCCCTCGCGGCGGGATGGCTTCGCGGCCGGTTGCGGGTCACCGACGAGAAGCAGAGGGCGCTTTGGATCGCGGGCAGCAACATGCATCGCAACGTCAGCATGGCACATCTGTTCTTGGTCCAGCCGCTCGAGTGTCTAGGAGCGCTGTTTCTGTCGGGGCGGTTGGCCGAGGAAGCGGAGGCCGATGGGCCACGGGCAGCCACCCGCTCGTTTGCTGCCGGTGTGTGCGGGCTGGTCGGGTTACGCCGGTTGCAGGCCCGACTGTTCGCGACCGCACGGGTGGCCGCGGAGGCAACGCAGGAGGTGCTCCCGCTGCTCTGGCAGGCGGGTAGCGAAGCGATCTTCTATCGCTACGCGAACGCTGACTGGGAGGGGATCGAGCGCTGCACGGCTCCCGCTCTTGCCCGCGCCGACGAAAACCATCTCATCTACGACCGCCACCCGGTCGAATTCGCCGTCGGAATGGGCAAGTTCGAGCAAGGCAAGCTGGCGGAGGCCAAGGCGAGTTTCGAGCGCATCTATGCTCGCGCGGAGACGCTCGGACACCAGCAGTATGTCGTCTCGGCGCGCGGGGCCTTGGTCCTCTGCGATCTCTATGCGGGTCGGTTCCAGAAGATCGTCGACGCGTACGAGAGCGTCGTCGCCCTTCACACCGGCGACAAGAACGTCGACCTCTTCATCGTGCTCACCTGCGTCGCAGCGGCCAAGCTGCGCCTCGGGGACAGTGCCGGCGCGCACGAGGTGGCGGGGCGGGCCTGGGCGCTGGTCGAGGCCGGCGCGCAGCTCGAGGGTCGGCCGTTGGCCGTCCGCGCTCTCTACGATCTCAGCGACGTCCTCGCGATCCTCTGGCAGGAGGCGTCGGTGCGACGCGAGCCGGCGGGGCTGCTGGCCAAGAGGACGACCCGCGTTCGTCGCAAGCTGGTCCGCCTCGCTCGGCGGTATCGTTACGTCCAGCCCGGCGCGATTCTCCTGGAGGCGCGCCTGCGCGCCGGGCGAGGCCAGGCGGACGACTCCAAGACGCTGCTGGTAGGGGCCTGCGATACGGCGCTGGCCCTCGATATGCCGCCTTTCGAGGCCTTTGCGCGGTTCGAGCTCGCGCGCCTGGCGGTTCTGCCCGACGAGGAGCGCCTCGCCAACGTCAGGCGTGCCGTCGAGCTCTTCGATCGAATGGGGTACGCGTGGCACCTCGACCACGCGTTGGCCCTCGAGCGTCACATCGCCGGGTTTCAGGCTCGGAATCTGGCCTGAAAATTGTTCCGCCAGGCGTTCAGGAAGTCGGGCGGAATCGAAAACTGCACGTTCTTGCCCTCGCGCTGCTGCTGGGAGAGGGCCTCCATCGTTCCGTAGGCGGCCTGTTGCAGGAGCGGCGTCAGCGGCGTCTCGAACAGGCGCCCGACCACCCGGCCCTCGATCGTGGCGAGGAGGGGTGAAGGGTCGATGAGGATCTGGGTCCAGTCCGAGGGCTCGACCCCGAGGAGATCGGCGCACCGCTCCCCGGCGAGGTGACGAACGAGCGTCGGACCGACGCCGCTGAGCTCCGGGCTCGGCAGCAGCACCCGCATCAGGTCGAGGCAGGCTCGCGCCAGCGCCGATCCTTCCTGCGAGGCGCCCCAATCCTCACGGAAATGCTCGAAGAAGTCGGCCCCGTCGGCGGCCGTCTCCAGCTTGAACCCTTTGGGCTCGACGACGCCCAATGCTGGGCCAACCTTTCGCCAAAGGTAGAACCAGTCATCGGCCTGCTTGTCGGTCACCGGAAATCCGAGTGCGCGCAGGCCGTCCGTCACCACGACGGCGAAGGTCATCAGGGTCCCCAGCATCTCGAACTGACTCGCCAAGCTGCCCGCGAAGATGAGGGAGGTCGCCCTGGCCTCCCCGGGCCGCCGCGCGGAAACCGAGGAAGCGGTAATAGCCGAGCTTCTCGACGACGTGACAAAACAACAGAGCGAGTCATTCGATCTCGACGATCCGGATGTCCCGAGCGCCGATGAGCTCCCGGAATCGCTTCGCCCACCGGCAGTGTATGACCTGGCCTCTTTGGGCACCCTCCTCACACGCGCAGTATTGCTCCCGCCAGGCACCGAGGTGAAGCGAATTGCCAAGGGAGAGTACAATCTGAGCGCACCCGGCGTGGATGCGGTCCGGATCACCACACGCCGACAACTATTCGAGGAGCATCCGGCCAGCTTCGAGCTGTGGTCGCCGGGCAGCCCAGCGTTCCCGGGACCTGAATGGGGTCCGCCAGCGAAAGATAATGACCAGGATCTCGAAGCCACGACGCTCGACGAACTACTTGCCAAGAAGTAGCGCTGCACAGCGACACGATTGTTTGAAACCGGGCCAGGTCCGGACCGACGAGCGGTTTGACTCTGCCTGGTCTGACGTGGCTCCGTAACGGGCCGTGAAGAGCACGTCAGCACGGTACATCGACAGCCCCAAGACCTCAGGCGCGGTTGGCGAGAACGGCCGACGGAACCGATTGGCGGCCAGTTCAGCGCGACACTCCTCGGTGGCGGCGGTCGTTGCCCTGACTGCCCGACAGATTCCGTGTGGGGAGGGTTTCCGTGGCAAGCAGATGGCAACGATCGGTGGCGCGCCAGCGAGGCGGGCGGCCGACGATCCGCAGGTGGCACAGTGGCCTCGTCGAGCACGAGAAAAATCGCCTCGACCTTCGCGTGCGGAGGCAGTGCGGCCACGTTTATGAGCCGACCCTGATCATCCGTCTCGACGATCTCTCAGGCGGCTCGGAGCGGCGCTAGGTCGGCGGACTCAACCTCGTGGACGTGTAGATCGTGGAGTAGATCGTTCAGCGCGGCGAGCTCGATGATAGCCGGCGCCGTGAGTTCCACGCCGAAGGGCTCGCCGTCCGCCGTGAAGTCGACCACCATCCCGTGGGCCCGGGGGTCGCTCCGGGCCGCCTTCGCACCGTTCGCGCGCGGCAAATGCAGGTACGCGGCGAGGGGCTTACCCTTTCGGAACGTCACTTCGAGGTACGGCCTCTTCATGAGCCTCGATTCTAGCCTACGCGGTAGGCCGTGACTACGACGAGGAGTCTCTCCTCGGAGTCGGGCTCGACGATGAGGTGCCAGCTACGCCCGCGGTGCGGACATTCGACCATGAAACGGCCTTCCACCACGTCTGGTTCGAAGGCGGTACCTGCCTCGAGCATTTCCCGGACGTCGACCTCCGTGAAGTCGCGTTCCTCCATACGCTGCTCAAGATGCGGCGTGAGCTCCAACTCCCAATCCCACCAGTCGGGCCAAGACGTCGAACTGGACCTCCTCCTCGTCATCGGATCTCAACCGTAGAATCTGCCGGAAGCGCCCGCAAGTCCACGCCGCAAGCGGCCTCGATGACCCGTGATGTGGCGGCGACTTGCAGTCTTCTCGACGGTTATGGTCCCAATCCCGTTCCGTCTGGTTCCGCTGGGTTCCGTGTAGGGAGGATTCCGTGGCAACCAGGTGGCAACGGGCCCACTCAGCTCAGCTAGCGGGCGAGTCGCCCGGCGCCCCTTGCCTTACCCAGCGACACCTCGTTCCTGCTCCAGAGCGGCGACTTCAGGCGCGCCGAAGACGCCAACGGATCGCGCCCCGGATTGCATGCGCGAGCTGGTGGTCTCCGGACACTATCTCGCGCCATCGCAGCTCAAACTGCGAAACGAATAGCGACCCGCTGTCGATTTTGTCGCAACAGGTCCGGCAGGCCGCCGATAGCCGGAGATTGTCATGGACGGTCACGGCCCATGGAGTTCACGCTGGAGGGTCGGATAGGGTCGCTTCGATGAACGCGACGGGGGTCTTCAAGGCGGTGGCCGCGGCCGCGCTCGGTTGCGCCCTCCTGTCCTGCTGCGCCAGCACCACGCCTCCGCCGAAGTCGGACACCGCGGCGGCTTCTGCGGCGGCCACAAACGAGGTCGTGTGGTACCTGAAGGGCGCCGAGCGCCAGGCCGAAACGTACGATCAGCGACGCGAAATCCGACGCGCGCTCGAGGACCTCGCGAGCCTCCCAGCAGCGGAGCTCCGCAGGAAGCGATACGCGGACGCTTCCATGCAGCCCGGGCAGTGGAGTCTCGCGACGCTCCTGCAGAAGTACTTCGTCCCCGCGGACCTCCACAGCATCGACGAGCAACGTCTGTACGATGACGCGCAGCGCCCTGAGGCGCGCACCGTCGTAAGGGCCCAGATCCAAGCGATCGACGAGAACCGCCAGGCGACTCCGTAGGACCGAAGGAGAGAACCATGGCTTGCTCAATCCACAGCGGCGTTGCGACCGCAGTCATTCTCGATGGGCGGGCATAGTGCGCGAGGTGCCAGACGGACATGGCGGCGGCCGCCGCAAGACTGGACGCTCACGTCACGCCACGCGTGTGCTTCGTCTGGTACGAGAACACCCGCGCCGGCTGGCAGCCGATCCCCGGAACGGGATGCGCGCACTATGTGGCGCACCAGAAGAACATCCGATACGGATCCCAAGGGCAGAAGTGTGTCGCCGGGTACACCTTCAGGGTGGCGCCGTGCTTGACCGGCCTAACGCAGGTGACGGGCGGGCTGGGCGCCGTCCAAGTCGGCGACATCTGGGTCAGCGTCGCGCGTGACCACACCGGCATCGTCACGGGAGTGGTACCTCCTGCGGCCGGTGCTGCGGCGAACACGCCGCCGGCCATCAGCATCACTCACGCCTCAAGCGGGCAGAAGAAGGAAAAGAAAACCCGTGATGCGGCGCCGACTTGCAGTCCTTCTCGATAGTTACGGTCCCTGTCCCGTTCCGTCTGGTTCCGTTGGGTTCCGTGTGGGGCATGCTTCCGTGGCAACCAGGTGGCAACGCCCCCCACTCAATGTGCCCAGACCCGACGCGGCCGCCGCGCCTGAAGAACGCCGAACAGGGCCTGGAGCGCCCCCGCGCGGCGGCGCCTGCGTCGAAGGCGGTTGCGTTCAGCGCAGCTCGCGGGTGCGCTGCTCCATGGTCCGTGCTAGGCAAGCCGCATCTCCGCCGCAGTCATCGCGCGTGCGCAACCATGCCTTCTGCTCGTCCATCGAGTCGTTGATGCCGACCTCCTGCGCCCTCCGCCAGGCGAGCGACACGCTGCGATCCCAGCCGGCCAGAAGGAAGCTCCCGCAAATGGCCTTTTCGGTCAGTGTCAACGCCTTGGCGCACGAGAACGACGGCGTCGGTTTCTCATCGGCCTTCCTGCGCACCAGAAAGAGCACCGTCTCGAAGTCGATCTCCATGATGGCCCGGTCGGGTCCCACCGGTAGCAACCAAGAGCTCCTCTGCCACGTCGTCGAATGGCCGCACGGAATGTGAACCACCATCTTCCCCTTGGGCGGAGGCTTGATTCGCCACTCGGCGGGGGTTCCGGGCGCTTTCAGCCCCAGGAAGACGTCGTCCACGAGCTGTCTCCAGGTCCACGATTCGCGCTTCCACGTGGCCGGCTCGCAGTGGGTCTCCTTGAAGTCGGCAAAGCGAATTTGGTCGGCGCCCACGACCAGCTCGCGCCCGATCAGGCTCGGATCCTCCGGCCGATATTTCCAGTGCGGCTGGTCGGCCATATTGACCGCGACGTGAGCGACCTCCCAGGTTCCGACCATGTCGGCGGGTAGCGGCTCGACGGACTTGGTCGCGGCAACCGCCAGCAAGAACGCGATCTCGGTGAACATCGATCAGTTTCCCGCCAGCAGGATGCGCGTCGACGCCATCAGGACCGCCTCGAACTTCTTCGCGATGTCTGCCACCTCGCAGGTTTCTTGAGGGGGCTCGGTTCTTCATCCCCCAAAAACTCGATCAACGCCCGGAAACCCCCTCGAACTTCACGCGACCGCTCACCCAGCGTTGACACAGCTCGTCGGTGCGCTGCTGCATCGTCCTTTCGAGGCAGGCCGCGTCTCCGCCGCACTTGTCGCGCGTGCTCAGCCAGGCCTTCTGCTCGTCCACAGAGTCGATGATGCCGGCCGCCTGCGCCCTCCGCCAGGCGAGTGACACGCTGCGATCCCAGCCGGCCAGAACGAAGCTCTCGCAAATGGCCTTTTCCGTCGGCGTCGACGACTTGGCGCACGAGAACGACGGCTTCGGTCTCTCGTCGGCCTTCCTGCGCACCAGAAAGAGCACCGTGTCGAAGTCGAGCTCCATGATCGCCCGGTCGGGGCCCACGGGTAGCAACCAAACTTCCGTCTGCCACGTCTTCGAATGGGCGCACGGAATGTGTACCGCCATTTTCCCCTTGGGCGGAGACTTGATTCGCCACTCGGCGGGGGTCTCCGGCGCTTTCAGCCCCAAGAAGACGCCGTCCACCAGCTGCTTCCAGGTCCACGATTCGCGCTTCCACGTGGCCGGTTCGCAGTGGTTCTCCTTGAAATCGGCAAAGCGAATCTGGTCGGCGCCCACGACCAGCTCGCGCCCGATCAGACTCGGATCCTCCGGCCGATAGTTCCAACGTGGCTGGTCGGCCATGTTCACCGCGACGTGAGCGACCTCCCAGGTTCCGACCATGTCGGCGGGCAGCGGCTCGACGGCCTTGGTCGCGGCAACCCCCAGCAAGAAGGCGATCCCGGTGAACATCGATCAGTGCCCCGCCAGCAGGGTGCGCGTCGACGCCATCAGGACCGCCTCGAACTTCTTCGCGATGTCTGCCACCTCCTTGGCACCGTTCATTCCATTCACCAGCTGTCGGGCGTGCAGATAGTCGCAGTGGTTGCCGCTGATGAATCGGCTGATTCGGAACTCGTTGGCGAAGATCGTCCCGGTGCGCATCCCGACCGACATGATCTCGTAGGCGACCTTGGGCTCCAACACCAGATCCGGGTCGAACAAGAAATCCAGTCCTCGCCCCAGCACGTAGCCGGCCGTGGCGTAGTTGTTCCACCCGGTGAGCTGACAGTATCCCCGCCCAAAGTAGGCGTGCTCGACACCCTTCTCCTTCGTGTAGAGGTCGGTCGGCTTTTTGAAGGTCTGCGTCGCAAAGTCCACCGCCTCGGCTCCGCGTTTGCCCGAACCGACGGCCACGAACTTGGCACCGTTCGCCTGAACCGTAAACTGATCCCCGTCGTACTCCGTCACGGACGCCTGGCCGTCGGGCAGCAGCCTCACCTTGACGGGCAGGTAGTAGCTCTTGACGTTCAACTTGCCGTAGAGCTTCGGCTTCTGCGGGTCCTTGTATTTCCCGAGGTTGCCGCCTCCGTCCTCTTCGACCGGAGTAAATTTCCAGCCCGTCTCGATTGAGGTCGTGGCCAGCATGTACGCCATCCACCGGATGTCGAGGACGTAGGGATCGCGCTCCATCATGCCGAGCAGTTGCGCGAGGCCGTGTGTGGCCATCTGCCCGTGGAATCGAGACGAGAACTCGCGCGAGAAGACGATCCAGTCGAAGTTCCCCGTCTGCATGTATCTGCTTCCGGGCGCGTCGTCGTTGCCGAGTAGCTTCTCCGCAATGTCGCCCAGATCGACCAGCGACTTCAGAGTGTCCTTGCCGGGCAGGATCAGCCCATCCTGCTTCTCAGCGGGATCGGTGATGGCGCAATGTGCCTGCAGGGCGCGAATGGCTTCGCTTCGTTGGTCCCACGGAATGTTCTTCTGCACGATCCCGAACAGGCGCTGCATGGCCATGTCGGTGCTCGCGGTCTGCGATGGCGTCAGCGCCTTCACTGCCTCGATCGCTGACAGGTAGTAATCCACGATCCCCACGTCCTTCGGACGGTTCATCGAAGGGTACCTGGCCCTCAATGCCGGCGTCTCCTGTCCGACCGGCGCAGCCAGGATGGGCATCTCGAGCTTCCTCCCTTCGTGCCAGATCGCGGTGAAGTCGATTCGCGGTTTTTCTTTCTTCGGCCTCATCGCCACGGCAGCTCCTTCCCCATGGACGGTAAGCCAATCATCGGCCTGGTCAAAGGGCCGCGCGCGGCCAGCGTGTGCGCCGTCACACACACCGCGAAGCGCGGGTGCTCAGGGGAGGCGGCCGCAACGATCGAGACGTGGAGGCAGCACTACAACGCTGTTCGTCCCCATTCGAACTTCGGCTATTTGACACCGAACGAGTTCAGAGCGAAGCAGGTGAAGACAACCCAGAGCGGAGAGGCGGTTCTCTAGGATCTACTGGTCCGAAGAACCCAGGCAGATCAAGCGTATCCAGCGATCGGCGTCATGTGGGCGATGGCACAACAGGAGATTCAAAAGGCCAGCCGCAGCGTCTTCGTGGGCTATCGATTTCCCCAAACCGATGCACAGGCCCGCAACGCGATCTTCACGTACATCAAACGCGCGTACGACGCGGAGAACCTCAGCAAGATTCAAGTGGTTCTAGGACCGGATGAAAACGATCCAGCCGTAGCACGAATGAAGAAACTTCTCGGGTTCGTGTGCCCCCCAAGAGCCCCGGTACGGCCTGTCCATGACTCGCAGTCCGCCGCCGCGGAGAAGGTCAACATCGTCGAAGTGCTCCCCCTTTTCGGTTCACTCCCTCGCGGTGGTCGAGGCCCCCGTCAGCCACCCCTTGGACCCGAGGTGTTGCAGCGCCACCTGAATCTGTGGCTCGGTAAATCGGCGCTTCCGGTCATTCCACCCGTGAACGGCTTCCACGGTGGCTTCGGGTTGCGTCGCGCCTTCTCGGGTCGCCACCCAATGCACCGTCGCCAACAGCTCTATGCCGTAAGGGGTCTCGAAACCATCGACCAGGTTCGCTACTCGGTCGAACCTGGCCCTTGTCTCTGGAAGGTTCGCGAGGAACGCCAACGCGTCCTCGACAGCGCCCGGGACAAGCTCGATGTTCTTGTCCGGCGCGTCGCCGCCGTCCGCGTTACCCGACACGTAGTGACCTTCGATCCGGGCCAGGACATGCCGAAGGTTCTCGGCGTAGGGCCCGTAGGGTGCCTTGACGTAGCGGAGCCGAAGCCGCTCGCCTGCCTCTTGCGCGAAATACATCAGCTTGTGAACTTCAAGCAGGGACACGAAAGGATCCATCAGCCCGGCGAGATATCGATTGATGAGTCCCACGAGCACGGCGCGGCCCGGCGTCATCTCGGGGACGGCCGTCCCGTTGACCATCTCCTTCGCCGCGGGCGCACCCGCCGGCTCGAACAGGACGACATGCACATCGGGAACCTCCGCGAACGCCCGATTGATTCGAGGGCGCACGTCAGCCTAGTCGAGTCCCCCGAGTCCGCAGCCGAGAGGCGGCACGGCGATCGATCGAAGGCCAAGGCGCTTCACTTCCATGACCAGGGCAGCCAGGCCCGCGTCGATGTCTTCGATTCGGCTTTGGCCACGCCAGTGACGTTTGGTCGGGAAGTTGATCACGTATCGCGGGTTCGCGAGCTCACCGGTCTCGAAGACAAGCATCCGGCCTGGCTGCATCTCGTCGCGTTTGCAGGCAGCCTCGTAGACCGCGAAGTTCCGCGGGTAGGCGCGCTTGAACTGGGCCGCGATTCCGCGGCCCATGAACCCGACACAGTTGACGGTGTTGACCAGCGCCTCGGCGTTGGCCTCCAGGATGTTGCCCTTCACCAGATCGATCATCGCGCCTTCCCGATCAGTAGTACCAATCGGTCCTGATTTCGATGCGGGGTTGATGCGCCGCCGATGCCAACGCGGTTGCGACCTTCGTCGCCATCGACCGTGAGTAGACACCGATGCGGGTCACCAGCTCCCAAGGGAAATCTTGATGTACCAAGAACTCCGCTTGCTTGCTCTCCTTGACGGCTGCATCCCGGAAATCGGTCGCCGCGATGGCGGTCCAGTCGATCTGTCCAAGGTCGGCGAGATCCGAACAGAATGTCGGGCGATAGAACGCCGAGGCGTTCGACAGGCTGAAGGCCCATCGTCGAGCGTTCTGGTCGGCCCAAGCGGCAACCTCGTGGAGATCGGCCTCGAGATGCACGATCGGTTCCTGGCCCCCGCGGTAGGTCAAGTCCGGATGGTTCCTGCAATAGATCACGTACAACATGATCGAGCGCGGACAAAAATAGAACGGCACGAAGTCGCCGACGTGGTCGCCCGGGTGGCAACTGACCCGGAGCGCGAGCCGCCGTTTCTTGATGTTCGACATGCCGATCGCGGTCGCTGGATTGCCCCGGGCGATCATCGCGGCGTCGGAGATGAGGCGGCCGGCGGCCGCCATCGACCCGAGATTGTCCGCATGGGTGATGTGGTAGATCTTCGGCCGCACCGGGGGAGAGGTCATGCCGGCGCGGCCTCCCGGTTGCCCCGGGTACGGTCATCCAGCGCATCGTGATTTCCGATCGGTGCGAACACGGCAGTTCATTTTGGACCAACCCACGGGTTGAAGTTGAACGGTTCCAACTGAACGGTTGTATAGCTACTATGATTCCTCACAGTTTGGAAGAGGTGATGTCGGAAAATAGCGCCGTCCCCCAGGCACCGAGGCGAGCGTCTGCGATTGTCGCCCCAACGCCCCGAGGCGAACCCGGGCTGACGGGCCAGTATGTTCGGAGCTGACGCTTGCGTATGTTCGGACCTCGCCCCCTATGTTCGGAGCTGGCGCATTCTGTCGAAGTCCAAATGCTGCTCCTGACTCTGAATCCACATCCCGTCTGGCGCCGCGCGGAGACCCATTCCTAGATCTCGTCGATGTCCCGTCGTGGCGACCGCCAAGTCGCGGCTCTTTGACCTTCCATAGGCACGCTCGGTGGCGTCGACGGAGCCGGCCGCACTGCCGGGGTCGGTGCAACTATGCGTGTCGGCGCCGGTTCCGGGCGCTCGTCCTGGGCCACGACGATTTTTCTCTGACGCCGCTTGGTCCTCGTTGCGCCTGCGCGCTGGAGATAGTTCTTCAGCGTTCCCGAACTGATTGCCAGGCCCTTTTCCTTCAGAAAGGCCGCGAGTGTCTCCAGCCCGTATCCCTGGCGGCGGAAGTTGAGCAGTTCGGGAGCGAGCGCCGCGACGGCCCCCCTTTTGGTGGCATCGTTCGGCATCTTCGGTGCCGGTGGCAGCGCCAGCAGAGCTTCGCGAATAGCTTCGATTTGAGTGATGCCTATCTTCATGCGGAGGCTCCTCGTTGTTCTCG
>Ga0080027_10000585_pt1 | contig 15518 bp, 14 predicted proteins | sample OrgsoiDNA2013046_FD_70962 | JGI IMG/M metagenome (GOLD analysis project Ga0080027, IMG submission 70962) | Permafrost soil microbial communities from the Arctic, to analyse light accelerated degradation of dissolved organic matter (DOM) -... | ecosystem: Environmental > Terrestrial > Soil >... | reverse complement strand
AATTCAAAATTTCAATTTTTAAATTACACCCACACCCACGCCACCAGAACCGCAAACGCCGTCCCCAGCAAATTTACAGCGTCATTATTCAAATAACCCTTCCGCTCAAACAACGCGCCCAGAAGACTGTCAAACAACATACCCGCCACCCCGGCAATCAACACGATCACCACTTGCCACGGCGTTACCATTTGCAATACCAGCGCTACCACACCAATCGCCAGTGCCGCGGCAAACGCCGCAAAGGAACCAACCGCGCTCACGCCGCCATCAATTCCGGATGGCACAACCCGGCCAGTTGTCAGCAACACTGTCCTGCCCGGAAGCGCCATGCCTATCTCGCTCGAAGACGTGTCAGCCGCCGCTTCCGCCAGGCCAGCCAGCGCTAAGACTAGAAAATTAAACGAACCAATAGTCACAATCAACATTGCCATACCCAGGTTCGCCATCACCTGGGCCGCCGTACGCCCCGTAGGCGCTTCAGCCGTCCTCAATTCCAGCTTTCGTCGTTTTCCGGTGCGTGTCGCCGCCAGGGTAATAGCAAAGACCACCAGCAGAATCACGAACAGGCGCAGGCCGCTTGCCGCCAGAACAAACGCCACCGCCCACCCCGCCAGAGCTCCACTCCAATTCACCCCGCGAGCCACGCGAGCCGCCACCGCAAAGAGTGATGTCAACCCGAATGCCACGCCCCAGCGACGCAGGGAATACGCTGGCACGTTCCATCGCGTCACCACAAAGATCCCAGCCAGGCCAAACGCAGCCAGCAGCGCCAGGAAATCAGAGATCGTGGATTTCGGTCTTATCGGCAGTTAGTGTCTCCGTTTCGTCTTTTCTTCGGTGGCGATGGTATGGGTCTCTTGCATCGTACATGAGTCACACTTTTTCAGGAGCTTCCGCCCATGCCCGCATCTGTCTGGACAGGTTACCTTACCTTTGGCTTGATCTCCATGCCCGTGCGTTTGTCTTCCGGCGCCCGTGGCACACGTATCTCCTTTCACATGCTGCATCGTCAGGACAACACCCGGGTAAAGCAGCAGCTCTACTGTCCTGCTGACGGCAAAGTCATCGAGCGAAGTGAAATTGTGAAGGGCTACGAATTCCGCAAAGGTGAGTACGTGGTCATTGAGCCCGAAGAGATCAAAAAGATCGAGCCCAAGACCGCCAAGTCCATGGAGATCCTGGAATTCGTCAAGCAGGATGAGATCGATCCCGTGTACTTCGAATCTTCCTACTATCTCGCGCCTGATGAAGCCGGAGAGAAACCGTATGCCCTTCTAAGCCACGCCATGGAAGAGACCGGATACGTAGCCGTGGCCAAGCTCTCTATGCACAATCGCGAATACACGGTCTTCCTGCGTCCGTACAAGCACGGGCTCATGCTGCACACCATGTTCTATGAAAATGAGATTCGCGAAGCTCCCGCCGCCATTGATAAAGATCAAAAGGAAACGTTGAAAGACGGAGAAGTCAAGGTTGCACACCAGCTCATTCAGGCCCTGGCGGCTGAGTGGGACCCGGCAAAATATCGTGACACCTTTGAAGAGAACGTCAAAACATTGATCAAGGCCCGCATGGAAGGCGGAGAAGTCACTGCCATTGAGAAAGCAAAGAAACCCGCCGCCCCAACGGACCTCATGGCCGCATTACGGCAAAGCCTGGCAGCCATGGACGGCAAAAAGAAGGGTTCGCAACGGGTGGAAGCAGCTCAAAAAGAATCTGAGATTGAGATTCGGGGGAAGAAGTCGGAAACAAAAGCAGTGGCTGCCCGAAAGAAGCCACCGCGTAAAGCGGCCTAGAAGTTCTTCATCCCGAGCGGAGCGAGGAATTCCTATCTCAACTACGGGGTGGAGCAGGCATTTAATGCCTGCGGTCAAAGCTGCTAAAGAATCGCGCTTTAGCCCCTGAGGTTTAGGCAACGCCGCTGACTTTCGCAACTGAGTCAGGGCGAGGCCGTCCACGCGCCGAGCCCGCTGCACCAAGGCACGTCAGAAACACCCACGAGAAACAATCTTAAAGCGGTTTGGAGCGAAGCGACAGAGATAAACGTGGAGCACGCATTTATGCCTGCGGTCAGAATGCTAAGAATTTGGGCTTTAGCCCCTGAGGTAAACTAGGCCGTCACCTTCGCGCCCAGCCGCTCGCGGACAAACTGAACAATCTCCGGCGTCACATACGGCGGAGGCTGGATATAAAACGTCGGCTTCCCCGCCACCTGGTCCATGGAGACCATTTCCCACGCCGGCGTGGATTCATTCCGATGAACGATCACTGCATCCGCGCGTCCGAGAAACTCCATCGCCGACACCTTGAAATCTTTTGTCCCCGCATCCAGCACGCTGATGTAAAGATCGGGATCCAGAAAACGAACAATGCTGTTCGATTCCATGATCACATTCTCTGCGCCGGCAATTTTCCGTTCAATGTCGGTGATGGCCTCAGAGAGTCTTCCCTGCCGTGTGCGCACCCACAGTGAGCGCACCGCGCCGGCCACCAGGAACCTTGAGGTGTCCGTCTCGCCGCTTGTGTCACGTTCTTCGCTGATGGCGCGGAAGTGATCGTCGCCCGTGTCACAGTCACACGGTTTGCCGTCCGCAGAGCAGATGCCGTGGCCAAACTGCGTAATCTTCAGCGCCGTCCAGTTGAATTCCGGTAACGCCGCAATTATTCCTGCCGTTACGCTGGTCTTGCCAACATTTCGCGAATGTCCACCAATCACCACAAGTGCCATGTGTCTATTCTGGCAGCTTTTCAGAGGCAAAGAAAGCTTAAACGCCACGCTTAAACGCCTGTCGCAGACCCGGCGCAGCCGCGCATGTCCTACAATGTTAAGGAACATGGCCCTTTCACCCAGAGGTCAGCAAACCTGATTCCGCAATGACTGACGACCCAAGCAAAATCCTGGTAGTGGACGATGAGCACCAGATCACTCGCGTACTGCTGAAAGGTCTGGAAGCGTCCGGATATCAGGTTCGCGTTGCCAACGATGGCCGTACCGGACTGGAAACATTCCGCTCCTGGCTGCCTGACCTCGTCATCACTGATCTCTCCATGCCCGGCTTTGACGGACTTGAATTGTGCGAGCGCATACGCCAACTCAGTGAAGTCCCCATCCTCGTCCTCTCCGTGCGCGACGATGAGCCTACCAAAGTCAAGGCTCTCGATCTTGGTGCTGACGATTATGTCGCCAAACCTTTTGGCATGGCGGAACTCAACGCCCGCGTCCGTGCCCTGCTTCGCCGCTCAACTCCCGCCCCTGCCCCCGAAGCCGAGATCAAGGTCGGGGACTTCCGCATTGATCCACAGCAGCGACTCGTGGAAGTCAACGGCGTCCCCGTACATCTCACGCCGAAAGAATTTGAGCTGATTCAGTTCTTTCTCGCCAATCGGAGCAGGGTGCTCACTCATCGGTCCATACTCTCCGCCGTCTGGGGAAGCAACAGCGCTGACCAGAATGAATACTTGCGTGTCTTCGTCGGCAACCTGCGCAAGAAGCTGGAAGAGAATCCCCGCACTCCCAAATACATCAAGACGGAACCGTGGATCGGTTACCGCTTTGATCCGCAGTGATCCAGCTCACAGGTTCAGTGCTCCGCACTTCAGTAATGTGACTTACTCTTTATTCGCTGAGTCTTTATAAGTTCTTTATGGGCATTTGCCGTAGGCTTGGTGGGAAGGTAATTATGATTCTGCATTTTCTCATCAAGTTTCTCGAGACAATTTTCTGTATCGGTATGGCGGGCTCATTTGTAGTGGCGATCCTGGCTTTCGTGGGCGACATTCACGTCTTCTTTGACAAAGATGAAGAGCCGTCTCGCGCCAACATCGCTTCCTGATCATCAATCTCTGATCTTCAGATCATCGCTTTCAGATCTTTGCTTTGGTCATCGTCATTTCCAATCTCCGGGTTCCGGCTCTCCTCGCAGGGCCGGAATTTCATTTGGCGAGAGAGAGTGACAAGCTCTTCACCGGAAACCTTTGATCAATCGCCAGATTCAGTTCCAGCACATTGACCCTGCTCTCGCCCAAAAACCCAAACTGCCTCGGCAAAACATGTGCCTGCACAAACTCCTGCAACTGCTCTTCGCTGATGCCCCGCGATTTAGCAATACGTGCCATCTGAAATCGCGCCGCCTCCGGGCTGATGTCCGGATCAAGCCCTGAACCCGACGTTGTCACCATGTCAACCGGAACCGTTTGCCCAGGATGCTCAGTCTGCAATGTAGCTACATCAGCTTTTACTCGATCCACCAGCTTCTGGTTCGTCGGCCCAAGGTTCGATCCCGATGAGTTCGTCGCATCATATCCGCCTGTTCCCGCCGCCGAGGGACGTGGATGAAAATATTGCGGCCCCGTAAACGGCTGGGCAATGATGCGCGATCCAATCACCACTCCATTGCGAGCCACTAACTGCCCGTTTGCCCGCTCGCGAAACAAAGCCTGCGCCAGACCGGTCACCACCGCCGGATAAACCAGCCCCAGCAGCACCGCGGTGACAATCGTAAACAGGATCGCCGTCGTAAAATTCCGTTTCATCTTGTCCTCCTCACGCCAGGCCCAGCGCGCGAACCATAACGTCAATGATCTTGATGCCAACAAACGGCACAATTACACCGCCGAGCCCATATACCAGGAGATTGCGGCGTAGCAGCGCCTCCGCATTCATGGGCCGGTATTTCACGCCCTTCAGTGCCAGCGGTATCAGCGCAATGATCACCAGCGCATTGAAGATTACCGCTGAAAGTACCGCAGACTGCGGCGTCGCCAGCCTCATCACATTCAAGCTATTCAACACAGGGAACGTTGCCGCAAACATCGCCGGAATGATGGCAAAATATTTCGCCACATCATTTGCGATCGAGAAAGTCGTAAGCGATCCTCTCGTCATCAGCAACTGCTTGCCGATGCCTACAATCTCAATTAGCTTGGTCGGATTCGAATCCAGGTCCACCATATTGCCGGCCTCTTTCGCCGCTTGCGTGCCCGTATTCATAGCCACGCCCACGTCTGCCTGGGCCAGTGCTGGAGCATCATTCGTTCCATCACCCGTCATCGCCACCAGCTTGCCTTCACTCTGCTCGCGTTTAATCAGGTCCATCTTGTCTTTGGGAGTAGCCTGCGCCAGAAAATCATCCACGCCTGCTTCCCGCGCAATGGCAGCCGCCGTAAGCGGATTGTCACCGGTAATCATCACCGTCTTGATTCCCATGGCGCGCAGGTGAGCAAAGCGTTCCCGCATCCCGCCCTTCACAATGTCTTTCAGGTGAATCACCCCTAGAGCGCGATTATTTTCCGCCACCACCAGCGGCGTCCCGCCCGACCGCGAAATCATCTCTACCGTGGCGCGCACTTCGTCCGGCATCACCCCGTCATTCTGCTTCATGTAATTTTCAATCGCGTCGGCTGCTCCCTTGCGGATAACGCGCCCGTCAAAGTCCACCCCTGACATTCGCGTCTGTGCCGTGAACGGCACAAAGCGCGCTTGCATGCTGGCCAGGTCGCGTCCACGCAAGCCAAAACGTTCCTTGGCCAGCACTACAATGGACCGGCCTTCCGGCGTTTCGTCCGGTAACGATGAAAGCTGCGCCGCATCGGCGAGCTGATCATTACTTACGCCCGGGGCACCTATAAAGTCTGCCGCCTGGCGATTGCCCAGCGTTATCGTTCCTGTCTTATCCAGCAGTAGCGTATTGATATCACCCGCGGCCTCCACGGCGCGGCCTGACATCGCCAGCACGTTGTGCTGTACCAGCCGATCCATCCCTGCGATGCCGATCGCTGACAGCAGAGCTCCAATCGTCGTAGGAATCAGGCACACCAGCAGTGACACCAGCACAAAGATCGACTGTGGTGCGTGTGAGTAAATGGCAAACGGCTGCAATGTCACAACGGCAAGCAGGAAAATCAGCGTTAATCCCGCCAGGAGGATATTCAGTGCGATCTCATTTGGGGTCTTCTGCCGTTCCGCGCCTTCCACCAGCGCGATCATGCGATCAAGAAAAGTTTCGCCGGCGTTGGAACTGATCTTCACCTTGATCACGTCAGACAACACGCGTGTGCCTCCAGTCACCGCCGACCGGTCGCCTCCCGATTCACGGATCACCGGCGCTGACTCACCCGTGATCGCCGACTCATCCACGGAAGCCACGCCTTCGATTATGTCTCCATCTCCGGGAATAATGTCTCCCGCTGAGACCAACACAATATCGCCCACTCTCAGCCTCGATCCCGGCACGTCTTCAATTGCGCCGGTGGGCAACAAGAGATGAGCAATGGTTTCTGATTTTGCTTTGCGCAGTGTCTCTGCCTGGGCCTTGCCGCGCCCTTCCGCCATCGCTTCGGCAAAGTTGGCGAACAACACGGTAAACCAAAGCCACAACGTAATTTGCAGGTTGAAGCCGAACCCACTCTTATGCGCCAGTGCATCGCGGACCAGCAGCACCGTCGTCAGCACGCTGCCAATCTCCACCACAAACATCACTGGATTACGTGCCATCTTGCGCGGGTCCAGTTTGATGAGCGCGTCAATCAGCGCCTGCCGTACGATCTTTCCGTCCCACAGCGATTTTGCTTTTGATTTGCTCATTCTAGTAAGTCCTTCCGGCGTACATCTGCAAGTGTTCAAGCACCGGCCCCAGACTCAGCGCCGGAAAGAACGTAAGCGCACCTACAATCACAATCACGCTCACCAGCAGCACGCTGAACAACGGCGTCGTCACCGGGAACGTTCCCTGGGTTGGCGGTGAAGTTTTCTTTCCCGCCAGGTTGCCGGCAATCGCCAGCATGGGAATGATCATCAGGAATCGTCCAATCAGCGTGGCAAAACCGATTGTCAGGCTGTACCAGCGGTTCGATCCCAATCCGGCAAACGCTGATCCGTTATTTCCTGTGGCTGAAGTAAAGGCGTACAAAATTTCCGACAAGCCGTGCGGGCCGGCGTTACTCAGCGTCGCCAATCCAAGGTTCGGCGACAGGGAAGAAATCCCTGCAAACACCAGGATCGATAGCGGAAAGATCAGCGCATAAAGCATGGCCATCTTTACGTCATAGGCTTCAATCTTCTTGCCCAGATATTCCGGCGTGCGACCCACCATCAGTCCAGCGATGAAAACCGCAAGCACCACAAACACCAGCACGCCATACATGCCGGCGCCCACACCACCAAACACCACCTCACCCAGCATGATGTTTACCAAAGGCACCATGCCTCCAAGAGGAGTGAACGAATCATGCATGCTGTTGACGGCGCCGCAGCTTGCGTCCGTAGTCACAGTGGCGAAAAGTGCGGAGTTCGCGATACCAAAACGAACTTCCTTGCCTTCCATGTTGCCGCCAGCCTGCGTTGCTGACGCCTGCTGATTCACGCCTCTTAATAGCGGATTGCCCCTCGCCTCAGCCCAATATGCTGTTGTCACACCAGCAAAAAACAAGACAGCCATCGCCGCGAACACCGCCCAACCGTGGCGCTGCGACCCCGTCATCCGTCCCAGCGTATACGTGAGTCCCGCTGGGATAATGAAGATCGAAAACATTTCCAGGAAATTCGTAAACGGCGTGGGATTTTCAAACGGATGCGCGCTGTTGGCATTCATAAAGCCGCCGCCGTTGGTCCCCAGCATCTTAATTGCTTCCTGTGAAGCTACCGGACCCTGCGCTATCACCTGCTCCTTCAACGTATCCATCGCCGGATTGCCGTCCTGCCCCAACACCGGCTTGCCATCGGCTGTCATTTTCGGGACCTGCTGCGCCTCCACCAGCTTCACCGTTGTATAGGGCTTGAAGTTTTGAATCACACCTTGTGAAACCAGCAGCAATGCATAGATGATGCAGGCAGGCAGCAGCACCCAAAGCGTTGCCCGTGTAGTGTCCACCCAGAAATTCCCCAGCGTCTGTTTCTCTCTTCGCGCGATCCCGCGGATAAACGCCACCGCCAGCGCCATTCCTACAGCCGCCGACGCGAAGTTGTGATAAGCCAACCCGGCCATCTGTGTCAGGTAGCTCATGGTCTGCTCACCGGTATAAAACTGCCAGTTGGTGTTCGTGGTAAACGATGCGGCGGTATTGAACGCTAGCTCCGCCGGCACAGCAGCGAACTTCTGCGGGTTAAACGGAAGCAAATGCTGCGTGCGCTGGATTAAATACAACAGCAGCATGGAAACACCGCTGAACAGCAGCATGGAAGCCGAGTACTCCGTCCAGCGCATCTCATGCTGTTCGTCCACCCAGGTCAGGCGATAGATCAACCGCTCCACCGGACGCAGTACCGGATCAAGAAACGTTCTTTCTCCGCTGAATACACGCGCCATGAATATGCCGGCAGGTTTCGTCACCAGCAGTACAGCGGCCGAGAAGAACAGTATTTGAAACCATCCATTCAGTGTCATCAGAACTTCTCCGGACGCAGCAGTGCATACACCAGATACACCATGAGCGCTGCCGTCAACACAAGCATCACAATGTTTTCAATACTCACACGCGCCTCATTTCAGTCGCTCGCATGCCTTCGTATAGGCCAGCGCGATAATGAAGAACGCCAACGTAAACGCAACCATTAACAGGTCCATGTTTGGTACCTCAGCAGGTCACGGCATCAATTTCATCTCTGGGCCGCCGCCGTGATATGGCGCCCCAGAGAGAAGCATGACCTTCAATACGGCCTAAAACTTCACCATGATCGCAAATCTCAGTGCAGCTTCGTCGTTCCTCAGGTCAGGACAGAAACCCGTTCCCGCCACACACCTGAAGCCCGGCGTCGGCGACAGGAATGAACCTGGCACGAACAGCGTACCGGGCACAATGGAGCCTGCATTCGGATTGGGGACTGTGCTTGTAAGAGTATTGTCGCCAGGGGTTATTCCACCGCGTCCTGACCAGTACGGGACATTCGCATGGCGATACCCGTACTCAGTGCGGAACGTGATGTACTGCCGCGGCATCCAGTCAAACGTAAGCGATGCATCCCAGGCCTTGTAGGGATCGCCGGGGTTTTGGGTGAAGTATGGCGAGCCAGTGATGGCATCAGCCCCATTGATCGGCGGAAGCAGGGTGAGGTAACGTCCGGGATTGTCCATCGCACCGCCTCCCACCGTCAGGGCATAGATGTCTTTTTTGAACCAGAAGCGGTTATACGCCATCCACCCCGCGAAGGTTTGCTTGCGGCTGTTGGGGGTATCGTGAAAACAATTCGTGTTGAGAATGATGGTCTGTCCCTGGGCGCCGGTGGCCGTTCCTTTGCCGCCGTATTCGCAGCCCAGGTCTCCGGTTAGGGAGAAGGCCATCTTGTCTAGAAACTTTTCCGGACGGTCGTAGTATTTGACTTCAACACTGTTGTCCGTGTGGATACGTGAGCGGCCAAACTGTCCGTTGCCGTTGCCTAGAGTATCTTCACCCATACCGTAATTGTTGGACACGATGGAGAGCCAGGGCTTTGGCCGCCACAGTATCTGTCCTCCCAGTCCCGGCTTGCTGCCCAGCCTGCCGTAGGATTGCCACCCATTGATGATCCAGGGCTCGATCTTTAACTTGTCTGTGGGAAACCATTGGATGCGGACGCCGTTGAAGAACCACGGAGTGTTGGATGACACATACGATGGCTGGTACGCCCAGTTGTCAAAGTTGTAGTAGCTGAAAAGGCCAATGTAGGAAACGAAAATTCCTGCGTCAACGTTGAGTCCGTGGTTCACATTGAAGTGATAACCGGCGTTGGCTTCAGAAAAATACTTGTACGCGCCGCGGAGGTCCCACTGCCCGCGCCCCGGGCTGGCATCATTGCGTGGCGTGGTGACAGCGAACATCCCTCCCATTGTCAGGATTCTAGCCCGGACATTCTCCCAGTGGAGATCGCCGCCGAAACTAATCTGCTCGATTTGGACTTCGTTGGAGCGAAAGGTCTCGGTCGAGCCGCCGAGGGTGTCATCCTGGGGATGATTGAAGCTGCTGATGTAGTTCGCATCGAAGCGTATTTCCGGCGTGAAGAATTTTGAGTCCCACACTGCGTCTTTGTTGCGCGCGTTGCCGTTAAGCCAGGTCCAGTCGGCATAAGCAAAAGGCACGGCGGGCTCGGGCTTTTGTGTCGCCTTGGCTTCCTGTTGCGTGCTTTCATGCAGCGCCGGCTTGGCCAGTGAGCTGCTTTCTGCCGTTGCAGGTTGCCCATTTGTCAACGCGGCATTCACCACGGCTGGTGCTCCGCCTTGCTGGGCCTTGAGTTGTGCTTCCAGCTCAGCAATGCGCGCCCGCATCTGCTCCAGCTCCTTGAGAACTTCCGTGGTCGCGTTCGTCGCCGACGGTTTGGCGGAGGCTGCCGGACTTGGAGCCGCGCTGTCGCCCGGCACCGCCGGTGCCTCTGCGAACAGCCTTTGCGGCTGAACGCTTTGTGCCTCAGCCTTCCCCCCTGAAACGCCAATCCAGCCCATCGCTAAAACGAGGATGCTGAGGCTGATTCTCGCTGTGAACTTCGTCCCGATCTTCATCGTGGAGTCCAAACCTTTCATATCTGATTCCTTGCGCATAGCAGTCCCTGCCTGGGCTGCAACTCTGAATCACTACACATTCGTTCGCACATCTAATACGATTGCTGCTCTTATTACCAGCTCTCTCCCATTTTGTTTCCCCACCACCACACGATGCCCAGCGTCGCGGTGTTCTGGTGACTGCTCAGGATTCCAAGCTGATCGGTGAGAAAAAATGGCCGGTTGGAAAAATCACGGCGCCACTCCGTACGAGCCAGAAAGCCTTCGGCAAACTTGTATTCGTAGGTAAGCGTGGCTTCCTTGAGCGCCTGCGTGGTCCCGCTGAAGAGGCCTCCACGGTCGGACAGGTATTCGGTTCTGCCCGCGACCGCCGCTTTATGGGTCATTTGGTAGCGCGCATAAAGAGCGCCGCCGACTGTGTGTGCGGGGGCCGATTCTGCCAATAGGCGTTGAATGACGTAGTCACCTTCAATCGCCAGAGTAAGTTTCGGCGTCGATTGCCACGTCAAGTAACTGTCGAAGATGTGCAACTTTCCGTTGGGAGCATTGGTAATCGGCTGAAATGGAATGCCTTGTTCGGTGGGAGAATTGGGAGGCGCTCCGCCATTGTTGAAAAACACAACATCCGGATGCTCCTGTCCCAGATAGTAGTTCACCGTCCAGTTAACGGTCTTTTTCGGCATTAGGTTCAAACCGAACATCTGGTCCTTGAAGCCGTTGAAAGGCTCGGTCTGCTGGGTGCCGTTCGTAACCCAGTAATTAAACCCGACCTTATCGTTGAACTTGTAATTGGCGCGGGCGCCCATGTGGTAAAACGGCAGGAAATTAAACCAGTACGAGCGCGAATAGTTCATCTGGTCCTTGGTGTAGTTTCCTTCCAGTCCCAGCGAACTGGCCCACTTCCCCACATCCACCGTCACACCGTTGCCCAGTGGGACCACGTAGGTGCCGTAGGCCTGAAAGATCGGACGGTACACATCCGGGCGCGGCTCATTCCCGGCGTTTCCCTGCAGCGTAGAGGTCGCCTGGCCGTATTGGAGATCCACGCGCATTCCGAACCTGCGCCCGGCGGCCACGTCTGCATCGTTCTTGATGATGATGTTTGCCTGGTTAAGGCTGAATGCGTTGCTGCTCACGTCATAGGCGCGCAGCAGGTTGACCCGGCCAATCGGATAGTTGAAGTTGTAACCGTAATATCCGTCCAGACCAAAATCCAGGACGGTTGATTTCAAAAAGTCCAGCATTGGTCGGTCTGCGCTGATGGCGGGCACGCTATCTGATTTTCCCGGAGCCGCATTCTGGATTGCATTGGGAACGGGTTCATCCGACGCTTGAAGACGAGAAAGCTGGTTCTTCTCAAGTTGCTCAATACGCGATTGAAGCTTAAGCACCAGCTCTCGCAGCTGCTGCACTTCTGGATCAGAAGAACTCTGTGAGTAGGTCGCTAATGGGAAAGCGACTGTTACAACAACAATCAAAGACGAAACAAGCAGAACCTGGGCAGACTTCCCTTTTACTTGCATCGGGTGGCTCCCTTTTGGTGCCGCGTTAATTAGTATTCCTCTCGCGTATTTGCATGCTGTGATGAGAATCAATGACATTGCTTGGATGAGTTTGCTGCATGCCCTTTGCACACGTTGCACTTCGCTGGCCATGCCACAAAGAAACCTGAAGAGAAATGGCGCAACCACAGTACTAACACCCCAAAGCGCGGCTTGGATGATTTGCAGCAACATTCTGTTGTGATCCTTGGCAGCCAGCTCACAACCCGCGAGCCATTGCCGCCAGAGTTATTGAACAAAATTGGACATAAAGAAGGCCTTCGGGAAACGTAAAGGTTTTATAAAGAAATACCTTGATGCGATACGCCTAGAACTTTGAAGATCACATCCATCGCAAAAAGCGCACGGCGGCGCCCAGGCTGAAACGAGGAACACCATAAGCAGGAGTTCCCGCCAAAAGCGGTGCTCAACCGTCGTAAAGAAATTTTCAGGTTATCTGGCTGCGAGCTGACGGAGGGCAGAATGGTCGAAAATGTGAGCACCTGATCAAAGACGTTTCGAGAGCACGTCAGAGATGCCGACTACCAGCCACAAAGTCGTTAAGGTTTTATAAAGGGCGCCGAAGAGCGGCCCGCAGTACTGATTTACACGCCAAGGCCTATCGCCGGAACGCTGAGTCACCTAGTCGCACGCCACGCGCCTCGACTCCTGGATCAATGGACAGAACGTGTAGCGTGTGGCGGTCAGGATCCACGTTGCATTTCACCGTGAGATGCGTGCCGTCCCGGTCCTTGAGAAGTTCCCCGTTGTCGACAACCCACTTGTTAATTTCGCCGCTTACTAACAATCTTCCCGCGTTACGGACCTCGCCGGAGACTGTATAAACGCGCTTCAAGGGATCTACGCTCGGTTTTGTCGTCTTCTGGGCAAATGAGATGGCTCCAAGCATAACTACGAAGCACGCGAGACCACGACGTTTCATTTTTCCTCCTGATTGTCTCAGACAAAGTAAGGGAAACCTGGTCCCAGACTCTAGCCTTCAACATTCGCGAAGGGAAATTTAAAAAACTGATACTTCCTATTGCAGGAAGCTATCGTGGCGAAGTGTTCGCTTCATTCCGGGTCATCGCACTCGATGCCCTTTGCCGTGAACGGCTCGTTAGCGCGACCCAAGCAGGATCGCCATCATGATCACGCTCGCGGCCTTCATACGCGGATTACGTTCGTCAAGCCTATGTTGCTCCAAAGCGGCCAGGTAATCCCGCCTGCTCTGCCGTTTACGGCTTTTATCCGGGACCTTCCCGAGTTGGAAGTTCTCCACCCGAACTATTGCCCGCCGGTTACGTTCCCGGCTGATCTCACCACTGAACCCCTTGAAGCACCAGAGAAGCGCGATAATTCCGCAGTAGCATACGATCGTAAAAATCATGAAGGCTGTCATGACCACTCCATTTCTCAGCGCTCGTCACCGCCTCTGCGCTGCGAACAAGACCAGTTGACTACTTTCGCCATAAGGAGGCGATAAGCAATCCATCAATGTTTTATTAGGGTGGCAGACTTTCCCTTATAAAACATTGACCTTTCGACAACGCAATCCTTATGGAGCTTTTCGTCTAATGGTTCTGGGCAGTTTGCCCAGGGAGAATTTGACATCATGCTTTACCGAAGTATTAAACCGCTGGTCGTCGAGGCAGTTCAGGTTGAGGAAGCAACGGACGTTCACACGCGGGGAGGCAACGTCCACGCTGAGCGCGGAGATTGGTTGCTCAAAGATCCCCAGGGCAATCTGGTGCGCTTTAGTGACGCCGATTTCAAATGCACTTTTGATCCCTTGCGTGAATCAACTCCCATCGAGCTATTGCGCGAAGGTAAATCCTACGGATGTTGAGTACCGCTTTAAAACTGCTGGGCGATGCAACGGTGTGTCGCCCAGCGGGTTATTCAGATTGGCTCGCCAGTCGGTAGAAAGCGATATCCGACCCAGGGATCGGTCACAATGTACTTCGGCGTTTCGCCCGGTTCGATTTTCTTGCGTAGTTGATTGATAAATACGCGAAGGTATTCCGGCTGCTGGACACTCTCACTTCCCCAAACGGCGTTCAGCAGGACCCTGTGGGTCAGGACCTTGTTGGGGTGGCGGGCCATAAAAACCAGCAGGTCAAATTCCTTTGGCGTGAGGTGTACTTCTTTTCCTGAAACCTTCACCTGTCTTGATTCGGGCGCAATGTTGAACACGCCTTCTTCAATCGGTACGCTCACCTCATCTTCATTTACCGTTACGCGCCGCAAATTTGCCCGCACGCGTGCCAAAAGCTCATTCACGCTGAACGGCTTGGTCACGTAATCGTCCGCACCTGCGTCCAGCGCTTCTATCTTGATCTTCTCTTCCCCGCGAACGGACAGAACAATAATGGGAATATTTGACCGTTCACGCACCGCACGGCATAACTCAATCCCGCTCATGCCCGGCATTGATAAATCGGTAATCAGTAAATCGGGCAGCCAATCCATCACTGAATCAAATCCAGTCTCTCCGCTGGCCGCGGTCTTTACTTCGTAGCCTTGCGTGCTGAGCGTAGTTCTAAGGACGCGCGATATTTGGGTTTCATCGTCGACCACCAGAATCCGGCTGCGCTCAGCCATCAATGCTGCTCCTGCTGTGTCACGATATGAACATCCACGGTAGGCGCGTTGGCCAGAAAACGATTGATCACTGCCAGAAAGAGATATTTACGCCAGCCATGGACCGCCGAGCGTCCAAAAATCACCTGCGTGATTTTGTGTTCGCGAACAAACTCCGCCACGGACGTTGCTATGATTGCACCCTCAAGTTGAATTACCTTCGCGCCCAGATTTTCGGCGAACCGTACATTCGCTGACAATGAACGGTTCTGTACATTTGACCTCCCCTCATTGCCGCGCTCTACATGCACCACAAAAAACTCTGCATCCAATCCCTGCGCCAGGCGGGCTCCCCTCGCTATCAATTGCTGTGACGCCGGGTTTGAGCTGATGCACACCGCCACGCGCTCACTTACACCCCAGTTCTGGTCAATCTTCTTGCGTTGCAGGTACGATTCAAGGCTCTTATCCACTGAATGCGTCAGGTGGCGTAACGCCAGCTCTCGCAGGGCAAGCAGATTACCCGCGCGGAAGAAATTGGCCAATGCCTTCTCCGTCCGTTCCAGCGGGTAAATATCCCCGCGACGCATACGCATCTGCAGCGCCTCCGGCGTCAAGTCGGCCAACACAACTTCATTAGCGCGCTCCAGCACCCAGTCTGGAACCGTTTCACGCACCTGGATTCCGGTAATGTTCTGAACCATGGGCGTGACGCTCTCAAGGTGTTGAATGTTCATGGTGGAAAGAACGTCAATCTTCGCTTCCAGCAGTTCAAGCACGTCTTCGTATCGCTTTTTATGCTTGCTGCCCTCAATGTTGGAGTGCGCCAGCTCATCCACCAGAACCACGTGCGGCTTGCGCGCCAGAATGGCATCCACATCCATCTCCTGGAAGACGGTCCCCTTGTATTCCAGGCTGCGCGGCG
>Ga0080027_10000584_pt1 | contig 15527 bp, 13 predicted proteins | sample OrgsoiDNA2013046_FD_70962 | JGI IMG/M metagenome (GOLD analysis project Ga0080027, IMG submission 70962) | Permafrost soil microbial communities from the Arctic, to analyse light accelerated degradation of dissolved organic matter (DOM) -... | ecosystem: Environmental > Terrestrial > Soil >... | reverse complement strand
CGCAACACCCCCTATGCCGGCCGGGAGCTGCCAGTGCGCGTCGTCCATACCTTTCTTCGCGGTAAGCCGACCGTTCTCGACGGGAAGCCGGCATGACGGCCCGCGACCGTGCCTTGCTCGTGCTCGAGGACGGCCGCACCTTTCACGGCGAGTCGTACGGCGCTGACGGGGAAGCGTTCGGCGAAGCCGTATTCGCGACCGGAATGACTGGCTATCAAGAGACGCTGACCGACCCGAGCTATCACCAGCAGGTTGTCGTGATGACGGCGCCGCACATCGGCAATACCGGCGTCAACGACGACGACGGCGAGTCGTCGCGCATCTGGGTCTCGGGGTATGTCGTTCGCGATCCGGCCCGAGTTCCGTCGAGCTGGCGGTCGCGACGCAGCCTCGAGACCGAACTCACTGCGCAAGGTGTCGTGGGTATCAGCGGCATCGACACCCGCGCCCTCACTCGGCATCTGCGCGAGCGTGGCGCCATGCGGGTCGGCATCTCTAGCACCGAGACGGACGCCGAGCGGTTGCTCAGCCGGGTGCGTGCGACCGACCCGATGGAAGGTGCCGACCTAGCTAGCCAGGTGTCGACACCGCGGGCCTACGTGGTGCCGGCGATCGGGGAGAAGCGCTTCACGGTGGCCGCCCTGGATCTCGGCATCAAGACGATGACTCCGCACCGCATGGCGCAGCGCGGCGCAGAGGTCCACGTGCTGCCGGCATGGTCGAGCATCGACGACGTCCTGGCGGTCAAGCCCGACGGCGTGTTCTTTTCGAATGGTCCTGGTGACCCTGCGGCGACCGTCGGCCCCGTCGAGTTGCTTCGCCAGGTGCTCGAGCGCAACGTGCCGTTCTTCGGCATCTGCTTCGGCAATCAGTTGCTCGGCCGGGCACTCGGATTTGGGACCTACAAGTTGAAGTACGGCCATCGCGGTATCAACCAGCCGGTAATCGACCGCACAACCGGCAAGGTCGAGATCACCGCGCACAACCACGGCTTCGCCGTGGACGCGCCACGCGACGGCGTGAGCGCCACACCGTTCGGCCGGGCGCGCGTCAGCCATGTGTGTCTTAACGACAACGTCGTGGAAGGCCTCGAATGCCTTGATGTCAGGGCGTTCTCGGTTCAGTACCACCCTGAGGCGGCCGCCGGTCCGCACGACGCAGCCTACTTGTTCGACCGGTTCGACGACCTGATGGCGAGTGGTCGCTGATGCCGCGGCGCGCTGACCTGAAGTCGGTGCTGGTGATCGGCTCCGGTCCGATCGTCATCGGGCAGGCCTGTGAGTTCGACTACTCGGGTACCCAGGCTTGCCGTGTCTTGCGTGCTGAGGGCCTGCGGGTATCTCTCGTCAACTCCAACCCGGCCACGATCATGACCGACCCAGAGTTCGCCGACGCGACGTATGTCGAGCCGATCACGCCCGAGTTCGTCGAGATGATCATCGCGAAGGAGCGGCCAGACGCTTTGCTCGCGACCCTGGGCGGGCAGACCGCGCTGAATACGGCGGTTGCGTTGCACGAAGCCGGAGTTCTCGAGAAGTACAACGTCGAACTGATCGGTGCCAACATCGACGCGATCCAGGCGGGGGAGAACCGGCAGAAGTTCAAGGAGATCGTCTCGAGCGTCGGCGCTGAGTCGGCACGGTCGGTGATCTGCCACACCTTGCAGGAATGTCTCGATTCCACCACCGAGCTCGGCTATCCCGTCGTGGTCCGGCCATCGTTCACGATGGGCGGCGCGGGCTCGGGCATTGCGTACGACGAGACCGACCTGCGACGCATCGGTGACGCTGGCTTGCAGGCCAGCCCAACCACCGAGGTGTTGCTCGAAGAGTCGATCCTCGGCTGGAAGGAATATGAACTCGAGTTGATGCGCGACCGCAACGACAACGTTGTGGTGGTGTGTTCGATTGAGAATGTCGACCCGATGGGTGTCCACACCGGCGACTCCATTACCGTCGCCCCGGCGTTGACTCTGACCGACCGCGAATACCAGCACCTGCGCGATATTGCGATCGCCGTGCTGCGAGCGGTCGGCGTCGACACTGGCGGTTGCAACATCCAGTTCGCCGTACAGCCCGAGACTGGCCGGGTCATCGTCATCGAGATGAATCCGCGGGTGTCGCGGTCGTCGGCACTGGCGAGTAAAGCCACTGGTTTCCCGATCGCGAAGATCGCCGCCAAGCTTGCCCTCGGCTACACCCTCGACGAGATTCCGAATGACATCACGAAGAAGACCCCGGCGAGCTTCGAGCCGAGCATCGACTACGTGGTGGTGAAAGTGCCGCGGTTTGCGTTCGAGAAGTTCCCGGGTGCCGACACGACACTCACCACCACCATGAAGAGTGTTGGCGAGGCGATGGCGATTGGCCGCAACTTCACGGAGGCATTGCAGAAGGCGCTGCGCTCACTGGAACAGACCGGCTCGTCGTTTCATTGGCATGGCGCGGTCGGCGACAAAGCTGAATTGATCGAGCAGTCCCAGCGGCCCACCGACGGCCGTATCGTCACGGTGCAGCAGGCGATCCGCGCGGGTGCGACCGTCGACGATCTCTACATTGCAACGGGTATCGACCGCTGGTTCCTCGACCAGATGCTGTTGCTCGACGAGGTCGCCCGCGACATCGCCGACGCTACCGACCTCGACATCGACACGCTCCGGCACGCGAAGCGGCATGGATTCTCGGACGCGCAGATTGCCCAGATCCGCCACCTCGACGAGGCCGCGGTGCGCGGCATCAGGCATCGGGTCGGTCTGCGGCCGGTGTACAAGACGGTCGACACCTGCGCTGCCGAGTTTGCCGCCACGACGCCGTATCACTACTCCAGTTACGACGACGAAACCGAAGTTGTCGCCCGCGACAAGGCAGCGGTCCTGATCCTTGGTTCCGGCCCGAACCGCATCGGCCAGGGTGTCGAGTTCGACTACTCGTGTGTGCATGCCAGCTTCGCGTTACGCGAGGCAGGCTTCGAGACCGTCATGGTCAACTGCAACCCCGAGACCGTCTCCACCGACTACGACACGAGCGACCGGCTGTACTTCGAGCCACTCACGCTCGAAGACGTGCTCGAGGTCGTGCACGCCGAACGCGAAGCAGGCCCGATCGTCGGCGTGATCGTCCAGCTCGGCGGTCAGACACCATTGCGACTGGCACAGGCATTGAAGGACGCCGGAGTGCCGATCATCGGTACCAGCCCAGAGGCGATTCACCTGGCCGAAGAGCGCGGCGCATTCGGTCGGGTGCTCGCCGAGGCCAACTTGCCTGCACCGCGGCACGGCACCGCGACGTCGTTTGACGAAGCCAAGGCGATTGCCGACGAGATCGGCTACCCGGTACTGGTGCGACCGAGCTACGTCCTTGGTGGTCGTGGCATGGAGATCGTCTACGGCGAGGAGATGCTCGAGTCGTACATCACTCGCGCTACCGAAGCAAGTCCCGAACATCCGGTACTCGTCGACCGGTTCCTCGACGACGCGGTCGAGATCGACGTCGATGCCTTGTTCGACGGCACCGAGCTGTACCTCGCCGGCGTCATGGAACATATCGAAGAGGCAGGCATTCATTCCGGCGACTCCGCGTGTGTGCTGCCGCCGATCACCCTGGGCAGCGCCGAGATCCGCCGAATCCGCGAGTCGACGCTCGCGATCGCGAAGGGCGTCGGGGTGCTCGGGCTCCTCAACGTGCAATACGCCCTTACGTCGAACGTGCTGTACGTCCTCGAGGCGAACCCGCGGGCCAGCCGAACGGTGCCGTTCGTGTCCAAGGCAACCGCGGTGCCGGTGGCGAAGGCGGCCGCCCGCATCATGACGGGCACGACGATCGCTCAGCTGCGCGCCGAAGGACTCCTTCCGCCGCGTGGCGACGGCGCCGATCTGCCGCCGAACGCGTCGATATCAGTGAAGGAGGCGGTTCTGCCGTTCGGCCGCTTCCATGGCGTCGATACGGTGCTCGGGCCTGAGATGAAGTCGACCGGTGAGGTCATGGGTATCGACTCCGAGTTTGGCACCGCGTTCGCCAAGTCGCAGGCTGCTGCTTATGGTTCGTTGCCGACGAAAGGTCGGGCGTTCGTGTCGGTCGCCAACCGCGACAAGCGCGCGATCATCTTCCCGGTGAAACGGCTGGCCGACCTGGGCTTTGAGATTCTGGCCACCCAGGGCACCGCCGAGGTGCTGCGGCGCAACGGTGTCACCGCGACCATCGTGCGCAAACACAGCGATGGCGCCGGGCCCGACGGTGCGCCGACCATCGTGCAGCAGATCCTGGCCGGTGACGTCGACATGATCGTGAACACACCGTGGGGGGTGGGTCCCCGGGTCGACGGATACGAGATTCGAACAGCGGCGGTGCTCCGCGGCGTCCCGTGTATGACGACGGTGCAGGGGCTCGCGGCCTGCGTCCAGGGGATCGAGGCGCTGCAAAGAGGTGAGCTGTCTGTGCGCTCGCTTCAAGAGCACGCTGCCATCCTGCACGCCGACCGTGCGCGCGATAGGAGAGGTTGAGATGCCGGTTCAGGTAAACGGCGAGGTGCTCTCGCTGCGACGGGTAGGCGCCTACCATGCGATGACGGTCGTTGCGCCTGGTGTTGCCGAGGTGGCCAAGCCCGGGCAGTTTGTGACCGTCGCGGTCGGCGGCGCTGACACCAGCATGGTGTTGCGTCGGGCGTTTTCGATCCACCAGATCCGCGAACGCGGGGTGTACGGCGGTACGGTCGAGTTCATCTTTTCCGTCGAGGGTCGCGGTACTGCGTGGCTGGCTGGCCGGCAAGCGCATGAGCCGATCGACATCGTCGGGCCGCTCGGCAGGCCGTTCTCGCTGCCCCGCCAGCCCGCCACGTGTGTCCTCGTCGGAGGTGGCTACGGCACCGCGCCGCTCTTTCCGCTCGCGGACGCGCTTCGGGGCCGGGGTTGTCGGCTCGATTTCGTGATGGGCGCGGCGAGGGAAGAGCGGTTGTTCGGGGCGCTCGACGCGAAGCGCATCTCGGCGACCCTCACGGTCACGACCGACGATGGCTCGGTTGGCCACCGGGGTCGAGTGTCCGACGTGCTATCCGGGGTGCTGGCCTCGAGCAAGGCAGACGTCGTGTACGCGTGCGGGCCCATGGGCATGTTGCGCGCGGTCAGTCGAATCGCCGCCGATGCGGGGGTTGCCTGTCAGATCGCGGTCGAGGAGTTGATGGCGTGCGGGATCGGTGTGTGCATGACCTGTGTATTGCCGGTCATTGGTGATGACGGCACCACCCGCATGGTGCGGTCGTGCGTCGACGGGCCGGTCTTTCATGGCGACCGAGTGCGCTTCGACGACATTGGGGTGATCCCCGCCGACGTCTACGGCGCCCCGCAGCCACCGGCGGTGCGAGCGTCGCCGCGGGTGCCCGGTCAGCCGCCGAAGCCGTCGCGATCAAGGGCCACGACCGTATTGCCAGACCCGACAGGGAAGGTGACGCGATGACCTCTACCCTGACCGTTCGCGCCGTAACACCGGCCGCGAAGGTTGCCGCCACGATCGACCTCGCGACGAACCTCGGCCGTTTCGACCTGCCCAATCCGGTGCTGACGGCGTCCGGCTGTGCCGCTGCAGGGCAGGAGCTCGCCCAGTTCTTCGACCTCGCTGCGCTCGGTGGCATCGTGACGAAATCCATCATGCTGAGCCCTCGGTCAGGGCGCGCCACTCCGCGCATGGCCGAGACACCCAGCGGCATGCTGAACTCCATCGGGTTGCAAGGCCCTGGAATTGACACGTTTCTCGCTACCGACCTGCCGTGGCTGATCGAGCAGGGGGCGCGAGCGGTGGTCTCGATCGCCGGTACCACCGTCGACGAATTCGCGAAGCTGGCGTTGCGATTGCGCGAAGCCCCCGGCATGTCGATGGTCGAGGTCAATATCTCGTGTCCGAATGTCGAAGACCGCGGCCAGGTGTTCGCGTGCGACCCGCGGGCGGCTGCCGATGTAGTGCATGCGGTGCGGCACGCGACGCGGCCCGAGGTGCCAGTGTTCGCCAAGTTGTCGCCCGACGTCACCGACATTGTGGCGATCGCCCGCGCCTGCGTCAGTGCCGGTGCCGATGGATTGTCGATGACGAACACGCTGCTCGGCATCGTGATCGACACCGACACCATGCGGCCCGTGCTGGCCGGTGTGACTGGGGGCTTGTCCGGCCCCGCCATACGTCCAGTGGCGCTGCGCTGCGTGTGGCAGGTACATGCAGCTATGCCTGAGGTGCCGATTCTTGGGATGGGTGGGATCAGGACAGGACTCGATGCGCTTCAGTTCATCCTTGCCGGTGCGTCCGCGGTGTCGGTCGGCACCGAGATCTTCCACGACCCGACAGCACCGATCAGGATCCTTGCTGAGCTAGGCGACGCGCTTGCCGCCCGGGGGTTCGACAGCGTGCGCGCAGCGGTCGGGTTCGCCCACGTCGCCCGGGCGCCGGCCGCCAACGCGGCGGGCGAGGTTGGTCGCGATGCTCCGGCCGCGAACGAGTCGGTCGACAACGCCGGCACCCGATGAGCGGCACCGCCCCGATCGCGGTCGCACTCGACGCCCCCGATCTCGATACCGCCAGCGAGTGGGCGCGCGCCGTCGAACCGCACGTGACCACGTTGAAGGTCGGACTTGAGTTGTTCTGCCGTTACGGACCGGAAGCGGTCGCGAGCGTTCGGGGCGGCAGCCGCATCGAGCTTTTCCTCGATTTGAAGCTGAACGACATCCCGAACACGGTCGCCGGCGCCGTCCGATCGGTGAGCCGGCTTCGACCGACCTACCTCACCGTGCATGCTCTCGGTGGCCGGGCCATGATCGCGGCCGCGGCTGCAGAATTGCCGGGCGGACTTATTACCGCTGTCACTGTGCTTACCAGCCTTGATGACTCTGATCTCGCTGATTTCGGGTTTACTGGAACATCCCAAGATGCGGTGCGCCGGCTTGCGGTCATGTCGGTCTCGGCCGGCGCTCGCGCGATTGTGTGCTCAGCCCGGGAAGTCGCCGCTGTGCGAGCCGAAGTCGGTGCCGACATCAAACTCATCACGCCTGGGGTCCGCAGCGCCGGTACCGATGCGCACGATCAGGCGCGGGTCGCGACACCTGAACAGGCATTGGCCGACGGCGCCGATCTCCTCGTGATCGGTCGCCAGATCACCGGTGCAGCCGACCCAGGTGCAGCAGCTGGCGCGCTCGCAGCAGCACTGCGTCGGTTCTCCCGAACTGTGCGCTAACGGGGGTCGCGTTGCCCGCAACCGCACGTTGTCACTAGGTTGGCGTCGCTAGGTTGCGACGTCGTCGGCCACGTTGAGTCATCTCGATTCATCGTGTACATGCTTGCGTCCGCCCATTCCACTCCGCTCCGGCCTTGTGCCGCCGTCCGCTCGAGGTGACCTTCGTGGCACTCCCGACACTGACGGCCGAGCAGCGCGCCGATGCCCTCGCGAAAGCGGCTGTCGCGAGGCAGCGTCGCGCCGAAATCAAAGCGCGCCTAAAACATTCGGGCGAATCACTGGGTGCCGTGCTCGAACTTGGCGAACGCGACGACGTTGTCGGCAAGATGCGGGTGACCGCGCTGCTTGAGTCGATGCCCGGTGTGGGCAAGGTGCGTGCGGCCCAGATTATGGAGCGGCTCGGCATCGCCTCGACCCGACGCGTACGTGGCCTCGGTACTAAACAGCGGGCTGCACTTGTGGTGGAATTCGGGGGCGGACGTTCCTGAGCAGACTGAGGCAGGGCCGGCCCGACTGACGGTGCTCTCCGGGCCCTCCGGTGTCGGCAAGGGCACCGTCGTGACGGCGCTCGCGCGCCGGGTGCCGAACCTGTGGGTGTCGGTGTCGGTCACGACCCGCTTCCCGCGGCCGGGCGAAATCGACGGTGTGAACTACCACTTCGTTGACGATGTGACATTTGATCGCATGGTTGGCGCCAACGAGCTGCTTGAGCATGCGACGTACGGCAAATACCGATACGGGACGCCCCGGAAACCGGTTGAAGACACGGTGGCCGCCGGTGTCCCCGCCATGCTGGAAATCGACCTGCAGGGAGCTCGCCAGGTTCGAGCGGTGTTGCCCGAGGTTTTCTGTGTGTTCTTAAAGCCACCGTCGTGGGACGAACTCGTGCGGCGGCTGACCGGGCGCGGCACTGAGCCCGCCGAGGTCGCGACCGCCAGGCTCGACCGGGCGCGCCTCGAGCTGGCCGCCGAGGCGGAGTTCGACGCGGTGGTGGTCAACGAGTCGGTCGAACAAGCCTGTGGCGAACTGATAAAGTTGCTCCGACTGGGCCCGTAGGCGCCAGCAGTTTCCTGAGCAGTCTCCCGATCAAAGGGGCATCGCGTGTCCGGCATTGTGGCCAGTCCCGAGGGCATCACCAACCCGCCCATCGACGACCTGCTCGAGATCGCCGACTCCAAGTACGCACTGGTCATCTACTCGGCCAAGCGGGCACGGCAGATCAACGCTTACTACTCGCAGCTCGGTGAGGGCCTGCTCGAATACGTCGGCCCGCTTGTCGAGACGCACCCCCACGAGAAGCCGCTGTCGGTGGCCCTGCGCGAGATCAACGGCAAACTGCTCACGGCTGAGCCGGTCGAGGCCTAAAGCCGGCGGGTGCGATGACTCCCGCCGACGCTGATCCGCCAACGGGTCAGCCCGCTACCGACCGCTCCCGCATTGTGCTCGGGGTCGCCGGCGGCATCGCCGCCTACAAGGCGTGCGAGGTTCTACGACTGCTCACCGAAAACCACGCTGACGTGACCGTGGTCGCCACCGAGGCGGCGCTCAGGTTTGTGGGAGCCGCGACCTGGGCGGCGCTGTCAGGCAAGCCGGTCGGGGTCGATCTCTTCGCTGACGTCCACCAGGTCGCCCATGTGCGGCTGGGCCAGCAGGCTGATCTCGTGTTGATCGTCCCCGCCACTGCCGACCTGCTCGCTCGCGCGGCGCACGGCCTCGCCGACGACCTCCTCACCACGACGCTACTCACGGCTCGTGGGCCCGTCGTATTCGCACCGGCGATGCACACCGAAATGTGGAATCACCCCGCCACCATCGCCAACGTCGCGACGTTGCGGTCGCGTGGCGCGGTGGTGATCGAGCCCTCCGAAGGCCGGCTCACCGGCCCCGACTGTGGCATCGGCCGGTTGCCCGAGCCGGCCGAGATCGTCGAGGTCGCCCGCCGGGTGCTGGCGCGCGGCGTCGCCGGACTGCGGCCCGATCTTGCCGGTCGGCGGGTGGTCGTGTCGGCAGGCGGCACCCGTGAGGCGCTCGATCCGGTCCGGTTCCTCGGCAACCGCAGCTCGGGTCGGCAGGGCTATGCGCTAGCCATGACCGCTGTGGCCCGCGGCGCTGAAGTCACCGTCATCTCGGCGAACGTGGCATTGCCTGATCCCGCGGGCGCGAAGGTGGTGCGGGTCGGCTCTGCCGAGGAGCTTCGAGCCGCGGTGCTTGAGGCCGCGGCCGACGCTGACGCGGTCGTGATGGCTGCCGCGGTCGCCGACTTCCGGCCGGTAGCGACGTCCGCGTCCAAGATCAAGAAGTCGGAGGCCGATCCGCTGCCGCTCGCACTCACGCGCAATCCCGATGTGCTCGCCGAACTGAGTCAGCGTCGTCGGCCCGGTCAGGTCGTCGTCGGGTTCGCAGCCGAGACCGACGATGCGCTGGCCAACGGCCGGGCCAAACTTCTGGCGAAAGGCGCTGACCTGCTGGTTGTCAATGAAGTCGGCGCCGCGAAGGGATTCGACGCGCCCGACAACGCGGCCACGATCCTGCACCCCGGCGGTGGCCAAACCGACGTGCCGGCCGGTCCGAAAGCCGCCTTGGCCGACGTCGTCTGGGATCTTGTGGCGATGCGTTTCACCTCGTCGTCCTGAGGTGTCCTAGACTCTCGTCGCCTTCATCCGCCGTCCTTGGCGCGCCACTGGCTGGTGCAGACCGAGAGGGAACGCCCGTGTCCCGCCGTTTGTTTACGTCCGAGTCCGTCACCGAAGGTCATCCCGACAAGATCGCCGACCAGATCAGTGACGGGATTCTCGATGCTTTGCTCAAGGACGATCCCAGGAGCAGGGTCGCCGTCGAGACACTGATCACCACCGGTCAGGTGCATGTCGCCGGTGAGGTCACCACCGAGGCGTGGGCCGACATCCCGGCGATCGTGCGCGAGGTCATTCTGGGCATCGGGTACGACTCGTCGAAGAAGGGCTTCGACGGCGCCTCGTGCGGCGTCTCGGTCTCGATCGGGTCGCAGTCGCCCGACATCGCCCAGGGGGTCGACGAGGGGTATGAGCGTCGCCACGGCGAGGGCGTCGACGACCTCGACCGGCAGGGCGCCGGCGACCAGGGCCTGATGTTCGGTTACGCATGCACGGACACACCTGAGCTGATGCCGCTACCGATCGCGCTGGCTCATCGCTTGGCGCGTCGACTCTCCGACGTGCGCAAGTCCGGCGTCGTCCCCTACCTGCGTCCCGACGGCAAGACCCAGGTGACGATCGAGTACGACGGCGACCGGCCGGTCCGGCTCGACACCGTGGTCGTCTCCAGCCAGCACGCCGCCGACATCGACATCGACACCTTGCTCGCCCCCGATATCGCCGAATTCGTGGTCGCACCTGAGATGGCCGATCTCGGCATCGACACCACCAGCCATCGACTCCTCGTGAACCCGACCGGTCGCTTCGAGATCGGCGGCCCTATGGGTGACGCAGGTCTCACCGGCCGCAAGATCATTGTTGACACTTATGGTGGCATGGCTCGCCACGGCGGCGGCGCATTCTCTGGCAAGGATCCGTCGAAGGTTGACCGCTCGGCCGCTTATGCGATGCGTTGGGTGGCGAAGAACGTGGTGGCTGCCGGGCTCGCATCTCGGTGTGAGGTGCAGGTGGCCTATGCAATCGGCAAAGCGCACCCGGTCGGCTTGTTTGTCGAGACATTCGGCACCGGCGTGGTGTCCGACGAGCGCATTCAAGAGGCCGTTGTGCAGGTTTTCGACCTGCGCCCGGGCGCGATCATCCGCGATCTCGACCTGCTGCGACCGATCTATCGGCAGACCGCCGCGTACGGGCACTTCGGCCGCCCCGAGCTCGACTTCACCTGGGAGTCGACCAGTCGGGCCGACACCTTGCGAGTTGCCGCCGGTCACTGATGTCCACGGCTGTCTGTCGTCGCACGATCGCGCCTGTAGCGGTGGACGATCGCGCCGCGGTCGGTGGCGTCTGGTAGGACTCGGCGCATGAGCGTAACTCCGCGAACCAGCGGACCAAAGGTGGCGGCCGCAATCGACCCGATTGCGCGGGTCGCGGTCGATATCTCGCTGCCACACCTCGACCGACCATTCGACTACCTGGTGCCCGACAAGCTGGCGGCTGAGGCGGTCGCGGGCACCCGCGTCAGGGTGCGGTTCGCCGGTCAACTCGTTGACGGGTTCGTTCTCGGGCGGGTGGCGGCCACCGACCACCCTCGGCGGCTGGCTTTCATGGAGCGGTCGGTTTCGACTGAGGTCGTGCTGACCCCGGAAATAGCCCGGCTCGCTCGGGCGACCGCCGACCGGTGGGCCGGCACTCTCGCCGACGTGTTGCGCCTCGCCGTGCCCCCACGACATGCCAAAGCCGAGGCGGCGAGCCCCCCTGCCGCCGCAGCGCGCCCGGCGTCGGGTGGCGAAGCCGCGAATGGCGGCGGCGATTCAGCGTGGGCACGCTACGGATCCGGCCGTCAGCTGCTGGCGGCGCTGCGAGCTGGGCGCTCCCCGCGCGCGGTGTGGCCGGCATTGCCCGGGCCGGACTGGCCCGCCGAGATCGCCGAACTCGTCGCGGCGACAACCGCTGCTGGTCGCGGAGCTGTCGTCGTGGTCCCGGATGCCCGCGATGTGCAGCGCGTCGATGCGGCCTTGCATGCACAACTTGGTGACCAGCAACACGTCGTCCTGACTGCCGACCTTGGCCCGGGTGAGCGATACCGTCGCTTCCTTCGGGTGAGCCGAGGCGAGGTCGCCGCGGTTGTCGGCACCCGCGCTGCGGCATTCGCGCCGGTCCACAACCTCGGGCTCGTGATCGTGTGGGACGACGGGGATGACCTGCACGCGGAGCCGCGCGCGCCGTACCCGAATGTCCGCGACGTGCTGATCGTGCGGGCCCATCTCGCGAACGCTGCAGCCGTCGTTGGCGGGCATGCCATCACCGCAGAAGGGGCACGGTTGGTGGCCACCGGGTGGGCCAAACTGGTCGCGCCCAGCCGCGGCGAGATTAGGGCCCGGGCGCCGGTGGTCCGGACCGGTGATGATCCCGGCGCGGCTCGGCAGCCGTCGGGCGGTGGCCGGCTGCCGACCCTTGCCTGGGAGGCTGCGCATGCCGCCCTCGGTAACCAGAGCCCTGTCCTCATTCAGGTTCCGCGTCGCGGCTACCTCCCTTCGCTGTCATGTGACAGCTGCCGGACGCCCTTGCGGTGCCCGGTCTGCGCCGGCCCGCTGGCCACAAGTGACGCCGGCACCTCGCCGTCCTGCCGTTGGTGTGGCCGGATCGCGACGGGTTGGGAGTGTCCCGAATGCGGCAGCCACCGCTTCCGCGCAACGGTGGTCGGAGCCATCCGGACCGCGGAAGAACTCGGCCGCGCCTTTCCCGGCGTCGTGGTCCGCACCTCGGCACAAGGGCAGGTCCTCGACCGGGTGGCTGCGACGCCAGCGCTGGTGATCGCAACGCCGGGCGCTGAGCCGGTTGCTGATGGGGGATATGGGGCGGCACTGCTGCTCGACGGTTGGGCGCTGGTCAGTCGCGCTGACTTGCGGGCAGGTGAGGAGGCGCTGCGCCGCTGGCTGAACGCTGTCGCTCTGGTGCGTCCGGCGTCAGCGGGAGGCCGCGTGGTCGTGCTGGCCGACAGTTCGTTGCGCGCAGTCCAGGCGCTGGTGCGATGGGATCCGATGGGTCACGCTGAGCGTGAACTGGCGGAACGAAGCGCGCTCGGGTTTCCCCCGGCGGTGACGTTTGCGGAGCTGTCAGGCGCGCCGGACGCCGTAACCGAGCTGATCACCGCCACCGCTCTGCCGCCTGACGCCGAGGTGCTCGGTCCGGTGCCGCTGTCTTCGCAGCGGGGAACGCCCAGTGGTGACGCCAGCCGCGAGGGCCAGGTCAGGGCGCTGGTCCGGGTGCCGCGGTCGGCGGCGGCGGCGTTCGCGAGCGCTTTGCACGAGTCGCAAGGCGTGCGCAGCGCGCGCAAGGCCGTACCGGTACGGGTGCGCATCGACCCCATCGACATCGGCTGAAGAATCTGTGTCGGGCATGTCAACCGGCAGCGCGGATGGACGTCTCTTCTGTCATGAACGCACGAGACGTGGGCGGGCTACCGGAGGCGGTAGCCGACATCGGGTCGGCGACAGGGTGGAGGGCTCCGGTGGCTGACTCGCCGGTTGTGCAGCTGCGCGATCGGGAGACGGCTGTGGTTGCGCTCTTTGCGACCCACCACGCCCGCCTTGTCGGACTGGCTCGGCTGCTCGTCGACGACCTACCCACCGCCGAGGACGTCGTTCAGGAGGCATTCACCGCCCTCTACCAACGATGGTCGCGACTGCGTGATCCGCAGGCGGCCGGTTCCTACCTGCAGTCATCCGTGCTGAACGGAGCTCGCAGTTCGCTGCGACGGCGGCGAACCGTGCTCGGCCTGGTGCGGGAGAAGCCGGTACCGCTTCCCTCGGCCGAGCAGATCGCGGTTGGGCACGAGACGCGCCGCGAAGTGATCCAATCGCTGCGCCAACTGCCAGGCCGGCAACGAGAAGTACTTGTCCTGCGCTATTACCTCGATCTTTCCGAGGCCGAGATCGCCGCGACGCTGTCGATCAGTCGCGGCTCCGTCAAGAAGCACGCCTCACGTGCGCTGACCACGCTGAGCGCCCGGCTGGAGGCGGCCCAATGAACGCCAACCACGACGACATAACGCGCACGCTCATCGAAGCGATGCGCGAGGAGGTTCAACACGCCATGACCGTGACCAACACCCCCGAAGAACTCCGCAAATTCCGTCACACGATCGAACAAGGCCGGAAGAGGCGGCGCACCTACGCCGCAACCGCGGCCGCCGCCGTGATGGTAGTCGCCGGCACCGCCATCGCTGTCAAGGAGTCGGACCGGGCACCGCGTTCCGGCCAGATCACCGTTCCGCTGGTTTCGCAGACAGCCACGCCCTCGGCTAAGCCGTCGGACAGCACGCCCACGGCGTCCGTTCCGCCTGTTGCAGTCGCCACCCCGAGCGCTCTTGCAGCGGGAATTGCGACTGCCAAGGCCGACGGACCGGGAGTTCTCGGGATGTCAGCCCTCGGTTCGGTGTGGGGTGTCCAAGAAGAGCAGTATGCGACCGGTGGCACCGGCCACGTGTACCGGCTCGACCCGACCGGGCAGAAGATACTGTCGACCACCGCCTACGCCGGCCCCGACCAGGACGACTTGCCGCCGTTCCAGGTCGGCCAGGCCGTCCTGGTGGCTTCGACAACTCCAGGAAAGCCGAGTGCCTACCTTGCCTTCAACGCGACGGGTAACGAGATCGGCTCGATTCCAGTCGCTCGAGTCGGCTTGGGCGCCGGCGACTCAACCGGTGGCTGGGTGCTGAGCGACACCGACTCGATCAGCCAGATCGATGCGTCGGGTACCAAGGTTGTCAAGGTAGTGACGCTTCCCGGCACCGAGATCGGTGGCATCGCGGTTGGCGGCGGTTCGGTGTGGGTGGCTGACCAGAAGCAGAATCGACTGCTGCGAGTGGACCCAACGTCTGGGACGATCACCGGCACCGCGGAGATCGGCGGCGTCGTCGACGAGTTCTTGCCGATCGCGTACAGCCACGGCGCCGTCTTCGTACCGAGCCAGGACTACGAGCTCCGCCGCGTCGACGCCACCACGATGAAGATCACCGCTGTGGTGTCGACGCCGTCCGGCGGCTCGTGGTTCGTCATCTCGGTCGGCCCCGACGGCGACATCTGGGCTCAGCCCGCACAGGGCGTGGTCGACGACCTTGATCCGGTGACGCTCGCAACCAAACGGGCGATCCAGCTTCAACCGACGCTTCGAGACGGCGGCACCTTCGGTGTGGTCGCGACCTCCAGCCGGGTCTACGAGGCCGACGGCGTTGACGGCTACGTCCTGTCGTTCCCACTGAGCTGAAACGCCGCGACGCCGAGCGACCTGATTGGCGCGGGTGGCGCGCCAATCAGGTCGCGATCAGGGCGGGCGGACATCCTTCGCCCGTAGACTGGACGGCGTCCTTGCCGGTGTTGCCAGACCAGGAGTTCGCGTGGCTGTTCAGCCGATCCGCCTGTTCGGCGATCCCGTTTTGCGCACGCCCGCCGAGCCGGTTACGACGTTCGACAAAGAGCTGCGGCTGCTCGTGCGCGACCTGGTCGACACGATGAGCGATGCTCCCGGTGTCGGGCTTGCGGCGCCTCAGATCGGTGTCGGCCTGCGGGTGTTCAGCTACCACGTCGACGACGTCGTCGGGCATCTCATCAACCCGTCTCTCGACCTGTCGGACGAGCAGCAGGAAGGCGACGAGGGGTGCCTGTCGTTTCCCGGTCTCGCCTACCC
>Ga0080027_10000583_pt1 | contig 15529 bp, 12 predicted proteins | sample OrgsoiDNA2013046_FD_70962 | JGI IMG/M metagenome (GOLD analysis project Ga0080027, IMG submission 70962) | Permafrost soil microbial communities from the Arctic, to analyse light accelerated degradation of dissolved organic matter (DOM) -... | ecosystem: Environmental > Terrestrial > Soil >... | reverse complement strand
TCCCCGACGAGCTTAGCGGCGACGTCGTCGTCGTGGAAGACGAGCACCCTGGAACGATTGCCGCCGAGCTTCTCGGCGGGCTCCGCGCGCTCGGATGGTCGATCCCGGCGCTGGTCGTACCAACCCTCGTTCGATCCACCGTCGTCGTCGACCGGACCGTCGAGAACTGACCGAGGTGCAACGTGACGAGAGATCTCGATCCTCCAGGGCCCGGACGTCCCAGACCGGCACGGGAACCGTCGGCCGAATCGATAGCCAGCTCCGGTCTTTTTGCCCTGGGCCTGACCAAGAGTGACCTGCCGTGGATCGATGCGCTTCGCACCATCACCACCACGCGGGCCGTTGTACCTCACGGTCCCATCCTGGCGATCCCTGCATTCCGGAGACTCAACCTTCCAGACCGGGTCACCATCCCCAGGAACGATAACCATAGACGGCGGACGATACGTGAGAGGGCCGTTGGAAGAGCTCAGGTTTGGGCGCGGGGGAAAAACCGCGTGCGCCGTCAGCTCTTTCCCTGGCGTGAGAAAGTGGCGGTTTTCCTCGCCCTCTCTTGGTTCTTGGCCTGGGCACTCCTCAGCGATGCAAACACGGGACGCGGTTCGACCTCATCAGATCAGCGGTCCGGCCGACCAGATCGTTCGCGGCCCGGTGCGCCTCTTATTCGCGCCACGTTTGTCGACCGAGGAACACCAGGCGCCACATTGGCGCGTACATCGCCGCCCAAGGCAAGAGCCGACCCAAGGGCTTATCAAGGATCGGTGGTCGGCGCATCATCAACGCCTGGCACGACACCTGCTCTAGTCTTCCCCAAATGACCGCTATCGCCGCTAACCAATCAACCGAGTTTCATCGCGTCCCGATCACGAAGTATTGGAAGGCCGGCGCGGTCGTCGTTGTCACGGAGACAACTCTGCTCTCAAGCTGAAGCCCGGAATGACCGCGAACATCGAAATCGTCTATGCAGAGCGCGCGTCCGTGTTGCGCATCGCCAACGCGGGGGTTCGCTTTCGGCCTCCCGTCGCGCTGGTGGGCAAGACGGCTCCTTACGTTCCCCTCGACCGGAAGATGGTCTGGATTCGTCGCGAGAACGGCGGCCTTGCGGCCGTTCTCTTCAAGCCTGGCGTCAGAGGCTGCCCTCCAGGCGCAACGTCGGTCCGCGCAAGCCAATATCAAGGCCAACTTCGACACGTGGTATCCGACCGTGTCCGCTGTCGGAGGCGCCACGGACAATGGCACGCCAGGTTCAACCTCGACACCGCTCGCGCCCAGCTCATCGAGTCGTTGGGGCGGAGATGAATCAGCGGTTCTCGTAGCGGCTGAGATCGAGCAGACCGTGGAATCCTCCCGTCGAAGCGGCATGGGCAGCCTGCAGGGTGTCGGCGTATCGCCAAAAATTCGGGTTTGTGCGCCGAATCGCGAATTCACTGGCCAGCTCGGCATAGTCCGATTCAGAGGCGAGCCCCGCGACCGCGGTCGTGAAGCGACGCACGAGGGATCGCGGAACGATGTACAAGGCATTGGTGTAAGCACCGATGAAGCCGGGTACGACCGACAAGGTGTGTTCGGCGGGAAGAATACGGCTTTCTTCTTTGAAAATGCTCGAGACGTTGCTGTGCCCGCTGTTTCGAACCAGCGTCAGATAGAGCGGTGAGCCTCGGGCCAGGTCGATTCTCAGAATGGCTGTTTCGGGCAGATACCCGAGGCTCGCCCCTCGGAGTCGGGCCAGCGATTGCAAGTCCGTGAGCAGGGTGGCATCGCCAAGGGTATCGGCGTCGCGACCCAGGACGGCGGCGAGGTCGTAGGTCTGGTCGACGATCGGGGCCAACCGCCGCGCCAGCCCGTCGAGAAATTCCGACTTCGGATGGCCGGTCTGATAGTTGATGTCGGTCTCGCGGTCGAAATGGGCGGCGTGGCCGTAGACGTGCTCCTTCACCTCGTCGGGCGCGCCGCGGTACCACAGATCGCGCAGCGGTCTCCGATCTTTAATGGGGAGAAACTGGAGAAAGTTGAATTCAGCCTGCATGCGCAGAAAATCCATGTAGAGGCGCGTGTTCAGCTGGTGGCCAATGTTGCCAAAGACGTCGAAGCCAGCCACCAGGAGGTAGTGGATGCGCTCGAATTCGGAGTACGTCAATACCCAGACGGTCTTGGGCTCGGGGCCAACCAGACCCTTGACGACCGTCGCGCTATTGAAATGCCGAAAAACGGTCAGCGCAGCGTTCGGATTGCTTCCGTCGCCGTCCCAGATCAGCGAGAAATCGACCTTCTTCCGGGCCAAGTTCTGCTCCAGGAACTGGCTCTTCGCCAGGAGGTATCGATCCTGGAGACGCCTGTATTCCAGCCAGGGGACGAGGATCGGGGCGTCGCTGCCCCAACCTGCGGGCAGTCGGAGGTCGGTGGCTTCGCTCCGCAAAAATCCGTCCTGAAGACCACGCGGATCGGCTTCCGGATCCGCAAAGAAGACCCAGAACTGATCCTCGATGACGTTCAGGGCCACTTGTCCCCGACAGACCGGACCTTTGATGAATCCCATCATCGTCAGCTGCGCTTCGTCCAGCATGAATCGGTAGCGGGCCCGGGCGGGCAGGCTGGCGAAAGCGACGAAGGGATTGCTGGCGACGTCGACGTCGTATGAGGGCAGAGCGACGACGCCGTCGGGCGCAGAGAAGAAGATCTCCCGGAGCCTCGCCAGCCGAGCGGGACCAAGCGCGTACGGCATGTCCGTCTTCTCGACGATGGTCTCGCGCACCCGGGCTAACCGGTAGTACACGCGCCGCACGCCGGGAGCATCGATGGGACGGCGGGTAGCGATGATTCGAATGGGTTGGCCCGGCGGCGTCGACGAGCGCACCAGGCGAAACCGGGTGCGAATCGGATCGTCCTCGAAGTAGATGGTTGCCAGGAAGAGGTGTTCGTAGAGGTAACGCGAAACCAACTGTTCTCTGAGAGATGTCCCGCCGAGGAAGTCCTCCCACGCGTGAATCTGTAGCTCGACGGAAGCGCCGAGGGGGGGAAGATCCTCATGGGGGGCTCCACGTTCCAGCCACCTGGCGATCAGCTCTTGCTCCGTGGCGTCGATGCCGGGGAACCCGAAAGGCATTCCCCAGTCGGGGTGCTCAGCCTCGAAAGAACCGATTTCCGTCAGGTCCGGGCAGGTTTGCTTGCGATCGATTCCGAAGTCGAAAGTCGCTCCTGGCAAGACGCCCTGCTGCACCAGCGGGTGACGGCGCTTGAGGTCGAGCATGCGGTAGAGCAGGCTGCCCAACCGATCGTTGGCTGGCCCGGGGGTGCGCTCGTTCAGGACGGGGAAGAAGTCCAGCTTGCGCCATGCCGAAGGTTGCTCGGCGTCCTCGAACAGCCGGGTTGGCCGGACTTCCAGCAAGCGCTCCCCGTCATAGACCTTCTGCTTGCTGGCTCCGCGGGCGACCCCGTCCCAGGAGCCGAGCTTGAGCTGGCAGGGGGCATCGTAACAGCCGTGGCAGACGACGCACCGGTGCTCGAAGAGGGGCAGCACATCTTGGCGGAAAGAGGGTGCGGGCGCGGCGGACGAGGACGTGGTCGATAGAAGCGTCGGGGACGCCGGCGCGTCAGGGGACTCCCTCCGAAAATCGAAGCGTTTGGGATTGGCCCGCCCGAACCGCTCGTCGAGCTGGCGGTGGGCTGCGGTGGCGCAAGAAGCGACAATCAGCCCAGCCAGCAGAGTCTTTCTCACGGCTCTGTTCCGGGCTGGCGCCGGCCGAGTGACACTTTTCATCGAAGCCAGGTCAGGGAGAAAGTCGTCAGTCTCGCCGATGATGTCCGGCTCGCTCCTTCTAGCACGTCCTGCAAGCAGACCCCGGACAACGGGACGATTCCTCCGGATTCCTCCGCGTTGCGACAGAGCCACCCGGCCCTGGCGGAGATCACCCGTCTCTCCAACTCGCCGAGCACCCAGACCGTGCGCGGCGCGATGTCACGGCGCTGGAGGTCGAGCCGCGCGGGATCCCATGGCACCGCCGATGCAATGAAGTGGGCTCGACATTCGAAAGGAAGGATCGACATGCAACGCTCACTCATCTCTCTGATCGCGCTAGGGGCCTTTGCCGCATCACCAGCGGCCTGCGCTGACACGTCGGCGGCGACGACGGCACCCACGATGTCGGCAGCCGCGACGCCGAGCCAGATTCAGCCGACGACCCCGCCGCCGAACTTTCTACCGCCGGCGCCGACCTCGGCGAACCCTCCCGCCGATCACGCAGCCGATCGAAATACACCAGCAGCCGCCGCAGACCGGGTCGCCCGCGACGGCCGCGCCATCGGGGCAGTGGGTCTTCACGCAACAGTACGGCTGGCTGTGGATGCCCTATGACCAAGCTTACACGCACGTCGAGGACAACGCCGCGCTCGCCTACGAATACGTTTATTACCCGACGTACGGATGGAGCTGGGTCGTGGCGCCGTGGGTTTTCGGATTCGGTATCTCGCCGTACTGGGGCGTGATGGGAGTTGGGCCCTTCGCTTGGTATTCGCACCCATGGTTTCGAGTCGGCACGGCGCATTTGCGCCCGAGTTGGGGAACTGGAGCTGGCCCACGCGGTGGGTTCAGCTCCGGGGGCGGGCGCATGGGCGGTGGGCGAGGTCGCCGCTAGTTTCGCGAAACTCGGAGCGCGCGCCGGCGCCAGCCGCTTCGAGGATCCCGAATTGAGGCGCCAAGGCGGTTGGCTCTTGCCGGAGGTTCGTCATGAAACGCACGCGACTTCTCACATTGGTCTTGATTGGCGCGCTCGCCCAGGGCTGCTCGACCACCACCCGATCCTCGACGACGTGGACGGCGCCACCGGCCACCGCGCAAGCGGCCTGGGCCCGTCACGGTCGCGTCGAGTGGATTCGGGAAGACGTTCAACAGCGGGACGGCAATCCCGCGGCGGGCGCCGCCACCGGCGCCATCATCGGCGCGCTCATCGGCGGGCGGGGTCCCGGCGCCCTCTTCGGCGCCATGGGAGGGGCCGCCATAGGAGCCTCGGCCAGCCAGGGTCACGCCGAGGCGCGCCTGTCCCACGTCATGGTCCGGTTCGACGACGGCTACTCTCAGATGTTCACCTACGGCGGCTACTCGCCGTTTCACCCGGGCGAGGCGGTCGTGCAGACGCCGCAGGGCCTGTACCACGGTTGAGAGTCTCCCCCGTCGCCCGGCGGCGTGCGCTGATCGCGGTCGGGAGGCGACGTCGCCTCGGGCCCCTGGCCGAGGGGCCTGGCCGATCGCCAAGGTGCGCTCGACCCTGCTCCTCGGCCGCTTTCGCTCAGCTCGGGAACTCCTTTGTCGAACCCTGCCACTTGCCTCCGTGAACGGTCTCGTGGCGCATTGCCTCGGCCTCGTCCTCGGGAGTCGAGGCCGTCAGCTTGATGTTCTCCACAGGATAGCGGGGGACCTCAGCCTCTCTAGTCAGGACCCCCCGCGCGGTCTTGAGCGCCCGCCAGCCCCGAACATCCGCTGCCGGCACGCCGAATCACGATGGCATCGCAGATGCATTCTCCAAGACCAGTCATGGGCTGGTCCGACAGCGGCGGCCCAGGAAATGGAGAAAGAAGCCATGTTCAGGATCACTTCAATCGCGATTGGAAGTGTACTTGCGCCGCTGTTGGTCTGGTCGACGCTGGCGCGCGCGGGTACGCCGGCTGATGAGGTTCCGGTGCAGAGACGGCCTTCAAGCACGCCTCTCGACATCTTTCTGCCCTTCGCCCAGGAGGTCACGAACCCTTCCGCGCCGAATGGACGAGTCATGGAACTACCCGGTGTGCCGGAGCCGATCGCAGCGCCGGCCAATTTAGCTCTGCTGGCCACCGGCCAGTGGGTTCTCACGGAGCAGTTCGGCTGGCTGTGGATCTCCTTCGATCAAGGACACGGCGTCGCGAACGCCGCCAGGCTCGTGTACGAATACACCCACGTCCCAACCCTGGGATGGCGCCGGGTCGTTGTGCCCCGGGCCCCGGATTCGGCATTGCTCCCCGTCGCGGCGTTTTCGGATCTGGGCGCCATAGGTGGCACGCCCAGCCTCGATTTCGGGTCGGTGCCACCGAGCCCCCCTTCCACTCGCACCGAAGACGAATCGCTGACGCGCACTTCATCTTGGAGTCCGCCGGACACGGCCCCGGACACGGGCGCCGTTGGCATCTCGAAGGTCGGAGTGTGAGAGGCCTCGTGCGACACGCCGCCGCGTCCGGGGACGGCTTGTCGCGGTGACAAGAGGGGACCGGGCTCGGATTGTCGACCGTGGGATCGCTAGGCCCTGCTCAGAAATTACTCGATTGTCTGGCGGCGGTGGAGCGAGCGACGGGACCTTCGCGAACGACGATCCGGGCGGGCGAGACGAGCTTCGTGGCGGCCTCGACCCGGACGCCGTGGTGGTCGTGCGCCGGGCGGGAGCCGGCCGGCCATCGATCCACGCCCGTCGCCTCCATCACCGCATGCGTGCACTCTAGCGAGGCCAACCACTCCTTCAGTTCCAAAAGGCCGGCCGTCGTCGCTCGGAACCGCCGGTGCTCCCGCCGTCCCGCCGCGCCGCTACCGATCCGGACGTGACGCGGGGCGACCTCAGGGGGGCGAGGCTGCGGCGCGACGGGCTCGTTTCAGCTTCACGTGCTCGATCAGCCAACGCCCCGCATGACGCAGGTCGGTCGCCTTCCGGAGGCCGGGGCGATCGAGGCGCAGGGGGTCGGTCATCAGGGTTCGCGCGGCCCGGACCCCGCGACGAGTGCGGAACTCGGCGTGAACCGAACGCGCGAGCGTCTGGTAAAAGTCGCGCGAGAACTCTCCCGGAAAGAGGGGATCGAGATCGGCGCTCTGCTCCCAATTGTGCTTTTCGCCGATGCGCTCCCGCACCCGCTCGTAAAAGCGCGTGCCGGGCAGCGGGTAGCTCACGGAGACGCCGATGTCATCGGGCTCCACCTCGCGCACGAGCGCGCGCGTGGCCTGAATCTCGGCCCAGCCTTCGCCCGGATACCCGAACTGCAGGAACAAGCCGACCCGGATCCCGGCGGCGCGCAGGCGGCTGGCCGCCACCCGGATCTGGTCGACCGTCGTGCCCTTCTCCATCGCATCGAGCACCGATTGTGCTCCCGACTCCGCCCCCAGCCAGGCCTCGACGCAGCCGGCGGTGCGCAACGCCCGGACGTTCTCCTCAGTCATCAGATCCACGCGGGTCTGGCACAGAAACGGCGTGACCAGATCGTGCGCCGCCACCTCGCGCGCCCAGGCCGCCAGCCACTGCGATTTCAGGCCCAGAATGTCGTCGCAGAACCACAGATGGTCGGGCGCGTACTGGTCGCGCAGCAGGCGCAGCTCCTCGACCACGTTGGCGGGCGACCGGCTGTGGTAGGTGTTTCCGTACACCGGCTTCGCGCACCAGTTGCACTTGTACGGACACCCCCGGGTGGTGACCACGTTGAGCGAGAAGTAGCCGTGGCGCCCCATCCAGAAGGCTCGATAGCGGGCCATGTCCACGAGATCCCAGGCGGGCAGCGCCAGCTCGTCGAGGTTCTGGAGCAGGCGACGCGGGGCAGTCCGACGCACCAGCCCACGCTGCCGGAAGACCAGGCCCGGGATGTCGTCGAACCGGCCGGCCGCCACGGCCTGGCTCAGGACCTCCAGGCTGACGTTGCCATGGCCACCGCCACCGCCATCGCCATCGGCCCCCTCCCCGCCGGCCGCCAACTCGCCGAGTCGAGCCACCAGCGCCCCGAGCGTGAGCTCTGCCTCCCCGACGATCACGAAGGAGGCCCCCGCCTCGAGATAGGTGGCCGGATCGTCGGCGGCGTCGTGGCCCGCCACGATCACCGGCAGACCGGCGTCGTGCGCCTGGGTGCACAGGGAGCGCGCCGCGACTCGCATACGCCCGAGGCACATCTTGGTGAACCAGTTGAAGGCATCGTCGTAGAGCACCACCAACGCAGGCCGCACCCGATCCAGGGCCGGGCGGAAGCCGGCCGTGTCCTCGTCCAGCATGGGATCGTAAAGGGCCACCGTGTGGCCCTGCGCGCGCAGATGTGCAGCCGCGAATAGGGTGGCGAGGGGCGGATAGGGCTTGCCGATCTCGTGTTGCTTGACGTCGTAGCGCAGCAAATGCCCGTGCCCGAACAGGACTGAAAGCACGGGCGGAGTTTGGATCACCCGGGTCCGTATGCCAAAGTGCATTCGCAGCGCGGGTCGGTCCCGGGGGGTGGCAACCCATGCTCGACGGCGGGCCCCCGCGGCATTCCCGGGCTGACGTCATCGCTGGATCCATGAAGGTTTTTCTCACCCACGGGTATTTCCTCGACGAGGACGCCAAGGAAAAGAAGATGATGCGGCCTTACCCGCCGCTCGGGATCCTGTACCTGGCCGCCTACCTCACCGAGCACGAGATCCCGGTCGAGGTCTTCGATACGACGTTCTCTTCGCGCATCGCGCTCGAGCAGCGCCTCTTGCAGCAGCGGCCCGACGTCGTGGGCATCTACACCAACCTCATGACCAAGGTCGGGGTGCTGGGGATCATTCATCGGATCCGCGCCACGCCGGCCCTGGCCCACACCCACATCGTCCTCGGCGGCCCCGAGGTCACCCACCACGTGGAGAGCTTCCTCGACGCCGGGGCCGAGGTGATAGTCATCGGGGAGGGGGAGGAGACGCTGCGCGAGCTCGTGCAGGCCTGGTCAGACGGGGGATCCCTGGGGGCGGTGGCGGGGCTGGCCTTCCGCGACGGCCACGGCGCCATCGTGCGAACCGCCGCCCGGACGCTGATCAAGAGCCTGGACGAGCTGCCCTTGCCCAAGCGCGACGCCGTGGATCTGCAGCCCTATCTCGACGTGTGGCGCGCCCATCACGGCACCAACGCCATCTCGATCAGCACCATGCGTGGGTGCCCGTACACGTGTCGCTGGTGCAGTCGGGCGGTCTACGGGGGCAGCTATCGGCGGCGCTCTCCGCGCCTGGTCGCCGACGAGATTCAGGGAATCGTCGATCGCTATCACCCGGATTCGTTGTGGTTCGTGGACGACGTGTTCACCATCAACCATCGCTGGATCGAGGAGCTCACCAGCGAGCTGGAGCGACGCAATCTGAAGGTCCCCTACGAATGCATCACGCGGGCCGACCGCCTGAACGAGCGGGTCGTGACCCTGTTGCGGCGCTCGGGCTGTTTTCGCGTGTGGATCGGCGCCGAGAGCGGCTCGCAAAAAATCTTGGACGCCATGGATCGGCGCGTGACCGTGGCGCAGGTCCGCGACATGATCCAGCTCAGCAAGAAGCACGGCATCGAGACGGGGACCTTCATCATGCTCGGCTACCCGGGCGAGACCGAGGAGGACATCGAGGCCACGATCGATCACCTGAAGCGTGCAGATCCGGACCAGTTCACGATCACGGTTTCCTACCCCATCAAGGGGACCCCCTTTTACGACGACGTCCGCCAGGAGATCATCGAACCCGGTCCCTGGGCCACCTCGACCGATCGTGACATCCAGCTCCGAAACCGGCGCTCGTCGTTCTATTACCGATTCGCCGTCAGCCGCGTGGTGAACGAGGTGCGCCAGTTTCAGGCCACGCGCCGGGCCGGCACCCCTCTGTCGCTCCTGGCGGCCAAGCACCGGGCCAGGGCCCTGGTGGCGCGAGCCGGCATGCGTCTCGATTCGGCCCTGGTGGCCTTCGAGGCCGCCCGTGCCCGCCACCGCCCGGATCCGCCGGCAAGCCCGCCGGCAAGTCCGACGGCACGTCCGTCGACACGTCCGTCTAGAGGTCCGGCGGCTGGTGGCCCGTCCGGGACCGCCCGATCGTGACGCGCGTGGCCAGCTTCCGCGACGCCGGGCCAAACGAGACGAAGTTGGCTTCCCCCCCCGGGCCGCCCGTGTTATGGTCGCCGTCGACTCTCAAGATAGGAGCGGCCATGTTCAAGAAGATCCCGACCTTCGCTTTCTGGATGCTGCTGGCGGTTGTGGCAGTTGTGGTGCCGGTGGCCTGCAGCAGCAACGGCGATTCGACCTCGACCGACGCGATGACCAACCCCGGCTGACGCCGGCTGACGTTTTGGTGAAGTGAGCCCACTCGCGCCCGCGGGTGGGCTTTGCCGTGCGTGCGGCCATTGCGGTCGCAGCACCAGCGTACTCGCAGATCTCCGGCGGCGTCCACTATGATGCGCGCGATGCGCGCCGGAGGTTCCCCCTCAGTCGACGAGCCCCCCGTGGCGCGAGCGGTCGGGCTGGCTGGACGGATGGTAGAGCTCACGGTGCGAGGGTCCGCGCGCCTGCGCGCTTTTGCCAGGGGGCACCCGCGTGCCCTGCTTTGCCTGGTGGCGCTGATGCCGTTCGTCCCGGGACTTTGGCAGATCTTGCGCACCGGCATCCCCGACGTGCTCTTCACCGGCGACGGCGCCACGCTCGAGCTGCGCGTGCTGCAGGCGGCGCAAGGGAAACAGTGGCTCGGGCCGTATTCCAGGTTCCTGTGGAGTCACCCCGGCCCGGCCATGTTCTACCTGGCGTTGCCGTTTTACGAGGCGCTCCACCAGCGCGGCGCAGCCATGAATGTCTTTGTCCTGGTTGCCAGCCTGGCCTCGTCGGTGGCGCTGGCGCTCAACGCCCGTCGGTTACGCGGTGACTTCTTCGCGCTGATGACGGCCACCCTGCTCGGCATCTACCAACTGCTGGGGGTTCCCGCCTCGATCTCGAGCGAATGGAACCCGACAGTCCCCATGATTCCGCTGGCGTTGTTGACCATCCTCGCCGCTCGTCTCGCTGTCGGCCAAGCCACGGCGGCCGTGCTGATCGCGTTCGTGTTCGTGGCTTCCGCCATCGTACAGACGCACGTGGGCTATGTGCCGGTGGTGCTGTCCGTCGCGGGCGTGGCGTTGCTTTGGTCGCAGTCACGCCGGGCGGCGCGATGGCTCGGTCGCCGCCGCCGGCGGCAGGCGCCGGGGCCGGGGCCGGGGCCGAGGCGGCCCGCCAGCGAAGCGCGGCTTGACCCGGACGCCGAGCAGCGCATTCCCGCGTGGGGCCTGCTCGCCTCGGCTGGCGTCCTCGGTGCGATCTGGGCCCTGCCCATCCTCGAAAACGCGAGATTTCGACCGGGAAATCTCGACCAGCTGTTCCTCTTCTTCACGAGCCCCCATCCCGCGGAGCACCTGTGGGGCGCCGCCTTCTTCGAGGTGTTCGAGCAGATCTCGGTCATGCCGCTGGCCGTGGTGCGCGCCTTCCACCTCGCGACAGCCATCCAGCCGGGCTGGCCGCTCGTGCGCCTGCTGGGCGTGGCCCAGCTGCTGGTGCTGGGGGCGGCACTGGCGACGGGCATTCGTCGGCGCGATCCGTCCCTGGCGGTACTGGCCGTGTTGGTCCTGGTCGAGCTCATGGCCGCCCTGGCCGCCATCCGCGAGATCCGTGGCGAGATTCAATCTTACCTGGTGGTCTGGATATCCGTGCTCGGGTTCCTGACGGCGACGGTGGCAGCAGCCTGGGTCGGTCGGACGCGGGCGAGCAGGACAACCACGGTGGCCGTGCATCGGGCCGGGATCGCGCTGGCGGTGGCCGGTCTTCTGGGCCTGGGCTCAAGCATGATCCGCGAGCTTGGACGCGCACAGCTCTTTCGGCAGAGGGATGTCTCCGTCGAGAAGCTGGTCCGCGACGTCGAGGGCCACCTCCGCGCCGGGCACACCCCCCGCCCGGTCGTGCACGTCGTGGCCCAAGACTCCTGGCCTGCCGCCATGGCCATCATCCTTCATCTGCGAAAGAACAACCTTCCGGTAGCGATCGAGCAGAGCTGGATCTACATGGTTGGTCCGTCGTTCACGCCTCGGCCGACCGATCGGTATCGGCTGAACATCGGGGATGTCGCGGTGCACGCGGCGGCGAAGTCCCAGCTCGACCAGACCCTGGTGGGGGCGGCCGGCGACACTTACGCGTACCTGCAGGACACGCTCTATGTACAAGAGCATCGCCTCTTGCCCGACCCGGCCAGCTTATCAGCCTCCGGCAGCATTCGCGGCGATCCGCGGATCGCCATCGACGGGGTCATTCCGGGTGAGGGGTCAATCTGGGACTCCCCTGCGTCGGTGGTCCTGGCGTCAGAGCAGAGCGCGCTCGAAGTCGCGGTTCCCCCAGGCGATCTGGTGGGCATTTTTCTCTCGTGTGACGGCAACGATCTGTATTCCCTCAGGTGTCTCGGGGCTGACGGCCTGCGGTGGCTGGTCGGGCCCACTTCCCCCGACCGGGCGGAAGAAGGCATGCGCACGCGTCTGCTCTTCAGCGAATCTCTGCGCTCGTGTGGAAGGATCGAGGTCAAGGCTCAATCCGGCGACGGAGCGTACTCGATCGGCGAGCTCGGCTTCCTGCGAAGGTGAGGGACGGGCAGGAACCGACGGGCAGGACCGACTGTATGATGGCCGCGTGTTCGCGCGGTTCTTGTCCTTCTCCTTCTCGACCTTGACGACGTTGCTGCTGGTGGTCGACGCCCCGGCGGCGGTGCCGCTGTTCTTGACCATGACTGCCTCCGACTCGCTCGAGCACCGGCGGCGCACGGCTTTTCGCGCGGCGCTGGCCGCCGGCCTGGTGCTGGCCTCGTTCGGCGCCCTCGGGGGGATCATCTTTCGGGTCCTCGGGATCTCCCTGGGGGCGTTCCGGATTGCGGGCGGAGCGCTGCTCTTCCTCCTCTCCATCGACATGCTGCGGGCCCAGCGCTCGCGGCAGCGCACCTCCCCGGAGGAGGAGGCGGAGGGCGTCGACCGTCCCGACATCTCGATCTTTCCGCTCGCGATCCCGATGCTGGCCGGGCCGGGGGCGACCTCCACGGTGATGGTCCTGGTCTCGCGGGCCGAGCGCCCCTGGCAATACGCGGTGGTCTTCAGCGCCATCGCCTTGACCGCGCTGGCCGGGTACGGGTTCCTGCGCGGGGCCGTGCGGGTCGAGCGCAGCCTCGGGCGGACGGGAATGAACGTCCTTCAGCGCGTGATGGGCCTGATCCTGGCCGCCACCGCCGTCCAGTTCGTGGTCGAGGGCGTCTCCGACGTGCTGCCGACGATTGTGGGCGGCCTGCGCGCATGAACGGCTGGCGTGTCGCGCGGGCAGCCGTCTGCGATGATCTCAGCCGAACGTCCCGCCGTCGTATCCCCACATCTGGGGCTCGACGTCGACGAAGTTGATGTAAACGCGGCTCTTCGCGACGCCCAGTCCCATGGAGATCCGCTCGGTGATCTCGGCGCTCAGACGCTCGGTGATGGCAGCGGTCAGGACCCCGACGTTCTTGACCTCCACGAGACAGGTCGGCTCGGCCGAGCCCGCGAAGATCATCCGCGCGGGTGGGTCGAGACAGATCATCACGTACGATTCGGGCTTGCCGAGCTCTCGCCCCAGCAGGACCGAGAGGTCCTTCAAGAAAGGATCGAGGGCTTTCGGCGGATCTGCGGAGCTGATGATGCGTAGGAGTGGCATGGGCCCATCATATGACAAGGCGGCAGCGTGCTGGCTGCAGCTTGCATCCGCGGCTTGCGGAAAAGATCCCCGTCCTCACCCAGCTGCGGATCATCTTGCCCCGCGGGTGTCACCGGTCGTTTTGGCGCGGGCGACGGAGCCCTTTCCCGTTCCCGTGCGGACCCTGGACGCCCTGCACCTGGCATCGGCGGACTTCCTCCGTGCCCAGAAGCAGACCATCGAGATAGCCTCGTACGATGCCCGATTGCTGTTGGCAGCCCGCAAGATGGGCTTCTCGTGGCGCGGCTCTAGACCCCGCCATCTCAAGATGATGGCAGGTTCCAAGGGTGTCGGTCAGGCGGCGAGCGGCGGTTTTCGCCGCGCACCGGCGAGCAGCGCCATACAGGCAAGGAAAACGACACGCGGAATGCGTCGCCCCCCGCTGGCGTAGTACGCCACGGTCCGCCGCGAGAGCCCGAGCAGCTCAGCCGCGGTGGCAAGCGACAGGCCGTATGCGTGCATCCAACGCTTGAAGTCGACGGACGTCATCACCTCGTCGGGAAAAATCCGCTCGCGGGGATGGGCCTCGAGCCAAAGCGCGTCCGCCGCGAAGTCGATCGCCGTCCCCGGCCAGCCAATCGAGTAGCCATCATCAAGCACGCGGACACGGCGGAACACTTGCGGAGCGGACAAGGCCGCCAATATCGCGCGCCGCGCGATGTCCTTTCGCATGTCCTTGACCGTTGTCGTTCCGTTCTTCCAGCGCAGGGTCAGGCGCAGATCCTCGGGATGCGCTTCAACGCGCGCGATTCTGTGCGGCATGGTCTCCTCAATTGCGTTTGGCCCACTCCACGGCCAGGAAGTCCTGGTGATCCGCCGCCCACTCGAGCACGCGGTGGAGCGCAGCAGGCGGCAGCGAGCCGGCCAGAACCGTCAGATCTGCGATCTTGATCTGCACCGCTTCTCGGTCCAGCAGGGCGTGAAAGTGAGGCGGGTTGTGATCATCCATGTAGACACAAATCCGAATCGCGCCGAGGCGATGGATGGTCGGCACGGGACTAGGCTAGTGCACAGTGTGCACCAGGTCAAGGACTCGGTCAGGGGTGCGTCCTCGATTCGGACTTCGGACCCTCGGATGCAGAGGATTCGCGGCTTTCGGCCGTGGGCGTTGCAGGGATTGAACCTGCGACTTCCACCGTGTGAAGGCGGGCGTCTCCGGCGCGGCCATGTGCGCCCACGCGAGTCGTCAGTGGTGCGCGACGTCGGACAGCTCGCCGGCTTCGATCGCGACGGGCAGCCGGTTCTGAGCCGGTGGCAGAGGGCAGGTGGCGTAGGGCGTGAAGGCGCAGGGGGGGCTGTAGGCCTTGTTGAAGTCGAGCACCACCCGGCCATTCTGCGGCGGATCGGCATACAGGAATCGGCCGGCGCCATAGGTCGTCTTGCCGGCGGTGCGATCGCGAAAGATGAAGAACAGCTTGGGATCGCCGGGCGACTCGGTGATCGCGTCCAGACGCAAAACCTTCCCGGCCCACTCGAGCTCCACGTGGCCGGGGCTGCTCTCGGGCTCCGACGACCCGAGCACGTTGGGAACCACGATCGAGACGGCACGGGTGTTTGCGACGAAGCGCGCGAGGATCCGGTAACGGGGATCGACGGGGTAGTAGTGAAGCCCCTTGAATTCCGTGCGCACCTTGCTGTTCCGGTCCTTGAGGCGGATCGCCAGCCGACCCTGGCGCTCGATGACGTGCATGGACAGAGATCCCAGCGTCAAGACATCGGGCTCCGCTCCGTCCGCATCGGAGCGCAGGGGCGTTCGGATCGCTGGGGGCACCGGCCGACCGGCCACGGCGGCGGCGCTGACTCCCGTCGAGATCTCCACCTGCACGTGCTGACCTGAATCGACGATGAAGACGCCGGCCATGGGCGGCGCGCTGGAAGGCGGCAGCACGATCTGGTTCGTGGGATCGGAACCAAAAGCGTGTCGACCCGGTCCGATCCAGAACAGGCCCGCCAGCGCCAGCCACCCGTCCTCGGCCTGTAGCCGGGCCTGGCGCTCCTGTCGCCAGCGCTCGATGTCGCGGCGGTAGACGGCGTCGTCCTTGCCGTCACCTCCCTGGCCACC
>Ga0080027_10000582_pt1 | contig 15531 bp, 14 predicted proteins | sample OrgsoiDNA2013046_FD_70962 | JGI IMG/M metagenome (GOLD analysis project Ga0080027, IMG submission 70962) | Permafrost soil microbial communities from the Arctic, to analyse light accelerated degradation of dissolved organic matter (DOM) -... | ecosystem: Environmental > Terrestrial > Soil >... | reverse complement strand
GTGGAATATTTATTTTCTGATCGGCTCGGTAGCCGGCGGATGGATCGCAGCCCACGGATTGCAATCTCCAGGCCCAATACAGATTTCAAATGCCACCATCAAAGACCTGATCAAATTAAATATTCCTTTCGACGGGAAGCTGGAACCCGCATCGGTATTCAACATGCATTATTTATTCACGGCAAGGGGATTGCTCATTTTTTTTGGAGGAGGTTTTATGATTGGATTCGGAACAAGGTATGCAGGTGGATGCACTTCCGGGCATGCGATTTCAGGACTTTCAGATTTACAATACCAGTCCCTGATTGCAGTAATCGGATTTTTTTTGGGGGGCCTCATCATGACACATTTATTTTTTCCAATTATTTTTAACTGAAATCATGAAAGCCATAAAATATATTCTGACAGGTATTGTTTTCGGAATCATCATGATAAAATCTGAAGCCGTTTCCTGGTATCGCATTCAGGAGATGTTTAGATTTCAGTCCTTCCTGATGTACGGTATCATCGGGAGCGCTGTTTTTTGCGGGGTCCTTGGCATAGCAATCATAAAAAAATTGCATCTGAAAAATAATTCGGGTAATCCAATTCAATTCGAACCGAAAGATAAACGCTGGAGGAAATATCTGATTGGAGGCATCATCTTTGGGTTTGGCTGGGCGCTTACAGGAGCCTGCCCCGGTCCTGTATTCGTATTACTGGGTCATGGTTATGCTGTTATGGGAATGGTCATAGTAAGTGCTTTGCTGGGCACTTATGTTTACGGACGATTACGCAGTTATTTGCCACAATAATTTAAAATACATTATTCTAATTACTGTTTGTTGATCACAGCAATCATACGGTCAGCCTCGGGCTGTTGGAAGTTTGTCTGACCACCATCACAGGTCAGAATATACCAGATCCCTGCTTTATACATATCCACTCTTTTGATGGTATAGTCTTTAAATTCGGCTACATCGCCGGTAGTTCCGGTTTTTAGTGCAGTAAGTCCCTGCTGGAAATATTTCAATTGTTGCAGGTCGATAAATTTCAAAGTTTTAATGATAACAGAATTCGTATACTCCTGGGTACGAAACTGAAGCGCATAGGTGGTATCAGTAGGTTTGGTAATTCTTTGAAGACTGATCGGCCAGGTGCCCTGCCTTACATCAAGCAAATTAGTGGTTGCAGAGTTTACAATCTTAAACTGTGCCTGCAGTGCAAAAGGTAAAATCAGGAAAATCAGAAAAAGCTTCTTCATAATTTACGTATTGGATTTTTATAACGTTTAAATACCTTAACTATTATGGATGCGGAGACCGGGTTTTATAGTTATTTATGATATAGATCAGCCTGTTCGCCTGGGCCTGCTGAAAATTTGTGACGGCAGCGCCATAACTTAATATATACCAGGCATCTTCTTTCTTTACTGTGGGGGGCTGCCATTTTTTTATAGTAAAATGTTCATATTCCGCGATATCCCCGTTCGATCCATTTTTTAAAGTGGCCAGTCCTTTGGCGACATATTTCAACTCTTCCAGGTTTTCAAATTCCATGGTGGTCATGGAAACGCTGGTAACGGCATGCTGATCCCTGAACAGAAGATAATAGCAAGTGTCGGTTTCCCCGATTATACGCTTCATGGTAATCTGCCAGGGCGCTAAACGCACTTCATAAGAATCAACAGCGATGGAATCTGTTTTTGTCAGTAAGGCCTTGCCGTGTAATGGGATAATGGAGATGAACAGAAAAAGCAGATTCATAGGCTAAAATTGGTACTACAAGATAAAATTATAATGCAATTCCAGCAAAGTCCGGCCCGGTTTTCACTGAAAAGGCCCCTGATTTTTTATTTTATCACCCGGCTCAAATTATTGTTAAAAGCGACTGGGTAAGTAATTACACTTAGCGTCGTTGTCAGAATGTTAACTTAAATCATTTTCTTTTCGCAAAATCTTCCGGCGCGGGATATGCTAAAACCATTGCATTAAATTTACCTGAACATAAAAATTTATTAACCATGCTGACGGATAAAACGAAATATCATTTTCCGTCAGGATATTCAAAATGGCAGAGTCTGCTCAGGTCATTTTCATTTTTAAAAAATCCCATCCAGGCAATTACCGGAAATATGGAAAAGTTTTCCGGTACCTATACAGTGGAACTCAATGGTACGGGTAAACTGATCCTGACACAGGATCCTGATTTCATAAGTTATGTTCTCCGGGAAAATCATTCGAATTATCAAAAATCGGTATTGAGTGCGCAAACGGCTGCCAGGTTATTCGGAAACGGTCTTCTTTTTTCCAATGGAGAACCCTGGTTAAAGCAAAGAAGGCTTATTCAACCGGGGTTCCATCACAGTAAAATTCAGGGCCTTTATGAAATAATCATCCGGACAGCCAGGGATTTTATTACCGGATTTCCAACAGGTGAGAAAATAGATGTCTATCCTTTTATCCACCGGCTTTCTTTTTCCGTTTTGATACATTCCCTTTTTGATATCGACCTATCCGCGCAGACCGTTGAGGCGCTGAGCTTATCGTTCACGGATATGCAGGATTTTCTGATGAAAGATATCAATCAGCCATTCAGGCGTTTTTTTTATCCCATTACAAAGGAGGAAATTCATATTCAGCAGAAATCTGAATCAATAAGACAAATATTAAAAGAGATCATTCAACAGCGGAGGGCTTCCGGCGAAGAACATAACGACCTTTTGGAAATGTTGCTTAATGCCAGGTTCGAAGATTCCGGAGAAGTGATGAAAGAGGATCCGTTGATTGATGAAATTTTAGTTCTTCTTTTTGCGGGACATGAAACCACAGCGAATACATTATGCTGGATCCTTTACCTGGTTGCAGCGAACAGAAATATTCAGGAAAAATTAAAATCGGTTGTGGATCGGATCAGCATTTATGACAGTTCGAAAAATGAATACATGAATGCGGTGATTAATGAATCTATGCGACTGTATCCGGCAGCCTGGATGACAGACAGGGTTGCATTAAAAGATGATCAGTTTGGTAAATATTCTTTTCCAAAAGGAACAATCGTCATTCCATTTTTCTTTGGCGTGCATAGAAATAAAGCTTACTGGGAAAATGAAACAACTTTCGATCCGGAGCGGTTTATTTCCGGTGATCATTCAGAGGCAAAAAAAATAAAACATTTTTTCCCATTCGGCAGCGGACCGAGGATGTGCATCGGTAACAATTTCGCTATGGCAGAAATGTCATTTATTCTTTATGAATGCATGAAAAAATTCACTTTTACTTCAACAGAAAAGAAGCCTGAAATGAGACCCCTGATTACCCTGCGCCCCCGAAATTTATTTCTGGATGTTCAGAGAAATGAATCTATCACAAAGCAATGAAAACTATGGCTGCTTCATCCGTTGATAAATTTCAACCGTCTTGCTTTTGTCAGGGTAAGTAATGGTTTGTTTGAATTCGTCATCTCCATTCATTTCATAATCTAAAGTGATATTACGTCCACGATTCCATGAATAAGAAGATGTGGTACAATATTCTATCAATTTGTTTTTGTCGGTTATGGCAAATTTTCCAAATCCCATGCCGGTATGAATTTTTTTGGCTGAATCGGCAAAAGTATGCCCCCAGATAAAATGACCTCCATAGTAAGCCTTATATTGGGTCGTATTATATTTTGTCGTATCAGATCCTTTCACAACAAATGATTTTAATTCCTTCCAAACGCCGTCCAATGGTGTTTTTTCAGGCGTTCCGATCGATGCATAGTTTTCCCTTAGCGTTATTTTATGTCCGGCGGTTCCCATATCCGTAATCAACTGATTATATCCGGAATCCGTTTTATTAATAATGAGACTAAAAGAATGAAGGGTATCAATTTTTACGGAATCATCCGCACTGTAAATCACATTTTCTGTTACCGTATCCTTATCGGCATTATATGTACCAATGCCGAAACTGCTGATTGAATCGACGGTTATAAAGTCGGCATACATCATATATTCCCCCGTATAAATCTTAAGCTGCTCCCTGGATAAATAGGTGGTATCCACGGATGAACTTTTAATGGATTGCGATAACATCTTATAAACTCCTGGCGTTAAAGCGGAATCTTTTTTTTCAGCCGTATTGCAGGCAATAGCAAAAAAGCAGGCAATCGTTAGTAAACGTTTCATAAAATTCTTTTTTACAATGAACATTAATAAAAAAGTATCAATAAGAGGAGTATCATTTTCAGAGGGACCTACGACGGAATTCTATGGGGTATCCTAATGGGTCTAATCCGGTCGTTACACTTATAGTAGAAAGAACATATTAAATATAAGGTATATTCAAGATTAAATAAAAAACAAATTACCGGGGAACCAGGCCGGTTTTGGTAGCAATGGCTTTGTGAAACAGGCTAATGGGATGAGTATTAGCTGTATACATTTTCTGGATAAAATGAAGACTGGAATTGCTCCTGAAGGTTTATTTTTAATTGAAAATGGGCACGGTTTTTACTCTTTTTTATAACGGTTTATCAGCATTCGGGTTAAAAGAATATTTACAAATGGAATCGAAAATGAAAATTCTTGTTGTTGACGACGAAGTAGATGTAAGGGCCTTATTCGAACAGAGATTCCGAAAGGAAATCCGGGAACAGGAAATTGTATTTGCCTTTGCACATTCAGGTGAGGAAGCCCTGACCTATCTCAGGGGACTGAACCACGAATCGGTTCTGATCCTTTCAGATATCAATATGCCGGGCATGAGCGGACTTGAATTATTGAAAACCATTAAAGATAATTTTGAAAAACCCCCGCCGGTCGTCATGATGATTACTGCATTTGGCGACGATGAAAATTATAACCGGGCCATGAAACTCGGAGCGGACGATTTCTTAACGAAGCCCTTAAATTTTGTGCATCTCAGGGAAAAATTAAAACTGGTTGCTTCCTGAATCAGGGAAGTGGCCTCGCCAGGAATCGAACCTGGATCTGGAGCTTCGGAAACTCTTATACTATCCATTGTACGACGAGGCCTATCTGATTAATCCGGATACATTGCTGCTAAAGATTTTTATGGCAATGGCCAGCAATATTACACCAAAAAATTTTCGTATCGCGACCATGCCTCCCGGACCTAAAATCCGCTCAATCATATTCAGGGATTTCAGTACGATATAGATAATCACCAGATTGATCACTATCGCAAGTAAAAGCATGGATTCCTCATAGTTTGCTTTCAGCGACATGATGGTAGTCAGGGTTCCCGATCCGGCGATCAGGGGAAATGCAATGGGCACCATCATATTCGCTTTGGCTGCCTGATCACTTTTAAAAAACTCAATGCCCAATACCATTTCCAGTCCGAGTATAAAAATGACGATGGAACCTGCAACGGCAAAAGAATGCGTATCCAGTCCCAGTACATGAAGGAAGGGTTCGCCGATAAATAAAAACAGGATCATCAGTCCGCCGGAAATCAGGGTCGCCTTGACTTCCTGCAAACCACCCATCTTTTTTTTCAGGGATAATAGTAGCGGAACTGAACCGACAATATCGATCACAGCAAACAGTGTAAAGGTTACCGTTAGTAACTCATTAAATCTGCTTTGCATTTTTTCTATTTAGCATAATATAAATCAACCGGGCTGTAAAGATATTCGAATCCTTATTAGAAATTCAAATCCACACCGGCCATCATATTGAATCGTTTGCAGTTATACCCGTAAATATCATAATACTGCTGGTTGGTAATATTTTGAAAATTGGCGAATAGCCTGATCTGTTTTAACTGGTAAGCACTGAAAAAATCAAGCGTATAATACGAGGGCATGGGATTGGGTCCGATATCATATAATCCCGGCTGCCGGGTTCCTACAAAACGGAAAGCGGGGGCCAGCATAAGTTTCGGAGTCGCCTGCCAGTTTATCCTGCTGTTGGCAATAAATTTTGGCCGCCGGTAAAGGTTATCTGTTTTTACAGAACCTTCCTTTCCCTGTCCATCCACATAACTCAGATTATTAATCCAGTAGATGGAGCTCTTCAAACGGAAATTGGCTTCCACTTCAAATCCGTAATCATGTTGTGCATCCTGATTTACATATTTTGAAGCATAGGTATTCGGATCTGTATAAAATACAATCAGATCCTTTGTATCTCTGATAAATCCAACAAGTCTGAACATGGAGCCCTGTTTTGTATCAGCCTGAATACCCAGTTCATAAGTTGTACTGCTTTCAGGTTTCAATGCCTGATTTCCAAATTCACTGAATAACTGATACAGGGAAGGAATTTTATAGGCAGATGAAATATTTAAAAATACCCTGGTAGATGCATTGATATGATAGGAAGGGTTGAAAGTATAGGTGAAATTATTTCCATAGATGGAGTGATGGTTCGCACGAATGCCCGCTTCAAGATCAAATCCCGATAAATTGGTGATCAGGTAAGATGCGTATGCGGCCACCTGATTAATATGGGCGCTATCGCTGCTCAGCATAGAAGAATAAGGTCCGAAACTCCCCGTGCTGTAATAGTTCTGATCCGTTTTCTGGTATATGTATTGTAATCCACCAACCAGTTGCATATTTTTCATAAACCTGTAATTCACATATGATTCTGCGTTTATATTAGATGCGCTGTATGCTGCGTTGGAATAAGAAGGATAGGGACTGGATACATACAGACTGTCGTCAGTAAAACCCCGGTTTGCCTTTTGATAACTGATCAGTGTATTCCAGGTAAGCGAATGGAGATGATAATTTAAACTTATTGTTCCAAGTCCGTTTTTATTCTTACCGGTATAGTCACGGTCATCAGTATACGCATATTCATCCAGATCAAAATGATAGTCGCTGAGCGTACCCATAAATTTGACACTGAAATTTTTGGAAATGGCATATTTCAGCTCAGCTTCCAGATTATTCTGGGAGAAACCGTCATTGTCAAATCCGCTTTTGCCAAGGCTGTCATGGGCTGCCGAGAAACCTTTACTTTCCTGGTAATTGTATTGAAGCCTGTAAGAGAATTTATTTATTTTACCATCTACATCAATACCTGTTCGTAAGGTGTTGTAGGTCCCATAGCTGAAATTTCCATGAACAGAAAAAGGTTTATTGCCTGCCTCCTTTAAAAAAATCTGAACCACTCCGGCTACGGCATCGCTGCCCCAGATTGTGGATTGGCCGCCTTTCAGAATTTCAATTCTTTCAATCTGGTCCAGGGGAATGCTGTTCAGATCGAAAGTGTTGCTGATTTGTGAAGGATCGGTTACAGGTACTCCATCAATCACTATTAAAAGGTTTCCGGAGGCCGCACCGCGGAAATAATTTTCTACGTTAGTTCCCATGGTATTGTTACTGCCGACCATCATAAAACTGGTCTGCAGGTTCAATAATTCCGGTAGTGTGCGGCCTGCATTCTGCCGGATTGTTTCAGCATCCAGTACGGTAACAATTTTTCCTGTCTGGGATTGTTTGATTTCAGTTTTTGAAGCCGTCACTACAACCGGATTCAGGTCCCTGATTTTTACAGAATCTGTCTGTGCAGTAACCTGCAATGTACCTGCAAGGGCAAGTAAGGGAAATAAAATTTTTTTAATGCTCATTCTTTTTAATTTTTTTAAGAAGAATAAGCTTTCGAAATAATGAAATAAGTAGAAATGAAAGTTCTGTTACCTAGCGAAGTAATCATGAACCTGCATCTCCGGCCTTTCACCCGAAAGCTCAGTGATTTAATATTTATCCGGCAGGTCTTCTGACTTGTTCCCTGTTTACTGCCTTCCCATTCCGCCTTCGGCGATACAGTGGCATGAAGTATAAACAGTTCCGTGATTGAACGGTTGAAACTTACAGCTACGGGGATAGCGCCGGATTTGCACCGGACTTCCCTTTTAACCCCGACAAGCGGGGACCAGACGCTGCAAATGTAATGGAGAGTTGATGAACAAAAAGAATTTTATTTTTTTGAATCCTTGTTGAAGTTGATGGACAGGCCGGCATAATAATTCGCTGTGGCTGCAGCATTATAGTATCTGCCGCCGGCTGCATTGATATCATTACCCAGACTATATTTTGCATTGAATGCATTATTCACTCCGGTATAAAAGGTCAGCTCCATTTTATGATCTAACAGTGTAGTATAACCGATTCGCCCGCCGGCCAGCTGGTAGGCTCCTGCATAAGCTGTATTGGCATCATTCAGCGGCATTTTATCGCTGTAGTAATAAGTTAAATGAAGAAATATTCCGGGCCTGCTGTTGAGATCAATACCCCCGGTAAAGGTATTATTTGCGACGCCGGGCAGATGTTTGCCATCATAGTTTATATTGTTCTTTTGAAAATCCCCGTATGTAAAATTATCCAGTGTATAAGCACACCATAACCTTGCAGAACTTATGAGTCTTCCGGATGAAGGCAGAAGCTGATAGGATAACTGTGATTCTATTCCTTTTTGCGTGGTGGAACCTGCATTTACATAAAAATCTGCATTGCTTGAATCTTTGCGCACCACGATGGCATCCTGCAATTCAAAATAAAATCCAATCACTTCTAAATATAATCGCTTCTGCAAAAAGCTGCTTTTTAGACCGGCTTCATAACTGATTCCGGTTTCCGGCTGGAGATCTGTATTGATACTTCCCGTGGAGGGTAGTATTTCAGACACCGTTGGTGGTGAAAATCCTTTTGACAGACTTGCATAAAGCAATACGTCGGGTGTGATTTTTTTCGATAATGCAAGGCGTGGTGCCATTTGATTATTAAAAGACCGGTTCCTGGGTGCAGCGCCGGGTACTGAAATTCTGGTTATGCCAACAAATGCTTCATTGTAGCTCAGGCCCGCAGATGCCTGCCATCCTTTTCCAAAAAAAACATCGGCCTGCGCAAAAAGGGTATAGGTCCAGGTATTTATATTATCATTGGTTTGGAGTGTATCGGGCTGGCCATTTTTATTTCCATAATCCTGGGTCTGAAAAAAACCTTTCTGTGCTTCAGCGCCGAAACTCAGATGGAATATTTTTTCGGTATAATTGAAAACTGTTCTTCCGCCAAAATGCGGTTCACTCCTGAATTCATAATTTCTGAAAGTCGGATTTTTATAATTTGTATACGCGCCATAGAAACTGGTCGAATTCTGAAATTTTTCAGTGATGCGGGAGGTATTCACGATAGCAGCCAAAAACGTTTTCTGATAAATCGCTGCCTGTGCCTGAACGGCAGAAGGGGTGGCTCCAACCTGTGGGCGGGATTGAACCGGATTGGCATTGTATTCTGAAAGCGTGAGTGCGCCGGGCGTCTGATAATAGAGATCACCATAGAATGCATAGGTACTGAGTGTTTGGCGATCAGAATTTTTTATAACGGATTCCCAGGTAATGATATCCCTGCGCAGATTGGTATGATCACGATAACCATCTGAACCCTGATGGGTATAGCTCACAATATTTCCTCCATCCTGATTTCCAAGCCTTACCTGCGCATTGAGTGTATTGCTGTGGTAAGATCCATAATTGTACTCGGCAGTAAAACCCGGTGACCAGCTTGCAGGTTTGGAATTTATAAGTAAAGCGCCTCCTGTTGCTGCGCCATAAAGACTACCGGCAGGCCCTTTAATAATTTCCAGTGAGTACATATTAAAAGGAGCTAGCTGTGTGAGATAGGTATTTCCACCGGGGTCTGTAAAAGGAATGCCATCGATATAAACTTTTACATTGCGCACACCGAAAGGCGAACGGAGTGTACTTCCCCGGAAACTCAATCTGTAACTACCAGGGGATCTTTCTTCCATCCGCACACCGGGAATACTATTCATTGCGGGCACAATGCTCATTTTATTATAGCGGTTCCATTCGGCAGTGGTGATCACGCCCACTGCCACCGGAACTTCAGAAAGCCTGCGGTTTTGTTCATAAGCATGTATGACCACTTCCTGCAAAATCTGATCGTATTCACTACCCTTTCCTGCTACCAGGGAATCCGTCTTTGAATCCGATTGTCCAAAACTTATTACTGATATCATTAAAAGTAAAATGCCGATGCTGTATTTCATTTCCTGTTTTTATTCCGCTGCAAAAGTAGAAAAGAATATTTCATTATCTTAACGAATGGAAAGATAGTTTTATGCAGTAAAAGAAAAACGGAAAGTATCAATGCCGAAAAATCAAAAGCTGGGCGTATTTGATGTCACGATGATTGTTGTGAGCCTGGTGATCGGCATGGGTATTTTTCGAACGCCGGCGAATGTGGCGCAATATGTACCGGATCAATTCCTGTTTTTCTTCACCTGGATTGCAGGCGGGGTGGTGGCTTTTTGTGGAGCACTTACTTACGCCGAAATCGGATCAAGACTTCCGGTAATCGGAGGATATTATAAAATATTTTCTTACGGATATCATCCTTCCATTGCATTTGCGATTAATTGTATCATCCTCATTTCAAATGCTGCTTCGCTGGCCGCCGTGGCACTGATCGGTGCTGAATATATTTCGGGTGTTCTGTTTCCTTCACTTGCAGAAGGGGATGCGTTGCAGCAGAGAGAAATGATCATTGCAATCGTTGCGATCGTCATTTTTTATGGTGTGAATATGATGGGACTTAAAATGAGTGCAAGAACACAGAATATTTTAACAGTCATAAAAATCGGCCTTGTGGTTCTGCTGATAACGCCATTATTTTTTGCAGACACCCGTCAATCCGCTATTTTTTCTCATCCTCTGTTTCCAGGATGGAAGGAATATCTCAAAGGATTCGGAGCCGGATTGGTTGCCGTATCTTTTACTTATGGCGGATACCAGCAGACGATCAATTTCGGTTCTGATATTACAAGACCAGGCAGGAACATTCCCAGGGGAATTTTCCTTGGGATATCCATTATTATTATTTTATACTTCAGCATTAACTATGCATATATACGTGTGATCGGATTAGAAGGACTCAGGCATACGAAGGGCATCGCATCTGTGATGGCGGCGCATGTTTTTGGCAGCGCCGCGGGTAAGATACTTTCAGTTTTACTTTTTTTATCCGTGCTCGCCTATGTGAATGTATTGCTGATGAGTAATCCAAGGGTCATGTATGCTATGGCGGAGGATGGTGTGCTGCCGAAAATATTTGCAAAACGAAATACAGGATCCGGTGCGCTGTTCACTTCACTCACTGCATTTGCACTTGCCTGCGTTCTGATCGTTTGCTGGTTGAAGGCCTTTGATAAAATTCTGAGTTTTACCATTTTCCTCGATTGTTTCGGAATGGCACTTTCAGCCGGTACGATATTTAAATTGCGAAAGAAACAGGTGCGTCCTGAAGGAGAAGAAATTTATCAGATGAAATGGTTTCCTTTACTCCCCATTATTTTTATTGCTGCCTATATTTTTGTTGCAATCAGCATATTCGTAAAAAGTCCTGACACGGCCTTCACCGCACTGGGCGTTATGGTGTTTTTTATACTCATTTATTTTTTTAGCCAAAGGTTTAAAAAAATCCACGTTTAGGGTATATACACAGGTTTTATTTCAAAGTATTTTGCTGCTGATGGGATTTCCGAAACCCATGCAATTTGCGAACAGTAGGAATGAAAAAATTTCTTTTATGAAGAAGATGGAGTGGAACCTTATGGGTACAGAAGAAATTTCCGAAAAGGAAATGAAATCAATTGAAGGCGGGTTAGCTGCTTTATGGTGGGCAGTCCTCTGGAGTGCAGTCAGCAATTTTGGAGATATCCGCGAAGGGATCAGTGACGGGATTAACGGGAAACCACCCCGCTACTGATTTAATTTTTTTTATGAATATAAATCGCAAATGGATGATAAAAGCGTGCCGCTTTCTTTTGACCATTATAATATTATATATTATAATCGAATATATAGCCGTCCACTTGCCAGATTTTATTCGGGCACTTAAAAAACATGACAAATGAAAAAGACCTTGAACGCAGAATGGCTGCAGGGATTACAGGAATTACGTGGTGAAGAAATGTCGGAAATTGTTGCGGGTGAAAGTTTATGGTATTGGGTGGCTTATGCAGTGGGAAAAGTGATTTACACAGTTGAAAATGCCAGCGGTACACAAACTTCAGGACAGAAGCTGATGAACGCAGCCTTAGGCTAAACCACAGATTTTAAATTTAAAAGAGACCTCTCCGGGGTCTCTTTTTCAAATAATATAGGGATGCTACCACTCATGAATGATCTGCAGGACACGGTATTTTGCTGGCTCCCTAAGATGCGCAGGTCAGGATTTTTAATTTACTACCTGATAGCCTTTTTATTTGTTGCAGGCTTCAGTTCCATGTTTTTTATCCATGTGGATATCTCCGTCCGGGCACCTGGTATTATTCGCCCAATGAATGAACGCACGGAAATTAAATCATCCGTATCCGGTCTGATAGACAGCTTATATTATAAGGAAGGAGATCCTGTTGAAAAAAACAGTATCCTGCTTACGATACGGGACCCGGCGCTGAAGGAAAAGATTCACCTGAATGAAACGGAAATGGCGTTGCGGCAGGATTTTATTCACGACCTGAAAATGCTTACAGATGCTGATCAGATTTCATACAGAGCCATTTCTTTTTTGAGAAATCCGTTTTACAAGCAGGAAGCACTTCGGTTTTTTTCAAAAATGACCGAGCATCATCTAAATCTTTTAAAGGCGGAACATGAAACAAATATGAATGCTTCACTGGCAGGTGACAAAGTGATTTCACCCAAAGAATTTTATGATATCCGAATGCAGCAGCAAAAAACAATTGCAGCTTTTGAAACTTTCCGCCGGGAACAATTTTCTTCCTGGCAGGCAGATCTTATTAAATACGAAACAGAATTGCAGTCATTTCTTTCGCAACAGAAAGAGTTTAATATGCAATTGGAAAATGACCGTATCCGTGCACCGGTAGCTGGTTTTTTACAGCAGTTAAATGGTCATTATGAAGGGAACGCTTTGCAGGCTGGTGAAATGATCTGTTCATTGAGTCCGGCCGGCAGTTTGCTGGCAGAATGTTATGTTTCATCAAAAGATATTGGCATGCTTAAAAACGGACAGAGCGCAAGTCTGCTGATCGACGCCTTCAATTATAATTATTTTGGTGTGGTCAATGCGAAAGTGCATTCTATAGACAATGATTTTTTCCTGCTGGATAAATCCCCCGTGTTCAAAGTGTGCTGCATGCCAGACCGGGATAAGCTCCGGCTTCCGAACGGATGGTCGGGTTCATTGAAAAAGGGAATGACCTGTCAGGCAAGATTTATCATTAACCGGCGAACGCTCTGGCAGCTTCTCTACGATACAATGAATGACTGGCTGAATCCGGCCGGTTAAATAATTTTTCAAGCTTTGCATAAGGAATGAGAAAAGGTATTTGCGTTAAACAGCGGGATATTTCTGATTGCGGAGCAGCCTGCCTGGCTTCCGTCGCTGCCTATTTTGGTCTGCATATTCCTGTTACCCGGATCAGACAATATGCGGGAACAGATAAACAGGGCACCAGCCTTTTCGGATTACTAAAGGCTGCGGAACAATTAAATTTTCAGGCGAAGGGTGCAAAATCAGCGGGCATATCTTTATCTTCCATTCCGCTCCCTTCCATTTTTCATTTGGTTTTAGAAAATGGTTTCCAGCATTTTGTTGTTATATACAAAATCAACAAAAGAAGCGTCAGGATGATGGACCCTGCCCTGGGAAAAATAATTTCCCGTCCCATGGATATATTCCGGAAAAACTGGAGTGGCGCAATTCTTTTATTGCTGCCCGCAGAAAATTTTAAAAGAGGCAACGAAAAAAAAGCTGTTATTACCAGGTTCTGGCAGTTGATCCAGCCGCATCGCACGATTTTATTGCAAGCCCTTTTTGGGGCATTCATTTATACCCTGCTGGGACTATCTACTTCAATCTATGTCCAGAAAATAATTGACTACGTTTTACCGGATGCAAATAAACACCTCATGAATCTGCTGAGTCTGATCATGATCGGGCTACTTAGTTTTCAGGTCATTACGGGCTATTTGAAATCCTTACTTGCTTTGCGTACCGGACAGCAAATTGATGCGCGTCTGATTCTGGGATATTACAAACACCTGATGTCTTTGCCCCAGCGTTTTTTTGACAGCATGCGGGTGGGTGAAATTATCAGTCGCGTAAACGATGCCCTGCGTATTCGGATTTTTATAAATGATATTGCGCTGAATGTGGCCGTGCAGGCCCTGACCATTATACTGAGTGTGATGGCCATGTTTGTTTATTACTGGAAACTCGCCCTGCTCATGCTCATGACGATTCCGGTTTACATGCTCATCTATTGGATCAGCAACCGCGTGAACGCAAAATGGCAAAGGAAGATTATGGAAAACTCTGCAGTATTTGAGAGCCAGCTGGTGGAAAGCATCCAGGGCATTTCCACCATCCGGCGATTTGGATCGCAGACTTATTTTAGCCAGAAAACAGAATCCAGCTTTACTCCACTGATGAAAAGTATTTATACCGGCAGTCTGATGGGATTGAAACTGGCGAACGGAACGGAATGGATGACCAGCTTCATATCAATTATTATTCTCTGGACCGGCAGCAGTCTGGTGATCGATCGTCAATTATCTCCCGGTGAACTTTTATCCTTTTATACCCTGGCGGCTTATTTTACTTCGCCTGTACAGGCAATCATTGGTGCAAACAGACCCATGCAGGACGCGCTTATTGCTGCGGACCGGCTTTTTGAAATCATCGATCTGGAAACAGAAAATGAAATCAGGGAAAAACAATCCATTGAATTTTTTCCGGAAGGAGATCTGGTCTTTAACAATGTTTATTTCAGTTATGGACCAGGTCATATTGTTTTCAGCGGTCTGGAAATACGCATACTCCAACACCGGATGACGGCCATTGTTGGAGAAAGTGGTTGCGGGAAATCGACCCTGCTTTCTATGATCCAGGGATTTTATCCTCCTGATCAGGGAAATATTCTGATCGGAGAAACAGACATTCAGTACATCGCAACGAAAACACTAAGGCAAAAAATAGCTTCGGTTCCACAACAAACAGATCTGTTTCAGGGAACCATTTTGTTCAATATCGCACTGGGTGATGAATTTCCTGACCTGCAGGGGGTCATACAAATTTGTAAGCGGCTTGGTCTGCATGAATATATAGACAGATTGCCTGAACGGTATCATACCATTATCCGGGAACAGGGAAATAATCTATCCGGAGGGCAAAAACAACGCATTTCCATTGCCAGGGCAATGTACAGGGATCCCGACATATTGGTTTTAGATGAAGCCACGTCGGCCCTGGATCCCGAAACTGAGAAAAAAGTTCAGGAGACGATCCGATGGTTCCTGGCCCGGAAAAAGACGATCATCCTGATTGCCCACCGGCTTTCAACGATTCAGGACTGCGAATCCATCATTTTTTTAAAAAAGGGGAAAATGGCGGCCCATGGCCCCCATCACAAACTGATAAAGGAAAACAGCGAATATGCGGGCTGGTGGGATTTAAATAAATAGCCTTTCCGTTCATCATTCTAACGGTACTTTATGCTTTTTTTTAATTGGGATTGCAAATGGATGCTTTATTTTGCAATAT